>TARA_R100000306_G_scaffold25596_3_pt1 | contig 83174 bp, 69 predicted proteins | sample TARA_R100000306 | Tara Oceans TARA_R100000306 (sample SAMEA2620824) | marine metagenome | biome: marine biome (ENVO:00000447); feature: mesopelagic zone (ENVO:00000213); material: "saline water (ENVO:00002010), including plankton (ENVO:xxxxxxxx)" | depth 1000 m | reverse complement strand
CGATCGGTACCTGCTTGAGCTGGAAGAGACCACGCTGTTCCGTGTTCAGCAGACCAGCCAGGGCTTCGCGCCGCTGACCGGTGTCATGGCAGCTGAGGATCAGTCCAGAATATTCGGCACCCGGGTCAGCACGATGCCAGTGAATGGTGTATTCAATGTGTACACCGAGTACCTGTTGCCGGCGGGTCAGTACTGGGTCTTCGCCAGCAGCGTACAGGCCGACGGTCTGATGCCACCGGTGGGCAACTACACGCTGAACCTCAGCTTGGCACTGCCGCTCGGTGACATCCAGACTAACCCGCAGTTTGGTCCGACCCGTTTGGTACCCCAGGGCACCATTCAGGGTGAACTGGCGGACTCAGATGGGCAAGATCTGTTTGCCGCCACAGAAGAAGACGAGCGTTACCTGGATGCGTACAGCTTCGCGGTTGCCGCTGATGAACGGATCACGGTGACTCTGCAGGCAGGCTATCCAGTACTGCTGTCCAAGTGGCAGGGCACCAATTTCTCCAACCTGCAGTATGTGGAGGCGCAACCTGCTGCGGCCAACACATCGGTCAGCTACGAGCTTGAAGGCCCGGCCAATTACATCATGTATGTGATTGGTAACGAAAATAGTGTCACTGGACCGTATACCATCAGCTTTGATACCGAGGTATTACTGCCCTATGTTGCGCCGACCGGATCTGATGCAACGATTACCTTGAACGAGGACCAGGCGTATAGCTTCAGTGAGAATGACTTTGGGTTCTCGGATGAGGACGGCAACACGTTCACCGCTGTTCGCATCAGCAGCCTGCCTGCCGCTGGCAGTTTGGCACTGAACAGCACAGACGTGGTGGAAGGACAGGAAATAGACGTGGCAAGTCTGCCGCAGCTGGTATTCAGTCCTGCTGCTAATGCCTTTGGCAGTCCTTATGCATCATTCACGTTCCAGGTGCGGGATGACGGCCTGGATTCGATCACGGGCCGCGACGGCAGCGTGGATCTGGATCCAAGCCCCAACACCATACAGGTGAATGTGAACCCGGTAAATGACGCACCAGTTGGCTCAGGAAATGATGTCACGCTCAATGCAATCACGTCATTTTTCTTCTCTGCGACTGACTTCGGATTCAGCGATCCTAATGACATTCCTGCGAATCTACTGCAGGCAGTCAGAATTGCTGCCTTGCCGAATGCGGGAGCACTCTTGTTGAATAATGAGCCTGTGGCTTCCGGCCAGATTATTCCTGCGGAGGAGTTGGTCAACTTGAGCTATGAACCGCCAGCCGATCTGGTCAGCCCATTCCTGATCGCCTTCACCTATCAGGTGCAGGACGACGGAGGCACTGCCAATGGTGGAGAGGATACCGATGCCACAGCGCGCAGCTTCAGTATCGCCGTAGTGATCGAGCCACCGGTGACACCGCCACCAACAACGGGTGACGGCGGTGGTACGCCAACGCCTGAACAGGTAGCTGACGAGATCAATGACCTGGATAACGAATTGCAGGCTATCGAATCGGTGGTCGTGCAGCCCGGTCAGCCGGTCAGCCAGGAAGTGGTGAATCAGGTGGGTACCGCTCTTGAGCGCACCAATACTTTGGCTCAGCAGGTCACAACTGCGCTGCCAACTGGCACGGAGGGCGTGAACTTGGCTCTGAACGCGTTGAATACCATGTCACGTACACTGACAGCTTCGGCGACAGTATCTGCGGGTGGCGGCAGTGTTTCAAACACGGCGGCGACCAGCTCCATCAACAGTGTCGCGACCGTATTGACCGCCTTGAGCACGCGTAGCCAGGACATTACGCCTGAACAGCGTGCCACTGTGCAGAACCTGGCAAGCACTACAGTGAGCAACTCCAGCAATCTGATCCGCGCTGGCAGCAGCAACGACGAGCTGGTATCCATGGTCGCGGCTACCAGCGCCGTCATCAACGCCGCTTCGGCAGCGGGCGGGCAGTTGACCACTGAGCTGGTAGCACAGGCCGAGGCCCTGGTGACCAAGGCGGTGAAAACAGGTATCTCGTCGTTCGCGCCGGGAATAAATGTTGATAGCCCAGCGGAGGTAGAGAACCTGCTGCGAACCAATCCTCAGGCTCTGGAATTTGCGATCGACGCGTCAGTAGCGGTCAAGTCGCGAATTCAGGCGGACAACACCGCTGTCCAGCAGGAGCTTGCCAATCGGGGGCTGGATACGGTTGCCAGTGAGCGTCTCACCAATGTGCTGACGGCAGTATCCAATCCTGATGGTGTAACTGTGGCCGGCTCCAGCGCCAGTGAAGTATTACTGTCAGCGCTGGTGCAGTTCCTGACCGGTGGGTCACAATCGTTGCAAACCATTGATGGTCGGCAGGTGTTTGCTCTGAGCACCGGTGGTATAGAGCTGACTGTAGATGCGTTGACCGGAACAGTGATGATCAAGGCGCCAGGTGAGACTTACTCGGCGGCCGTGGTCAATACCCGTATCGTGTCATCCAGCGTGCCTGAGGGACTGTCATTCATGCGCGATGGCCGGGCCCTGATAGTCGCCAGCGGTGTAGCCATGGAACTGGCGCCGATCGCGGTCGACCTGGTTGGCTTCACCAGCCTGGTGGAAAGCGCTGGCTATGAGATGAGTCTGCGTGAGCGCGGCGCGATTCATGTCTCGCTGAGCACCACAGATACCTTTGTCGGCGTGTTCGCCTATGACAATCTGGCTAATACAGCTGGTAGCTGTGGCACCAGCACATTGATAGAACCAGTTGGCGAACCCAATTCGGCAGGCTATTCATTTGGTGTGAAGTGCAGCAATGGCGTCAACCAGACGATAGTGCCGTATGTCCATGATCCTGTGTTCTATCGATCAGTAACAGACTATGGTCTGACGCTGACCACCGATCGAAACACCGGCATCATTACCATACCGAACGTTGGTGTCTACAAGCCTGGTTTCTTTGTCAGTACGCTGAGCAGTGCCCAGCAGCAATTCCTGACAGCCAACAAGGACGCACGTGGTGTGGCCTTTGAGTTCAAGGACCTGAATAACGACGGACGCGGCGACGTGGTGTTCTACACAGCGGCTGGCGCTCAGCCACTATACCACGTGGCTCCTTGAGGCAGGAGGCGGATTAGGGCAGGGACGCCTGGTAGCAGGGAATTGCTGCAGGGACGAGAAAGGGGCCAGGGACGGCCCCACTTATGGGAGTGATGGTTTACAACAGCTCAGGCCCGCCAGCATTCGGCTTCTGCGTCCGCAGCGCCTTCAGGCTCTTGTTGATGCGTTTCAGGTAGTCCTTGAGCAGATCCTTACGCAGTCGGGCGACACCCATCGCCAGCACATCAATCACCAGCAGGTGGGCTATCCGGGATGAGACCGGTGTGAACACCTGCAGGTCTTCTTCCATGTTGACAAAAATCGGGATGGTGCACAGCTTGATCAACGGTGTGTCCTGGGGCGCCAGGCCGATGACAGTGGCACCTGCTTCCAGTGCCAGTTCAACACTCTGAATCAGGGCTCTGGTTCGGCCAGACTGCGATATCGCCACAATCACATCGCTTTCGCTTAATGACAGAGCAGACATGTGCTGAATATGAGGGTCCGTATAGGCCGCACTGGAAAGTTGCAGGCGGAAAAACTTGTGCTGGGCGTCAGACGCCACCGAGCCGGACGCACCGAAACCATAAAACTCGACGCGCTTGGCCTGATTGATGGCAACGATGGCGGCTTCCAGCGCCGCTGGATCGAGTTCATCGCGGACAGCGATTAGCGACCCAATGGTCGAATCGAACACTTTATGACTCAGGTCAGCGACCGTATCTGAATCATCAACCGAGAACTGCGAATAGCTGCTGTTGGCGCCCAGATGCTGGGCCAGTTGCAACTTGAAAGACTGGAAGCCGTCAAAGTCCAGCGCCCGACAGAAACGGACGACAGTCGGCTCACTGACCTCAGCATGCGCGGCAACATCCATGATACGCATGGTCAGCACGGCAGCTGCATTGTCTACGACAAAATCAGCCACCTTGCGCTCTGACTTGCGCAGAGATTCGCGTCTATCCTTGATTTTTGTGATCAGATTCTGGGCTTCCACCGCTGCCTTCCTGTTACACTGCAGTGAGAAACTATAGCAGGAAGGGGGTTGCCAAGACAGTGCGAGTTCGTCTGGGACAGCGCATGCAGGACATCAGCGCTGCATCATGGAATGCCTTGGCCGCTGGTTCAGGTCCATTTTTGAGGCATGAATTTCTGGCGGCGCTGGAGGCAAGCGACTCAGTGGCCCGCTCAACTGGCTGGCAGCCCTATCATGTCACGGTGCACGATCAGGATGAACTGATCGCAGCGATGCCACTGTACGTCAAGCACCACTCTTACGGGGAATATGTATTCGACTGGTCCTGGGCCGATGCCTATCGTCGTTACTGCAAGCCATACTACCCAAAACTGTTGACGGCAATCCCGTTCACACCCAGCCAGGGCTCGCGCCTGCTGGTGAAGGATGCACAGGTACAAAGCAAAGTATTGCCGTTGCTTGTGGATACGATAAGAGGGTACACACAGCAAGGCGATTTCAGTTCCTGGCATCTTTTGTTTCCACACCCTGATGATGCAGATGGGCTTGATCAGACTGGCCTCATCCGGCGTGAGGGTTGCCAGTACCATTGGCATAATCGAGGTTATGATTCATTTGATGATTTTCTCGCCCAGTTCAGTTCGCGCAAACGAAAGAATCTGCGCAAGGAACGATTGTCAGTCAATGATCTGGGTTTGAGTTTTCACCGAATTCACGGCCACGATATTGATCAGCAAACCTGGGATGTTTTTTATCGTTTTTATCAGAATACATACCAGATTCGTGGTCAGCACGGTTATCTGACGCGCGACTTCTTCTCTCGTCTCTCCAGTGACATGCCCGAGAATGTCCTGCTCATCATGGTGAAGCACCATGATCGATACGTCGCTGGCGCGCTATTCCTTTACGATGAGCGCTCGCTGTTTGGACGCTATTGGGGGTGTGAGGCAGATTTTCACAATCTGCATTTCGAAACCTGCTATTACCAGGGCATTGAGTTCTGTATTGAAAAGGGGCTGACACTTTTCGACGCGGGAGCCCAGGGTGAGCACAAACTACGCCGTGGGTTTGAACCGGTGCGCACGCTGTCATATCACTGGATAGAAGATCCGGCATTCAGACACGCGATCGCCGACTATTGTCAGCAAGAGTCGCTCCACGTCACGGAGTTCATCGACTCTGCCGAAACGTATCTCCCGTTCAAAAAATCACTGACCGTCGACGATCAGTTCACCAAGTAACTTGCGCTGTTCATTGTCAGGGTCAATAAAGCGGACCAGCAGATTGATAAACTCCGAGTCCTGTCTTTTTTCAACCGCGGCGCAACTGTGAACATAGGCTTTGAGCCCGGTGATGCTGCCTGCCGCCTGGTTGCCGGGTGACAGTGTAAGCGTCAGTGACTCAAACACACCCGGATGAGCATCGGCTCGTTTGGTTACCATCAGTGCTTCGTCAATACTGATGGCCTTAATCATGCAGCGTAACTCCTGACCGCCCCAGTGAATAATGCCGGTGCCCTTGATGCGTGGCTTCTCAGGCTTGCCAGCGGTCAGTGCTGCCGCTGAGCCTCCCGCTAAGGGGTCCTTGCCACTGAGAATCTCAACGGAACTAAAGGGGCCAGATTTACCACTTTGAGTGGGTTCGGCGTTTGATTTCGGCAGCTTGCCTGAGCGAACCAAAGACTTGCGGACTTTCTGCAACAACTCTTCGGGTGTGAAGGGCTTGCCTAGATAGTCGGAGACACCGGCCTGCACAGCGCGCATGATATTGTCTTTGCCACCCAGGCTGGTGATCATGATGAAAGGAATCGATGCCAGCTTCTCCTCGGCGCGTACCCACAGCAACAACTCCTCGCCGCTCATGCCTGGCATCTCCCAGTCACTGAGGATCAGGTCGACAGGTTGTCTGGCCAGAATTGATTGAGCTTTACGACCATCCGAGGCTTCCATGACCTCACACTGCGGAAGATATTTGCGAACTGTTCGCTTTATCAGGTCGCGGATGAAACTGGCGTCGTCGCAAAGCAGAATTCGGAGCTTCATATCAGGCCTGCTTTCTCAAAAAGACGGGTGACTTTTCACTGGAGTCCTTTTCACTGTATCGGTAACCTGCCACATCAAAGTCCAGTAGCGCTGACCTGCTCCGTACCCGATTTTTGATTACCCATGAAGCCATCATGCCGCGAGCCTTCTTGGCGTAAAAGCTGATTATTTTGTACTGACCATTTTTGTAATCTTTAAACACCGGGCTGACAACAGGGGCGCAAAGCTTTTTGGGGCTGAGCGACTTAAAGTATTCATTAGAGGCCAGATTAAGCAGGAACGGGTTTTTCTGTTCTGCCAGAAGAGAGTTCAGGTGCTCTGTCAGAGTGTCGCCCCAGAATTGATACAAAGATACGAATTTTCCATGTTTGAGCGCTGTACCCATTTCCAGCCGATAAGGCTGCATCAGATCAAGCGGCCGGAGCAGGCCGTAAAGACCTGACAGGATACGGACATGATTCTGCGCGAATGTCAGATCGCGTTTGTTGAGCGACTGAACGTCCAGCCCGATGTACACATCACCCGTGAAGGCAAAAATGGCCGGTCGTGCGTTGTCTTCGTTAAACGGAAGCTGCCAGTTCAGATTGCGCTGAAAATTCAGTTCGCCCAGCTTTGGGCTGATGTGCATCAATTTTGACAGATCTTCAGGTGAATATTTGCGCAGCGTTTTCACCAGTTTGGCCGACGCATCCAGAAACTCGGGTTGAGTAACCGTCAGTTTGGGAGTCGCTGACTCAAAATCGAGTGATTTTGCCGGTGATAAAACCAATAACATATAAAGCCTCTAATGCGACCACTACACCGAGCTGGCGAGATCCTGCCACCAGTTCAGTGGCGTCTGGCCATCCTCAGGATCGTAAACATTGCCATAGTACCAGACACTTTCCGGAAAGCGCTTAAGTACGGCGGTAATGACTTCTTCAATCTTCTTGAAGCCAATCGATACATGCACACTGTAAATCAGCACACCCGGGCTGCAGACATCGCGGGTACCATCGATGAGCTCGATATCAGGTGTCAGGGCCTGATCCAGCTCCGCTATGTTATGCTTACTGAAAACACGGATGCTCAGATTACCGCTATGTTCCAGTAGTTCGTATCCACCCGTGTTATCGGCCGGATATCGGATAAGATCACCGGAAGCGAGTCCGCGAACGAAAACAGGCGATTTCTGCAGCCGGAACTGATCGGGGTGTCCCTCGACAGCAATAGCTGAGACCTGTTCCACAACAGGGTCATTATTGTCGTTGTAACCTGCGATTACCGGGAGCTGTTGCGTCTGGCTCATGTTGTGCCCTGGTACCTTGAATATGTCTGAACAAAAACACCATTGTAACGCGTGAGCTACCATGCTGGTACTGTTTGAAAAGATCGTACAGCGCAGTCGCTTGTTTAAAGGCCCCGCCTTTGTGGCGCTGGCCACGATGTTGGCAGTATGCGCCTGGGTGCTGGTATGGGCTCCAATGCCGGTGCAGGATCAGTGGCTGATACCCATCATTGTCCTGACACTCTGGCTGCTGCTCTGCGCCTCGACGATAACCGTATTTACCAATGTTCCACTGAATGACTATCAAAATCTGGGCTGGACAGGCAAAATACGCCGCAAACTGGCAAGATTCTTTTTTCATTTGCTTGCCTGGTTCATGCTAATAGTCAGTCTGGCCTTGCTGGTAGTCAGTTTTCAGCTGCTGATGGCCTGGTTTAGAGGTCCCTGAACAAAACCAAAAACAGGAGTACAAGGTGGGCCTGATCGACGACGATATGGATAAAGACCCCGTTCCGGCAGGGGAACTTGCCCTGCAGACCCTGGCCATGCCCAGGGATACCAACGCCAATGGCGACATATTCGGTGGCTGGCTGGTCTCGCAGATGGACCTTGCAGCAGGCATTGCCACCAAACAGGTGACCCGTGGCCGATCCGCCACGGTTGCGATCAAAAATGTGGAGTTTCTGGCACCTGTCAGCGTCGGTTCGGTGGTCAGCTGTTATGCCGAGGTGCTGGAGATTGGCCGCAGCTCGATGCACATCAACATTGAAGTGTGGATCTCCAACTCGCTGACGCACGAAGCACAGCGCAAGGTGGCCGAGGGCCTGTTCATTTTTGTGGCCATCGATGACAACGGCCGCACCCGCCGCATTACGCCACCAGCCTAAAGACCCAAAGGGCCTAAAGGGGACGGGCCTAAAGGGGACGGAGGGATTTACGAACGTAAATCCCTCCGTCCCCTTTACAAGCCTAAACGCCTTCCTTGATAAACGTGCTGGTGATTTTGCCGCTGGTCATGGCTCCACTGACATTCAGTGCGGTGCGGCCCATGTCTATCAGCGGTTCAATTGAAATCAGTAGTGCGGCCAGCTCAACCGGCAGACCCATGGCTGGCAACACGATCAGTGCAGCAAATGTTGCACCGCCACCAACACCGGCGACACCGAACGAACTGATAGTGATAATGCCGATCAGTGACAGAATAAAACCAATGTCCATCGGGTTGATGCCGACCGTCGGGGCGGCCATCACTGCAAGCATGGCCGGGTAGATGCCGGCACAGCCATTCTGGCCAATGGTGGCGCCAAACGATGCGGACAGACTGGCAATCGACGGCGGTACCTTCAGTTCATCTACCTGCGTGCGGATATTCAATGGGATGGTAGCCGCTGAGCTGCGGGTGGCAAATGCAAAGGTCAGCACTGGCCAGATCTTGCGGTAGAACTCGGCCGGGTTATTGCCGGTCAGGCTGAGCAGCAGGCCGTGCACGCCGAACATGATAGCCAGGGCTACGTAGGACGCCACAACAAAACCAATCAGATTCAGGATGTCGCTGCCATTGGAGCCCGCTACCACATAGGTCACCAGCGACAGGATGCCGTAAGGTGTCAGACCCATGATCATCTTCACCAGTCGCATCACGATGGCCTGCACGGTTTCCGTGCCGCCTTTGATGCGGTCACTGTATTCAGGCTTCTCGCGGCTGACCAGCAGTGCCGCCAGACCAAACAGCATACCGAAGATGACGACGGCGATAATGGATGTACTGCGTGCTTCGGTCAGGTCACGGAAAATGTTGGTAGGGATGAAATTGACGATGACCTGAGCGAAAGTCAGACCTTCGACCATGGGCGCCCGTGACTCCAGGAATTCCACCCGCGCGGCTTCGCGCGCACCACCGACCATGCCCTCAGCGGTCAGTCCGAACAGGTTGGTGACGACGATACCGACAATCGCCGCAATCATCGTGGTGAACACCAGAATACCAATGACGGAACCACCAATCTTGCCCAGTGCGGCTACCTCATGCAGGCGCACCACCGCCGCAATCATGGTGACAAGCACCAGCGGGATGATGATCATGCGCAGCAATGCGACATAGATATCACCGGGCAGATCCGTCCAGGTGAGCGTGGGGCGGATTTCATCGATATTGCCGCCATGAAGGATCTGCAGGAACAGTCCAAACACCACACCCATGGCAAGCGCTATGAAGACCTGTTTGGCCAGGCTGGTGTCGGGTTTGCGGAGTTTGTACAGGGCGTACAGCAGCCCGACGAAGATGATGATGCCTAGCACGTTTAACATGGACATTGAGGGTCTCCCGTTTTTATTGTCCCACTTGTTTTTGTTCCACTCTTATAGCGCGTAAGCGACTGCCCTAGCAAACATTTTGCCAGTCGAAGGCAACTGAATACGTTGCCATCATCAAATAGGTTCAAGACGCGCGTAGGCAAGTACCAGCCACTTGCTGCCTACTTCGGTGAAATTCACCTGGACGCGTGCATTATTGCCACTGCCTTCATAATTCAGGACCACGCCTTCGCCAAACTTGCCGTGGCGCACACGCTGGCCCAGGGTGATGTTGGTCTGAGGCACCGCAGCACCGCCGTAAAGACTGCTCGACGAGGCCCGTGGCGCGACTGCCGGGCGCTGGATGGTGGTTTTCATCCGTACCGGCTCAATCAACTCCTGCGGCAATTCGCGGATAAACCGGGATGGGCGACATATGTTGACATCCCCGTGCATGCGCCGCGATTCCGCACAGGTCAGATACAGCTTTTCCATGGCGCGGGTGATGCCGACGTAGCAGAGCCGGCGTTCTTCCTCCACGCCGGTCAAGTTCTCCATAGACATTTTGTGCGGGAACAGGCCTTCTTCCATCCCGGCGAGAAACACCAGCGGGAACTCCAGGCCTTTGGCGCTGTGCAGAGTCATCATCTGCACGGCGTCGTCTGATTCTGAAGCCTGAGCCTCGCCGGCGTCCAGTGCCGCCTGATCCAGGAACGAGGCAAGTACGTCGCTGGTCAGCGCGAGCGGGTCATCACTCTCGTCGAGGCCGGAACTTTGCGCCTGCCAGTCTTCGGCAAAGCTGCGTGTGGCACTGATCAGTTCGTCCAGGTTTTCCAGTCGCCCCTGGGCTTTGTCACCGCCCTCTTTCTGATGATGTTCAATCAGGCCGCTCTGCTTGATGACATGAGCGACTTTTTCGCCCAGCTCCAGCGGATCACAGTTTTCATCCATGTCATCAATCAAACGCATGAATGCCTGCACGGCGGCAGCGGCGCGAGCAGGCAACAGTTTATGGTCGAGACTGCGCTGACAGGCCTGCCACAGGGACGACCCGTCATTGCGCGCCAGTTCCCGCAGGCTGTCCAGCGTACGCGCACCAATGCCGCGCGTCGGCACATTGATGACACGCTCCATGGCAGTATCGTCGTGGCGATTAACGGTCAGGCGCAGATAGGCCAGTGCATTGCGGATTTCCAGCCGGTCATAGAAGCGCTGGCCGCCATAGATGCGATAGGGCATGGACACGCGCAGCAGCGCTTCTTCCAGCTCGCGGGACTGGGCGTTGGAGCGGTACAGGACTGCTGCATCACTGAGGCGATGTCCGGTGTTCAGCCAGTCCTGCAGTCGATCCACAATGAATCTGGCTTCGTCCTGCTCGTTGAACGCCTCGTAAAGCGAAATGGCTTCGCCTTCGCGGTCCTCCGTCCACAACTCTTTGCCCAGCCGGCCTTGGTTGTTGGCAATCAGGTGGTTGGCTGCCTTGAGGATGGTGGAAGTCGAGCGATAGTTGCGCTCCAGCCGGATGATGTCAGCGCCGGTAAAATCCTTGTTGAACTGCTGGATGTTTTCGATGCGGGCACCGCGCCAGCCGTAAATCGACTGATCATCGTCGCCAACCACCATCAGGTGATTGTTGCCGCCGGCCAGCACGCGCAGCCAGGCGTACTGCACAGCGTTAGTGTCCTGGAACTCATCGACCAGGATATGGCTGAAGCGGCGCTGATAGTGGTCCAGCAGGCCTGGATTGTTCAGCCACAGCTCGTGGGCGCGCAGCAAAATTTCAGCAAAGTCCACCATGCCGCCGCGCTGACAGGCCTCTTCATAGGCGGTATAGACCGTGAGCATGGTGCGGGTGAACTCGTCACCGTAGTGTTCTATGTTGGCGGCGCGCAGACCTTCGTCTTTCTGTGCGTTGATGTACCACTGCACCTGGCGCGGGGGCCATTTGTCCTCGTTAATGCCCAGCGCCTTGCTCAGACGCTTGATCAGGCGAAGCTGGTCATCACTGTCCAGGATCTGGAAGTTCTCAGGCAGATTGGCTTCACGCCAGTGTTGGCGCAGCAGCCGGTGCGCCAGGCCATGGAAAGTGCCGACCCACATACCGCCGATCGGGCGCTCCAGCAGCTCTTCGATACGGCTGCGCATTTCGCGGGCGGCCTTGTTGGTAAATGTCACGGCCAGAATGCCAAAGGGCGATACGCCCTCCACCTGCATCAGCCAGGCGATGCGATGGACCAGCACGCGGGTCTTGCCGCTGCCGGCGCCAGCCAGTACCAGCATACTGCCAGGGGGCGCGGAGACAGCCCGGCGTTGCTCGTCGTTCAGGGAATCTAGTAAGTGAGATACGTCCATAACCGCTTATTGTAGCAGCCTGATTAAAGCATGGCTGTGATATTTATCCTTTTGCCCACTACGCCTTGCTGATAAAATACCGATCCTTTGCTCGATAAAAGACACCCATTTAGCTAGCTGAATCAGGAGTAGAATATGTCTGCAAAATCAGACAACGCACCGTTTGACTGGAAAGATCCGTTTTTGATGGAACAGATGCTGACCGAAGAAGAGCGCATGATTCGTGACACGGCGCGTCAGTACTGCCAGGAAAAACTGCTGCCGAGGGTGCGTGACGCGTATCGCAACGAGCAGACTGATCCTGAAATTTTCCGCGAGATGGGCGCACTAGGCCTGCTGGGTCCGGCACTGGACGGCTACGGCTGTACCGGCACCAACTACGTAAGCTATGGTCTGGTAGCTCGTGAAGTGGAGCGCGTCGACTCAGGCTACCGCTCAATGTTCAGCGTACAGTCCTCGCTGGTCATGCACCCGATCCACGCTTTCGGCAGCGAAGAGCAGAAGCAGAAGTATCTGCCCAAGCTGGCCAGCGGCGAATACATTGGCTGTTTTGGTCTGACCGAGCCGGACCACGGATCTGATCCGGGTGGCATGGTGACTCGCGCCCGCACAGTTGAGGGCGGCTACAAACTCAGTGGCGCCAAAAACTGGATTTCCAACTCACCCATCGCCGATGTGTTCATCGTCTGGGCCAAGAATGATGATGGCGTGATCAAGGGTTTCATCCTGGACAAGGGCATGGCCGGCCTGTCGGCACCCAAGATTGAAGGCAAGCTGGCGCTGCGTGCGTCCATCACCGGTGAAATCGTCATGGATGAAGTGTTTGTGCCGGAAGAGAACATGCTGCCGCACGTGGAGGGCCTGAAAGGTCCGTTCAGCTGTCTGAACTCTGCGCGTCTGGGTATTGCCTGGGGCGCCCTGGGTGCTGCAGAAACCTGCTGGCATGCAGCCCACGACTACGTCATGGATCGCAAGCAGTTCGGTCGTCCATTGGCTGCCAATCAGCTGATCCAGAAAAAGCTGGCTGTAATGCAGACAGAGATTTCGCTGGCGCTGCTGGGCTGCCTGCAGGCCACTCGTCTGAAGGACGAAGGCAAACTGGGTATTCCGCTGATTTCTCTGCTTAAGCGCAATTCATGTCTGAAGGCGCTGGACGTGGCACGCGAAGCACGCGACATGCTGGGTGGTAATGGCATCTCTGATGAGTATCCGGTAATGCGCCACATGCAGAACCTGGAAGTGGTCAACACCTACGAAGGCACTCAGGATATCCACGCCCTGATTCTGGGGCGTGCCCAGACAGGCATCCAGGCGTTCTTCTAAATCTTAAAGGGGACGGAGGGATTTAGCTCGCTAAATCCCTCCGTCCCCTTTAACCCCCCCTTTAACCCCCTTTAACCGTCCGTTGCTGAGCCAGCTTTGCCAGCAACCCGAATAAAGCAGTGTCATTCAGCAGTGCCATTTTTTCCCGACGGTTCATCCAGGCCAGCACCTCCGAGACATCCATGGCATCGCTGAGTTTAAGCCTGGCGCCGGCTGCGTCCATGTCCGGATCTCCGCGGCGTTTGATCGGGCGTTCTCCGGCCAGATTGAAATGGCGCGAGGCCTTTTCGCTGTCTGTTAACAGCAGCTGGATGTCGACCAGGTCCACCACGTTCTGGAATTCTTCGCGATGGCGATCCCGGTCGTGAATCTCCGGCGCAGCGGACACCTCCTCCGGGGTCCGCAGCAGACCCAGCCATGCCAGCATACGCGCGAAGCTTTTGCTGCCGCTGAGCGCTGACAGTGGGATCGACAGCACCAGGCCAGTAATAATTGGCAGCATCCAGTAAAGCAGCGGGTTTTGCAGCAGCACCAGGCCTGCCAGCACGCTGATGCCGACCAGGGTGTGAAACCAGTGGTGCCTGAACAGCAGACCCCAGTCGGTGCCATGGGTATCGCGCTGCTGGGTCGACCAGCCCGAGTCCTTGCCACGGATGATTTCCCAGACCTGACGGCTGTGAATCATCATGAATATGGGCGCAAAAAGGATCGAGAAAAACAGTTCGAGCGCCGCACTCAGTGTCAGCCGGATCGGCCCCATGGCACTGCGAACATCTCGTCGGAACAGACCGGCCAGGTATCCCAGGAACTTGGGTAACAACAACACCGACATCGTGAACCCAAACAGCATGATCATGCGCTGTGAATCGAACACAGGCCAGTGAGGGAACAGCTGGAAGTCGTCAGTGAAGTATTCAAAGCCCTGGGTTGCGATCTGGGCACTGATCAACAGACCGACGGTCATCATCGCCAGCCATAGCGGAGAGGCGATGTAGCTCATCACGCCTATCAACATATGCATGCGATTGGGCCAGCGCATGCCACGCGTGGGGATCACGCCCAGATGCTGAATGTTGCCTTGGGCCCAGCGTCGGTCCCGCACCGCAGAATCCAGCAGGGTAGGCGGGCTTTCTTCCCAGGATCCGGTCTGGGCGGGCATCATACGCACCGTCCAGCCAGCTCGTCGTATCAGCGCTGCTTCCACAAAATCATGGGACAGGATGGGGCCGCCAAAGGGTCTGGGGCCTGGCATGACGGGCAGTCCGGCAGCGCTGGCGAAGGCAGAGACGCGAATAATGGCATTGTGACCCCAGTAATTACCGTCATCACCTTGCCAGGCAGTCATGCCGTGTGCCACTACTGGACCATACAAAGTACCGGCAAACTGCTGCAAACGGGCGAACAGTGTCTTGCCGGCGTAAAGTCGCGGCAGTGTCTGCAGAATGCCACAGCCGGGGTCCGCGTCCATTTCGCCAACCATGAATGTCAGCGTATCGGCAGCGATCAGGCTGTCTGCATCAAGGACGATCATATAGTCGTAACGTGCACCCCAGCGCGTCACGAAGTCCTGCACATTGCCTGCCTTGCGCGCGGTGTTGAGGTAGCGACGTCGATACCAGACCGCCATGCGGCCCTGCAGACGCTCCCGCAACAGATCGACAGCCGCAGTCTCCTTTACCCAGACATCCGGATCCGTCGAGTCAGAGATGATGAAGATCTCGAACCAGTGCTGTTGCTGCCGGGCGATCAGTGATTCGGCCATGGCCAGCAATGCTGCGCAGGTGGCTGCCGGATCCTCGTTGTAAACGGGCATCAGCAAGGCGGTCTTGCCGCGCGGCTGCGCACCTTTGGCGGCGCCCGCTTTCGGATGACCGAAAAACAGGCCAGCAATCGAGCTGGTGGCGGCCAGTGCAATCCAGCCAAAGGTCAGCAGATACAGCACCAGCAACAGCCACTGCAGCCGGGTCACATCACTGACCGAGATAATCAGGTACATCTGGTAACCGGCATAGCCGGTCAGAGCCAGTGCCCCAGGAAAGGTGACCAGTCTGGCAAACAGAGTGGCCAGCGATTGCCAGCGGAACTGGACCTGTGGCGCAACCTTCAAATTCTGCGCCGGCATCTCCAGTGGCGCCGGCTGGGGTGTCGCGCCCACACTTTCCCTTATTGAGTCCATCGATATATCCAGGTTTCGCCCCACTGTTTGCCGTTAACATGCAAGGTAGCGCGCAACTCAATCAGATCAGCACGGCCCGGGTCGATGCGAATGAATGCACGGTACTGACCTGTTGCCTGAACCAGCGTACCGCTGGTGTTGATCACAGTGCCGGCGCTGTTTGTAACACGAATTTCTACGGCGTCGGTATCCGTGATGACATTGGGAATCGTGTCACCACCTGCGTAATCGATCACAAATACCATGTCATCGCCGTTTATCGACTGACCGCGGCTGGTGTCGGTAATCCGCCCCACCTCCAGCTCGTACGGTCCAACCGGGCCCCAGTGCATGCGATACCGGTAATCATACTGGTTGCCGGGTTGCAGACTGTCTTCGGGCTGCCAGTAAGCCACGATGTTGTCGTGAACTTCCTGCGGGGTGGGAATCTCAACCAGCACCACCTCGCCAACGCCCCAGTTCTCCAATGGCTCTATCCACAGCGAGGTGCGCTTGTCATAGCGAGCTTCGCTGTCGTTAAAATCTTCGAACTGATTGTGGCGCTGCATCAAGCCGAATCCTTTGACTGAGGAGGATGCGGACGAGACGAATGACGAAGACTGCAGACGCCGCGGGTTGGCCAGCGGGCGCCATATCTGCTCGCCGTTCTGCATCATGATCTGTAGCCCGTCGGAATCATGCACCGCCCGGCGGTAATCGTCATAGCGGCTTCGGTTGGTGTCGTCAAACATGAACATGGAGGTCAGCGGTGCGATGCCGTAGTGCGTCATTTCCTCACGGGGGAAGAGAGAAGCTTCCACGTCCATTACGGTCGAATCGCCAGGACGAATATCAAATCTGAAGGCACCGGTGGTCGATGGACTGTCGAGCAGAGCGTGGATCACAATCTTCTCAGCACCCACTTCCGGCCGCTCTATCCAGAAATCCGTGAAATAAGGGAATTCCTCACCTTCCGGGCGGGCAGTATTGATCGCCAGACCCCGCGCTGAAAGGCCATAAAACTGGTCTTTGGCGGTGCCCCGAAAGTAGCTGGCGCCCTGGAAAACCAGGAACTCCTCAAAACGGTCAGGGGTATTGATAGGGTGATAGACGCGAAAGCCGGAGTAGCCCTGGGCATCGAAATTCTGTACGTCACTGATGCCTTCTTCATACCGGAATATGTCGGTGGTGTAGAGCACCTGTCGCGATACACCGCCTACCACCAGATTGATATTGACCGGTGTGGTGTACAGGAATCCTGGATGGAAAAGATCCAGCGTAAAATTACGGTCCTGTCTTGCCCAGATGGCTGCATAGGGATCAAAAGAAATGCGCCGATACTCGTCATAGTTGAGTTCGTTAAGCGGATTGTCCTCATCGAGTGCCGGCAGTTCGAAGGGCTGCTCAGCCAATGATCGGGCATGTTCAAGCAGCCACTGGCGACTGAACTGATGCGTGCGACGCTCGGGTTCTGCCGAGCCGGTGCTGGCGTCAGCGCCAGCCGGGCTACTGGCGCTTGACGGCTGTGACTGCGTCAGTACCGGTGCTGCAAAAACCAGAACGACCGTACAAATCAGTGCGGTCAATATGGCGTAAGCGGGGGACTTTCTGATAACCATTTCCTTTCCTCGAAATTTCCCTGAATCCTTAAGACAGACCAGTACCGTAGATACTGTCAAAATCGCTATCGGGATCATTGGATGTTTGGAAGGCAGGCGTAGACACCGAGGCTGGGAGTGTTCGACCGACAAGATCGACCTCATCCGTGCACAACTGCAGGGCACACCGCATACCTTTCGGCAACGATCCTTTGACCAAGTAACTCCCAGCCGTGGTGGCTGGATCAGTCATTGTGTACCTTTTAACCCACAGTCATAATTCCGACCATCATACAACCGCTAAGTTCCGCGCGTAAGTCCCGCACAAAAATATTTTTTCTATCAATTGTCCGCGAAAACCCTACTATTGTTGAGTTTAACGTCGGCAAACGGTCCAGGCTGGGCTAAACTGCGTATAGCAATATCAGCTCTCACATCTTTCTCATCCAGCGACAGGCCCGGACTCAATCTTGCGTTTTACTCCCCGCTCTTTCCCAGTTGCTCACTACGCGATCACAGTTTCAGCGTTCGCTGTTCTGTTCCTAGCCCTGGTATTGCCCAATCGCCTTGACTGGATCTCACCTGCCGCCTTCACGATGTTTCCACTGGAGCTGGTCATCATCGGCTTGCTGCTGCTTGCTCCCGGGCGGAGTGGCGCGGTGTTCCGTATCCTGCTGTCAACTCTGCTGGGCCTGAGTCTGGTACTCAGGGGGGCCGACCTGGCCACTCATGAGATGTTTGCGAGGCCGTTCAATCTTATTTTTGATGGACATCTGCTGGCCGATGGCAGTCGCTTACTGACTGGTGTATTGGGAAGCTTCACCGCTGTTGGTTTAGGTATTTTGCTGGCATTGATGGTAGCCCTGCTTTGTGTGCTGGCATTTGTGGTGCTTGGTCGCATTCAGCAGACCTTGCGAATAAAACCCAGGCTGTCAGGTTTATGCCTGCTTGTGTTGCTCGCTGCCTGGTTGGCGCTTGACACATTCAGGTGGGTGGAGCGGCCACGAACCGATGCCTACGCCTGGCATCAGCTAAGACTGCACGCCGAAGACACCTGGCGAAGCTGGCAGGACATCCAGGAGTTTGCGGCCACCATCGGTGTCGATGAGTGGTCTGACCGTCTTGGTGATCAGCTGTTTGATCGCCTGCGGGGCAAAGATGTGCTGGTGATTTTTGCTGAGTCCTACGGGCGCATGCTGCTCGAACGTGAGCCGTTTGCTGAGCATATGCTTGATGCGCTATCGCAATCCGAAAATGTGCTGCGCGACAACGGCTTCGATATTCAGAGTGCATTCCTGACGTCCCCCACCGTCGGTGGGCTTAGCTGGCTGGCGCATGCGTCCGCACTCGCAGGCACCTGGATCGACAGCGAGACTCGTTACAAAAGTCTGGTCATGAGCGAGCGTGCCACGTTAAACCGCTTGTTCAGAGAAGCAGGCTGGCGAACCGTCGCCGCGATGCCGGCAATCAGCATGGCCTGGCCTGAGGGTCAGTACTATGGCTACGATCACATCTATGATGCACACAATTTTGGTTATCAGGGATTGCCTTTCAACTGGGTGACCATGCCCGATCAATATGTCCTGTCGGCACTCCATGCGCGTGAACTCAGCGAGCAGGTACGCCCGCCTGTCATGGCCGAGGTCGCACTGATCTCCTCACATGCGCCATGGACTCCGGTGGCGCAGCTGCTGCCCTGGTCTAAAGTCGGCGATGGGCGCATTTTTAACCAGCAGGCCCAGGCCGGCCCGACACCAGAGGAAGTCTGGCAGAGTGTTGAAACGATTCGCGATCACTATCGACGTTCGATTGAGTACATGCTGGAATCCGTAGTCTCCTATTTAGAGCATTATGGAAACGACAATCTCGTTGTTCTGCTTTTGGGCGATCACCCGCCTGCGCCTCTGGTATCAGGTGACCCGGAAGGGCGTGATGTCCCTGTGCATCTGATCGCGCGAGATCCGGCCGTATTCGAGGCTGTATCGCAGTGGCGCTGGCAACCAGGAATGCTGCCGGATGATAAAGCCCCGGTGTGGCGCATGGACCAACTGCGAGATAGATTTGTAGACGCCTTCTCCAGCACCCGTTTGCCTCTGGAAAAAACGGGCTCTGGCGGATCGACAGCAACAGGAGCCAGGTAATGCAGACGCAAGCTAATACGACTTCCCTGGCGACCCGACTGCGCGAGCGGTGGGGGCTGACAAGGTCCTTACTGATGTACTACGGCATTCCGGGGCGGCAGGCGCGGATGCGTAACTTTTACAGGCAGTTCATATCCCCGGGCGATCTGTGTTTCGACATTGGGGCGCATGTTGGCAATCGCCTCAAGGCGTGGCAGGCACTGGGTGCGCGCTCCGTTGCCGTGGAGCCACAGCCATTGCTGATGCAGACACTACAAAGCCGCTACGCCAGCGCAGAGGACATTGATCTTGTGGCCCAGGCGATTGGTGCGCAGCCAGGTGAGGCAACGCTGCACATCAGCACGCAGACACCGACCGTGACTACCATGTCCCAAGAATGGATAACACAGGTAAAACAGGACGCGTCATTCGAGCGTGTAAAATGGGACCGTCAGGTTGTGGTGCCGGTAATCACGCTGGACCAGCTGATTGCCGAGAAAGGTGAGCCGGTGTTCTGCAAAATCGACGTTGAAGGATTTGAACTGCAGGTCCTGCAGGGACTGTCGCGCCCGCTGCGCAGCTTGTCGTTTGAGTATATCCCTGCAGCAATATCGATGGCGATCGATTGTATTAATCGCCTCGAAGAGCTCGGCAATTATGAGTACAACCTGGCACCTGGTGAGTCACATCGACTACGCTATGATCAGTGGATTGCGGCTGACGATATGCGACAGCAGCTGAAGAACATTAGCCAGGGCAGTGGCGATGTCTACGCCAGGCTGCACACTCGCTGATTGCCGGCCTGTACACGGCTACCTTCTACCTACTCACGCGCTGCGGAAGCGCCAACAGATCCATGTGTCCCACACTGCAGCTGCCGGTGTGGACATTGGCCAGCCGGAAGTCTATCCATTCCTGCAGTTCTTCATGCTCAATTGAAGACCGCACCGCATTGGCGATGCCATGTATCAGTTCGGTCATCAACTGAGTGTCACCAGCAGTGCCATGATTGCCGCGCAGCAGCCACGGACTGCTTGCCGAGAGCACTGTGTAGCCGGCAGCGGTCAACACCTGAGTGAGGCAGGCGGAGGCATGTGGGCCAAGAGCCGGACCAAAGCCTTTATCCCGGCGCTGATCCTGATTAAAAGCCTGTAACACTGTCATGTCCAGCTTGTGAGCCGGAGTCCAGCGAGTAATGCCGTCATAGTTCAGTGCTGTATACACGGCGATCGGATGAGGCTGGCTGGCAATAGAGGCGACCAGGGATTCAATAAACTCAGCGGACACAAGGTCAAACAGTGCTGACGCGGTTAACAGATTTATATCGCTGAGGGAGAGATGCTCAGGCTGAGCCAGATCTGCAACCCGGGTTTCCAGGCTATGCCTGTCGCCGTAACGTTCAGACGCCACGCTCAGGAGTTCGGCATCGTGGTCAATAAGTCGCCAGGCATATCGACTGGTTTCGATGCCCCCTGCGGCAAATGCGCGCAACGTGGACCCTGTACCAGAGCCCAGATCTGCAATCATGGGTTGCTGCCGGTCGCCAGACTGGTCAGACGACGACTGATCCAGCCACTGCTGGGCACGAGCCAGCAGTGCAACATCACGCGCACGCAGATCTGCAGCCTCACGTAAATCGAGCCAGTCGACACTGAACCCGGCCATTAGCACTTACTCCTGTTTACCAACTCTTCGGTTAATTGCTGCACCAGCAATGCGCTGTCCCGCCAGCCAGGCAGGGCGAGTGCGGCCTGCCTGGCCCCGCTCTGTAAGTCTTGTCGCAGTGTGCTGTCTGAAAGTACCTTGCGCAAAGCGGCGGCAAGCGCCTCTGCGTCATCGGCAGGTACCAGAATGCCAGCAGACGCCGGCACAACATCGGGTACAGCTCCGGCTCGCGCTGCGATGACCGGTAAACCCGCTGCCAGAGCCTCGGCGAATACCATTCCGTAACCTTCAAATCTTGATGGCAATACAAACAGATCAGCCTGCTGGTATTCGGGCTGAAGATTATCCACTGCTCCGACGAAATCAATACGCCGGGCCAGCTGTTGTTGGTTCACTTGTGCCTGCAGTTGCTGAGCCCACTCTCTGTCGAAGTGATCTCCGCCAACGAAACGTGCCTGCCAAGGCAGATCTGTAAGCGAGGCGAGTGACTCAATCAGCACATCATGCGCTTTCCGGCGAGTCAGTGATGCGACCGTCAACAGCTGAGGTGGACTACCAAGGCAGGGCGCAAATTCGCTGCGATCAGTGCCGGGGCAGGCTACCAGGATGCTGTTTGTGTCGAGATCGAACTGAGTGCGCAATATTTCTGCGGTATGGGGACTGGTGACAACTGTCGCTCGAGCGCAATGCAGAGAGCGCTTTTCGGAGTGATGCAGGGCGTCCTGCTGTGCAGCATTGAGACCCGCCTCCAGTGACAATGGGTGATGACACAGGGCAATCAGGCATAGTCGCCTGGCGTGACGACTGACAATCTGATCCATGACCCCCATCGCCAGGCCATCCATCATGACCTGGGCGTCATCGGGGATGGCCGAAAGTTTCTGCTCAGCGTCAACCAGCGCGTCTTGATCTGGTGTCGGAAAGCGGTCCGACAGCGCAACCGGAATGACCTCCTTGCTAAGCGCACGCAGCTCGCTGATCAAGCGCCGATCATAGTGATAGCCGCCAGTAGGTGTGTCGAGATCGCCGGGGAAAACAAAGTAGAGAGGCAGGGTGCTCACAGCTGATTTGATCCGTTCCAATGCAACAGTCGTAATCTAGTTAACAGTCAGACCACCTTACCACGGCGCTGACCCGGAAACTGCAAGTTTCAGTCAAAACAGTCAATCTAGAAGAGCGTGCCATGAGCAAACAATCGCTATCCGTCACCCGCAAAGTCTGCGCCAGAATTCCTACCGATCACGGCGATTTTCAATTGTGTCATTTCGCCAACACCCTGGACGATAAAGAGCACCTTGCTCTCTACATGGGCAATCCGGCTTCGGTCGATCCGGTGCTGGTCCGTGTCCACTCGGAGTGCTTTACCGGTGATGTGCTGGGATCGCGGCGATGCGACTGCGGTGAACAACTCGATAGGGCTATGGCCATGATTGCCAAAGCCGGGACGGGTGTGATTCTGTATCTGCGACAGGAAGGCCGCGGCATCGGTTTGCCAGATAAACTGCGCGCGTACAATCTGCAGGATCAGGGCTACGATACTGTTGATGCCAACCTGATGCTTGGTCATGTGGCAGATGGACGCGATTATTCACTGGCGGCCTTGATGCTGCAGGATCTGGGCGTGCGTTCGGTGCGATTGATGACCAATAACCCCGCCAAGATCGATGCACTCACTACGGCTGGCGTTAACATAGCCGAGCGCGTGTCGCTGCAGATCCCCGCCAACAACGACAATTTCGATTACCTGTTGACCAAAGCCCAGCGAATGGCTCATCTTTTGCCACTGAGTTCCCTAAACAGTCAGTGACTTCATGAATTTCAATCAACGCCTCGAGCAATGGTTGGTCGACGCACAGCAGGCTTTTCACCAGAGCACGGGGCGCATTGAGCAGCGCCCGCATGTCACCCTGTGCTACGCGCAGAGCTGGGATGGCAGTATTACGACCGGACCTGGCGAAACGCTCGCCTTGAGCAGCCCTGAAGGACTGCGCATGACACACCAGCTGCGCAGCCTGCACGATGGCATCCTGGTAGGCATTGGTACCGTTCTGGCTGACAATCCACGTCTGAATGTCCGCGAGTGGACCGGCAACGATCCCCAGCCAATTGTGCTCGACAGTCAGTTGAGACTGCCGCCCAGCAGCAAGCTTTGCCAGAATGGCAGTAATGGAAAACGACCTTGCTGGGTGTTGACCACACAGCAGGCGGAAGCAAAGCGAGAGGGTTGTGACCTGATTGTGACACCCGGTGATGGTGAAGGGCATGTTGATCTCACACAGGCCATGCAGGCACTCTATCAGCGTGGTATCAGAACACTCATGGTTGAAGGTGGCGCGGCTGTCATCACGGCATTTTTGCGCACGCGTCTGGCAGACGCTGTGGTATTGACTGTAGCGCCTGTGCTGGTCGGCGGATATAACGCGATTGGCAGACTGGCTGACCCAGCGAAAGTGAACTTTCCTCACATTACACCCTTGCAGAGTGAGCAGCTTGGGGACGAAATGATCGTCTGGGGCAGACTGAAGTATCGCGCGGAGGCAGCATGAGCGCCGGCATTGCGACCGCTACACAGCTCTGGTTTACAGCGCCAAAGCAGATAGAGCTGCGTACGGTGGACTTGTCAGTACCCGCGGCAGATCAGGTAGTGGTCAGGACGCTGTATTCAGCCATCAGCGCTGGCACCGAGCTGCTGGCCTATCGTGGACAACTGCCGGCAGACATGGCACTGGACAGCACGCTGGAATCCCTGCAGCAGCAGGCAGAGTACCCCATGCAATACGGTTATGCCTGTGTTGGAGAAGTTGTGCAGCCAGGTTCCGGACTTGATATTGCCTGGAAGGGGCGCCAGGTATTCTCATTTCAGCCTCATGCCAGTCATTTTCTGACCGACACACAAAACCTGCAGATTGTGCCGGACGACATACCGGCCAGAGCCGCCGTTTTCCTCCCTAACACTGAAACAGCCGTCAATCTGGTTCACGATGGTGCGCCAATGATGGGCGAACGCGTCGTCGTTCTTGGACAGGGTGTTGTCGGACTGTTACTGACAGCGCTGCTGTCCAGACACCCACTGGCTGAGTTGATTGTTGTAGAGGGTCGCGCTGAGCGACAGGCACTTGCAAAACAGCTGGGTGCGCATCGGGTGGTGCATCCAGACGAGGCTGCCACCCAGATAAGTGATGCAGATCTGATCTATGAAGTCAGTGGACAGCCGGCCGCGCTGGATCTCGCTGTCGCCGTCAGTGGCTACAGCAGTCGTATCGTGATTGGCAGCTGGTACGGCAACAAACAAGCGTCCATCAATCTGGGCGGCGCCGCGCACCGTAACCGACTGCAATTGATTACCAGTCAGGTGAGCACGGTGGCACCTGCTCTGAGCGGCCGCTGGGACAAACAGCGGCGCTTCGACCTGGCCTGGCAGATGATCCGCGACTGCGACCCGCAGCGCCTGATCAGCCATGTTGTGCCACTGGAAGACGCGGAGCCACTTTACAGGCAACTGGATGAAGAAAATCTCAGCCTGGTTCAGGCAGTGTTCGACTATCAGGACGCCTGAGACCGGAAAAATTAACTAGTAGCCGGCGTATCCAACATCAACTGTTTGATGAAAAATACGCCAGGCAAATACCACGCTTAAGCAACAGGACAGATTATGTATACCGTAGCCGTCACCCGGGATTTTATCGCCAACCATTATTTGATTGGAGGCGACTGGGGATCCGAAAACAATCCACATGCACATCACTATGTAGCCGAAGTGCGCATCGAGAGTGACACGCTGAATCAGCATGGCTACCTGGTGGACATCGTCGAGATAGAAGCAGCCCTCGATGACATCGTCACCTACTTTCGCGACAGCATGCTGAATGACAAACCGGAGTTCGCCGGACTGAATCCCAGTATTGAACACTTCAGCCGAATACTGGTCGAGAAGCTGATGCCCAAAATCACGCCGCCCGGTGAGGGCGTACTGACGGTCAAACTCTGGGAAAATGAAACCTGCTGGGCAGCTTATCGTCAGGCCTTTGCCTGACGCCGGCCGCCCAGGCTGCCGAGGCACAGCAATCCGATAATCAGCACCACGGCATCACGTAAGCGTATCAGCGCAATCAGCATGCCTGCCGCCGCAACCGGCAGGCCGAGCAGACTGAAAGACCATAGCAGTGAGGCCTCGATGGTACCAATGCCACCTGGCACTGGCAGCAGCATCGCCAGCCGCATGCCCACCATGATCATGATCAGATCCTGAATCTCGGGTTGAATTCCCAGCATCCGCAACAAGACAAACAGCTCCAGCAACAGCATGGCCCAGCCAAGCAATGACAGGATCAGCGCAGTCCATAGTTTCGGGCGCTGATCGCTGAGAGCGCTCCGCAATAAAGTCACCATGGCCGACCAGCCGCCCGACGTGGACTGAGCTTGCTCGCCCTTGGATTGTGCCTGTTGATCCGCGGGCAGATCAGGTTCATCGCCATTGCGAGCCTGGCGCCAGCGTTGTGCCAGTGGCCTGAAGCGATCTGCCAGCCACTGTGGGTGACGTATGACCACCGCCGCAGCCAGCAGCATTCCAGTCAGCATCAATATCAGTGCCAGGGATATCTGCAGCCACTCACCGGCAGGAAGTAATGCCGTTCCCAGTAGCACCAAGACACCGGCAAGCAGCACGGCAAAATTGCTACCCATCTCTACAAAACGATCCATGCCCAGCATCGCAACCGATTTATGCAGGGGAATATTGAATCGTTGCTTGAGCCAGTAGAGTTGTAATGGTTCACCGCCAAAATGTGGGCCTGGCGTTATAAAGCTGACTGCACTGCCAGCCTGACGCAGGCGAAACAGATCTGACAGCCACAGTGGCGAGGACAAAGCCCATCCCAGAATCTGCCAGCGTTTGACTGCCAGATACAGGATGACAACATTGATGGATATCCACAGCAGCCAGTCACGCCACCGCAGTCTGCTGACACTAACGCCAATGTCCCGCAGTGGCAGCTGCCACAAAGCCCAGCCGGCCAATGCCAGTGCCAGGACCCAAAGCAGCACAGTCAGATATCGCCACTGGTTTTTTGTCATGAGGCTTTTCCGGGTGAAGTGCCGCGTCGCCCACTCACGGCCAGCCAGTCACGCCAGAAACCGGTCAACAGCGGAATCATGAAGAGCACACCAAGAACCTGCGTCACACTGCCCGGTATTGGCGGCCAAAGTGCGGTTGCTACCAGACCCATCTGCCAGCCTGCCAGTTGGCGGCGCAGCTGGCTGGGTGGTAATGGATACACTGCTTTGTTGTGAAGCCGACGCCAGCGCAGCCCCCAGACAAACAGATAATAGGCAATGCTGACCAGCAGATAGCTGACATGAAGCTTGCCGGTGATCACCGCCAGTAGCGGCGCGACCAGCAAGCCCAGCGCATCAAGTGTGGTATCCAGCTCAGCACCCAGCCTCGACACCTGCTGCTGGCGCCGGGCCAGCACACCGTCCAGTGCATCTCCAAGGGCGGCTGCGGTATAAGCGACCGCCGGAACATACAACAGCGCAGTCGGCAATGGCAGGAGCATGGCGGGCAACAGAAAGCCTGCGGTCACGGCGATCAGTAGCCCACGCAGCAGTGTTACACAATTGCCGTGACCCAGCGACGCGTACATCAGGTCGCTGTCTGCAGGGTGATTCAAATGCAGGCGCTGCTGACAATGCCGCCACACGTACAGCCAGACAAGCAGGGTCAGCGGCAGCCACATCAGCGCCAGATCAGTCGGCAGCAGCAATGCCAGGCTGAATGCGGATAATGCAATCAGCACACAGCCCAGGACGCCAAAGTAGCGCAGCTGGCGCATCAGGGATTGCGGTAAGTCACGGGTGCTTGCAGAATTTTTCGGGTGGGCAGCCAACAGAGGAGGTCCAGTTAGTCAGTGAGTATAGCCAGTATACGCTGCCAGTATTGCAAGGGACCACCTGATGACGTAGTGGTCAGATCATCGCAAAAAACGACAGCTTCAGCCAAATTTGGCCCCCTCCTCCAAAATAGTCCGTATACTGGTGTCAATGAAAAGGCGAAAAGCCACTACTGGCTGGCGATGGAAAATAAGGATTAAAACCAGAACGGTACTCAAAACTCTATAAAAAAGCGAGACCAACATAAGCTAGACCAACATAAGGAGCGTCAATCATGCACAGGACCGCGCGACACGCTTTACTTTCAGCCATGACCAGTCTGCTGTTCACCACGCAGGCCGTTGCCCAGGAAATAGAGGGTGACATACCCGCCGACCTCGCCAGAGCATTGCTGGGCGAGAACCAGCCGTTTGAAATCCGCTTCTTTAAAGGCCTGCCGGAGCAGTTTCCAGAGATTGATCTGCCACAGGACGCCGAGCTGCTGGGTTCGGTCGACATGGTAAATTCCCAGCGAGTGGTATTGCAGGTAGCGGGTGACGGCATAGCGCAACGTACGCAGCTCATCCGTGAGCTGGAAGCGCTGGGTTACCTGATGATCACGCGGCCAAACCTTGTTCCACCGCAACAGCGCGGGTTTGTGGTGCAGATGCCGATCCCGCCGGGCATGCCCATACAGCTCTGCAGCAATGATCTGGGTATGTTGTCACTGCGAATTGGCAATATGGGGACAGTTGTGACGTCCAATCCTGGACCCGCCACCTGGGTCGGGAGTGCAGGAAGCGCATCCTACACGCCATTTGTAGTCGCCGAGCGCAATCTTCGTATAGCGTCGAGCGCACCGCCAGCGGGTGCCATGGACAGCCTAATCTACATTACCCAAACGAATACGCCGGTTCGACCATTTGCTTCCACGCCGGGCGGACCGAGTTGTGAGCAGTATCAGGCCCAGATCCAGGCGAGTGGCGCAGCGGGTGGATTTCCATCCATCAATATTCAGGAGCACATGCCGCGGATTGAGCTACCCGCCGAAGCGACGGCCTCGAATGTTAATGGGCCGTCTATGCGAGGCTTCGGTGGTTCTGGCTATACAACTGAATCGCGCACGCAGGTTAACCTTGATTGGGAGCTGGATGTGTTGCTGGATCATCTGGCCGCCCAGATCGACGAGCAGGGCTGGCAGCGCGATCACCGGGCTGCGGGCGATGTTGCGGGTTCGGTCGTGTGGACACGCGAGGTCGACGAGCTGGATCTGGTTGGTACGCTGCGGATCCTGAGGCTGGACTCAGAAGAATTTGAACTTGTGTTCATTTTGCAGAGCATGCCCACACTAGAGTAAAAATAGTCTATAACCAGACTAAGCGGCTTCCCGTTGTGTCATTGCTACGGGCAGCTGTGTCCGGTTGGGCACTTGATAGTCTAAATTCAGGCACATATACTTCCACATATATGGAGGGAGTGTTATGGGTCAAGTCACGATTTACCTGGAAGATGAAGTTGAGGAAAAGATGAGCGCAGCCGTCAAGTCAGCGGGAGTGTCCAAAAGCCGATGGATATCCAGGCTTATCAGTGACAAGCTGGCAAACGACTGGCCTCAGTCCGTTGTCGACATGTCGGGAAGCTGGACGGACTTTCCCACATTGACCGAGATACGGCAGGACCAGTCGGACGACCTGCCGCGCGAAAAATTCTGATGTATGTGCTCGATACCAACACGCTCATTTATTTTTTCAAGGGCATGGGGCGCGTCGCCGACTCCCTGTTAGCAACACCCCCTCAAAAGATCGCTATACCAGCCATTGTGCTGTACGAGCTGGAGTATGGCATCGCCCGATCAAGCTCTCCCAAAAAACGCCGTCAGCAACTGGCGGAATTGTGTGCGCTTGTGAAAGTACAGTCGTTTGATCAGGATGCTGCGCGTCATTCAGCAGCTATCAGAGTAAGACTCGAGAAAAAAGGCACGCCAGTTGGCCCACACGATCTGATGATCGCAGGCACTGCTCTGGCATGTAGTGGTGTACTTGTTACCAGCAACACACGCGAGTTTGCTCGTGTACCCGGGTTATCAGTGCTGGACTGGTTTTAGTGACAGACTCAAACACCAAGCACAACACCCACAAACACTGCCAGTCCCACCCAGTGATTGTTCAGGAAGGCCTTGAAACAACCTTCGGTTTGACGGTCGCGAATCAGCCAGTGCTGGTAGACCAGCAATGCCGCAGCAACAAGAAGGCCAAGGTAGTACCAGATAGAAAGAGCAAACTGCTGGCCGGCCAAAACCAGCGCCAGCATGAACATACCCTGCAGCATGCCGATCATCACGCGGTCGGCATCGCCGAACAGGATGGCCGTGGACTTGACGCCAATCTTCAGGTCGTATTCACGATCGACCATGGCGTATTCGGTATCGTAAGCGACTGTCCAAAGGCAGTTGGCAACGTACAGCAGCCAGGCAGTTGGTGGTGGCAGCTCGCCAGTCTGGGCCGTAAATGCCATCAGAATGCCCCAGGAAAATGCCATGCCCAGTACGACCTGCGGCAGGTGGGTGTAACGCTTCATGAAAGGGTAGATGGCTGTCAGCACCACCGCCCCAATTGACATGACGATGGTGAGTGAATTGAGCGTCAGCAACAGCAGAAATGCCAGCAGGCACAAGCCGACAAAGCAGTAGAGCGCCTCTTTGCGGGTGATCTGGCCCGTTACGATAGCCCGGTTCTCGGTACGCAACACGTCGCCATCTATATTCGCATCGGCATAATCATTGATGCAGCAGCCAGCCGAGCGCATGATCCAGGTGCCCAGGGTAAATACAACAATCAGTTTCCAGTCCGGCCAGCCATCGGCAGCCAGCCACAGGGCGCCAAGTGTCGGCCATAACAGCAGATAGGTGCCAATGGGGCGATTCAGGCGGGTCAGCAGAACAAAGGCCGGCCAGCGTGCGTGCAGACGTGGCGCATGGCGGCGCGCGAGTTGATCAATAAGCTGGAAAATGGACTGTCGGGCATTCTTTAGCAAAACAGAGACATCTCCTTTCGCAGCGACGGATGTTGTTGGGCACTCACAGAGTCATTTGCTCGGCAATCAGAGCAATGTCTTCTGAGGCCACCAGCTTGGCGACAAGCTCCCGACAGCGCTCGGGTTTCAGCTCGCGGCGGTCGAACATCTCGTCCGGAATCGGGTCAGTTGGCGCATCACCAATGCCATGTTCGCGTAACAGACGCGTCGCGATAAAGACCAGATTGGCATATTCAGCATGCTCTCCCTGGTAGTCGGCATCCTGCTGATGACGAAGCGCGGTGCAGACTTCTTCCGGCATGTTCCAGGCCTGCATCAGCCAGGCACTGATCTGCTCGCGGCATATACCTACCAGATGCTTTTCAATCGCGACGTGACTGATGTTGGGGTTGGCTTCCGTGTAGCGACAGATGCGACTGAAATGCGGTGGAAAGGTATGTGCCAGCACCAGATAACCAAAGTTGTGCAGTAGTCCCGACAGATAGATCAAGCCCTGCCGCGGGCGCACTCGCGCTGGCATCAGACGGGACAGAGCCTCCACCGTGGTCGCGCAATAGGCTGCCTGCAGCCAGTAAGGCGTCAGGCCGTCGGAGCTGTCTTTGGGCAGACTGACGGTTCGTCCAAGGATCAGGCCCACCGCCAGATTGCTGACCAGATCAAAACCCAGCACGCGCACGATGGCATCCTGAACTGAGCGAATTTTGCCCGGTGCGGCGTAATAGGGCGAGGATGCCCAGCTCACGACCTGCGCCGCCAGACTGGGATCTGATTCGACAATATTGGTCAGATCGGTCACCGAGGCGTTGGGGTTGGCCCGCAGTTGCATAATGCGGTCAGCAGTAGGCGACAGCGGCGGGATTTCCAGCGTGTCATCAAGTCGCTGACGAATACGCAGTGAGGTAAAATTGCGCAGCGAGTCATTGATCTGCTCTGGATCCTGATCAGCGTCTGGTAGCGAGTGGTCAAGTTCAGTGGCAGCTACGGTGATATCAACATGGCGAATGCTCATGCGTTGCTCCAGCAGAGCATCGCGCACCTGCTGTAAGCTCATGCCATCAGCGTCTACCGCCAGGTCACCACGTGCTGCCAGGGATTGATCGACCCAGGTGGGCAGAGCAAAGAATTGCCGTGACTTGTCCAGAGGTACCAATTGGCGCATTTTGCTGGCGCGCAGGATTTGTGCACTTGGCATCGGGTTCAGATCGCGGCCGCTGCTGGCCTGCAACCTCCCCAGCTCCAGCATCGAGTCGGTGGGCACCAGACACTGCGCAATAACACCCTGTTCGTCGTGCACAAGCACACATCGCACGGGTAGTGAGGTTTTAATCGATCCTGATTCAGACATTACCGTACAGTTCCCTGTCCCCCAGCCAGCGATCAACCAGCGGGGCGATATGTGATGGATAGGCGACTTCAATTTGGTCAGCCGCCAATTTTACCGGATCAAGTAATTGAGCGTCACGTGACAAATCGGCAACGCGAAAGCTCATCAGGCCTGTCTGTTGCGTCCCCAGGACCTGTCCGGGGCCGCGTAATGCCAGGTCCTGCTCGGCGATATAAAAGCCGTCATTGCTGTCGCGCATAATGCCCAGACGCTGCTTGCCTTGCAAGGACAGTGGTGGCTGATACAGCAACAGGCAGTGGCTGGCCTTGGCTCCACGCCCGACACGGCCGCGCAACTGATGCAATTGCGCCAGCCCCAGGCGCTCGGGATTTTCTATGATCATCAGGCTGGCATTAGGCACGTCCACACCCACTTCGATAACGGTTGTCGCCACCAGCAGGTGAGTATCTCCACGTTTGAAGGCATCCATCACGTCACTTTTCTCCGATGGCTTCATACGTCCGTGCACCAGCCCGACTGTGAGGTCCGGCAGTTGTTCCTGCAGCGTTTGCCAGGTAGCCTCGGCTGCCTGACATTGCAGTGCCTCTGATTCTTCGATCAGCGTGCAGACCCAGTAGGCCTGACTGCCGGCCCGACAGGCATCATGGATGCGTTCGATAACGTCATCCCGCCGGCTATTGGCGATGACCACCGTATTTACCGGAGTGCGTCCTGGAGGCAGCTCGTCAATAATGCTGCATTCAAGGTCAGCATAGGCGCTCATGGCCAGCGTGCGAGGGATGGGCGTTGCGGTCATCACCAGTTGGTGAGGCAGCGTCTGCCCGTCATTACCTTTTTCACGCAGTGCCAGACGCTGGTGAACACCAAAGCGATGCTGTTCATCGATAATGACCAGCCCCAGGCGCTGAAACCTGACCTCATCCTGGAACAGGGCATGCGTCCCGACGATGACGCGAGCGCTGCCATCTGCGAGTTGCTGCAGTACCTGCTGGCGCTGTCTGCCTTTGACTTTGCCACTCAGCCAGCCAACCTGAATGCCCAGTGGCGCCAGCCAGGCGGAAAAGTTGGCGTAGTGCTGCTCGGCCAGAATCTCGGTAGGAGCCATGATGGCCGCCTGGTAACCACTGTCCACGGCCTGCAATGCTGCCAGCGCGGCGACGACTGTCTTGCCAGAGCCCACATCGCCCTGCAACAGACGCAGCATCGGCTCTGTCTGACAAAGATCGGCATTGATCTCGTCACTGACGCGCTGCTGGGCGTTGGTCAGTCTGAACGGCAGGCGCTTGGTGAACTGTGCTCGCAGAACCGGCTTGCCGGTCAGATTCGGTGCCAATTGATGGCTGCTTTGCTGCCGCAGTCGTCGCAGGCAAAGCCGGTGGCTGAGCAGTTCTTCGAAGGCCAGCCGCTGTTGTGCCGGGTGGGTGCCCTCCAGCAGAGCAGCAACAGGGGCCGAGGTCGGAGGATGATGCAGATACTGCAGGGCAGCCGGCAGCGACGGGTACTTGAATACCGCCAGTATGTCTGCGGGAACCCAGTCGACCAGCGCGTCGGACTCATTGAGCATGGCCAGAGCCTGATCGATCAGTGCTCGCAGGCGAACCTGCTGCAAACCCTCAGTAGCTGGATAAATCGGCGTCAGCCTGTCCGCGACCGGAATTGTCTCGCCAGCTTTCAGAACCTGATATTCCGGGTGGTACAGTTCCGGGCCGCGCTTGCCGGCGCGGACTTCCCCGTAGCAGCGGATGCGGTTGCCCGTGGCGAGCATGTTTTTCTGAGCGGCGCTGAAGTGGAAGAAGCGCAGGCTGATCAGACCGGTGTCGTCTTTGATGCGACACACCAGGCTTCGCCGGCGGCCGAATTCAACATCGCTGCCAACAATCTCGGCCTCCAGCATGACGTCCTGGCCCAGTCGAATCTGACCGATGGAAGCAATGCGTGTTCGATCCTGATAGCGAAGCGGCAGATGGAATAACAGGTCCTGCACGCTGCTGATGTGCAGGGCTGCCAGGCGCTCCACCAGACGCGGCCCGACGCCTTTCAGGCAGTTGACCGGTCGTTCGCTGAGCGGCGTTGCTGGCGGCATCGTCCTTGATTCCAGATTTCAGCCCACTTGCATGATGGCTTCGATTTCAACCAGTGCGCCGCGAGGCAGAGCAGAAACCTGTATGGTGGCGCGCGCCGGATAGGGTTTCTGAAAATACTGCTCCATGGTGGCATTAACAACGCCGAATTCGGCCAGGTCGATCATGTAGATGGTCAGCTTTACGCAGTCGTCCAGGCTGCCGCCGGCTTCCGATGCCACGGCTGCGAGATTTTTCAGAACCTGATGGGCCTGGGCTTCAACCCCACCCTGGACGATCTCCATGGTCGCCGGATCCAGAGGTATCTGGCCAGACATGAACACCAGATTGCCGCTGCGGATGGCCTGGGAGTAGGGACCAATGGCAGTTGGCGCGCGAGGAGAGGTTATGGCTTCTTTCTGAGTCATGTTGGTGTCCGTTATCTAAAATGGAGTAAGTGGTTACTCTCCGGCTTTCCTGAGTAAAGATTCAGGTGCGATGCTGCTCTTGATGGGCCTGACAAGTTTCTTGCTCTTGACCCTGGCGACCTTGCTGACGGGTTTTATCAGACGAATGTGCTTCATGACGCGGGCCAGGTGGACCCGGTTCTTCACGGTCAGCAGCAGATTGACGATACTGAATCGTGCATCACGTTCGACGGTGCTGATACGTTCGATATTTGCCTCTTTACTGGTGATGGCGGTGGCAAGTTTGGCAATAATACCGCGCTCATTTTCCAGTTCGACGCGAATCTCAACTGAGAACTCTCCCTCAACATCGGGATCCCAGCGCACCGGCACAACTTTATCGGGCTGCTGACGGATCTCGGCAATATTGTTGCAGCTGTCCATGTGAATCACCATGCCACGCCCGGAGCTGATATGAGCAACGATGGGGTCGCCCGGGATCGGGTAACAGCACTTGGCGTAACTCATCACCATGCCTTCGGAGCCACGAATGGCCAGTGAGGCCTGGCGCGCCTCCTTCTTGTTCTTGGGGCCGGGTGTCGCAACTACTGGCTGCTCTGGTAAAAGTTTCTGCGCGACGATATGCGCCATGCGATTACCCAGGCCTATGTCACTGAGCAAATCGTCCAGTGATTCGAGATTGAATTCCTGCAGGGCAGTCTGTATGCGTTCGGGCGTCAGCTTGTCCAGCTGGGCTCCATGACCGGCCAGAATCTTGTTGAGCAGACGTCGGCCAAGCGCAATAGACTCGGACTGTCGCTGGTTTTTGAGGAAATGGCGGATATTGCTGCGTGCCTTGCCCGTGACTACAAAACTCAGCCAGGCCGGGTTGGGCTGGGCGCCTGGTGTGGTGATGATTTCCACCGTCTGGCCACTTTCCAGCGGCTCACTCAACGGCGCCAGACGGCGGCTGATGCGGCAGGCCACACAGGAGTTGCCGACGTCGGTATGGACAGCGTAGGCAAAGTCGACGGCGGTTGAACCAGCCGGTAACTCCATGATGCGCCCTTTGGGCGTAAACACATAAATCTCATCCGGGAACAGGTCAATCTTGACGTTCTCGATAAATTCCAGCGAGTTGCCTGCATTCTTCTGCATTTCCAGCAGGCCATTGATCCACTGCCGGGCGCGGATATGCGCATTGCTGGGAGTGTCATCGGATGACTTGTACAGCCAGTGCGCCGCGATGCCGTTGTTGGCCATCGCTTCCATCTCCTCGGTGCGGATCTGTATCTCGATTGGCACGCCATGCATTCCAAACAGTGTGGTGTGCAGGGACTGGTAGCCATTGGCTTTGGGGATGGCAATATAATCTTTGAACCGGCCTGGAACAGGCTTGAATAGGTTGTGAACAGCGCCTAAAACCCGATAACAAGTGTCAACTGAGTCAACCACGATACGGAACGCATAAACGTCCATGATTTCCGAGAAGGATTTACGCTTGGTGCGCATTTTCTCGTAGATGCTGTACAGGTGCTTCTCGCGGCCGAACACGCGGGCTGACATGCCCTCGCGCTCTAGGCAGGCCTCAACAGCACTCTGAATCTGTTTGACGATTTCTTTACGGTTGCCGCGAATGGATTTGACGGCGGCGTCGATGCGGCGCGCGCGCATCGGATACAACGCCTGAAAACCCAGTTCCTCAAACTCGACGCGCACTGCGTTCATGCCCAGGCGATTGGCGATCGGCGCGTAGATATCCAGCGTTTCCTTGGCGATACGGCGGCGCTTTTCCGGGCTCAGGACTTCCAGGGTACGCATGTTGTGCAGGCGGTCTGCCAGTTTGACCAGGATGACACGCAGGTCGCGGGCCATGGCCAGCGCCATTTTCTGGAAGTTTTCGGCCTGCGCCTCGGCGTGGCTGCTGAAATGAATCTTGTTGAGCTTGGATACCCCGTCAACCATGTCGGCGACAGTTTCACCGAACTGGCTCTTGATAGCCGTTTTGCTGATGCCAGTATCTTCGATCACGTCATGCAGCATGGCGGCCATCAGGCTTTGATGGTCCATATGCATGTCGCTGAGGATGCCGGCTACGGCCAGGGGGTGTGTAACGTAGGGCTCGCCGCTGCGGCGGAACTGACCATCGTGCGCCTGCTCAGCATAGAAATATGCCCGGCGCACATGGTTGACCTGTTCGGAGGCCAGATAACCTGAGAGGTTGCTGGCCAGTGAGTCGATTGTAGTAAGGGACACCAGCCGACTCCTTGACGCCTTACTCGTCGTCGTTAAGTGACTCGTCGGCAGCCTGCTCAGCCTCTGGCTCAGCCACAATTGCGCCCATCATGGCGGCAGTGGCATCCAGCTCGGCTTCGGGAACTTCACGGGCAGGAGCGGGGCGAGTGTGCAGAATGCTCTGGTCAACATGACCTTCGGCGATTTCGCGTAGTGCGATCACAGTTGGTTTGTCGTTGTCTTCCGGTACCATCGGATCTTTGCCGCCAGTTTGCAGCTGACGAGCACGTTTGCTGGAGATCATTACCAGTTGGAAGCGATTGTCGACTTTATCCAGACAATCTTCGACAGTAATTCGGGCCATAGCGATCAACCTGTTTCAAAAAATATTGGGGAAATTTGGCGGCTGTTATTCAACCAGACCGGCTATGATACTGAAAACCTTCAGACAATGCATGTGTCAGCGCACAAAAAAGACGCAAACAACCCACTTCTTGTCGCTATCAGGTCAGCAAATCTGCCAGAAGTTGGCAATTGTTGTGCTGCTGGCGAGCCTGTTCCAGGCGCACTGCGCGGAAAACGGCACGTAAATCGTCCAGCGCCCGGTCAAAGTCTTCGTTGATAATCAGATAGTCAGCGTCGCCATAGTGCGATATTTCGTCGCGTGCCTGCTGCATTCTGCCAGCGATGGTTGCCTCATCGTCCTGCGCGCGTGATGTCAGGCGCTGCTCCAGCGTCGCCAGAGATGGCGGCAGGATAAAAATGCTTTTCAGCGGACTGATTCGGTCACGCACCTGGGCCGCGCCCTGCCAGTCGATCTCGAGAATCACATCACGGCCAGCGTCAAGCTGCTCCTGCACCCAGTGTGCAGAGGTGCCGTAGAGGTTGCCGAACACCTCCGCAGACTCCAGGAATACGCCACGCTCTCGCATCGCAATAAAGGTATCGCGATCCACAAAGTGGTAGTTGACCCCATCCTCTTCGCCCGGGCGGCGGGCACGGGTGGTATGGGAGACAGACACACAGATGCGCGGGTCGTTGTCTTTCAGAAGCGCGTTGACCAGGCTGGTCTTGCCGGCGCCGGAGGGAGCAGAAATTGTAAACAGGGTACCGTAGGCCATGGATTGGTGTCAGAGTGAAAAGGTGACTGGGATGCCGCGAACTATAGTCAAACCGCTGCAGGGTGTCTACTTCCTGACCTGAGCAGATCGCCTTCCTGTGCGGACACCGGTTTAGCAGCGTCAGGCTTATTAAGCTTGCGTACCATGTCGCCAAACAGTCGAAACTCCGAGCCTCGCGGCGATTTGTGTCGCCACATGAGACCGATGGAGCGATGGACATTGGTGTCATTCAGTCGGCGGACACAAATATTGGTGCCGCTAAGGATCTGTTTGTCCACTGCCATTTTGGGAATCAGCGTGATCCCGATACGGCTGGCGACCATTTGCACAATGGTGTTCAGGCTGGTGGCGTGATAGGGAACACTGACATCCTTCAGGCTGAGGCGGCATGCTTCCAGCGCATGGTCACGTAAACAGTGGCCATCTTCGAGTAGTAATAACTCACTTCCCGCCAGATCCTGAGTGCAGATACTTGCGCGCTCCGTCAGCGGGTGAGAGGGGTCACAGGCCAGCAGAAATTCATCATAAAAAAGGTGTTCGGTTTCTACCCGCTCGGCCCGGTAAGGCAGCGCCAGCAAAAGCAGATCCAGCTCACCCGTCTCCAGGGCGCGTGTCAGATGTTCGCTGAGATCCTCCCGGATGAACAGCTTGAAATCAGGATACCGGTCGCGCAGCTCGCCCAGCAAATCCGGTAGCACATAAGGTGCAATGGTCGGGATCACGCCTATGCGCATCTCTCCGGAAAAGGGTGTACGGGAGGCATCGGCCGCTGCCATCAAATCCTCGACATCGCTCAAAATGCGTTCGCCGCGGGCAATGATCTCTTCGCCGATGCGGGTAATGATGATGGATTTGTGTGTACGTTCTACCAGGCTGACGCCCAGATTGGACTCCAGCTCCTGCAGCGCAGTGCTAAGAGTGGACTGCGATACATGGCAGGCCTGTGCTGCTTTGCCAAAGTGCAAGTGTTCGCCGATGGCGCAGAGATAACGTAACTGTCGGAGGGTGGGCTGATGTGACATTGGTTTCTGTCCTTGATGACCGGTTGCTTTGGTGACTGGGCGATCACTCGTGAAAGTGCATCTGGTTTCACGGCTCGATCAATTTTTCCGATCAACCCTGCGAACACAATCAATTATACAGATCATAATCGATTTTTCTAATATTGTCGGGCTAATCAGCACGTGGCGAGTTATCGCTCCGCTTTATGCGGTTAGCCGCATACACAGTGCTGTCCCAACAAGCTGAACATCATATGTCACACAAGGGGGTTTTATGATCAAGAAAACATTGCCGTACGCGATTGCAGCGGTTATTGCGTCGGCTACCATGCTGCCAGTATCTGCCCAGGACGTCCCGGCTGCCAACGAGCCGGCGCCAAGTCAAATGGGCACCCAGCGTACCATCCACGATTGGTGGCCGGAGATGCTGGATCTGCGACCGCTGCGTCAGCACGACCCGGCATCCAATCCACTCGGTGAAGATTTTGATTACGCCGAAGCCTTCGCCCGGATCGACCTCGACACGCTCAAGCAGGAAATCGAAGAGGTGATGACCACCTCACAAGACTGGTGGCCAGCAGACTACGGCCATTACGGTCCATTCTTCATCCGCATGGCCTGGCACAGCGCCGGTACCTACCGTGAAGCCGACGGCCGGGGCGGTGCAGGTGGCGGACAGCAGCGCTTTGAGCCCCTGAACAGCTGGCCGGATAACGCCAACCTGGACAAGGCCCGTCGCCTGTTATGGCCAATCAAGCAGAAATACGGTGCCAGCCTGTCCTGGGCAGACCTGATGGTCCTGACCGGTAACGTTGCTCTGGAATCAATGGGCTTTGAGACTTTTGGGTTTGCCGGCGGTCGTGAGGACGACTGGGAGCCTGATATGGTGTACTGGGGTCCGGAAACCGAATGGCTGGCTGATGAACGCCACAGCGGCGATCGTGATCTGGCCAATCCTCTGGCAGCAGTTCAGATGGGTCTGATTTACGTAAACCCGGAAGGCCCGGGTGGTAACCCTGATCCGCTGCTGGCAGCGCAGGATATCCGGCAGACCTTCGGTCGCATGGCGATGAACGACGAAGAAACCGTTGCGCTTATCGCGGGCGGTCACACCTTCGGTAAGGCACACGGCGCCGTTTCCGCAGACTGTGTTGGCGTGGAGCCAGCAGCTGCAGAGATGGAAGAGCAGGGCTTTGGCTGGACCAACGAATGTGGCGCCGGCAATGGTGAAGACACCTTTACCAGTGGTCTGGAAGGCGCATGGACAGTCACTCCAGCACAATGGTCGCAAAACTTCTTCCAGAATCTGTTTGGATACGAGTGGGAACAGACGCGCAGCCCCGCTGGTGCCATCCAGTGGCAGCCCGCAGGTGGTGCGGCAGCCAGTCTGGTGCCGGATGCCCACAATCCCAATGAGCGCCACGCTCCCATGATGCTGACTACTGACCTGGCCTTGAAGGAAGACCCGGCTTACCGCGAAATCTCAATGCGTTTCATGGAGGACCCGCAGGCATTTGAGGATGCATTTGCACGCGCCTGGTTCAAACTGACGCATCGTGACATGGGTCCGCGAGCCCGCTATGTCGGAAGCGATGTACCGGAAGAAGTACTCTCATGGCAGGATCCCATCCCTGAGGTCGACTACCAGACCATCAACGATCGCGATATCCGTGCGCTCAAGTCAGATATTCTCGATTCAGGTCTGACCGTGCCGGAACTGGTTCGTACCGCCTGGGCAGCAGCTGCCAGCTATCGCGGTTCTGACATGCGTGGTGGTGCCAATGGTGGCCGCCTGCGTCTGGCACCGCAGAACAGCTGGGAAGTGAACAACCCCGCCGAGCTGAACCGCGTGCTGGATACGCTGGCTGGCATTCAGGCCGAGTTCAACGAGTCACAGCGTCGACGTCAGGTATCCATGGCGGACCTGATTGTGCTGGGCGGCGCGGCTGCGATCGAGAAAGCTGCTGCTGATGCCGGTTACGAGGTGCAGGTGCCGTTTGTGCCAGGCCGTGCTGATGCCAGCCAGGAAATGACAGACGTGCAGTCCTTTGCAGTGCTGGAGCCGACCGCTGATGGTTTCCGCAACTACTTCGGTCCGAATGCCTATCGCTCGCCCGCAGAAATGCTGGTGGACAAGGCAAATCTGCTGACCCTGACAGTGCCGGAAATGACGGTTCTGGTAGGCGGCATGCGTGCCCTGGATGCAAATACCGGCGGAATTGATCATGGCGTGTTTACCGATCAGCCCGGGACGCTTAGCAATGACTTCTTTGTCAATCTGCTGGATATGTCTACGGCATGGCAGAAGTCTTCGACTGAAGGGCTGTACGAAGGTCGCGACCGCGCTACCGGCGAGCTGAAGTGGACTGCCACTCCAGTTGACCTGGCATTCGGCTCCAACACCGAACTGCGGGCTGTGGCAGAGTTCTACGCTGCGGCTGATGGCGAACAGCGATTTGTAAACGACTTTGTAGACGCGTGGACCAAGGTGATGACCCTGGACCGCTTTGATCTGCAGTAATCTGACAGGCTGCATCGCTACAGTGACCGACGGTCACTGATCGGTTAGCGATGCAACTGTTTGGGGGGAAAGCCCCGGGGTAACACCCGGGGCTTTTTTTTGCCTGCTATAATGCCGCCGCATAAACAGATCATGTTTACCAAGGAGTTCCCAATGGCTGACCGCAGCGTCCGCTTGACTGCCTACAGCCACGGCGCCGGATGTGGCTGCAAAATTGCGCCCGCTGTGCTGGATCGTATTCTGGCCACACAGCGTCAATTTATGACCGATCCCGCGCTGCTGGTTGGCAACAGCTCAAAAGATGATGCAGCCGCCTACGATCTGGGTGACGGGCAGGTCATTCTCAGCACTACCGATTTCTTCATGCCAATTGTTGACGACCCCTTCGACTTTGGGCGGATCGCTGCTACCAATGCCATCAGCGATATCTATGCGATGGGCGGACGGCCGCTGATGGCGATTGCCATTCTGGGCTGGCCATTGGACAAGCTGGCGCCAGAAATAGCCGGGGAAGTCGTCGATGGTGGACGGCAGGCATGTTCTGATGCAGGCATGGTGCTGGCCGGGGGCCACAGTATTGATTGCCCGGAGCCGGTATTTGGGCTGGCAGTGACGGGTCTGGTCAGTCGAGAGCATTTGAAGCAAAACAATACGGCTCAGGCCGGCGATGTACTCTATCTAACAAAAAGGCTGGGCATTGGTGTGCTGACGACTGCCCAGAAGCAGGGAAAACTGCGACCTGAGCACGCTACACTGGCTCGCGACACTATGTGCCAGATGAATTCAGCAGGTCAGCATCTGGCGCAGCTGCCCGGAATCACAGCCATGACCGACGTCACCGGGTTCGGATTGATGGGACATTTGCTGGAAATGTGTGAGGGCAGCGGGGTGGATGCTCTGATTGATGTGGCGCAGGTTTCGGCACTGGAACCGGTGGCCGAGTACATCAGCATGGGATGCATACCCGGTGGTACTCAGCGAAATTTTGCCAGCTATGGCCAGCGGCTGGGCGCGATGACTGAGGCTCAACGAGCGCTGCTGTGCGATCCGCAAACCAGTGGCGGTCTGCTGCTCGCGGTCAGGCCTGAGCATGCAGCAAGTGTCGAGCAGTTACTGCGTGACCAGGGCATTGAAGATTCATTGATCAGACCAATAGGCGAGCTTGTCAGCTCACGCGAAGAGGCGATCCGTGTCCAGCTGCGTTGATGCACGTTCAGACACTGACGACTATCGGTCACTTTTTCTGGGTGACCTGCCCCTGATTGATACACGGGCCCCGGTTGAGTTCGAGCACGGGGCCTTTCCTTCAGCGGTAAACCTGCCACTGATGACAGATGACGAGCGTGCCCAGGTCGGCACCTGCTACAAGGCACAGGGCCAAAAGGCGGCCATTGCCCTGGGACATCAACTGGTCAACGGGGAAGTCAAGCAGGCGCGTATTGAGCAGTGGCTGAGCTTTGCCCGGCAACATCCTGATGGCTATCTGTACTGCTTTCGGGGCGGGTTGCGGTCCCAGATCTGTCAGCAGTGGCTTGCCGAGGCCGGGCTGCAATATCCTCGCGTTGTTGGCGGTTACAAAGCCATGCGGCGGTTTCTGCTGCTGGAACTGGAGCGCTATTGCATGCAGGGCTCCCTGATAATCCTGGCAGGCCACACCGGAGCGGCCAAGACAGAGCTTCTCAAACATGTACCCATGGCGGTCGACCTGGAGCATCATGCCAATCATCGTGGCAGCGCATTCGGGAAGCGGCCTGACGGTCAGCCAGCGCAGATCGACTTCGAAAATGCTGTCATCATCGATATGCTCAAAAAATGTCACCAGGCGCCAGGACTACCTGTTGTGCTGGAGGACGAAAGTCGACTGATAGGGCGCTGTTCATTGCCGCCGGTGCTGCGTGATGCCATGGCCAAAGCGCCAGTCGTGCTGCTGGAGGCAGACCTGGAGTCACGCACTGAGCACTCCTGGGAGAATTACATTCTACGCAAATCCACCGAATGGCTGGAGGTGGCAGGTGCCGAGCAAGGCTTTGACTGTTTTGTAGGGGATCTGCGCGAAGCGTTGTCCAGAATCCGCAAACGCCTGGGCGGTGAACGGTATGCGGAGATTGGTCGTATGCTGGAAGACGCTATTGATGCCCATCGGCGTGGCGACGCCAGCCAGCACAAGTTGTGGATACGCCGGTTGCTGGAGGATTACTACGATCCCATGTACCAGTGGCAATGGCAGCGCCATGACTCACGCGTCATGTTCCGTGGTAATTTCACGGACGTTTTAAACTACCTGCGCTAAGGTGCCACTCACCGACAGACGACGGAGCCAACAATGACGACGCCTGTATCAGAACCTGAAACAAGAAAAAGCAGCACATGGGAGGTCTTCCGTGTCTTTCTGCGATTGGGGCTGACCTCTTTCGGCGGGCCTGTTGCGCACCTTGGATATTTTCGTGAGGAGTTTGTCAACCAGCGGCGCTGGATGAGTGAACGCAGCTACGCTGACCTGGTTGCCTTGTGTCAGTTTCTGCCCGGGCCGGCGAGCAGTCAGGTCGGTCTGGCAGTTGGCATGTCGCGAAGTGGATACCGCGGCGCCGCGGCTGCCTGGCTGGGCTTTACCATGCCTTCTGCGATCGCGCTGATTCTGGTGGCACTGGGAATTGGTGTCTACGCCGACGGCATTAACTCAGGCCTGCTTGGCGGCCTCAAGGTCGCCGCAGTTGCAGTAGTGGCGCAAGCCGTGTGGGGAATGGCGCGAAATCTTTGCCCGGATACACCACGCATTACCTTGATGGCGGTTGCTACCTGCCTGATGCTGATCAGTCAGACCGCCTGGTCGCAGGTGGCCGTTATCATTGCTGCAGGCGTGACGGGTTTGTTTCTGTTCAAAGCCGACACACAGAGTTCAGATGATGATGGATTGCAGGTTTCGGTAAGTCGACGCGCCGGTATTTTCTGGCTCATGCTGTTTTTTATTCTGTTGCTGGCGCTACCGGTGCTTGCAGGCACGATGTCATCCCAGACGCTGGACATGATTGATGCGTTCTATCGAGCCGGTGCGCTGGTCTTTGGTGGTGGCCACGTGGTGTTGCCTTTGCTGCAGGCTGAGGTGGTGCCGACTGGCTGGGTCAGCGAGGACAATTTTCTGGCCGGATACGGAGCCGCGCAGGCCGTGCCGGGTCCCTTATTCACATTTGCAGCATTTCTGGGTGCGGCAATGAATCAACTTCCTACGGGTTGGCTGGGCGGACTTATCTGCCTGCTGGCGATATTTGTACCATCGTTCCTGCTGATTGCCGGCGCATTGCCATTCTGGCAACAGCTGCGGCAGAGTCCGCGTATTCAGTCAGCTTTGATGGGAGTCAATGCCGCAGTGGTCGGCTTGTTGCTGGCGGCACTTTATGATCCGGTGTGGACCAGCGGCGTCAACGACGCCGCCGATTTTGGTCTGGCGCTACTGGCGCTGGTGGCTCTGGCCACCTGGCGCCTGCCCCCGTGGCTGGTGGTGGCAAGCTGCGCCGTTGCTGGCTGGGCGATCAGCCTGGTCTGAGTCATAAGGTGAAGCGGCCACGCTGTGTGGCCGCACGACTGCTTCAGTCCAGCGGCAGTATGCCCAGCGCGTTGTTGTTGTTCATCGGGATGATGATCTGGTTTTGCACAGAGTCATAACAGATTGAAGCGGCGCTCGGGATGCCCTGCGCAATCACCTCAGCCTCTTCGCCCGGACGAATACGGGAAATGCTGCCGAATCGCACACTGCTCACGTACTTGGTGCCATCCTCAGTCACTATCACACCGTCATTGCCAGCTTCCACGGCATATTCAGTCTGCAGAAGTTCGCCAGAGGGGGCGAATGTCATCACATGGTTGTTGCCGATATTGACGACAACAATATTGCCATCATTGTCTATCGCCACGCCATTGGGTGCCATCAGCGGGCTGCCATCAATAAACACAGATGCGTCACCATCCGCCGTAATACGATAGACGCGTTGTGGATCTCGGGTGTTGGAGGCGTAAATGGTACCGTCTTCAGTCACACCAATGCCATTGAGCATGCTGGCGCCGGCTTCTGCGACGGAGTAGGCCTCGAGGGGCTGACCGCTGGCCAGATCAAACGTGCGCACGTGATCCATATCTGCCACATACAGCACGCCGTTGCGAATTGCGCTACCCAGGGGATGGTTCAGCGTCAGGCCATTGCGATCATTGCCAATCCATTTTGCAGTGTGGACGGTGCCATCAGGATTAATCAGGGAGACGTAGCCGTCATTCGGTTGCATGTCTTCTGAAACACCGGCGTTCATGGCCAGAATCAGGTTCCGCTCGGGATCGAAGGTACAGCTCTCGGCAAATCGGAAGCTGCCAAAGACTTTGACGTTGCTGGACATCGGCGTGGCCTGGCCAGCCTGATTGACTGTACCCAGGGGCTCTCCTGCCTGGAAAGACCCGGTTTGTGCGGCGACCGTTGAACTGGCCGCGATTGCAAGCACACCAAAGATGGTACGAAAACTCATAAGCGTTTCTCCTTAAACAGGACAGTTTGTATACTGTGCCAAATGTTCGGCCCAGTTTACTTGATACTGGCCGCCTCGATACAGGTATCATCGTCATTACTACGCAATTCATCGTTTCTGTGTTTCTGTTTGCCCTGGCAGCCGCCATCACCCCCGGTCCCAACAATGTCATGTTGATGAGCTCGGGAGTGAATTTTGGTTTTCGGCGCAGCGTGCCGCTTCTGCTGGGTGTGTGTATCGGGTTTCCGGCCATGTTTCTGGCTATTGGATTCGGGTTGGGCACGGTATTCCAGCAATCTCCTCAATTGCATGAAATCATCAGCATCATAGGCATCGTCTATCTGCTGTACCTGGCCTGGCGCATTGCGCGATCGGGCGAGCCAGAGCGGGCGCGCGACATCAAGCCATTGACCTTTCTGCAGTCAGCCGCCTTTCAATGGGTCAACCCCAAGGCCTGGGTGATGGCTACCGGTGCCATTGCTGCCTTCACAACTATAGATGGGAATATCTATCTGCAGGTGATCAATCTGGCACTGATTTTTATAACTGCAGCCGTGCCCAGCGCGCTCACCTGGCTGTTCTTTGGTCTGGGATTGCAGGCTATGCTGTCCGATCCGCAGCGCCTGCGGCTGTTCAACTACGTGATGGCGGGTTTGCTGGTGCTGTCCATGCTCCCGGTGATTATGGACCTGCTGGAATAAAAAAAGCGGCGCCTCCATCAGGAGATACCGCTCTTTATCAGACTATTGCTGGATCAAACGATTAAAAATGCCCGGCCTTGCAGAGCCAGACCGGGCTGTTACCAATCAGTGTTGCGGGAAGTTGTCTGGCAGCAGACGGGGCACGAATTTGGTCATACCCTGCACCGGACCAACTTCACCAGCGTAGATATTGCCGTTGCGATCAACGGTCACACCTTCACCCATGGCACCAATGCCACCCATGCCGGTAGGACGCTCGGACATATGCTCCGGGATGTAGTACCAGACATCACCAGTGCGCGCGCTGCCAATACGCAGGCCCTTGCGCCAGCCTGGGTTGTAGTTGGCATCAGATTCGGAATCGATGGCGTAAAGAACGTCGTTCTCGTCGATGAACATACCGCTGATGCGACTGAACTGGTACCAGGTGTCCAGATGATTACCGTCCTGATCAAAGATCTGGATACGGCGATTACCACGGTCGGCGACAAATATGCGACCCTGCGAATCCATTGCCAGCGCGTGTGGTGATCTCATCTCGCCTTCAGCGTATCCCCAAGTGCCCCAGCTTTTCACGAAGCTGCCATCGGGTGCAAACTTGGAGATGCGGCTCAGGGCACGAGGGCCTTCCTCATCCATGAACTGTGCACTGTGGGTCTCGGCCACAAAAATATGGCCATCAGGAGCCACCAGGACGTCATTGGGTTCGGTAAAGTGAGTGGGCGGGTTGCCGGTTTCACCGGGCGTACCCAGCACCATCAGCACTTCCCCTTCAGGGCTGAATTTAATGACCTGGTTGCCACCTGAAATATTGGGGTTTTCGGCCAGTTCCTGTGCGTTGGGCAGGCGTGCGTCGGCTATCCAGACGTTGCCTTCCTGATCCACTTCGATGCCGTGTGGCCAAACGATCAATCCGGCACCGAAACTCTGCACCACGTTACCGTCCGGGTCGAGTTTTACAATCGGGTCGACGTCCGACAGCGCACATGAGTTGGTTCCGCAACGATCACCAGCCCAGATGTGAACACCGTCGACATCTACATGGACTGCACTGACCGAACCCCAGCTGCGACCGTCGGGCAGCGTACCCCAGTCGCGCATGGTCTCGTAGGGGTTGGGCAGATTATTGATTGGGGTCACATCGGCGTGTTCCTCCGGTCCGGTCGCGCCCGGTTGAGCCAGGACTGCCGGGGCGGCCACAGCCAGCAGAGAGCCGGCCACCAAACCTGTTAACAGGCTACGTTTGTTCATTTGCTGATATCTCCTTTTCGCTGGGTTGCGGGACTGTGCCCCGCAATTCATGACGCCGTTACAGCGCCGTTTCAAATATGGCAAGCATACGGCTCCAGGCTCTTTCGGCCTGTTCCTGATGGTATACCGCCGAATCAATTACACACCAGCCGTGCATGGCGTCTTCGTACACTTCGATCTCTGCGGGTACATTTGCTGCAGCAAATGCTTCGCGAAGCACTTCTTTGGATTGCGGATCACGTTCGTCGTCATTCTCGGCGACCGCGATCAGCATATGAGCATCCATGTTCGGAATGCCCAGATGCGGGCTGTCGGGGTTGTCGGTGACCAGTCCGCCGCCGTGGAATGAACCACCTGCGCCAATTCGGTCCGGTAAAGCAGCAGCCGTACGCATGACGATCGGGCCGCCCATGCAGTATCCCATGGTGCCAATCTTGCGGCCGGTATCCACAGCAGACTGCTGATCGAGCCAGGCGACAAAGGTTTCTGCATCAGTAACGTGAGTCCGTGCATTTAATTGACCTGCCATCGGCAGAACAATCTCGCGGATAGCCGGATCCTGAAAGCTCGCGCCCTCGCCGACTACCGGTGAAGGTGCGCTGCGATAGAAAGGGTTGACCACCAGTACGGAATAACCCGATTGAGCAAGCCGTTTACCCATTTCACGGAACGCTGGGCGCAGGCCCAGAATATCAGGCCACATCAATACCGCGGCATGGCTGCCGCTGGACGGATGGACGAAGTAGCAGTCGGCCGACCCATCGGGTGTTTCAATGATAACGTCGGATTCGGTTACGTCCTGAGCGTTGAGTACAGGCGGCAGCATGGCGGCCAGCGCGGCGCCAGCAGTCAGTTTGCCAAATTGACGTCGGGACAACTGACCCTTTTTAAGCATGAATAAAATATCGTCTTCGAGGGTATGCTGGTCACACATTATTTTTCTCCTGAGTTGGAAGGCCGGCACCGTGACGAACCTGACACATGCTAATGCAAAGCATTCGGCAGCGCAAAGCCCGGGGTAGCGCGCTGACAGTAAACTTGACGCACCGGTTCCAGGTGCCCATAGTTGCGCCACACGCCGGTTTAATGCCGTGTGGATGACCGGGATAAACTAAAAGGAGTTTCAAGCATGAAAAAACTACTGGTAGGTCTGCTGGCGCTGGCTGTGATTGTCGGCGCAGGGATGATGTTGCTGGTCAGTAATCTCGACAGCATTGTCAAACGAGCGGTGGAAAGCGCAGGCACCGATGCGCTTGGTACGCCGGTACGACTCGAGTCGGTTGCCATCGACCTTCGCGCTGGTACCGCCAGCCTCTATGGGTTTTCGGTCGCCAATCCGCCTGGCTACAGCGATCAGGATATGATTCGTGTTGATGAGTTAAGTGTCGCGATCGATATTGCCAGCCTTAACAGTGATGTTATCCGGATCACCAGTATCCGCTCGGTCAATCCCTATGTGCTGTACGAGTTACAGGGCACCCGCGGTAATCTCAATGCAATTATGGACCAGTTCCCGCCAGCGGCCGAAACACAGGAGCCCGCCGGCCCCCTGCCAGTGATTGCGATCGATGAAATCAGCGTTAATGGCATCCAGGGTTCTCTGCAATCCGCTCAGGTCAGCAGGGCCGTCGATATCAATCTGGGCAATGTATTGGTGACCGGCGTTCAGGGCACACCGGATGAGCTGGCCACACAGATTTCGCGACCGCTGATCGCCCAGCTGGCCCGCAATGCGGCGGCGGCGCTGAGCTCCGCCATTGCTTCAGGCGCACTGGAAGGCGACTTACAGCAACGCGCTTCGGAAGCTGTCGACGATCTGCGATCAGAAGCCGCCGACCAACTGGAACAGGCGGAAAATGCGGTACGTAGCCTGCGTGACCGGCTTTTGAACAATAACTGATCAGGGTAAGCGGAGCTCACCCCTCCGCCGTGGTGCAGACAGTCGCATGGCCCTATCGCTGGCGCGGTTTGGTTCGCGCAGTCGCGACAGCGCTGGCTGGATCTTCTGGCCAGGGATGTTTGGGGTAGCGGCCCCTAAGGTCCTTGCGCACATCAAAATAGCTGGTCTGCCAGAAACCGGCGAGGTCCCGTGTCACCTGAACCGGGCGCCGCGCCGGAGACAGCAGATGAACCAGCAGCGGTACTCTGCCTGCCACGATGGCGGGTGTTTCGCCCTGACCGAACATCTCCTGAAGCTTGACTGCCAGTATCGGCTCGTCTCCACTGTAGTCGATGCTTATGTTCGATCCGCTAGGCACTTTGATGTGAGTGGGTGTTAACTTATTTAGTGCATCCTGAAGTGACCAGTCCAGGCTCTCCAGCAGTATTTTTCCCAATGGCAGACGATCTACCTGATCCAGCCGATGCAGGCCGACAACATGCGGCGCCAGCCATTGCTCAAGGGATTCGAGCAATAAAGTCTCTTCCACATCCGGCCAGGGATCGCCCAGTGTGTTGTGCAACAGTCTTAAGCGGCCCAGCAACTGACGGTCTGCATCCGACCAGCGCAGGACCCCCCGTCGACGCAGCCCCTGCAGCAATGCATTTGCAACAGTGTCAGCAGGCAAAGAGCTGACGCTGACAGTGCCGGGGCGAGTCGCCAGGGTGAGTTCACGATGGCCAAGCCGCAGGCGACGACACTCGTTGGCTACCAGCCTCTCGGCTGACTCATCCCAGAATGCCTGCGGCTCCCAGTGCATCGATTCAGGATACTGGTGGGCTAACGTCGCTTCAGGTAGCGAAACCGCACTGAAAATTCGTGCATTGGACGGTTGTCCATCCAGCTCCAGAGCCAGTAGCAAAAGTGACTGGCTTAGAGGGTGCTGTTGCGGCAGACTGGCCTGGCCCCCCGAGAATAATTTGTATCTACCTTCACCCTGACTAAGAGCTATCCGGTCTGGATATGCTTGCAGCAATAACATCGGCGCCACCGATTGCAGTGTTGTCATATCGGGCTGAGGCAATCTGATTCGCAGCCGCTGCGCCCATTGTCTGGCCGTCTGCTCCAGTCGCCGCTGCCGATGCCCCGCCGATTGACCAGCCTTGATCATCGTTGACAGGGCGCCGAGCGCATCAGGTTCCGACGATTCTGGCCGTTCCTCCAGCCAGGACAGCAGCCAGCAGGCCACCCCCTTACAGTCGAGACTGTCCTGTTTGTCAGCGAACTCCAGCAGGCGTGCAAGTCTTGGATGTGTCGGCCAGCGCGCGCAGCGCCTGCCCAGTGGGGTCAGTTGACTGGCATCCTGAGCCTGCAGTAACTGAAGCATCTGCAATTGTTCCTGACTGCTGCTGAAAGCGCCGGGAGGAGGGGGTGTCACCCAGCTCAGGCTGCCCGGATCGGCTGCACCCCAGCGGGCCAGTTCAAACACCAGTCCGGCGAGATCAGACTGTTGGATTTCCGGCTCCCGGTGCGAGGCCAGTACTGTCTCTTCTGACCACAGTCTGTAACAGAATCCCGCCGCTTCGCGCCCCGCGCGACCACGGCGCTGGTCGGCACTGGCACGATTGACCAGCCGGGTAGTCAAGCGCGTCAGGCCGCTGCGGGGCTGATAGATTGGCACTCGCTCGCGGCCACTATCGACGACAATTCTTACACCAGGGACCGTCACACTGGATTCGGCAATCGCAGTCGATAGAATTATTCTTCTGCGGCCATCCCGGCTGGCGCTCAGTACCGCCTGTTGCTGGGCGAGTGGTAGCTGTCCATACAGGGGGCTGACGTCGATTCCTTCAGAAAGCCTGCCGGCCAGCGCATTATACAACTCTCGGATCTCGCGTTGACCTGGCAGGAACACCAGAATGTCGCCCTCATGCGCGGCCAGAGCTTCCATGATCACATTGGCCTGGTGCGTGACTGGTGGCGTTTGTAGTGAGGCATTGCGGTAGAAGGTTGTTACTGGCCATTGCCGTCCAGGGCACTCGATGAGTGGTGTCTCGGGGCCCAGCAGATCCAGCAGCGCGCGGGTGTCCAACGTTGCCGACATGATCAGGATTTTCAGGTCTTCGCGCAGCACCTGTTGAGCTTCAATCATCAAGGTCAGCCCCAGATCCGCATCCAGGCTGCGCTCATGAAACTCATCAAAAATGACGCCAGTCACGTCGCTTAGGGTGGGGTCGTCCTGAAGCATGCGGATCAAAATGCCCTGGGTGACCACTTCCAGGCGTGTCTGGGAGCTGGTTTTGCTGTCGCCCCTTACGCGGTAGCCAACAGTCTTGCCGACGGATTCGCCGAGTTGCTCTGCCAAAAACGCTGCAGCCAGCCGTGCCGCAACTCGACGCGGCTCCAGTACCAGCCAACGACCGCCAGGTGGTGTATCTTCCAGCAGAGCCAGTGGTACGCGAGTCGTCTTGCCCGCGCCGGGCTGTGCAACCAGCAGGCAATTTGGATTGGCTGCGACGGCTGACCGTAACGCAGGCAGAACCGTTTCAATCGGCAGCTGGCCAGACATCAGAGTCCCAGCCTTTCACCTGCGCCCAGCAAAGTGGCGACACCCAATGCAGCGAAGATGATGGCCGCAACAATGTGTATGGCTCTCACGGGAAGTCGGTCCGCGAGCTTGTCGCCGACATAAACAGCAGGGATATTGGCGATCATCATGCCCAGCGTAGTGCCGATCACAACCCACACCAGAGCCTCATACTGCGCAGCCAGGGCGACGGTCGCAATCTGGGTCTTGTCACCGATTTCGGCAAGAAAAAAAGTGATGAAGGTGGTACCAAAAACGCCAAAAGAAGTCGTTTTGGTTTTGGTGTCTTCCAGAGAGTCTGGTATCAGCACCCATACTGCCATGGCAACAAATGACACACCGAGGACCCAACGCAATGCCTGGGGTTCCAGCAGCGCACTCAGCCAGCTGCCTATCAGTCCGGCAACTGCATGATTGGCAAGCGTGGCCAGTAAAATTGCCAGAATGATGGGTGCCGGACGGCGAAAACGCGCTGCCAGCAGGAAGGCCAGCAGTTGAGTTCGATCACCGATTTCAGCCAGCGTCACCAGTCCGGTGGACACCAGAAACGCTTCCATCAGGAGCGCTCGTTGAACATGGCGGTACGACCACCATCAACAATGATGTCCTGGCAGTTGATATAGCTGCCTTCATCGCTGGCCAGAAACAGAGCGGTGTAGGCAATGTCCTCCGGCAAGCCGGAACGCGGGGTCGGCGTTGCTTTGGCGAGATTGCCCTGCAGTTTGGCCATCTTGCCAGCGTTCTCATCATCACTCAGCGTTTCCGCGCGTGACGAGCCACCCCAGAAAATAGGTGTGGCAATTGCGCCGGGAGATATGGCATTGACGCGAATATTGTGAGGTCCCAGTTCCACGCCGGCCAGCCGGGTCAGGTGAGATACGGCGGCCTTGGCGCCCGAGTAAAGATAGCCACCCTGGTTGATTCGGTGAGCAGCGATACTGGCATTGTTGATAATGCTGCCACCGCCGCTGGATTTCATGACCCGGGCCGCGTGTTTCATGCCAAAAGTGACACTGCCGACCAGCAGTCGCATCACGCGATCGAACTCTTCCTCTGTAACAGATTCCACTGAGCTGCGCTCGCCCGCACCGGCATTGTTAAACAGGCAGTCGAGCCGGCCGAATTTTGTCAGACAGGCATCTACCATTCCTGCCATCTCGGCCTCGCGGCCGACATCCACGGCATGAAACATGAACCGTGCGCCATATTGTTCCGTAAGACTTTCAACCAGCGCTTCACCACGCTCTTTGCTGCGCCCGGCAATTACCAGTTGCGCACCGTGTGCCGCAAAAATCCGTGCAGTTGCTTCGCCGATGCCACTGGTAGCTCCAGTGATAATGGCGACTTTGTCTTGTAAACGACATGACATCGTGGTTTCCTTCTCAAGTATTCAGTCACGGGGCATTCTACTGGGTTATTTATGGATAGAAAACGTGCAGTACTTACCGTGTTTTTGATTGGATGGGTCGGTGCAGGGAGCGCTCTCGCGCAGCAAGCACCAGTCGACCCAAACGATATAGAACCCAATGTGGTCGGAGTCAGGGACGAATCGGAGCTTACCGAAGAGGAGGCAGAAAGCCCTGCCATCGTGGCCGTAGCGGAGTACCGCGACCCGCTGCAGCCACTCAATCGGGCAATCTTTGCATTTAATGATGTCTCTTACCGGTATGTCATTACACCTGCCGCCAGAGCCTATCGCACTTCTGTACCGCCGCCGGTGCGGACTGGCATAGGCAATTTTTTCCATAACCTGAAAACACCAATTTATCTCGTCAATCATCTGCTGCAGGGCAAACCACGCGAAGCAGGCACGGATGTGGGCCGGTTTCTGATAAACACAACCATCGGTGTGCTGGGTTTTATGGATCCAGCTACAACACAGTTCGAGCTTGAGAAACGAACTCCCAATGCCGGTGACACGCTTGAGGGTTACGGCGCAGGCTACGGAATATACTTGGTGCTGCCATTTATCGGTCCTTCAAACCTGCGTGATGGTGGCGGGACCATGTTTGATTCCATGCTCAATCCCATTCAGTACACGATGGATAATCCAGAGGGGCTCGCAGTCAGAATCTTCGATAACTTCCAGCAGTATGCACCGTTTGCTGAGACCTATTTTGATATCAGGGATGAAAGCCAGGACCCATATATCTTTATGAGAAACCTACATCTTCAGGGATTGGAACGCGATGCAGCCTACGCAGAAGAGTGACAAGCCAACTGGCGGATTCAGGGACAGCATTGTCAATCTGATTATCGCGCAGCCTCTGCTGATTCTTTGTCTGTTTCTGGTGTTGGCCGGCGGGCTTGGATGGCAGGCGCAGAACTTCGAAATAGATGCGTCACCTGACACCCTGTTGACGCGTGACAACGAACTCTATCAGCAGACCCAGCAGGTCAATGAGCGCTACGCACCTCAGGAATTTCTGCTTCTCACCTATGAACCACTGAATCAGCAGCTTTACTCGGACCAGACCTTTGACGACATCCTGACAATAGCGGATGACATCATGGAATTGCCGCGCGTTGAATCGGTGCGACATATTCTGAACGTGCCGGTGTTTTCAGGTGTAGAAGGTGTCACGGAGCTTGACGCTGATCTGTCAGGGCTCTCCATCGATCCGGAAAACTACGACTCTGAGGCATTGCGGGACTCGTTCGACAATCATCCGATTTATACCAATCTACTGGTCAACGAAGATCAAACCGCCACGGCCATGCAGATCCTGTTTCGTGATGTCGAGGGGGAGTACAGCCAGCAGGAGCTGGAGCAGATGCGCGTCGATGAAGTCGATCGCATTCGTGAACTGACAGCTCCTTACGCCGAGCGTGCCAGTATCCATCTTGGCGGCGTACATGTTATCGCGTACCAGCTGATCAATATTATCAGCAGCGATCTCATTGTCTTCGGTCTGGCTATAGCGGCATTGATCTGTGTGCTGCTGCTTATTCTGTTTCGCGGATTGCGCTGGGTAGCAATTCCGGTTATCTGCTGTGCCTGCAGTGTGTTGCCTACCATGGGACTGTTTGCCTTGCTGGGCATCAAGGCTACGGTGATCTCTGCCAATTTTATTGCCTTGCAGCTGATACTCACGCTGGCCATTGTCATCCATTTGATCGTTCAGTATCGGGAAGAGGTAACTGATGATAGCGGTGACCATAAAAACCGCATTCGTAGAACACTACAACACAAGATAGGTCCGTGCCTGTTTGCCGGGGTGACCACCTCAGTTGGTTTTGCTTCGCTGATCTTTAGCGACATACAACCGGTGATCAGTTTTGGCTGGATGATGATCATTGCGATGGGTTTCTCGATTCTGGCCAGCCTGGTGCTGTTTCCGGTGCTGGTCCTGTTGCTGCCGAGAGGCGAGATTCACGACGATTATCGCGGACTGACCGGCCTGGTTGGCGGTATGCGAAAGCTGGCGCTGGGTAAACCAGTGCTCGTGTGTATTGCTGCTGCGTTGATACTGGCTGTCGGTATTGCTGGCGCGACGCTGTTATCTGTGGAAAACAGTTTTATTAATTACTTTCGAACGTCAACACTGATCCACCAGGAGCTGGCATACATAGATCAGGACTTTGGCGGCACCACGCCGCTGGATATCACCTACCAGATTCAGGAAACGCCTGATAATCCTGATCTGATCATGTCTGCCGAAGCTTCGTTGACGCTGCAGCGCATTCATCAGGTCATGGAGAATTTTGAGGCGACAGGACGCATTCTTTCGCCAGTCAACCTGACAGATCTGGCACGTGAAGTTAATAATGATCGACCCATCACCGAGTATGAACTCACAGCGATTTACTGGCTGATGGAGGAGGAATTCCGCGAAGATCTGGTGGGTTCATTTTTTAATGAGGAGCTACAGGAAGTCCGCTTCAATGTCTGGATACAGGACCTGACACCTGGGCTGAATCGAGCGGAGTTTCTGGATCAGGTCAGGACGGATCTGGCTGCTATCGGCGTGACGGAAGAGAGCTATCAGCTGACCAATCTGTTTATGCTTTATCAGCAGATTATGCAGAAGCTGTTCGATTCGCAGATAAAGACCCTGGGGCTGGTATATATCGCCATTACCCTGATGTTTATGTTGATATTCCGATCCGTGAAGATCGCTCTGGTGGCAATTGTCCCAAATATTATTTCAACAGCAGCGATATTCGGGGTGATGGGATGGGCAGGGCTGCCGCTGGACCTGATGACAATTACAATCGCGGCAATTGTGATGGGTATCGCCGTAGATGACACGATTCATTATATCCACCGATATCTGGAGGAGCGAAAATCCAACGATGTCGAGGTCGCGATTGATAATACGCATCGCAGTGTCGGCATGGCAGTTCTCTACACTTCGGTACTGATTGCTGCCGGGTTCTCGATGCTGGCGTTTTCAGATTTTGTGCCAAGCGTGATCTTTGGCCTGTTGACGGCGCTGGCTATGATTATGGCGCTACTGGCGGATCTCTGTTTATTGCCAGTGTTGCTGAAGCGATTTGTTTCTTCATAAAAAAGAGCCTGGATTACCAGGCTCTTTTTTATCGATCATTTTACAATAATCATTGTTGCATGCCCTGTCGTTGTCAGGGAACTGCATACTGAATCTTAGCAGTCTGCGCCGCCAACCGCTTCACAGGCTTCTTCTGCGGCGTCTTCAGTCGCGTCCATAACTTCTTCGGCGGCATTATCAATGCTCTCGCCAGCTTCTTCTGCAGGACCGTCACTGCATGCGGCAAGTGTCATGAACCCCATAAATGTAAAAATAATTGCAATCAATCGCATAAATTTTTCTCCTGGTTTACGTCCGTGATTTGATTAGTGTGTGAAACTTCAGAATTTGCTGTATGTTCACCACTACATGGGAGGTTTTCCTCGTACGGCTCTTGCGATCAGCGCGATCACAAAAAGTACGATGAAAACAAAAAACAGTATCTCAGCAATCCCTACCGCAGCCCCAGCGATACCGGTGAAACCCAGCAAGCCAGCAATGATGGCGATTACAAGAAACGTTAACGCCCAACCCAACATGTTACTCCTCCTTAAGACACTAAGTCTTGAGTGATTGTTCATGTGGTGCCATTCGATAATGACAAATTTCCTTTTCAATAGCAAAACGGCTGCCGAGCGTTATTATTCCATGTGCTTTCCGTCACTGGTGTGACACAGCGCTTTGCAGTGCCTGCTGCTGGGCCAGCAGTGGAGCGATAATCTGGAATTCCACGAGATCATATAATCGGCCAAGATGGCCGCGGCGCGTGTCGCCGGGAGTGCTGTCGGATGTCGCTACAACGACCATGTCAAACATGGGCAGTACAAAAATCAACTGGCCTCCAAACCCCCACGCCAGAGGTACCTGCAGGCCGGCCATGTCACGCAGCCACCAGCCGTAACCGTAAAAACGGCCTTCGCCGCGCGGTGACTGGGCGTGGGCCTGAAAAGACTCCTGAACCCAGTCGCCAGGGACGACCTGCTCGCCGTCAAAACGTCCCTGGTTCAGATACATCAGGCCGAAAGCCAGCATGTCTCTTGGGCGCATCTCCATATCATTGCCGCCAAAATAAACGCCTTTGGGGTCCTGGCTCCAGTACGCCATCCGAAATCCGAGCGGATCAGCAAAGTATCGCTGCGCAAACGCTTTGGCATTCAAGCCGGACGCACGCTCCAGAATTGCAGACAGAATATGTGTTGTACCGGTGCTGTAAATCATGCGGCTGCCTGGCTCAGCAATCATGGGCATGCGCAAAGCAGCGTCGACCCAATCGTCGGAGACAACCCAGCGCCCGTAGTTGCGGCCGCTGGTGCTGGTCAGTCCGGATTGCATTGTCAGCAGGTCTTCCACTGTGATCGATGCCACCGTCAGCGCCAGGTCGGTATCGACGTATTCGGGGAAGAACTCAATGATCGGCTGCTCAACACTGTCGATGAATCCTTCTTCAATCGCGATGCCGATCAGGGCTGAGATAACGCTTTTAGACGCAGACTTCATGTTGGCAGGCTGGCTGGCGCTGCGACCGTTGAAGTAGCGCTCATAAATGGTTTCGCCATGTTGATGAATGATCAGACTGTGCAGACGCGGCAATCGCTCTGCTGAGGCGTCGACCGCGTCAAGGCTGATTGCGTTTGCTGTTGAAGATTCTGATTGCTGTGCCGATAAGAACTGGGGAAGGACAGCGCTAAAAGCCAGCCATACGATGAGCGCCATGGACCGAACCTGGAACAAAATGTTGTCCTCCTGGTTGTTGCGGATATTGAGAGAGCGTTGCTGAATTGCATCATAAACAATTACAGGCATAAAAAAACGTCTGCCTGAGTCAAGTGATTTACCTGTCCAGACAGACGCCATCGCCCTTCTCTCACTGCAAGTACGCATATTGGAGTGAGTCGGTTCATTAAACTGGGAAGCAGTTATCATGCCACAACAAAAGCACCCAGTAGTGCGTTCGCCAGATTCACGTAAATTGGCGTTTTTTCGACTGTATCTATAATCTGGAAGGGGTGTAATAATACCTGACTGGAAATATCCGCCCAATTTTGGTGCGCCAGCATACTTCAGGTGGCCAATTTGGGGCCGTTTGGCTTGCCGGTACTGATATGACCGATCTTCAGAGCAAGGATTACAGAATATCTCCATGGACGGCCGAGTTCCAGGATCCGGCGGTCGAGAGGGAGTATTGCCGCACGGTCGAGCGCGATAATGCGCGTTTTTTGCGTGTAGCGCTTTTCATTTGGGCCGCTTTACTGCTTGCCTTTGCACCTCTGGATTGGTTCACGCTCGGCGACAGCGAAGCTTTCTACTGGGTTTCCGCAGCACGCTTTGTCAATGCAATCGCCATGATCTGGTTGGCTGGTATGCTTCTAAGGCGGCCGCATTGGGTAAGCTGGGGTTGGCCAGTTACAATAGCTGCGATTCTGGGCTATTTGCTGTTCTTTGCCTACATCAGGCTCATTCCAGATAGCGGTCCACTGGGTCTGGCAGTACTCATGTTGTTGCTTTTTAGCCTCTATGTGTTTATCCCTAATCGCGTGCCTCTGAACAATATTATTGCAGGGACCGGGATTTTGGGGGTGTTGCTGACGTCGATATCAGCAGGATTGGATCTGCTAAGTCTGATATACCTCGCGGTATTGTTAGTCTGGCCGGCCGGTGTCGGCTATTTTACAGCCTTGCGAATTGGTATCGGCAATAGGAGAGCATACCTGTTATTGCTGAAGTCTCAGCGGACTAACAAAGAGCTCGAGCAGGAAATTCGGCGTCGCCAGCAGTTGGAAAAAGAGCTGAAGTGGCAGGCCCAGACCGACCCGCTCACGGGGCTGTTTAATCGCAGGCAGTATGAGCTGCTGTTCAACCAGGAAATGGCAAGCGCCCGGCGCAACAAAACACCGCTGACGCTGGGGCTGATTGACCTGGATCACTTCAAGGCCATCAATGACAGATATGGTCACGATCTGGGAGATCACGTACTCTGCCAGGTCGCCGATATTCTTCAGCAACCATTGCGTGAGTCGGATATCCTCGGTCGGTTCGGTGGTGAGGAATTTATCATCATCCTCCCCAGGACTGGCGTGGATCAGGCGCGGGTTGTGGCCGAGCGTATGCGCATTGCTCTCTCTGAAACCATCATCAGCCATCAAGGGCAGACATTGGTCGTCAGTGCGACGTTCGCACTGGCAGAACTGGCGCCCGAAGACAAAGATATCAACTCCGTGATTCGTCGAGCGGATGAGGCTCTCTACGAGGGCAAAGGCAGTGGCCGCAACTGTGTTGTCTGCGTGAGAGCTGCCTGACCCCTATGCGACTTGATAAGTATCTCAGTCAGGCCAGCGGTCTGTCCCGCTCGCAGGCCCGTGATGCAATCAAGAACGGCGGGGTCAAGGTCAACGACCAGCTGGTTAAACGCGTCGATCATCAGCTTGCTGCAGATGCCGTTGTGACCTGGGGTGACGAGCTGGTTTCACCAGGCTCGGCCCGCTACTTTATGCTGCACAAACCTCCCGGATATGTCAGTGCCACGCGAGACAGCGATCACCCTGTCGTACTGGACCTGCTGGATGAATACCCGCGGGGATTGTCTGTGGCAGGACGTCTGGACAAAGACACAACCGGTCTGGTGCTGATCAGTGACGACGGTGCCTGGGTGCACGCCATCATTTCACCGCGGCGCGATTGCGAAAAGGTGTACCAGGCGGAGCTCGATGCTGAAATTGATGACAAGATGGTCACGGCGTTTGCGCATGGAATGACTTTGCGCAATGAAGACAAACCCACCTTGCCAGCACAATTAAAAGTCCTGTCCGGCCGGCTGGTCGAAGTCAGAATTCGTGAGGGCAAATACCATCAGGTAAAGCGCATGTTTGCCGCCTGCGGAAGAAAGGTCCTGGCATTGCATCGAACACAGATTGGCTCTATTGTGCTCGACCCATCACTGGCGCCAGGGGGCTACCGGGCGCTGACAGAGGAAGAAGTCAGAAGTATAGAAAAAGGCTGACGGTGAGCGGGTCGGCCGCAACAGTCATCGGAACAGGGCCGACCAGCGATCCACGTTGAAAAGAAAAGCCTGCAGGAAACCACACTATGAAAGATGCCAGTCTTGACCAGCTAATGCTGGTGCTCAGCAACGCCCTGCAGAACCGCGAGCAGGTACTTTGGGTTGCCGATGAGAATCTGTCCCCTGAGATCATGATGCAGCTTCGCCCCGATACTGCACTGACGGCGATGACCAATCGTATTGATGTGGCGGATAAGCTGAAGGGCCTGGGTGTTGCTGTTTGTGCGAGTGATTTTGATTTTGACGGTCTGGGAAAATTCGACCGAATTGTGTATCGACTGTCGAAAGAAAAAGCCATTGTGCATCACGTAATCAACCAGTCACTTCAGCACCTGACAGAGCAGGGCGTGCTGACATTGATTGGTGGCAAGCAGGACGGTATAAAATCCATTGTAAAAAACGCATCAGACACTTATGGCCTGAGTGCGAAGGCTAAAAAGCAGGGCATCACCTACGTCGCGGAGCTGCCGGCTCCGAATGTCGATGTCCCGGCGGACACAGCATTGCCCGATAGCAACTACGCCAATCTGCGCCAGATCAGTGTGGGTGGCGAAAAGTTCTGGACCAAGCCGGGCATCTTCGGTTGGGATAAAGTGGATCGCGGCAGCCAGTTACTTGCTGAATCGCTGCCTGGCGTTTGCCAGTACATCAAATCAGTCGACAGCATCCTGGACCTGGGCTGCGGCTGGGGCTATCTGATGTTGCAGACAAAGTTTCTGGAGGCCGCCCGTCGAGTCGCCACCGATAACAATGTCGCGGCGGTGCTGTCCGCAGAGAAGAATTTTGCCGAAGCCTGCATGGAAGTTCTGAGTCTTGTCGATGATTGTGGTGCGTCACTTCAGGAGCGGTTTGACCTGATTGTCTGCAATCCACCATTCCACCAGGGCTTTTCACAAGGGGAAGCAGTCACGCTGAAATTCCTGCAGGCAGCCAGGCGGTTGAGCCGTCGCAGCACGCGCGCAGTGTTTGTGGTCAATCAGTTTATTCCGCTGGACAGACTGGGTGCGCAGTACTTTTCCCGAATTCAGGTTGTGGCCAGCAACAACGGTTTTACGGTGTACGAGCTGCGTCCCTGAGCGATTCAGATATCCTGACAAAATGAACAAACATTTCAGATTGGTCGCTGTAGCTGGCATCCAGGGATTGATCCGGATTTGCATTAAACGGATTCGATGATGAGTTGTCATAGACAGTTTCTGCTGTCAGCACGGTGCCAGCGGGCAACAGTTTCTCTGCGGCAGCCCGATAGTCCAGCTGCCAGTTGTAATTAAAATTGGCCACGTTTATAAGGGACTCCTGGCGCCCATCCGGATAGGTAGCCGTCAGGTTCATGCTTTTTCCGCGACTGTGGGCGTGGGGTGAATAACTTTCCAGTCGTGCATCCTGTGTCAGCGGCTCGGATTGAAGTGTTTCGATATGATTGGCGGCATTGGCCGGGATATTAAGTTCGGGCTTCTCCAGCATGACGGTTCGCAATTGCCGCGCAGGTGCTTCGTCATGAAAATACAAACCAATCTGAGAGCGGTCAACTGTCTCACGGCCTGAGGTCAGATAACGCAGTTTAAAAGCCAGGTCGCGATCAGCACTCAGCAGGAAGCCGGTGTCATCACCAAACTGGTCACTGTGTTCGCCAGGCACATAAACACTGATGTACTGCGCATTGTCCCCAGAGATCAGGGCATCGGGATCTGCCGCTGTCACCGATTCTTCCACTGCATAAACCAACAGGCTGTGCAGCACACTGCGATCACCCACCTTGTAAGAGATGGCGCGCAACCAGCGATCTTCGGCTAAATCCAGAGCAACTTTTTCTACCAGGAAGTCGACATTACCCGTGGCAGGTATCTGTTGTTCCGGGACATCCACAATCAGGTTCGGTTCGCCCAGAGGCCAGTCTTCCATCGGCGCAGGCGGAACAAGCAGCGGATCTTCGCTGCCATCATTGGGCGCACCACGGTCTATCCAGGCAATCAGCATGGCCATTTCGGCATCGCTGAGCTCATGGGTTCGCAGCCAGTTACCGACGGCATTATCGATCTGTCCTGGCGGCATTCGACGCGTGATCAGCACTTCCCGCATCATCGGGCTCCACCCCATCACCATGATATGGCGATTCATCGCCCAGGGCGCCAATCCGTTTTCAATGTGGCAGTAAGCGCAACGTCTTTGCAACAGGGGCGCAATGTCGTCCTGGTAGGAAATACCACGCTCGTCCAATGCGGCAAGAAAGTGAAAGTCGATGGCCGTTCCGTGCTCAGGAGTCTCGAATCCGGCAATGGCGGCATCCTTGAAATCGACGGATGCGGGGTCCAGCGTGACCAGTTCTCCCAGTCTGGTGAAACCGAGTGTACCGGCAACCGTCTGTGAGCCGTCGATCAGCACGGGCAGGTTTCCTGGTGATTCAGTCTGATTACGAATTTCGTCGGCTGAGTCGGTCGCGTTCAGCAACAGACAGGTCAACTGTGAGGGCTCAGCCTGATCGCAGGCGTCGGCAAATTGTCGGGCCACGGCGAGGGATTCAGCATCATGATAAGAAAATGTAAGCACGGCGACAGTCTCCACATTCCTGTACCGGTACAGGTGATGGAACTGGCCATGCTGGTCAATCAGTCCAAAGTCTGCGGCGCTGGCGCGCGGGCTGGCGGCCAGCAGCAGAGTGGTCACTACAACTGTGATCAGGGCGAATCGCATAGCAGAAAAATCGTTATTGTTGTGTCTGTCTATTTAAGCACAGAGCCGTCACCAGGTAAGCCAGCAACAATACAAACCCTGACGGATTTTCGAATTCAGCGCTATTTTTTGCGCAGTCTGAGTGCGTTAGCAACGACGAACACACTCGACATGGCCATCGCCCCCGCTGCCAGCATGGGTGACAACAGCAGCCCGGTAACCGGGTACAACACGCCGGCGGCGACCGGAATCAGGCTGATGTTGTAAGCAAACGCCCAGAAAAGGTTCTGTTTGATATTGTTTAATGTGGCCAGGCTGATGCCCAGTGCATTGACGACACCGTTCAGATCGTCCCCCATCAGCACCACATCTGCCGCCTCGATGGCGATATCGGTACCGGTACCGACGGCAATACCCACATCTGCCGCAGCCAGCGCGGGTGCATCATTGATGCCATCACCCACGAAACTGAGCGTACCGTGCTGCCGACGGAGGTTTTGCAGGGCATCTACCTTGCCCTCTGGCAGCACTTCCGCTACAACCTCATCGATACCGAGCTGATGCGCGATGGCTTCAGCTGTGCCCCGGTTGTCGCCGGTAATCATGGCGACCTTAAGGCCCAACTCATGCAAGCCTTTAACAGCGGCTCGTGCAGACTCCTTGATAGTGTCGGCAACTGCCAGAGTGGCAGCGGGTTCTCCGTTGATGGCGGCGTAAAGCGGCGTAGCACCTTCTTTGGCCAGCAGCGAGCCCTGCTTCGCCATTTCAGTCAGCTCCGGGTATTTTTCCGCCAGAAACCGATCGGCACCCACTTCGACCCTGACGCCGTTGACGAGCGCGGAGATCCCCATGCCTGGCGTTGCCTGAAACTCATCAGCAGGCAATAGCGCGATGCCCTGTTCCTGAGCAGCACTGACGATGGCTCGCGCAATGGGATGCTCCGAGTGCTGCTCGGCGGAGGCGATCAATTGCAAAACTTCCTCGTGCTGGCGGCTGCCGCGCAGAATCAACTCAATCAACTGCGGCTTGCCTTTGGTCAGGGTGCCAGTCTTGTCGAAGGCCACCACCCGCGTGTCACGTAACAGCTGCAGGGCCCGGCCTTTTCGCAGCAATACCCCCAGATCCGCCGCCCGGCCAATGCCGACCATGACCGACGTGGGTGTCGCCAGCCCCATGGCGCAGGGACAGGCTATGATCAGAACAGCGACCGCATTGATCAAAGCCATGGTGAATGCAGGCTCTGGTCCGACCAGCAGCCAGACCAGAAATGTCAGAGCAGCAATGCCCATGACAATCGGCACAAACACGGCCGTTACCCGGTCGACCAGTTGCTGGATCGGCAGTTTGGTATTCTGCGCTTCCTCGACCATCTGTACGATGCGGGCCAGCACCGTGTCACCACCGACACGAGTGGCGCGAAACGACAGTCTGCCATTCTGGTTAACGGTACCACCAGTGAGCTCATCGCCTTCACGCTTGGCGACAGGCATCGCCTCGCCGGTCAGCATCGATTCATCGACATAGGAGTCTCCCGCCAGCACGATGCCATCAACGGCTATCCGCTCACCCGGGAATACGTGGATTGTGTCATTAAGCCTGATGTCTGACAGCGCTACTTCTTCTATGGCACCGTCTCTCTCAACCTTGGCTGATTTGACCTGCAGGTCCATCAGTTTGCGTATGGCGTCACCTGTTTTCCCTTTGGCGCGTGCCTCCAGCAGTCGACCCAGCAGAATCAGGGTGACGATCACTGCAGCGGCTTCAAAATAAACATGACGTGTCTGCTCTGGAATGAAACTGCCGAACAATGTGACAAAAACCGAAAAACTCCAGGCAGCCAGAGAACCGAGTGCCACCAGCGAGTTCATGTCGGGCGCGCGGCGCAGCAGAGCCGGAAGACCTGCTTTCAGAAAGCGCCGGCCGGGCACAAATAATACAATGGAAGTAAGCACCAACTGCAGCCACCAGCTAGCGGTCTGGCCCAGCGTCTGCATCACCCAGTGATGGAAGGCAGGCACGATATGCCCTCCCATTTCCAGCACAAAAACCGGCAGCGTCAACACGGCTGCCAGAATTACATCGCGTTTGAGCTCAGCTAATTCGCGATCGCGGTGCTGTTCCTCCTGCTGGTAGGAGCTCTCCTTTAGTGGTCGAGCCAGGTAGCCGACATCCGTGACAGCGTGCGCAATGGTCTCTATGCTGGCGCCAGTGGACAGCGTGACTTCCGCGCGTCCTGTTGCCAGGTTGACCGAGGCTGCTTCCACGCCAGGCGCCTTTGCCAGGGCCTGTTCAACGCGACGCACACAGGAGGCGCAGCTCATGCCTTCAATTGCCAGTTGTACTCGTTCACTCATTACCAGTTACTCCAGGTTCGGAAAGCTCATCAATAATGACACAGTCAGGTGAGTCATCGCCTGCGCAGCGCGCGACAAGATCGTTAAGCATGGCCTGCATTTTTTTCAGGGCCAGCATCCGCTGGTCCAGTTCCTGCAGATGCTGCAGAGCCAGTTGCTTCACCTCTCGGCTGGCGCGGTGCGGGTTGTCGCGCAATTGCAGGAGGTCGCGAATCTGCGCAATTGAGAATCCCAGGCTGCGCGCGTGGCGAATAAACCCAAGCTGCTCCAGCTGGGCCGACGAATACTGCCGGTAACCTGCCTCGGTTCGCGCTGCCGCCTGGATCAGACCCACGTCTTCGTAGTGCCTTATCATCTTGCTGCTCAGCCCACTGTGCTGCGCGGCTTCACTGATTCGCATCATGGTGATCACGGCTCCGTGTTGTTTACTTGTGAGCTTAGTTTGAACCTTCCCATAGTGGTAAGGTCAAGCACAGGATGCAAATAGCGGTTAAACTTCAGGACTGATCTGCTGGTTTGAGCCTGATACAGGAGTTAAACGGATGAAATTGATACTTAAACCCTTGCTGGCGATGGCGGCGCTTGTGCTGCTGACTGCCTGCCAGTCAGCGTATTACGGGGCGATGGAACGATTGGGTGTGGCCAAGCGGGACATCATGGTAGACCGTGTTGAGGAGGCACAGGACGCACAGCAGGAAGGGCAGGAGCAATTTCAGAACGCCCTCGAGCAGTTCCGCAGTGTAGTTAATTTTGATGGTGGTGACCTGCAGCAGGTCTATGACCGCCTGGACGCAGAGTTTCAGCGCAGCGAACAGGCTGCCGATCGTATTCGTGATCGCATCGAAGCGGTAGAGAATGTAGCCGATGCACTGTTTGACGAATGGGAAGACGAGCTCGATCTTTATACCAATCAGCAATTGCGTCGCGACAGCGAGCAGCAGCTTCGCGCAACGCGCGAGCGCTACGATCAACTGGCGCGAGCAATGCAGCGCTCAGAAGCGACGCTGGACCCGGTACTCGACAGTCTGCGCGACAACGTACTGTATCTGAAGCACAATCTGAACGCCCGGGCAATTGCGTCGATACGTGGCGAGCTGGACACAATAGACGCAGATGTGGACGAATTGATGGCAGCTATGGAAGCAGCTATCGCAGAGTCAGATCGATTTATTGCGCAGATGCGAAGTTGAGCTGAATCAGGCTGACTGCCATTCCGCGTGGGCAAGCTTGTCCGGATCGATCGCCGCCTTGACCCAGAAATCAAAAGCGGCAAACACGCATTGCTCGCGTGTCATGCCAACTTTCTCGAAGGTTTTACGTCGTGCCGCATCCGTCATCAGCGTGAAGTAGCAGGACCAGGCAAACTCTGCATCAACATCGTCACGCAAATAGGGCGACAGCCGCTCGCGCATCGCGCGCATACTCTCGTAGAGTGAGTCGATGTACACCTTGTAAAGCTCGGGGTACCCGGTTTTCAGATCCAGCCAGAACGCCGAGGAGTACTGCGCATCGTTCTCAACCCAGACGCCAATCCGGTAGCGCAGAATCTCCATCAGGTCGTTGGTGCCATAAGCTGTAATGGGTTTGTGCACGCGGGCTTCCCAGCGGAAGACCAGCTCGTGTACCAGCGCTTCTTTGGTATCAAAGTATTTGTACAGGGTTTTGGTACTCATGCGCAGGCTGCGCGCCAGGTCGCTCATGGAGATTGAGCGGATACCCAAGACCCGCGCCTTGCGGGCAAAGGCGTCCACGATGCTGTTGGCCACGCGGGCGTTTTCATCATCGTGGATACGGGTAGTCAGCTTCTGTGCAAGATTGGTCGACATAGCACGTGATTATAGATCAGCCTGCCCCCATTAACGAGGGGGCAGAATCACCGCATCAGGACCAGCCTGTTGCTCGGCATTCGGGTCGATGACAATGCCGCCGACAATCTGGTAACGGCCAAGCGTTGGCTGCTCACGCGCTGGCAGTGGTGGTGCCTGATCCCGGTACGAGACGACTTGCGTGGCAATTTCTTTCGCATCAGGTGTTACAACAAAAGCTGGCAGTGCGTCGACCCGCAGCGCAAAAGAGATGTGAGTGTTGCCGCTGTCGTCCCGGCCGGCCTGTTGGCCATGATCGGGGTGATAGTCGGCGCTGCGTTTCAGCGCGTAGTAGACAGCGGGCAGTTCCACCCAGGTCAGGGATTCGATCACGGGACCACGTGCGTTTACCCAGCCGTCATAGACATCCCGCCACGGCCGGTAACCGCCGACGTAACCACGCAGACTGCCGTCTTCTTTCATCTCCAGACTGATCTGCGCTTCCAGTAATTCCAGGTCACGTGTGTAGCCGGGGTCGCGCAGGGTGGCCGTCACCGGTTCACGCGACTCGATAACGCCATCAACAGTGCGGGCCGGAAACAGACCTTCGTATTTGGCATGTGGGGCGATGCGGTAGGTATAGTCAGGCGAAATACTGCCATCGCCGCCTTTGACCATATTGTCTTCGCTCATGTAGAAGCCGACCATGACATTGTTGTCATTGAGCGGATCGTCGCCCTCGCCGGAAACCACAATCACCATGGTCCACGAGCCGTTGCGCATGCCGTCATTGAACTGCATGGCGCCGCTGGAAAGACGCTCTGGCCCCCGATAGGTTTTCCAGCAGCCCAGCGCCTTGTAGAAAGTATTATCAATGCCCGGCTCGCCGGTGGGGCTGGTAAAGCCGGTATCAGGATTGCCGTCCAGGTCAAGGCCCTCGGCAATCGAGCCGGTCATCGGATACAGACCGGGATCCGGGTAGGATTCCGGATTTGTGTAGATATTTGCTCTGTCCTTGCCGCGAAAGGCCATCTGGTTCTGCCCGTGAACCGGGCTGCGGGTCGGGTTGGCAGGGTTACGCAGCCATTCGGCCTCTTCACGCGTGTAGCCGGCATTAACGAGCACTTCCACCCAGTCCAGCTCGGGATTGACACCGTTCGGGCAGTCGCTGCCGGGACTCTCGATACCACTCTCGCCACCAAAATACATGGCTGGTTCATTCCATTCGATGACATAGGAACGCTGCCAGTCGGCCTGCGCGACCGTTGCCATGGTTGCCATTGCAGATGTCAGGACCGCAGTGCGGACCAGGCTGCCTGGTCGGTGAACCCTGGTCCGGCAGGAAGCTTGATAGTCTGTCATGTTTTGCCTCCTCAGGATGCCATCACATCGGTGATTGGACGGGCAGTGCGCATGGATCCGCTGCCGAATTCGCCAGCCGGTGCGCCGGCCAGTTGCATGGCCGTCAGAGAGACACGTGTCACTGATTCACCCGGGGCATGGACGTGATGCCCTGCTTTGTGACGGCCGCTGGCGCCACCTGCCAGCATCATGGGGATGTTCTCCAGTGAGTGAATTTTGGCGTAGCCGGTATCGCTGAGTGCAAACACCAGGCAGTTGTCGAGCAGGGTGCCATTGCCTTCCTGTATGGCATCCAGCTCTTGCAGGAAGGCACCAAAGCCTTCCATTACCAGTCCGGCCAGTTTGCTGGTCTCCGGCTGATACCCCAGTTGCGAATCGGTGGGTTCGTCGTGCGTTATCTGGTGATAGATCTTGCTCTGTCCAGGTACGTAGGTTTCTGATGTGCCACCAGTGTGGACGAAGTTGAAAACACGGGACTGGTCGCAGGCCAGGCCCATGGCCAGCAGACGCGCCATGACCCGGGTATTGTTGTTAACGACGTCTACCGAGCCAGCGCGCGCCAGCTCAGGTGGCATATCGGGAATTACACAGGCCTCACGCGGCTCAGGGCGCTGCAGCTGGACGGCCAGTTGATTTTCCATCTCGCGCAGCGAGGTGAAATACTGTTCCAGCTTTATCTGATCCTCATGCCCGACGCTGCGCATCAGTGCCTGGCGCTGTTCTGTGACAGCCGACAGGACGCTCTGGCGCAGCATGATGGCAGGGTCCGGTGCCCAGTGATCACTGTTGGGATCCTGGAATCCCTCACCAAACAGGCGTTGATAAAGTGCCAGCGGTGTCTGGTCTGGCGATGCGAAGGTAGTGCCGGTTCGCGTCGAATAACTGATTGGGCGGCGCGAAATGGAAGCATCAATGTCCAGCACCTTGAATCGGGTGGCCCCACCGATGGCATCGGCAACGCGGGTATCCAGCGTGGCTCCATCGAAGCTGCCGCTGGCAGCAGGCGCAACGCCAGACAGAATGGAGGCGTGGCCACTCCAGTGCACCAGGTTCGGACGTGTGTCGGGTATGGCGCGAAAGCCGGAGAACACCGACACCTTGTGCTTGAATGCCGCAATCGCCTCGAGTTCGGGTGTAATCTCATAATCCGCACCAACTGTCTGCGGCACCCAGCGCGTACCTCCCGTGGGAGTATCGGTTAATCCGAGCCCCCAGAAGTAGGTGCCAAACCGGGTCGGAATAACGCTGCCGTCGGCATAGGCATTGCCGTTCTCATTCAAAAACACATTCAGCAGCGGCAGACCCACGCCTACCGTGGCACCTCCCAGTATTCCTTTGAGGACCAAGCGACGATTTATTCTGGTTTTCATGATTCTCTCCCCCTGATTCTGTTATGGCGCGGCGGTGCCGCTGGCCAGTTGTGTGGCTTGCTGTGGCAGGCCTTCTGGCAGCGAGACCGCAAAAAATGCGGGTGTGCTGGCAATCTGTCGAAACAGCGCAGGCACTTTGTGGCCATTCTCGGCAAACTGCGCGATCTGTTCGTTGATGTAGGCACGCTGCGAGCCACCAGGCATGCGGGCTGTGCCGTAGGCATAAACGTTTCTGACCAGACAGGAAGAGGCGCGCGGATCGTTGTACAGGAATTTACCCAGACCCTGCGCGCCGACAAACTTGTTGCCAAACAGATCCGCACTAACGTCGATCAGCTGGCCATTTTCGTATTTGCGGATCTGACCCAGGCCATCAAAGTGTTCCAGCGCCAGGCCGGGTGGGTCGCTGCGCTGATGGCAGACCACACAGCCAGGATTGCTCATATGATCCAGCAGGCGTTCCCGTGAGGTGGCCGCATTACTGTCCTCAACGGCAGAAAAATCGACATCGGCTGGCGGCTCGGGTGTGTGTTCACACAGGAATATCTCGTGCAGCTTGATGCCCCTGATTGTTGGCGAGGAGCTGCCCGGGTGCGCGTACTGAGACAGAAATCCAACCTGCGAAAAAATGCCGGAACGTTCCGCCGAATCCGGGAAAGTGTAGGGCGCCCATTCCTCTGTGGAGGTAAACGGCACCTGGTAGACAGCTGCCAGTGGCCGATTCAGAAAGGTATCGTTGGAGGTGAAGATCTCACGATAGTCGCGTTCGCGCACCACCAGCAGATCGACCAGCGTACGCACCATCTGCTCGCGGGCGCTGTCGGCAACCAGTTGATTGAACTTTGGATAGATCGAAGCGTCCTTGACCATGCTGTCAAAACCATCAATCTGCATCATGTCAGTCAGGAATGCAGTGATGCCGGTTTCGATACGTGGAGAGCTGCTCAGACGGTCAATTTGTGCCTGCAGGCCTCGTTCAGTAAACAGCTCGCCGCTCTCGGCGGCCGCCAGCAGTTCAGCGTCCGGTGTGGTATTCCAGAACAGGAAAGAAAGTCGGGACGCTCGGGTGTAGGCGTCCAGGCGCCACTGATCGGGGTTCTGCGGGTCCACTTCTGCCCGTTCCATCCGAAACAGAAAGTCCGGCGCGGTCAGCAGACTCGCAAGCGCCAGTTCCAGCCCCTCGTAAAAATCACCGGTCTGGGCAGTGCCGGTTTCCGCCGTTGTCATACGGGCGCTCAATTCAGCCTGGGTCAGTGGCCTTCGGAAAAGTGCCTCACCATAATGCGTGATGAAATCCGCGGCGCAGTCGCTGTCATGGGCAGCATTGTTGGCGGGTGAACAGATCATGGTTTGCTGGCGCCGCGATTCATCCAGCACCTGGGCGGCGATGTCCTGGGATAGACCAAAGAACTGTTCGAAGCCGGCTGCTGTCATTGACAGCGTGGCATTGCCAAGCGCCAGCAGCCCCTGTTCGCGGCGTTCCGGTTCAAAGCGGGCATTGATTTGAATGTCATCACCAAAAATGTCGGCGATGCTCTGGCGGTACTGCTCTTCAGTCAACCGGCGTGTGGCGACGACAACAGAGCTGGCCGCCATATCGTTAGCCGACTCCTGAGAGTTTGCCAGTGTGGGTGCAAGTGACGCGATTGCTGTCAGCGCGGTGAAAGCAAGAGGAAAGGCCAAGGTTGGCCTGTGAATGGTGCTCATTGTGAACCGACCCCAGGCAGCCGGGTATGCTGCCACTTTCTGATTATTCATTCTTGTTTGGGTGATCTGATCCTTGCAGGATCATGAGGAAAATATCAGTATCTTTATATTTTCCTCACAAAGAGCAGTCTACCGACTGTTGAAGCCTTGTCAATCATTGTGTGTCAGCCCAGGCCAGGTCGCTTCAACAGACCCAGCCTAGCAGGGGCAGCGGCTTACCTTGCCCCCAGAACCACTGCCATAGCGGGCGTCGACGCGGTTTCGATACCAGGCGCTGTAGTCGAGCGCGGGGATCTCCGGGTGATGCAGCTTCATATGCTCCAGGTATGCCTCGTAATCACCAACGCCGATCATCAGACGCAGCGTCTGGGCTGTCAGAGACAGCCCTCGACGCAGTGCTGCCGGGCGCAGATAGTTGCCCGCAGTCATCATGCATACTCCTGGGCCGGCACGAGCCCGGCGGGATCAGAGTTGTTCAGGGTCTGACGTATGGTTTTGATGGCAAAGAACACCATCGCAACCACGATCACCATAAAAAACGCGGTCATGAAGGCATTGATCCGATCGTTAAACAGCACCGCCTGCATCTGAACCATGCTTGTAGCTGGCGCCAGAATTTCACCGCGGGCAATGGCAGCAGAGAACACATCAGCATGTGACAGGAAGCCAATGGCCGGAATATCGCTGAACAGTTTTTGCCAGCCGGCAATCAGTGTGATCAGCAATACCCAGGCCGCAGGCACAGCCGGCACCAGTGCCAGGCGACCACGACCCATACGCACCAGGGCCACAGTTGCCAGAATAAGGGCGATACCTGCCAGCATCTGGTTGGAGATACCGAACAGTGCCCACAGTGTATTGATGCCGCCAAACGGATCAGAGACACCCTGATACAGGAAGTATCCCCAGCCCGACACCACCAGGCTGGTGGCAATCAGGTTTGCAAACAGATTGTTGGTATCTTTCATGGCAGGTACGGCCGTGCCCAGCAGATCCTGCATCAGGAAACGGCAGACACGCGTACCGGCGTCCAGTGTGGTCAGGATGAACAGGGCTTCAAACAGAATGGCGAAGTGGTACCAGAACGCCATCATCGCGCCGCCGCCCATTGCCTGAGACAGAATATGGGCCATGCCGACGGCGAAGGTTGGTGCACCGCCGGTTCGCGACAGAATGCTGCCTTCGCCCATGTCATTGGCCAACTGGGTTAACGCTTCCGGTGTCACTACAAACCCCCAGGAACTGATGGCCGCGGCCGCACTTTCAACAGTTGTACCGATAACCGCAGGACCGCTGTTCAGCGCGAAATAGACTCCCGGGTCCAGAACGCAGGCTGCTATCAGCGCCATGATGGCCACGAAGGATTCGACCAGCATGGCGCCGTATCCGATCGGGCGGACATGCCCTTCGTTATCAATCATCTTTGGCGTGGTACCTGAAGACACCAGAGCATGGAAACCGGACACTGCGCCACAGGCGATCGTAATAAACAGGAATGGGAACAGCGAGCCTGAGAACACCGGACCTGTGCCATCGATAAACGGCGTAACGGCCGGCATCATCAATGGCGGATTGACCACAAGGATACCGATTGCCAGGCCAATGATGGTGCCGATTTTCAGGAAAGTGGACAGATAGTCGCGCGGCGCAAGCAGCAGCCAGACTGGCAGAACCGAAGCAATAAAACCATAACCCATCAACCACAGCGTCAGTGTCTTGCCGTCCAGGTTAAACACCTGACCCCAGTAAGGATGTGCGGCAACAGTCTGACCGTACAGCAGGGCAAACATCAGCATGGCAAAACCGATAACCGAGATTTCTCCCACTTTACCGGGACGGATGTAACGCAGATAAATACCCATGAACAGGGCGATCGGGATGGTCGCCGCCAGTGTGAACACACCCCATGGGCTGCCGATCAGGGCCTTTACGACCACCATGCCGAGTACGGCGAGCAGGATGATCAGAATCGCCATGATGCCAATCAGCGCAATGATGCCCGCCACCGAACCCATCTCGCGACGGATCATTTCACCCAGTGACGCGCCGTTTCTTCGTGTCGACAGGAACAGAATGATCATGTCCTGCACGGCGCCCGCCAGCACCACACCCGCCAGTATCCATAGTGTCCCCGGCAGGTAACCCATCTGCGCCGCCAGTACCGGGCCAACCAGAGGTCCGGCGCCGGCAATCGCGGCAAAGTGGTGTCCGAACAGCACCCACTTGTGAGTCGGCACGTAATCCAGGCCATCGCTCATGGTATGTGCGGGTGTCGGTCGTTTTGGATCGACCAGCAATACCCGATTGGCTATGAACCTGCTATAGAAGCGGTACGCAATCAGGTAAACCGAAATCGAGGCGCAGACCAGCCAGAGCGCACTGATTGTTTCTCCCCGATGCAGGGCAAGCACTGCCAGACAGATACTGCCGAACAGGGCTATGAATGCCCACATTATTTTCTGCTTCATAATTCAAGACCCCCAGGGTCAATTGAAGGTTGATGAGTAAGGTTTTGTGTTAGAGGGAGAGGTGGCAGAGATAGTATTCGCTGTCCAGATCCTTGAGGGATCCGTGCTTATTTACGTCGGAGATTAGCAGTAAATTTTCCAAAAGATAGATGGCTGCAAAAATATTTACAGGCCTACAAAAGTGGTATGAGTATTGCCACAGGTATTTGGCGTGATCTGGCAGACAGCCGCTGCCATTGGCTAGTGTCCTCTGCAAAAAAAACCGGCGGGCATCACTTCGTAAAAGTCGCTATGATTAGATAAGTCTTCTTCAAAATTTTGCCGGGGACTGATCACCAATAAAAATAAGGAGAGAAAGCATGATGAAGGATTATCAAGCCGTTGATCCCGCCTACAAAACCCTTCTGCGACTGATCATCCTGATTGATTCAGGACTGCTGCTGACGCTGGTCGTTCTGATTGCCCTGCTGATTCCCGCTATACTGCCATGGCACGGCGTCCTTGCTGCAACGCTTATTTTGCTGCCAACGCTGTTGTTAATGACCCTTTGGGTAAGCAGGCGATATCATCTGACCGGTTATGATGTTCAGTCACGGGCAGTGCATTTTAGAACGGGCGCGCTGTGGCGAACCCAGACCGTTGTGACGCTAAACCGTATCCAGCACGTGGAGGTCACTCAGGGTCCGCTTGAGCGCGCTTTGAAACTGGCCAGATTGATTATCTACACCGCGGGAGGGCGCGGATCCGACCTGACTGTCCCCGGGTTGCCTTTATCAAAGGCCGAGTCGATTCGTGACAGCCTGTTGCAGAGAGTCGATGAACAGCCACGTTTCGATGATACAGGTACACAGGGGGTGGCTCGTGATGAATAATTATCAACGCGTATCGATCTGGGCCCTGTTTCACTTCATTGGCCGCACCCTGGCTCTTTTCCTGAAGCAGGCCGTAAATCTGATTCCACTGGCCGTTGTTGTCATTACGGGAGGCGAGCAGATCCGCATGATCATTATGTGGGTTCTTGCGATAGGGCTGCCAGGCCTGATCGTATTGCATGCCGGGGTCTCCTGGTGGTTTTTTCGTTATTGCGCTGATGCGAACACGCTGCATATCAGAGAAGGCATCTTCAAGCGAACACAATTGACGCTGGATTATGACCGTATTCAACAGGCGGACATTCGCCAGCCATGGTATTTCAGACCTTTTGGTCAATCTGTACTGGGTGTGGAAAGTGCGGGATCCGATGGCAAGGAAGTTGAATTGGCCGGCCTGAGCCTGGACCAGTCGGAGAAACTTCGCCAGACAATGATGTTGCACAAACAGGAGCAGCAATGCCGGGCGGGAATCGAGCAAAATGATAGCGAAGTATGGCCAGATGGTTCACCGCAGCCAGACCTTAAGGTGGACTTGCCGCTGCCTGAGATTGCGCGCTACGGCCTGATACATAATCCGGTGCTGCTGGTGCTGCCGGTTGTTGCCTATCCAATCGGCCAATTGGATCTTATTGACGACTGGCTGGTACCCAGAGTTGAAGGACTGGTGGCTACCTTTACCAATGGCAGCTCTTTCATTGAAACCGTATTGATGAGTTCTGCAGCCGTGTTAGTGCTGCTGGTGTTGATCGTTGTGTTCTCAGTATTGCTGTCAATTGTCAGGTACTATGGTTTTACTCTCACCGTGCATGGTCAACGTTATCAGACGCGGGCGGGTCTGTTGAGTATTGTCAGTCGCAGTTTTCAATACGCTCGGCTTCAGCGCCTTGTATTACAGCAGGGAATCATTGCTCGGCTGCTGGATCGAAAGTCATTGCGTATCGACCAGTCAGGAAGACCTGACGCTATACAGCAGACAAAATCGTTTTTTGTCCCCGTGCTGGACGCCTCGAGAGAATCTGAGCTGGCGACCTCGCTAAAGCTGAATAAACCCGACTGGCAGTCCGTGCACCCGGCGAGCATGGTGATGCCCTGGCTGATCAGTACTACAATACTCGTGGTTATGACAGGCTTAATTGCAGACTGGAACTCGCTGTGGATGTCGGTTTCGGGCACGCTGGCAGGTGCTCTTACGGGTTTGCTTGTCTGGGCTGGATGGCGCCGCAGGGCAGTACATATAGATGAACAGTGGCTTGCGGTGCGGCGCGGTGTGATTGGTCAGCAGCAAAGCTGGATTCCCGCTCACAAAATGCAGACCTTGCGAATTCGGCAGGGACCCTGGTTGAGACTGTGGGGCGTTTCAGCACTGCATGTGCTCAGCGCGGGCGGTCGAGAGACAATAGCCTGGCTGCCCGTTGAACAGATTGAGGCCCTGAAGTCGCGGCTTACACAGTGCACGGAGGACTATCAGGGTCGCTGGATGTGAAACCTGATATGATCAGGAGACTGCGCTGTGTACCAGATACATCTTGCGCAGCGAATCCACGGTCAATACAAACGGATAGCTGTCGGGTTGGCCCATACTGCGAGCCAGCACGTTGAGGACGCTGCTCAGTCGCACCCACTGATTTACCTTTTGCAGAAAGCTGTCTGAGAGTTCGGAATCAGCCGTGTGAAATGGAAGCACTGCCAGATCCTGTTGTGTGAAGGGATCGGTTTGAAAACTTAATGCATCAGCAGCAATTCCAAACTGATCGGCAGCACTCAGTGTGTCCGTCATGTGCAGATAGTGCGCCCAGGTTTCCGCCCAGTCTTCCCAGGGGTGGGAGGCAGCATAACTGCTGATGTAATGGCTTTGCCAATCGGGTGGGGGGCCTGCATTGTAGTGATTCTGAAGCGCTGCGGTGTAGTCCTGACGCTCATCACCAAACAGGCTTCTGTAAACAGGTAACCAACTGGTGTCTCGTATCAGGAGATCCCAGTAGTAGTGCCCGGACTCGTGGCGGAAATGTCCCAGCAAAGTGCGGTAAGGCTCCTGCATCTGCTGACGAATCTGCTCACGAAAAGCAGGATCGGCTTCGGCGATGTCGATGGTTATGACACCACCTTTGTGACCCGTGACAGGTGCATCCTCTCCTGGCTGCCAGCGCAGCAGTTCAAAGCCCAGGCCTTTTTGTGGGTCCATCTGACGCGTTTTCACCGGCAAGCCCAACATAAGCAATTGCGCAATCAGCCGCCGTTTGGCAAGCTCACACAGGCGCCAGTAGTCAGGATTTCCGGACTGGGAAAGATCAGGAATGGTAATGTTGGTTGCGCAGGCGAGGCACAGGTCGGCTGGTGAATCCTGGTCCAGTGAGCCAGTGACCAGCCAGTTGCATTGTGCGGCTGAATCGACATTGGCGCAGCGTCGATAGCTGGGAATAACGGCTTTGTCGCTGTCGCAGTCCGTTTGCAGCACCCAGCGACCATCCTGTTCTGCAGGTGCCAGGCTCTGTAGCTGACCTTGCTCGGGCAGAAAGCCCAGCGCAGAACCACAACGCAGGCAAACGCTGTTGTCAAAGAATACGACCTGGCCGCATTGGCACAACTGCCGGTGACTGTATGAACTGAACAGGATCATCCTTATGGGACCTGAGTCTGCACGTTATCCTGTACACGCGCGAAGTAGGTGTTTGCCAGCGCCTCATGAAGTTCACTGAAGTCCAGCTGGATCTCGTCGACGAAAGCATGCAGGCGCTCCGGCTCGCTGGCCAGCAATGGAATATCTGCCCTGGACAGATGTTCGCGACAGGTCTCTACTTCGTTTAGCACGATCTCATGACGTGGCAGTGTCAGTAATGCATTCGCAAATCGTTCCAGACAGGTTCCAACAGCGCGCGGAAAACTACGATTCTGCAGCAGGAAGCTCAACACGTCAGGGCCACGAATACGCAGCCGCACATGCTGGCGGTACATTTGATAACCGCTGAGTGACTTGAGTACGCTCATCCACTGTATATTCTCAAAAGGGGTCAGTTCTCCCGGGCTGCGTGGCAGCAGGTTGCCCGACCTCACATCGATAATCCGGGTAATCATGTCAGCGCGCTCAAGCTGACGCCCCAGCATTAAAAATGTACGCGCCTGTGTATAACTCAGGGTGCCCTCAATCAGTCCATTGACAGTCTGGCAGCTGCGAATCACGCGTCTCAAAAATGCATCGCGCTTGCGCGGTGTGATACCCGATTCAACCTGGTCGCGTACCGAAATAAACAGTTGATTGATCTCTTCCCATATCTCTCTGGGGATCACGTCACGAGTGGTACGCAGATTTTCTCGTGCTGCAGCCAGCGAGCGGATGATGGAACCGTCGTAGCGTTTATCCCCGCATATGAATGTCAGTACACTGACCTCGTCCCGATTGGGATAAAGCTCGTCGAACAGTTCCGCATTGCCCGTGATAGCGATGATTTCTGACCAACCAAGCTGCGTGGCGCGCGGCAGGTCCAGCAGCAGATTACTATTTACGCTGAGCAGGCGCGCAGTGTCTTCCGTTCGTTCGATATAACGTGCCAGCCAGTAAATGTTTTCAGCAACGCGGGAGAGCATGGTCAGCGGCCCTCCACGTCGACAATCCAGGTATCTTTGCTGCCGCCGCCCTGGGATGAGTTGACGACCAGTGAGCCCTTGACCAGTGCAACGCGTGTCAAACCGCCGGTGGTCACGTAGGTGGATTGTCCCGACAAAATAAATGGACGCAGATCAACGTGACGCGGCTCCATGACATTGCCGATAAGAGTTGGCGAAGTTGACAGCGCCAGAGTCGGCTGCGCCATGTAATTACGTGGATCGGCCTTGATCAGTTCGGCGAACTTCTTGCGTTCTTTTTTGTTTACGTGCGGGCCAATCATCATGCCATAACCACCCGACTCGTTGGCGGGTTTAACCACCAGCTTGTCCAGATTATCCAGAACGTATTTACGGTCGTCCTCGAACATGCACAAATAACTGGGCACGTTAGGAATAAGCGGTTCCTGATCGAGATAATACTTGATAATCTTCGGCACAAAGGCATAAACCACCTTGTCGTCAGCCACACCTGCGCCTGGAGCATTGGCCAGCGCCACGTTACCTTTGCGCCATGCGCGCATCAGGCCACGGGCACCCAGTGTCGATTCGGGGTTAAACACCTCAGGGTCAAGGAACATGTCGTCAACGCGCCGGTAAATGACATCGACTCTCTCCAGACCATCCACCATGCGCATGTAGACGCAGTCATCATCACCGACCACGAGGTCAGATCCTTCAACAAGCTGTACACCCATTTGCTGCGCCAGGTAGGCGTGCTCATAGTAGGCGCTGTTATAGATGCCCGGGGTCAGGATGACGATGGAGGGATCGTCTCCGGGCCGTGGGCTCATCGAGGCCAGCATTTCGTATAGCTGTGATGTGTAATCGTCGACTGGCTGGATGAAACCGGTAGCAAAAAGCTCTGGCATCACCCGCTTGGTGACATTGCGGTTTTCCAGCATATAGGACACACCTGAGGGTACACGCAGGTTGTCCTCAAGCACGTAAAGAGTACCGTCTTTGTCACGCACAAGGTCTGAGCCACAGATATGCGCCCAGACGTTGTGAGGCGTATTGATGCCGACGCACTGGGGGCGGAAGTTTACCGATTGTTTCAGCAGTTCGGCGGGGAAGACACCGTCTTTGATGATTTTCTGGTCGTGGTACAGATCATTGATGAACATGTTGAGCGCCTGGACGCGCTGCTTCAGGCCGGCCTCGGTTTTTTGCCATTCCTGCAGTGGAATGATGCGCGGCACAATATCAAAAGGCCATGCCCGATCAATCATGCTGCCTTCGGTGTAGACAGTGAATGTGATACCCATCAGCTGGATGGCCAGTTCGGCAGCAGCTTTATGCTCACCCAGTTCCCTGGCATCAAGTCGTGCCAGATAGTCGCACAGCATGTGAGCTTCGGGACGTGGTTTGCCAGGTGCGGCAATCAGCTCGTCATAGAATCCATCAAAACTATAGGTATCCCAGTCTACATTGCTCATTCAGATGCTATTGTCCGAAAACGTGAATAACGGTACGAATGCTGTAACGTGCAATCACCGTACCAGTTCATCACGTTGTATCATGCGCCTGACTGATCGGCAACTGCAGCATTGAACCTCCTGATAAAAATGCCGCCACAGAACAAGTTCAGGTGTTTGTCATTTGCAATCGGCATTGCCCTTGCTATGCTCGATAGACCGTTTTATGAACCGGACTCCCTGTCATGACGATTCGCGTAGCACTGAGACACTCGACCCGCTATAACTTTGACAGGCCCGTTCAGGTTCATCCTCACCATATTCGCCTGAAACCGGCACCGCATTGCCGCACGCCAATTGAGGCCTACAGCCTCAAGATCACAGGTGGTCAGTACTTCATCAACTGGCAGCAGGACCCATTCGGCAACCATGTGGCGCGGCTGGTGTTCCCCGACAAGATGACCCGGCTACACGTAGACGTGGAAGTCATTGCGCCGATGACGGTCATCAATCCTTTCGACTTTTTTGTGGAGGAGTACGCCGAACATTTTCCGTTCAGCTATCCGGAGACGCTAAAAAAAGATCTGGCGCCTTACCTGGAAACAGGTAGGGAAGGGTCGGACGGCCAGGACGGGCCCTTGCTGGATGCCTGGCTGCAGCGGGCCCGAACAGAATTGCTGGACTCAGAGGACCTCTTGATCGCCAGTGCACTGGTGGCACTGAATCAGCAGCTCAGCAATGATATTGAGTACCTTATTCGCATGGAGCCAGGCGTTCAGACGCCTGAGGAAACCCTGCAGAAGGCCAAAGGCTCGTGTCGCGACTCGGCCTGGCTACTGGTCCATATTCTGCGCCGACTGGGACTTGCTGCGCGCTTTGTGTCCGGATATCTGATTCAGCTGAAGGCAGATGTCAAAGCTCTGGACGGACCCTCGGGGACCGATGTTGATTTCACCGACCTGCATGCCTGGACTGAAGTTTATATACCCGGCGCTGGCTGGATTGGTCTGGATCCGACATCCGGACTGTTTGCCGGTGAGGGCCACCTGCCACTGGCAGCCACGCCAGAGCCGTCCACCGCAGCTGCCATCACCGGCTCAACCGGAAAGTGTGAGGTTGAGTTTGACTTTGCCATGAGTGTGAGCCGGATTCACGAAGATCCCCGGGTTACCAAGCCTTACACAGAAGCGGAATGGAAAAAAATCGATGCGCTGGGCGAGCAGGTAGACGCGCAGCTGGAAGCACTTGACGTGCGCTTGACCATGGGAGGCGAGCCCACTTTTGTATCAATCGATGATATGGATGCACCAGAATGGACCATTGCCGCACAGGGACCCACCAAGCGCCGGTTTGCTGAAAATCTGCTGCATAGACTGCGACCACACTATGCTCCCAGTTCCCTGCTGCATTATCAGCAGGGCAAATGGTACCCAGGCGAACCTCTGCCACGCTGGGCGCTTGCCTGCTACTGGCGAAAAGACGGGAAGGCAGTCTGGAAAGATGATCGCTGGCTGGCCCGCATGGATCAGGATTATGCAATTGGCGAGTCGCAACTGCGCCAGTTTGCCAGCGTCCTGGTCAAGCGACTGGCGCTGGACGAGAAGTACCTGATTCCGTGCTACGAGGATGCGTATCACTATCTCTGGCTGGAACGTCAACAGCCGGTTGATATTGATCTGCGCGGCGAAAAGCTGGGCAAGGATGAAGATCGCTTGCGACTAGCACGCCTGCTGGAACGTGGTATGGACGCTCTGGTGGGAATGGCTCTTCCCCTGACGGCAACATCCGCGAAACAGAGTCAGTCTAAACAGCCGCGGCTGTGGTTAAGTGGTCCCTGGCACGTTCGCCGCGACCACCTGTATTTAATTCCGGGAGATTCACCGATGGGGTTGCGCCTGCCTTTGAGCGCATTGCCCGTCAAAAAACGCGAGGAAGAACAGGCGCCGTCCTGGTTTGGCGAACTGCCACCGCTCGACGAGGACAGCGGCGAGGTCGCACAGTGGTACAGCGAGTCACCCCAGCGCCAGCCAGGTGTTACACAATCGGGGCTGCACATTTACGGGCGTAGTCAGGAGTGGCAGGAACAGATCCCTGACCAGACCGATGAAGAAACCATCGGCACCGCATTGTGTCTGGAACCCAGAGACGGCAAGTTATTTGTGTTCATGCCTCCGCTGCCTCTGCTGGAAGACTACCTGGCCTTGCTGGGGGCGATCGAGAAAACAGCAGCGGAGCTGAAGTTGCCAGTCTGTATTGAGGGCTATCCACCACCTTCAGATCCGCGCCTGCAAAAATTCATGATTACGCCTGATCCCGGTGTCATCGAGGTTAACGTGGCACCGTCGAAGAGCTGGCGCGAACTGGTCACCAATACCCGAGTGCTGTATGAAGAGGCACGCCTGAGCAGGCTGGGAACGGAAAAGTTCATGTTGGATGGTCGACACACCGGCACGGGTGGAGGTAACCACGTGACCCTGGGCGGGGCAACGCCGGCTGATTCGCCATTCCTGCGACGGCCCGATCTGTTGGCAAGCATGCTGACATTCTGGCAGCACCACCCCAGTCTCTCCTATCTGTTCTCAGGCATGTTCCTTGGGCCGACCAGTCAGGCGCCGCGCGTTGATGAGGCACGTCATGAAGCCCTTTACGAGCTGGAGATTGCACTGTCGCAAATGCCAGTTGGCGAGGTGCCTGCGCCCTGGCTTGTGGATAGACTGTTGCGGCATTTGCTGACCGATATAACTGGCAATACTCACCGCGCCGAGTTCTGTATCGACAAGTTGTACTCACCGGACTCTGCCACCGGGCGTCTGGGTCTGCTGGAGCTGCGCGGTTTCGAGATGCCCCCGCATGCCGAGATGAGCCTGATGCAGCAATTGCTGATTCGGGCACTGGTGGCGAGATTCTATGCCTCACCCTATCGCAAGCCGCTGGTGCGCTGGGGAACCGCGCTGCATGACAAATGGATGATGCCTTACTACATCTGGCAGGACCTTTGTGATGTGCTGGCGGATTTGCGCGATCACGGTTTTGAATTCAAAAGTGAGTGGTTCGCCGCTTTTCTGGAGTTTCGTTTTCCGCTGGCTGGAGAAGTGCAGTACGACGGTGTGCAGATTCAGCTGCGACAGGCTATTGAGCCCTGGCATGTATTGGGGGAGGAAGCCAGTGGCGGTGGCACAGCGCGCTATGTCGATTCTTCTGTCGAGAGGCTGGAAGTCAAATTGACAGGCTACAACCCGGCACGCCATGTGCTGACCTGCAATGGCTACAAGGTCCCGCTGCAGCCCACCGAGCAATCCGCGCAGGCGGTGGCGGCGGTACGTTTCAGAGCCTGGCAACCGCCTTCGGCGCTGCATCCGATGATCAAGGTGCACGCACCGCTGGTCTTTGATCTGGTGGATACCTGGAACGGGCGTACTCTGGGTGGCTGTACCTACCACGTGTCGCACCCGGCTGGCAGGAACTACGAGACATTCCCGGTTAACGCCAATGAGGCAGAAGCCAGGCGTATGGCACGATTCTGGGCGCATGGTCATACTCAGGGACAGATTGCAGAGATCAGGCGTGTGTCGGTGCGGGAATACCCGCATACCCTGGACCTGAGGCGCAGCGCCGTGACGGATTCAGATCTCT
>TARA_R100000306_G_scaffold62572_1_pt1 | contig 83294 bp, 72 predicted proteins | sample TARA_R100000306 | Tara Oceans TARA_R100000306 (sample SAMEA2620824) | marine metagenome | biome: marine biome (ENVO:00000447); feature: mesopelagic zone (ENVO:00000213); material: "saline water (ENVO:00002010), including plankton (ENVO:xxxxxxxx)" | depth 1000 m | reverse complement strand
CGGGCTTGCGTTCCACCTGGAAAACCACCCGGTCTCCAGCCACTACTGGCGGGAGATTGCTGCGGGCGTGGCAGCGGTACATGCGTGCGATGTCGAGTACCGGGTGTGCCACGCCATCAGCATCGGACTCAAGTTCCGCGACCAATAGCTTCTGACCATGGTTACTGACGATAAGCCCTTCGCGTGGCGGCTCGAGACTGTCGTCACTCACCCTGTCGCCCTTGCTTTGCAAGGCACCATGTTGCTGCTGACGCCCTTCGATGCGGCGCTTCTGCTGTACTGTCAGTCTACGTTTGGCCAAATCACACTCCGGGGGCAGCAATAGTGACAGGATTATCAAGCGGGTTGGCATTCCTGTCGATTGCAGCCACTATAACTCAATCAATGAAGGCGGGCGTGAAAACCGCCTGATGTGTTCAGACGGTCAATCGTACAAATCAGGGGCAAGGTATGGCAATGGATCAGGCAGCGCAGGGCAAGAGCGGTGAAAAGCTGTTGGTGTGGATAGATCTCGAGATGACGGGACTGGACCCGACTCGGGACCGCATCATTGAAATGGCTGCCATCGTGACCAATTCACAACTTGAGATCATAGAGGAAAGCGAAGTCCTGGTCGTGCATCAGAGCGACGCCGTGCTCGATGGCATGGATGAGTGGTGCCAACGCACGCACGGTCAGAACGGTCTGACAGAGCGTGTTCGCAACAGTCGTCTCACTGAGACTGCGGCAGAACAGGCCATGATCGAGTTCATTTCGCGTCACGTTGCTAAAGGTGGCTCACCCATGTGTGGGAACAGTATCTGTCAGGACAGGCGCTTTCTGGCGAATTACATGCCGGCACTGGAAGATTATTTTCATTATCGCAATCTCGATGTCAGTACGCTCAAGGAGCTTGCAGGCCGTTGGCGTCCTGACATTCTCAAGGGCTTCAGCAAACGCAACACCCATGCTGCCCTTGATGACATTCGTGAGTCGATCGCCGAACTGGCCTGGTACCGGGATCACTTCATCAAGATGGAGCCTGCTGGCTGAGCGCCCAGCGCACATGTTCACGGACTACCGCTGACTCATGATCCAGGCGCGTCTCCAAAGCGCGTCGGATGGCATCTTTGTCGGCCATCGGCGCCGCTTTACCGAGTACGCCACGTCCGGCCAGGGCATTGCCAAGGCCAATCGCGAGGTTCCTCAGCCAGCTTTCATAGCCTGTTCGTCTAATGGCTGAGCCTTCGGTCTGCTTGAGAAAGGTTTCCTCGCTCCAGTTGAAAAGCTCTACCATCTTCCTGTCGCTAATCTGCTGACGCGGATGAAAATCCGCCTCTTTGGTGAAATGGGCAAATTTGTTCCAGGGACAGATGGCCTGACAGTCGTCACAGCCAAACACCCGGTTGCCCATTAGCGGGCGTAACGCTTCGTCGATACTGCCGCGATGTTCGATGGTGAGATAGGAAATGCAGCGACGGGCATCGAGTACGCCTGGCTCAGGAAACGCCGAGGTCGGGCAGACATCAAGACACGCCCGGCAGCTGCCACAGTGCTGGTCCGTAAAGGGCTTGTCGGCGGGTAAGGGCAGGCTAGTGAACAGCTCGCCCAGGAAAAAATGTGAGCCGGCAGCCGGATTGATCAGCATGGTATTCTTGCCGATCCAGCCGAGGCCTGCCTGTTGGGCAACACCACGTTCCAGCACGGGCGCGCTGTCCACAAACGGCCGCATGTCGTAGTCGCCAGCGAAATCACGTACTCGATCGGCGAGCTTCTTCAGGCGTGAGCGCATCAGCTTGTGATAGTCGCGCCCGAGAGCATAGCTTGCCACATAGGCGGTTTCACCGTCGTCGAGTGCGGGAGGCAGCCCTTTCTTCGCGCGCTTCGCAGGCCAGAAGTCCATCCTGACCGAAATGATACTGGCCGCATTTTCAAACAGCGTCTCTGGCGCCGCCCGTAGCGATGCACGTTCTGCCATGTAGGACATCTGCCCGTGATAGCCCTTGTCGAGCCAGCGTTGCAAGGCTTCAGGGTGGTCGCCAAGCTGTATGCCGGAAACACCAAGCTGTTGAAAACCCAGCTCATTGGCCCAGATATCAAGTTTTCTGCGGAGTTCACGCATAATCAGAGGATCAGCGGACGGTGCTTCGCGAAGATCGGTCATCTGGTTGTATTCTGTACTTTCTGCTGGGCTTTGTTATGCTTTACAGAAGCATAGCGGTTTATATTCATGTTATTTCTGATTGATGAAGGTGGTATTGGGCATCCTGTGAGCATCCATGAGAATCTATAGTCGGGCAAATTCGGCTGGTCGAACGTTCACCCAGCCGCTACCAGTGTACGGAATCGCGCAGCTGCGCGAAATCGATGCCCGTTTGTGCGAGCAACACGGTGACTTCGCGCTGATGCAAATGGCGGCGAGAGCCGCTTTTCGGCTGCTTCGTAAGCGCTGGCCAGATTGCAAGCGCCTGAGCATTGTAGTCGGTGGTGGTAATAATGGTGGCGACGGATTGGTCATGGCCCGACTGGCTTTGCAGCATGGCATCGCAGTACAGCTGGTTTATGGCCTTGATGTCAGCAGCCTCGAGGCAGTGCATGCCGAATTGAACGATCGTAGCGAAGCCTTTCGCGAACTCCGCGCCAATGTCGATGCGGATGGTGCGGTGGCTGAGTTCGAGGAGTGTCTGTTCAAAGAGGGAGCAAGACTCGAGCTGAGTGGAGACCTCGTCGTCGATGCATTGTACGGTATTGGCCTCCAGGGCGAGCTCAAATTCCCTGGCCCGGATCTTATCCGGCTCATCAATGAGAGTGCCAGGCCGGTGTTTGCCGTCGATTGTCCCTCTGGTCTCGACTGCGAGCTTGGTGCTGCGATGGACACGGCTGTTCGCGCTGATCTCACCTGCACATTCATTGCATTGAAGAAGGGCCTGGTAACTCACCAGGCCGCCGAGTTTGTTGGTGAGTTGCAGCTCGAGCCACTTGGCTTTGAAGCCGAGACTGCAGCTGATGCTACAGATTATATGCTCATCGGAAGAAAACAGGCCCTGCAGTTTCTGCCTGCGCGTTCACCGGTCTCTCACAAAGGCAATTTCGGCAAGGTTCTCTGTGCCGGTGGCGACGAGGGCATGGGGGGCGCCATTCTGCTCACAGCCGAAAGCTGCTCGCGTGGCGGTGCCGGCGTGGTCATGAGTGCGACACGCAGCGCCCACGTGACCGCCGGCTTGAGCCGTTCACCCGAAATAATGTGGCGTGGGGTGGAGAATCGCTCAGCGCTATGCAAGATGCTCGAGGCCGCTAGCTGTATCGCCATTGGGCCTGGGCTGGGGCGGGAGCCATGGGGGCAGATGTGCTGGCAAACCGTTCTCAGCGCCGTTCAGGAGAGGCAGTTGCCCTGTGTGATCGATGCCGATGGCCTGAACCAGCTGGCAAAGCAGCCATGTGAACTCGGTCCCAGGGTCTGTCTCACGCCGCACCCTGGAGAAGCGGCCACACTTATGAATGCGCTTTACCCCGAAGGCAACTCGACAGCGGCAACAATCAACGCAGACAGATTCGAATCGGTGGTTCGACTGTGTCAGGGCTATGGGTGCTGTGTCCTGCTCAAAGGTGCGGGCGGCCTGGTAGCCTGGCCCGAATCATCAGACTCTGGAGATCGGCGTACCAAAGTGGCTGTGGTGGCATCTGCACATCCAGCGCTGGCTAGCGGTGGTATGGGCGACGTTCTCACCGGCCTGCTCGCGGCACAGTTGGCGCAGGGTCTGCCTGCCTGGCAAGCCGCGGTGCGCGCGTTGCATCTGCAACTCGAAGCCGTCGAGACGCTACAGGCCCACACTCAGGAGCCTGCCGTGACGGCAGCGCGCGTGGTGCAGGCGCTATGAAAGTGATTATCGATACTATTTCCGCGCTTGATCAGTTTGCTGCAGTCTGCGCGGCGAAGCTGCAGCTGGTCATGAACCAGACCGGCCTTGTGACCGTCTATCTCAAGGGAGACCTTGGCAGTGGCAAGACCACTTTTTCCCAGCATCTGCTCAAGCACTTTGGCTTCGCTGGGAATGTGAAGAGCCCCACCTATACGCTCGTGGAAACCTACGAGCTCGACACCCTCAGCGTGAACCATTTCGATCTGTATCGCCTGGATGATCCTGAGGAGCTCGAGTACATGGGTATCAGGGACTACTTTGTTGTGCCAGACCAGGAACCCGCTCAGGGCCTGCGGCGGGCATTACTGAATGTCGTCGAATGGCCGGAACGAGGGCAGGAGGTACTGCCATCTCCGGATATTAGCCTCTGCTTCAGTTTCGATGGCCATCGTCGCACTGTTACACTGGACGAGGCGGCTGATACACTGACGCAGGATATTGCACAAACCTTACAGGAAAACACTGATGTCGCCATTCAATAGGCATGCCGGCCGCGTAAAGCACGGCCCTGGACGCATGTCGAACCGGTGTCTGGTCATACTGTTTTCGTTCATTTTCGCTGCGACCAGTGCGTCTGCGGCTGAGGTCGAAAACATCAGGATATGGGCTGGCAGCAGCGCCTCCCGAATTGTCCTTGATCTTGATTCTTCAACTGTACATAACGTTTTTGAGCTACAGAAGCCAAACCGGCTGGTCATTGATCTGGCCAATGCCCGTCTGAAAGTCGACCCTGACAAGCTCGACTTCTCGGGTACGCCGATCTCCAGCCTGCGCAGTGCCGTGAGGAGCAACAAGGACCTGCGCATCGTGCTCGAACTGAACCACACTGCGAACGCGCGCAGCTTTGTGCTGGGCCCGGAGGGCGAGTTTGGTCACCGGCTGGTCATTGATATTCCGCGAGATGCAGGTGCCGAAAAGACAGCGACACGTGAGAGCCGCGCCCAGACCACTGTAGCCAGGCAGGGTGGGCTTGGCCAGAGCTCCACTACAGCGGCCGCGCTGGAGGCGCCTGGGCTCGAAAAACGGGATATCGTCGTTGTCATCGATCCTGGGCACGGCGGCAAGGACCCCGGCGCGATTGGCGCGCGAAACGTGCGCGAGAAGGATGTAGTTCTGAAAATTTCGCGTGAGCTGCAGCGGCTTCTCAATGATCAACCCGGGTACACAGCGCAGCTTACGAGAAGTGATGACACCTTCATTCCGCTACGTACCCGCACTGAAATCGCCAGAAAGTATAATGCGGACATTCTCATTTCAGTTCACGCAGACGCTTTCAACGATCGTCGTGCACACGGTGCTTCGGTTTATGCACTCTCGAAGAGCGGGGCCACGAGTGAGACGGCACGCTGGCTGGCTGCGAAAGAAAACTCAAGCGATCTCATCGGTGGAACCGGTAGCGTCACGCTTGGCGACAAGGATGCCGTACTGGCCAGCGTACTGCTGGATCTTTCCATGACTGCCAGCATGAAGGCCAGCGTTCATGCTGGTGGCAACATACTCAAGTCACTCGGTTCCTTCGCAAAACTGCACAAGCGGAGCGTCGAGCAGGCTGGTTTTGTGGTGCTGAAAAATCCTGATATCCCTTCGTTGCTCGTCGAAACCGGCTTCATTTCAAATCCTGCGGAGTCGGGACGATTGAACACACCGGCCTATCAGCAGAAGATAGCGGCTGCGATCGCCAAGGGTGTTCATGACTATTTCTGGTCGACACCGCCACCAGGCAGTCTGTTGGCCTATCAGAAGAACCCGGCCGCTTTCATTGCAGCAGAACGGGCGCGGGAAACAGAAAGTCTGGTTTCAGGTCGATCGGATCGCGCAGCGGTATCGATTACCCGGACAATCCGGCAGGGTGACACGCTCAGCCGGATCGCAGTGGAAACCAATAGCAGTATCGAGGAGCTGATGCGCCTCAACAAGCTCAATAGTTCCCGCCTGCTGGTGGGGCAGGTTCTGCAAATTCCGTCGTCGTGATGATGGCGTCGCCAACGGCGGTCATTGGGCCGCCCGTCTGTCGCCGCTATCCTTGCTAACCACCTGTTCATGATTTTACGACTCACCGCTCCGGGCCTTCGTCTGCTCTGTGTCTATATTCAGTGTAGAGACAGGCCGAGCCATTTCACATAAATGGAACTAGACTAAACCACATGAGAGACAACTTTCCCCGGGCTGTACCGAGCCTGCCTAAGTTCAGCATGCTTCGCCGTTTATGCCATGGCGTGGGCCTCACGGCCGCGCTTCTGGCCGTGCAGACCTTCAATACAGCGATTGCGGCAGAACGCTTCAGCTACCAGATCAAGTCGGGCGATACGCTTGCCAAGGCACTCAATGCCGCGGGTATGAACGGTCAGCAGGCCTATAAGGTTAACCAGGCCCTCGCGCAGCATCTCGATCTGAAGACGATAAAGCCAGGTCAGGTTGTCCAGGTTGAGAGAAATCTCGAGGGCGTCAACGATTCAAGCTCGTTCAGGGTGCTGCTGGATCTCGGTTTCGGTGGCATGGCCGAGGCGACGCTGGTGAACGATGTGACGGTATCCCAGTTTGCCCAGTTGGTCCCCCAGATACGCACCGTGTCTGTAGAATTCACTGTGTCCGGCAGTGTCATCGACTCGGCTGTGGAGGCAGGTGTCTCTCCGGAAGTTATCCTCGAGCTTTCCGAGACGCTCGAGGCCCATGTTGATTTCAAACGTGATTTTGCTGGGGGCGAAGAAATCAGTCTCCGGTATGAAGAAGCCATTTACACCTACGATGGTCAGCGGAAGCGAATTCCTCGGGCAATCAATGCCGCAAGCGTGCAGACCAGCAAGGGCCTGTTTGAAGTCAATCGGATTGGCGAGGGGAGTGAGCAGAAGCTGGTTATCAGCAAGAATGGTAAAATCGTGCTTTCACTTCTGCTGCCCGTGCATGATGCACGGCTGTCTTCAGCCTTCGGGCGTCGGAAACACCCAGTGCTCGCCGGCTGGATGATGCATAAGGGCGTCGACTTTGCCGCCAATCGCGGTGATGCTGTTTTTGCAGTGGCCGGCGGCAAGGTCACCCGGGCGGGCCGTGAAGGCGGCTTTGGCAGGGTCGTTCGGATTGAACATGCTGGTGGCATGGAGACCATTTACGCTCACCTGTCCAAAATCAGTGCCGGCCTGAAGCCGGGCAGTCGTGTTCGGCAGGGTGACAAGGTTGGCGAAGTCGGCCGCAGTGGGCTCGCCACCAGTACCAATCTTCATTTTGAAATTCGCAATGGAAAGGAATCGCTCGACCCGCTGAAGGCGACAACCTTGCGGCGCCTCGATAATACGCCAGCTGTCGCAGCTCAGGAGTAAATCGGCCAGTTAGCTTGACCCGTTTAAGCGGACGGGTATTCGGCGGTGATATCTCCTGCTGAAATCACCGTATATCTCCTCAGGTAATTCAGTTGGCTATCAAGGCCAGAACCGCAAGAGGAGAAGTTAATGGCTAATCAGGCGACCAAGGAAACAGAAATCAAGAGTGCCGTGAACCGTGATGACCGCAAGGCACTGAGCAAGCGCCTTGGCGAGGTTCTCGCCACTTCGTACGTGCTGTATCACAAGATTCACGCCTATCACTGGAACGTGGTAGGCCCGCTCTTCTATGCCGTTCACAAACTAACGGACGAGCAGTATCAGGATATCGCAGCTGCCATCGATGAGATCGCAGAGCGGGTCAGGGCCCTGGGTTTTCCGACACCGGTTGGTCTGACCAGCTACATGCAAAACAGCGTGGTCGAGGATGTGTCTGGCTTACCGAGTGCGGAAGACATGATCAAGGAGCTAGCTGCTGATCACCACAAGCTTTCGGAGCAGATGCGCAAGGCAGTTGAAGAGGCCGACAAGCACGACGACGTATTCACGGCTGATCTTCTGACGTCGCGAATAGGCGCGCACGAAGAAGCTGCCTGGATGCTAACCAGCCTTCTGAGTAAGTAACACAGCGTTAGTCCGGTCTGCTTTCTACTCGCAGACCGGTATCACTGCGCCAGTAGCCTCAGAAAGGCCAATACCACTTCTTGTCGTCTTTTTCCGAAGCGGCCAGAGAGCGCTCATATTCAGCTACTTCCTTGTCCAGTTTACGCAGGGCCTTGTCGGCCTCCACCCGCTTGGTAGGGCTGCCGGAAGCAAAGGGCTTGTACCAGGGTGCTGGACGCCAGTGGCCCTCCGCCTTGAGTTCTTCCAGCTCCTCTTCGCGCTGCGCCATCAGTTGCTGACGCTCTTTTGCGAAAGAATCCTGAATATTCAGCTGCACGATTGACCTCGGCGCATCAATCTTGCCGAGCGGTGGCTTGTTGGTGATCAAGCGAGTATCGACGATCTCCTCGAAAGCGACTTCGCCACTCACCAGTTGTAGGTCACCTTCGCCGAGGAGACTGTCTGGTGGCAGGTCAGGGTTTCTCTTCGAAGGCTTGTCGATTTCCGAGTATCTGAAGTAGTACACCTTACCAGCTTCCACTTCGAACTCGGCATCCACAGGCTTACTCAGCGCGAAGTCGCCAATACCTTCAAATCCCAGCAGCAATCCTATCGGTCGCCGAACAGTGACCCGGCGGACGCCTGGAGCCATCTCCAGCCAGGTGAAGCCGCTACCACGCATGCTGAAGTAGCGCCGATCGTCGATGAAGATGGATGGTGCGTCGATTTCCTCGAGCGACCAGCGACTGGCCGGCCGATAGAAATAAACCATGGCATTTTTACGGCTGTCCCAATCTGTATCAGGGATGTGCACGAATTGCGGGCCGTCGACAGCGACAAGGAATGTGCCGGCATGTTTTTCGAAAGCCAGATAGATAGTGGGGCAGCCACTCAGAAGCGAACACGCCAGAACGAGCGTTGTAATGCGCAGGACGGAAACGATACGGCGACTGGAAGGCGTTGTTGTTGTAGACCCTGCGCGGGTGAAATCAGCTGCAACCATCAAATGATCAGTTATCCGCATGTACTTGTGAATCTGGTGACCTGCAGTCGCTGCAATGTGCAGCAGAGCGGCAGGTCAGGCTCGCCATCTTACGATGATCCATGCAAAAAAACTTGCACTGGGGCAAAGTTTTGCAGATCGTTATGGGAAATTCCCGAGAATCTTTCCTTGCACGCATCAATCCTTCATCGCGTAAAACCTTTGCTATGTCTTCAATAAAACAGCTCAGTGTCGTTCTTGCCAACCAGATTGCCGCTGGCGAAGTCGTCGAGCGGCCAGCATCCGTAGTCAAGGAGCTGGTCGAAAATGCACTGGATGCCGGCGCGCGACAAGTCACAGTGGATATCGAGGATGGTGGCATCCGGCTCATACAGGTGAGCGACGACGGTATCGGCATGTCCCGCGAAGACCTGCCGATGGCACTTCTACCGCACGCTACCAGCAAGATTGCCGAGCTCTCGGATCTCGAGGCTGTGGCGACACTGGGGTTCAGGGGGGAAGCGCTGGCAAGTATCAGTTCGGTCGCGCGGACCACATTGACTTCGAAGACCGACGAGGGTGACATTGCATGGTGTCTTACAGCAGGCAGTGCAGAGCCTCGCCCCGCCTCGCGTGCCAGGGGTACGACGGTCGAGATCAGGGATCTGTTCTATAACACGCCGGCTCGCCGGAAATTTCTGCGCACCGAGAAGACCGAGTTCGGACACATCGATGAAGCACTTCGGCAACAGGCCCTGTCACGTCCGCTGATTGGCTTTGAACTGAAGCATAATGGCAAGACGCAATTTTCGGTCAGAGCCGCTAACTGTGACGATACGCGACGCCGCAGGCTCAGCCAGCTTTGTAATGAGGAGTTCGTCGAGAGTGCCTTGAACATCGACGAGTACGGCTCAGGCCTGTCACTGCGTGGGTGGGTGGCGAAGCCGACGTTTTCCCGCAGCCGTGCTGACTTACAGTATTTCTTCGTCAATGGTCGGGTGGTCCGGGATCGGCTGGTCAGTCATGCGATTCGCCAGGCTTACCGCGATGTGCTATTTCACGGCAGACATCCGGCCTATGTACTTTACCTGGAGCTGGATCCATCTGCGGTCGACGTAAACGTGCATCCCACGAAGCACGAGGTACGCTTCCGGGAAACCAGGATGATCCACGACTTCCTGTTTCGTAGTTTGCATCGAGCGCTGGCAGAGACCAGGGCAGGCCTGAGCGCAGAGTCCACCGGCGATGAAGCGGGCATTGACGAAGATTCGAGCCGGGCGGGTGAAGCTGGGCCGGATTATCGATCTGCCCAGCCACAGGCTACGGTGAGGTCGGAAATATTCAAGCCCAGCCAGTCGCTGTTCGGTCAACCATCGCAGTCGGCGTACAACTCCTCGACCGACAGCCCGGGTCGGTTCATAGCCGAGCCGGCTCCTGCTGGACGACCGGCTGAGTGGCTGGAGCTTTATCAGAATCTGCGCACACCCACCGAGGTGAGTTCGTCGCTTGAGTCATCTTATGCCGCTCATGAAAGCCTGCCGCTCGGTATGGCGCTGGCTCAGGTGCACGGTGTATTCATCCTTGCACAGAATTCGCGAGGCCTGGTGATCGTAGACATGCATGCGGCACATGAGCGAATCATTTATGAGGGGCTCAAGCAGAAAGCTGATGCTCAGGTCGAATTGCCCCGACAAGCGCTGTTGGTGCCGTTTTCGCTGCGACTCTCCAGTCTTGAAGTTGCTGCCCTTGATGAGTTTAGAAGCGAGCTCGAAGCGTTCGGTCTGGTGTATACACTGGCTTCTGCCGAGAGCATTGTGCTGCGGGAAGTGCCGGCGGTTCTCCGTCGTGGCAATCATGAGAAACTGCTCAGAGGCCTTGCCGATGATCTGGTGCAGTATCAGCAAAGCAGCCGGATTGAAGCTCTTCGGGATCGACTGCTGTCTACGATGGCCTGTCATGGCTCTGTCAGAGCGAACCGCAGGCTTACGCTGGACGAAATGAACGCATTGTTGCGCAGCATGGAGGCGACCGAACGCAGCGGCCAATGCAACCATGGTAGACCCACATGGGTGCAGCTGAGCATGAACGCACTGGATAACCTGTTCTTGCGCGGTCAGTAGCCATCCCCTTGGCCTAGGCTATTACCATGATGTAATGGCAGCAGCCAGGGGAGGAATCTATGCCATTATTGACCTGCTAATAGCTCGCCCCAGGAAAGAATATGGCAAAGCAGTGGGCCATCGCGCTCTTCATCACGCTTCTCGCAGGCGCAGCAATTTTCGGATTCCAAACCGTCTACCACCAGGTCGAACCTGAAACCAGGCGCGAGAAGCAGCCGCGTGTGGTCAATGTCATATCACCGGTATCGGCCTCAGTCAGTGATCGGGTCACTGCGGTCGGCACGCTCAGATCACGCCAGCAGATTGAGCTGACCAGTGAAGTCAGCGGCCGCATAGTCGAGCTCAACTTCGAGCCAGGTCAGCAGGTCGAAAAAGGCCAACTGCTTGTTCGTTTGAGCGATCGGCAGGCGAAGGCAGATCTTCAGGTCGCCGATGCTACGCTTGAAGATGCAAGACGACAGTACCAGCGTGCCAGCAGATTGCGCAGCAACAACAGTATTTCTCAGTCTCAGCTGGATGCGCTCCGAACCCAGCTCGAAGTTGCAGAGGCACAGCAGGTGGCTGCCTCGACCAGACTCGCCGATCATCGAATAGAGGCGCCTTTCGCGGGTACAGTGGGTCTCCGCGACCTCAGCGTAGGCGCGTATCTCAACATCGGTGACTCAGTCGCCACCCTCGATGCCACAGGGCCCATGGAGCTGAACTTTTCGGTGCCCGAGCGTTTTCTGGGGGCAGTGAGTCAGGGGCAGGCGCTTTCGGCCACAACCGCTGCCTTTCCCGATGAGACTTTCAGAGGGACGCTTGCAGAATTAGGCTCGCGTCTGGATGAGCTGAGCCGGACACTGCCGGTCAAGGCACTGATCGATAATCCTGATGGACGTCTGAAGCCGGGCTTGTTCATGTCGGTAAGCCTCATCCTGCGCGAACGCGACAGTCTGGTGATTCCGGAGCAGGCTGTATTAGTGCAGGGGCGGCATGCCTACGTGTTTGTGGTAGAAGGCAATAAGGCGACACGCACTCGGGTCGTGCTGGGATCTCGAGAGCCTGGCCAGGTGGAGGTCGCAAGCGGACTGTCAACAGGTCATCAGGTGGTCGTGACTGGCCAGGATCGTCTCAGTAGCGGCGATCTCGTGACGATTCAGGTCGACGAGGACGCACTCGTTGTAGATAAGCATGCCGTTCGGCCCGCCAGGCAGGGCGGAGTTACGGCCTCGGGTAGTGCGCTGTGATCCTGTCCGATGTTTCGATAAAACGTCCAGTATTTGCCACCGTTATCAGTCTGCTTATTGTCGTATTCGGCGTCGCGGCCCTGCGTGGGCTGCCCGTCCGTGAATATCCTGACATCGATCCACCAGTTGTTTCTGTCGCGACTGACTATATTGGTGCTGCAGCTGAAGTCGTAGACACGCAGATAACTCAGGTCATAGAAGGCGCGATCAGTGGAATAGAAGGCATCAAATCGGTCGAGTCGAGTACCGAGCAGGGCGAGTCGCGGACGAACATCGAATTCAACACTTCGCGTGATATCGACGTAGCGGCAAACGATGTGCGAGACGCAGTTTCCCGAATTTTGGCTGAGCTTCCTGAGGCTGCGGATCCACCGGTCGTCAGCAAATCCGACTCCGATGCACGGCCCATGATGTGGGTCACCCTGCAAAGCGATGTCTGGGACAGTGCAGAGCTGAGTGATTATGCTGAGCGTGTACTGGTAGACCGGCTTTCAGTGCTCGATGGCGTTGCCGACGTGACCATCGGTGGTCAGCGACGCTACGCGATCAGAATATGGCTCAACCGCGAGCGCCTGGCCGCACGCAACATCACGGTCTCGGAGGTCGAACAGGCACTTCGAACCAATAATATCGAACTCCCGGCTGGCTCTATCGAGTCTACTGCCCGCGATTTCACTGTCCGTGCAGAAGGCCGTCTCGCTACCGTCGAAGAATTCCGTGATCTGGTTATTCGTCGCTCTGGCAATCAGTTGCTTAGGCTAGGTGAAGTCGCAGATGTGAAGTTGGGTGTTGAGTCTGACACCAGCCGGCTAAGGGCGAATGCGAGAACAGCCATTGGCCTCGGGATCATCCGCCAGTCGAAATCAAACACCGTCGCCGTGTCCGATCTTGTGAGTGCGGAGCTCGAAAAGATCCGCCTCACCTTGCCGCCCGAAGTCTCTGTTGCAGAGAATTACGATGAGTCAGTCTTCATACGTGCTTCAATAAAGGAAGTGCTTGTGACGCTCGGGATTTCCGTTGCGCTCGTCATCCTGGTCATATTCATCTTTCTGCGCTCCTGGCGAGCCACGCTCATACCCGCCGTCACAATTCCCGTCAGTATCATTGGCGCCTTCATAGGCCTTGGGAGTCTTGGCTTTTCTATCAATGTGCTCACGCTACTCGCAATTATTCTGGCGATAGGTCTGGTGGTCGATGACGCCATCGTCATGCTCGAAAACATACAGCGGCGGATCGATGAGGGGGAGCCGCCACTGCTGGCGGCCTTCAAAGGCGCCCGTGAAGTGGCTTTTGCCGTCGTGGCGACAACACTCACGCTAGTGGCGGTATTCGTTCCGATCTCCTTCATGGGGGGCAATGTGGGCCGGCTTTTCAGTGAGTTTGGCTTTACGCTTGCGGCAGCTGTGGTGGTCTCCAGTCTGGTGGCGCTCACACTGGCACCGATGCTGTGCTCCAAGTGGCTGCGCCATAGCCCCGAAAGCGCCGAGGGGCACCGAGTGTGGGCTTTCAGTGAAAGCGTGTTTGCCGGAATGAATCGCGGCTATGAACGCGCGCTCAAGTTTTCGTTGCGTCAGCCGGGGCTCACGCTTGGGCTGGGAATGGTGGGGCTGCTGCTGAGTGTAGTCATCTTCCCGATGATTCCGCAGGAACTGGCGCCGACGGAAGATCGCGGCATCATCATCATGCCGGCCAGCGCACCGCGGGGCGCTACGGTCGACTACACAGATCATCACGTCAAAAAGGTCGAAGAGATACTCGCGCCTTACCAGCAGGCAGGGCTTACCGAGAGCCTGCTCACCATAGTCGGTTTCCGTGAAGAGGCAGACCGGGGCTTTATCATCATGCGACTGAAGCCGTGGGAAGAGCGCGATACCAAGCAGCAGGCTATTGCAGCAGAGTTATTCGGCAAGCTGTCGTCGGTGCCGGGCGTCAGGGCTGTCGCAGTCAACCCTCCCGGCCTGGGGCAGCGCGGGTTCAACCAGCCGCTGGAAATTGTCTTGGGCGGCCCGGATTACGAGAGTGTGCAGCGTTGGAGTGATGAACTTCTTCAGCTGGCAAAAGACAATCCGGGCCTGCAGAATCTCGAAAGCGATTTCGAGTTGACCAGGCCGGAGCTCCGCGTGAACATCGATCGCGAACGCGCAGCAGACCTGGATATCACCATTCAGGATGTTGGGCTGACGCTGCAGACCATGCTTGCCTCACGGAAGGTGACGACCTATTCCTCGGGTGGTCGGGAGTACAATGTCATCATGCAGGCAGCTGATGCTGATCGGGCCTCACCCAGTGATCTTGGAGAAATATTCGTGCGTCCGCGAGAAGGCGGTCAGCTGATTCCCCTGCAGGCCCTGGTCGATGTGACTGAGGTGGGCGCCAATCCCGATCTGCGCAGGGTCGATCGGCTGCCGGCAGTGGTGATCAGCGGATCACTCGCACCGGGCTATGACCTCGGCTCCGCACTGGACTACTTTCAACAGCTCGCGATCGATGAGCTGCCGCCTGAGGCGAGAATATCCTTCAAGGGCCTGAGCCGGGAATTCGCTGACTCATCCTCGTCGATCTATCTCACTTTCGGTCTGGCGTTCCTCATTGTCTTCCTGGTGCTGGCGGCTCAGTTCGAGAGCTGGATCCACCCTATGATCATCATGCTATCAGTGCCACTGGCGGTGACCGGAGCGCTTATCGCTCTGCTGTTATCCGGTATCACAATGAACCTCTACAGCCAGATCGGTATCATCATGCTGCTTGGACTTATGGCAAAGAACGGGATCCTGATCGTTGAGTTCGCCAATCAGCTGCGCGACCGTGGGCGCACGATATCTGAAGCCATCCTCGAAGGCAGTATTCTGCGCTTCAGGCCGATCCTGATGACCACCATATCCACAGTTATCGGCGCTGTGCCGCTGGTATTGGCAACCGGCGCCGGGGCCGAAAGCCGCGCTGCCATAGGTGTGGTGATCCTGGGCGGTCTGCTGTTTGCCACAACCCTCACGCTGTTCATTATTCCTGTCCTCTACAGTCTGCTCGCCCGGTTTACGACATCCACCAATGCTGTAGAAGCTGCGCTGATACGCGAAGCTGAAGTGCATGGTGAGAGGGACATGATAATCACTGGGAAGGCTTGAGCGAATAACTGTTGAAAATGAGAATCATTATCACCTAATATGAATGTTCGATCCCAGTTGACCATTCGTACATCAGGAGAGACCATGGTTTTTATTTGCAGCTCGCACCAGCGATCAATCGCAGCACTTAGCAGTTCAGATCGGTCACGGCTCTGGAGTGAATGGATGGATATGGCTGAACTCAATAGCCGCTGCTGTCTCTGGCGCGATGCGGTGCCATTGGCGGGTTGCGCTGCTGACGTGGCCTTGCTGGAAGCCAGGCTGCAGGCCTCGCGTCTGTTTGCTGCCGGCTCGTCCTCCATGGACCCGGGCAGGCCGTTTGCCAGGGCACTCGCCATGTATATCGTCGCCTCTATTACGCTCTGGGAAGCCTACGACCAGATGAAACTCACTGAAAAAGCCAAAGCCATTGCTGCTGGTGTGGCGCTGGAATTGAAACGCCTGCTTGCGGTCTGGGTGTTTCTGCCTGTCGATTTCACGAGCTGCCTGTTAGCCTATTTCGAGCGCGAAACTACGAAACAGGCGCTGGATCAGAAGAGTGAAGGTGAAGTTGAGGGTGCCGATGTGTTCAGGGATGACAGCGCGATGAAATCTTTTCTGCTGAGGCAGGCTGAGCTTGCATGTTTGCTGAGCCCGCTGTCGAACCGGATCTCTATGATGTATCTCGCCGAACAGTCAGTTCCAACGCAGCGTCTGCCATGTTGATGCTTCTATGAAGCCACGGGCCGTAGTGATCATGGGGCCCACGGCGTCAGGCAAGACCTGGCTGGCCTGCGAACTTGCGATGAGATATCCGGTTCACATCATCAGTGCCGATTCAGTGATGATATATCGAGGCATGGATATCGGCTCAGCCAAACCCGATCGAGGAGAGCTCGAACGCTTTCCCCATGCACTAATCGATATCAGGGATCCTGCAGAGGCTTACTCAGCGGCAGAGTTTCGCAGGGACGCGATCGCTGAGATCGAGGCTGCTCTGGGTCGGGGACAGGTCCCCGTGATCGTGGGCGGCACCAGTCTCTATTTCAAGCGCCTGCTGGATGGTATGGCTGACATGCCTGCCTCCACGCCTGAAGTCAGAGCAGGCATACAGGCCGAGGCTGAACGTGTGGGCTGGCCAGCGATGTATGAGCAACTCCGCAGCATCGACCCCGTCGCCTGCCAGTCGATCCATCCGAATAACCTGCAGCGGCTGAGCAGAGCGCTCGAGGTTCATGCGATTTCCGGCAGGCCGATTTCCGATCACTGGGAGGCCCAGGCCTCGGATGGGACCTCGGGCGAGGTGCGTCTTGCCGATGGACAGCTTGTCAGCTTTCTCCAGTTCGGTATCATGCCGAGCGATCGTGCATGGCTTCACGAACAGATCGCACTACGCTTTGACCTGATGCTTGATGCTGGCCTGATTGAAGAAGTGAAGGTGCTGCTCGATCGGGGTGATCTGCATGACGATATGCCAAGTGTGCGCGCAGTTGGTTACGCGCAGGTCTGGGAGTTTCTCAATGGCCACTGCTCCCACGCAGAGATGAGGGCGCGAGGCATTGCTGCAACGCGCCAGTTGGCGAAGCGTCAGATGACTTGGCTTCGTCGATGGCCGGGTCTGCAGGTGCTCGAAGCCGGCCCTGCGGCAGATCAGCGGGAGTCCATGCTGCAGTCGACGCTGTCACAGGTGGCCGATTTTCTGCAGAAATGAAGTTAACGGTGGTTTAACATGCCAGCAGAGCGAATCTTCTGAGAATCTGCGATAATATCAGGCTATACTGCGGTCGAAGCTTTGATAAGGTAACCTTTTGTTGCCAATCCCCAATAATTGATAACTAGAATGCCAGGAGAATAGATATGTCGAAAGGGCAGTCACTACAAGACCCTTACCTTAATGCGCTGCGAAAGGAACGTATTCCTGTATCAATCTTTCTCGTAAACGGCATCAAACTGCAGGGACAGATCGAGAGCTTTGATCAATTTGTCATATTGCTGAAGAACACCGTCAGCCAGATGGTGTACAAGCACGCCATTTCGACAGTCGTGCCATCGCGCAACGTTAAAATTACCCATCCAGGCGAAGGCGAAGCTGAGCCTGGCAACGCCTGAGGTTCTTCATTCTGAAATCTGCTGCATTTACCGTTCATCTGCCGGGTCAGGTCTGACCATTGTTTGATCGACCTGATACCGGAGAGCGAGCGCTGCTCGTACACCTCGAGCTCGATAAAGAAAACGATTGCGAAGATCCCCAGGAGTTCGTCGACCTTGCACTCTCTGCAGGGGCCGAGGTGCTGGAGGTGGTCAGTGTCAATCGGCACTTCGCCACGCCTAAATTCTTCATAGGCAGCGGCAAGGTCGAGGAACTCGCCGACATCGTTCGTTTGCACAAGGCTGACGTGGTGCTGTTTAACCATGCGCTATCGCCAAGCCAGGAGCGCAACCTCGAAAAAGCGATGCAGGTTCGGGTGCTGGATCGGGTGGGTCTCATTCTTGATATCTTTGCCCAGCGCGCTCGCACGCACGAAGGTAAGCTGCAGGTTGAACTCGCTCAGCTCGAATACATGTCGACACGGCTTATCCGTGGCTGGACGCACCTCGAGCGGCAAAAAGGTGGTATCGGCCTACGTGGACCGGGCGAGACGCAGCTCGAAACCGACCGGCGCTTGCTTCGGGCTCGGATCAAGTCGATCCACAAGCGGCTTGAAAAGGTTCGGAAGCAACGCGAACAGGGTAGAAGGGCGCGTTTGCGCAACGAGGTACCGGTTGTCGCTCTGGTGGGTTATACCAACGCGGGCAAGTCGACACTATTTAACAGGTTGACCGCTTCTGACGTCTTTGCTGCCAACCAGCTATTCGCTACCCTCGATCCGACTTTGCGCCGGATAGAGGTAGAGGGCTTCGGCCCAATCATCTTTGCCGACACTGTTGGTTTCATTCGCCATCTTCCGCACAAACTCGTTGATGCGTTCAGGGCGACGCTTGAAGAGACCCGCGATGCGGATCTGCTCCTGCACCTCGTCGATGCCAGTGATCCTCGTCGTGAAGATAACCAGAAGCAGGTGGCTGAGGTGCTGAAAGAAATTGGCGCCGATACCGTTCCGGCAATCAAGGTCATGAACAAGATCGATGCGCTTGACCAGGCTCAGTGGCCGTTGGATGCCACCGGCGGTAGGGTGGATCGGGATGCCGAAGGTCTGCCGGAGCGTGTCTGGGTATCAGCAATCGATGGCCAGGGCGTTGATACTCTGCTAGGTGCCATAGCGGAGTTGCTTGGTACCAATGTCAGGCTTCTGACCGTGCGTTGTGACATGCAGATGCATAGTAAATTGCGGTCCAGATTCTTCGAACGAAACGTCGTTGAGAATGAAACCGTGGATGAGGCGGGACGCCCGCTACTCACTATCCGTGTGGAGCAACATATTCTCGATCAGCTACTTTCGCACGCTGGCGTGAAACTCTCTGAAATTCTGGTTGAAGATCGTGCACCGCCTCGCGTTCGTTATGACGAGAACGGATTTGTCGCTGATGACAATGACGATACATTGCCAGCTTAGCTTGCTCACTGCCATACCAGAACTTAGACTAGGCGCAATTTGAAGCAGCCTGGTCTGCTCATTCGATGATTTAAAGGGGATACTCAATGGCTTGGAATGAACCCGGCGGCGGTAATAAAGGTGGACAGGATCCTTGGGGTTCCGGTCGCCGCAAGGGAAATCAGGATGGCCCTCCAGAGCTCGATGAGTTGTTCAAGAAAGGTATGGACAAACTGAACAGCCTGTTTGGTGGCAAGAAAGGTGGTGGCGGCGGCTCCAGTAATCAGCAGAGCAGCGCCGGCGGTATCATTGTCATCGCACTCATTGTGGCAGCCATACTCGCGGCCTGGAACTCAGTGTACCGTGTGGATGAAAAAGAGCGGGCGATCGTCCTTCGCTTCGGCAAGTACCTCAAGACCGAAGATCCTGGTCTGCAATTCCGCATTCCAATTGTCGACCAGATCTATATCGAAGATGTCACAGCTGTTCGAACGCTGAAGAAGAAGTCACACATGCTGACGGAAGACGAGAACATCGTCGATATCGATCTCTCCGTGCAGTGGGTCGTGAAGGATCTCCAGCGGTTCACCCTCAATATGCGTTCTGCACCGACCACCCTGGATTACGCCACCGACTCGGCCTTGCGCCACGAAGTGGGCACAACAGAGATGGATAAGGTGCTGACTGAAGGTCGTGAGTTTCTGGCCATCGAGGTCCAGGATCGTCTGCAGAACATCCTCGACTTTTATGGTGCCGGCATTCAGATTCAAGCTGTCAACATTGAAGCCGCCCAGCCACCACAGCAGGTCAGTGGCGCGTTCGAGGATGTACAGCGCGCCAAGGAAGATGAGCAGCGTGTCGTAAACCGCGCCGAGGCGTATCGGAATCAGGTCGTTCCTGAGTCCCGTGGTAAGGCACAGCGCATCATAGAAGAAGCGAACGCCTATCGCGAACAGGTCGTCGCCATGGCAAAGGGTGAAACCGATCGCTTCCTGCAGGTGCTCGAAATTTATGAGACAGCACCAGCCATTACCCGCGAGCGCATGTACATCGAGACGATGGAGCAAGTGATGAGCAAGAGCAGCAAGATACTGGTGGATCAGAAGAACGGATCAAACATAATGTATCTGCCGCTCGATCGTATGCTGGAACAAAGTGGGCAACGTCAGACACAGGAGAACGGCAGAGTGTCGGCGAACCAGGATCCTTCGGTCATTACGCCGAGAAGAACACAGAATACAGGGCGCAACAGTGCGCTGTTAGAGGGGAGAAACTAATGTCTGGCGCTAGATTGATTTTAATCGGGCTCGTATTGCTGGCATTGCTGATCCTGGCACAGGCAGCCTACATCGTTCCCGAGACTCACCGTGCCGTCGTGCTTCGCTTCGGTGGCATCATTAAAACGGACGTGCCGGCCGGATTGCATTTCAAGATCCCGTTCGTCGATGAGAACCGGAATTTTGATACCAGGGTTCTCGCGATGGACCTCCCGGTGAAGAGCTATCTCACAGTCGAACAGAAGCCACTGGACGTCAACTCGTACGCTACCTGGCGCATCGTAAACGTTGGTCAATTCTATCGTGCGGCGCAGGGCAGCGAAGATCGTGCTCGAACGCTGCTCATATCGCGCATCGACAAAGGTCTCCGTGACCAGTTTGGTAAGCGGACCATGCACGAAGTGGTTGCCGGTGAGCGTGAAGAGCTGATGGAGGAACTGACTGCCAGTGTGGACCGTGAGGCGGCCGACAAATATGGTATCAATGTTATCGATATCAGGGTTCGGGCGATTGATCTGCCGAAGCGGGTTAGTGACTCCGTGTACGAGCGAATGGAATCTGAGCGCTTGAAGATTGCCCAGTCACATCGATCGAAGGGCGAAGAGCTGGCCGAAGGTGTTCGAGCTGATGCGGACAGACAGCGTACGGTTGAGCTGGCGAAGGCCTTCGAACAGGCCGAGCAGCTGCGTGGTGAAGGCGAAGCTGAAGCGGCAAGACTGTACGCTGAAGCCTTCGGCAAGAACGAAGAGTTTTATGCGTTCTACCGTCGCTTGAAGGCCTATGAGACTTCATTGGCGACAAAGGACAACATCATGGTCCTCGAGCCAGACAGCGAATTCTTCAAGTACATGAAGCAGTCTGAACCGACTGCGAGAACTCCAGAAGTCAATTGAATGGTGACGGCGCTTCGGCGCCGTCTTCAGGAACCGAAACCGCGCTATGTTTGAACCCTCTGAAACACTGGCAGCTTCCGGGAAGTGGATGCTGCCGGATGGTGTCGAAGACTTGCTTCCGCACCAGGCTACCAGTATCGAACGACTGCGCAGGGCAGTGCTGGATCTCTATGCGAGCTGGGGCTACGAACTCGTGGTGCCACCGATGATCGAGTTTCTCGATAGTCTCTTGACCGGCGTTGGCAGCGATCTCGAGCTGCAGACCTTCAAGGTCACGGATCAACTCAGTGGGCGCATGCTCGGTATCCGCGCCGATATTACGCCGCAGGTTGCCCGGATCGACGCCCACCACACACTGGCTCACGATGTCGACAGTGATAGCCAGCGTAACCGCTATTGCTATGTCGGCTCAGTGCTGAAAACCCGGATGGAAAGCGTGCTGGCTACCAGAACGCCGACCCAGAGCGGCTGTGAACTTTACGGTGAGGCCTCTATAGCCGGCGACATTGAAGTGCTGTCCATGATGCTGGAGGTACTTGAACTCGCCGGCCTGCCCAGCGTGCATGTAGACCTCGCTCATGTCGGCTTTATCCGAAAAGTCATGCAGCTGGCAGGCTACGATGCCCGGATGGAGAGCAAGCTGCTCGATGTCCTCAACCGTCGAGCTGTTGCGGAACTGGATCATATTGCGTCAGCTTCCTCAGATCCCCAACTCGGCGCGCTTATCAGGGCTTTGCCTTCGCTGGGCGGTCCTCTATCTGTGCTCGACGATGCGCGCGAGCTCTGTCATTTCGACTCCGAATTGCTCACCGCCATCAGCGAAATTGAAACCCTTGGTCAGGCCATGGCCAGCCGCTACCCATCTGCCCATATTCGTTATGACCTCTGTGAGCTGCGCGGTCTGAACTATCACACGGGGCTGATGTTCGCCGCCTACACCGGTGACTATGGTCAGGCAATCGGCTATGGCGGACGTTACGACAACATAGGGCTGGCGTTTGGCAGTCGGCGTCCCGCGACAGGCTTCAGTATTGACCTGAAGGTGCTTCACAAGCTGGCAGTTGGCAGTCCGCAGCCGGAACGTTCCGCTATCCTCGCGCCGTCAGAGAGTTCTGCATCGCTCTGGGCGTATATTCGTGCTCTGCGCAAGACCGAGAAAGTGATACAATTGCTTCCCGGTCAGGGTGCAACAGACTACGCGGCAGTGTGCGATCGGCAGATCGTGGCTGCTGATGAGCCGGACAAGTGGCAGCTCATGCCTTTGCTCGCGTTGTAGTCAGCCTCGTTTTTCATTCTGTAAACAATACATTATCTGGATTTTCTCATGGGTAGAAACGTCGTCGTGCTTGGCACTCAATGGGGTGATGAGGGCAAAGGGAAGGTTGTCGATCTCTTAACTGAAGATGCTGCAGCTGTCGTGCGTTATCAGGGCGGCCACAATGCCGGCCATACGCTGGTCATCGATGGTAAGAAGACGGTTCTTCACCTGATACCTTCCGGCATACTCCGTAGCTCTGTTCAGTGCCTCATTGGTAACGGTGTCGTACTTTCTCCTGCAGCGCTGCTCAAGGAAATGGCAGAGCTGGAAGCCAGCGGTGTCGATTTTTCAGGTCGGCTTCACATCAGCAACGCCTGTCCGCTTATTCTGCCATATCACCAGAAACTCGATCTCGCCCGCGAAATCCGGCGGGGTGAGGGCAAGATTGGCACGACAGGTCGGGGTATTGGGCCAGCTTATGAAGACAAGGCGGCTCGCCGGGGCCTGAGGGTGGGCGATCTGTCACAGCCGAAACTGTTCGCTGAGAAGCTTGCAGAGGTTATGGACTACCACAATTTCGTGCTCAGCCAGTACTACAAGGTTGAGGGTTGCGACTATCAGGCAACGCTGGACGAGATCATGCAGCAGTCAGAGATTCTGCTGCCCATGTCTGCGGATATCACCGATATGTTGCACGGCTTCCGCAAAGCGGGCCGCAACATCATGTTTGAGGGCGCTCAGGGCAGCATGCTCGATATCGACCTCGGTACCTATCCATTCGTGACCTCCTCCAACACGACCGCAGGTGGAACAGCGACAGGTAGCGGTGTTGGCCCGCTCTATCTCGATTATATTCTGGGCATCACCAAAGCCTACGCCACCCGTGTGGGTTCAGGTCCATTTCCGACAGAACTCTTCGATACCGACGGGCCTGGTGCAAGGCTCGCCAAGCGTGGCAACGAATTCGGTGCGACAACCGGCCGGCCTAGACGCTGCGGCTGGTTCGATGCCGTCGCACTTCGTCATGCCATTGAAATCAACTCGGTTTCAGGAATCTGCCTGACCAAGCTCGATGTCCTGGACGGACTGGATACGGTCCGCGTTTGCGTTGGCTACAAGCCAGCGGACGGATATGCGACAGGCAAGGCGCTCACGCGTCCGCCTATCAGCTGTGAGCATTACGACAACCTGGTGCCTGAGTATGTCGACCTGCCAGGCTGGCAGGAAAATACTGCCGGCATTCGCAGTATCGATGAGCTACCTGCAAACGCGCAGGCTTATATCAAGTTCATTGAGGCGCAGATTGAAGCGCCGATCGATATCATTTCGACCGGCCCAGATCGCAATGAGACGATTATTCTGAGGCATCCTTTCGGGGCATAAATCGCCGCACAGCACTTACGGCGGCCACTGCCAGGCCGCCGGCTATCAGTCCGGTCAGAGCGTTCGCCAGGGTTGGTCCCATCGTTGAAAACAGCGCGCCGAAGGTGGGGATTTGCGCTACCGACGCGGTACCCGCAGCGAACATATGCTCCAGTGCTGGCAGGCCATGAAGCAGAATGCCACCGCCTACCAGGAACATTGCGGCGGTGCCTACAATTGATAGTGTTCTCATGAGCTTCGGTGCGATGGTCAGGATCGCCTGTCCGCTAAATCGGCTGAACCTGGCGATTGCGCCTTTTCCTGTCTTGGAAGCCAGGTACAGTCCACCGTCGTCGAGTTTCACGATTCCAGCGACCATTCCATACACGCCAACCGTTATCCCGATAGCCACGATCGAAAGTACCAGCGCCTGAGTCAGCAGTGGTTCACTGCTTACAGTGCCGAGTGATATGGCAATGATTTCGGCTGAGAGAATGAAGTCGGTGTTGATGGCACCCTTGATCTTCTCTTTCTCGAAATCCACAAGATCCACTGATGGATCAGCGGCTGCCGCGACGTGTGCCGAGCGATGCGTGCCGGCTGTTTCTGCGGTTGCGTCTTCTGCTGGCGCATGGGTAAAACGGTGAAGAATCTTCTCGGCACCCTCAAAGCAGAGATAGAGTCCACCGATCATCAACAGCGGTGTAATTGCCCACGGAATGAAGCTGCTGATTGCCAGCGCGCCCGGTACCAGGATGACCTTGTTGCGAAATGAGCCTTTCGCGACAGCCCACACAACGGGGAGTTCACGTTCCGCTCTCACACCGCTGACCTGTTGCGCGTTCAAGGCCAGATCGTCGCCAAGCACACCAGCCGTCTTCTTGGTGGCCACCTTCGCCATCAGACTCACGTCGTCTAGCAGCGTAGTTATATCGTCGAGTAGGGCAAGTAAACTGACTCCAGCCACGTTCTGTTTCCTGATTTCTGTTGAAAATTAGTGGTCGTACCGATCGTTTGATCCGCATGGCCGTCGACTTACTGCGCTGGCAGAGGCTCCAGCGCTGAACTAGAGTTAAGCTTTTGGATACGGTTGTCTTGCACTTGTGGTGAATCCTCGAAGTCCGACAAGAGTTGGCCTGGTGCCGCGGCCGTGCATGCGCCCGTTGAACCTGCCAGTTTGCCTCCTGATTGCGCTCTTTTTTCTGACGTTTTCACCTGCGCATGCCAGCCAGACCTACTATATCAAGGATTCAGGCTCGCATCTGAGCATAGATGAGCTTATAGCTGCAGCAGGTGCCACGACGGCAGCTTTCGAGTGGCAGCCTATCACCACAGCAATACCTGCCTTTGGTTTTTCAGCTTCGACCTATTGGGTGCGTATTGATCTGCCACCACTGGCGCCAGCAGATCAGATATTCTGGGTTAACTATCCACTGCTGGATACCCTCGAGCTCCATCACTATCGGGTTGTACCAGAGACTGGTTTGCTGCCTGTCTATTCGGTTATATCCGGCGACCTGCTGCCCTTCGCCCATCGACCGCTGCCTACTCGCGGCTTCAGTTTCCCGCTTGCACTCGGTGCACCGGAAAGCCACAGAATCTACGTCAAAATGGCTGGTACGGATAGTCTTCTACTGCCATGGTCAGTTCAGCCGCTTCCAGAGTTCATTGCCGCAGAGCAGCAGGAATCACTGATACTGGGCGCGGCCTTCGGTCTGCTGCTCGTCATGCTGCTCTACCACACGTTCCTGTTCATGGGCTCTCGCGACGGCAATCAGCGCAACTACTGCCTATTTGTCGTGAGCAATTTGCTGCTCCAGTTACTGCAGAAAGGCATCCTGTTCCAGTACGTGTTAAGCGACATGCCGGCACTCAATAACCTGTTAATCCCGGTGTCGATCAACCTCACAGTGGTGGCGAGTGCAGTGCTCGTTAATCGGCTGCTACGTATTCACCGCGTGGGTGGCCAGCAGGCATTGCTGTTGAAAATCATCACAATTGCTGGTGTGCTGGTGACTCTCGGCTGCATAGTCGCCCCCGGCCGTTTTACGCTGTTACTCAGTCTGGGTCTCAGCGTTGTAGCCGTGGGCATTATCTTCAGCATCTCGCTAATGCGTGCTATTGCGGGTTCAAGAACAGCCCGGTATCTCATGCTGGGATGGACGGTCTACATTATTGGCGGGCTCACGTTTATCGCGAGCCGCTTCGGGCTTATCGAGCCGAGCTCGCTGACCGAGAACAGCTTGCTGCTGGGCCTTTGCGCTGAAGTTGTCCTGGTATCAATGGCTATGGTGGCTCGCTACAACCAGGCGCGGAATCAGCTGCTGATCACCCAACAAAAGCAGACAGAGCAGGAGCGTGAGCTCAGGATTGCACAGGAGCTGATAGCTACCACGGCCCGTCGCGCCAGTGATCGTCTTGAAACTGAAGTGCAGAGACGGACGAATGAGCTGGAGCAAGCGACGCGTGAGCTCAAGACAGCCAATGAGCAACTCACGACCCTGGCACGTATCGATGCGTTAACGGGTCTGCACAATCGCCGTTACCTGGCAGAGCTGTTCGCCAGCCTTGCGGCCGGTCTCAAACGCGCCGCCCATACGCAGGCCAAACCGGTTCGCCGGAACATCAGCTTCATCATAGGAGACATCGATCACTTCAAACCCATCAACGACCAGTACGGCCATCAGACCGGTGACGAGTGCATCAGGGATGTCGCTGGCGCCATACGCCAGGCCGTGGCTCGCCCTGACGACCACATCATCCGTTACGGTGGGGAGGAGTACCTGATCGTTTTGCCGGACACGCAGCTCGATGACGCTATCGCCATTGCAGAGCGCGTGCGTTTGCGCGTGACTCAGCTGTCGCCTGCAGGTCTGCCGCCTGGGCGTGGGCTCACCATGAGTTTTGGCGTCAGTGTGGTGGTCATCGACTCGGAGTCGCTGGCTCCTGAGCAGATGCTCCACGAAGGTATCATTGCCGCAGATACCATGTTGTACAAGGCAAAGCATGCGGGCCGAAATCAAACGGTCGGCAGGGCATGAACGGGGATCGCTTGCCGGCTGACCTCTGTGCCTGTCAGTTCTGCGATCTGCTCCTGCTGCTGCCGGAGCGGCCGAGCAGTCACGCGTTAGTCTGTCCACGCTGCCGCCAGGTCGTTTCAAAGGCTGCCGAGCAGGCTGCCGAAAAAGTGCTTGCCGTCGCACTGGCTGGTTTAATTTTGTTTATACCCGCCTGTTTTCTGCCACTCATGATGCTCGAGGCTGGCGGCTATCGATCCGCGACGAGTCTGTTCGAGTCGGGATTGGCGCTGTTTGAAGACGGCCAGATGCTACTGTCGGTTCTGCTACTGCTGTTCTGCCTGGTGCTGCCGCTACTGCGCTTTCTGCTCTGTACACTTTGCGCAAGCAGCATTCTGCTGCACAGTAGGCCTGACAGTAATGTCCTGAGGACTGCCTTCAGACAGCTTCACTGGCTGACCGAATGGGACATGACCGCCGTCTTCATGCTTGGCATTCTTGTCGCAGGTTTCAAGCTCGCCGATATGGCTGTTCTTGTGCCAGGCGCAGGTCTGCTCTGTTTCAGCGGTCTGCTGCTCTGCTCGATACTGCTGACCATCGTCTCCGATGATGTCATGTTCTGGCGCCTGCTTGGCAGGCAACAGGTGCCGTCGTGAACCTGCAGGACACCGCAGCGGCTCGTGGTCTTGCCCGATGCCATTGCTGTGGGCGCGTGAATCCGGACCAGCTGAGCCGATGCCAGCGCTGCAGGGCGAAAATTCACAGCCGCATCCCAAATAGCTTCGAGCGGACCCTGGCACTCACGCTGGCCGCGGCAATCATGTTCATACCAGCCAACATGCTGCCGATCATGACAGTGAGCTATTTCGGGAAAGGTGCTCCCGACACCATACTGTCGGGCGTTATTCTGCTGCTCCAGCATGGCGCCTGGCCCATTGCCGGCATCGTCTTCTTCGCCAGCTTCATCGTTCCTCTGGGCAAGATTCTCGGCCTGCTCTATCTCCTGTACAAGGTGAGGGGGCAGGGCAGTTCGGATGCCCACTACCAGCAGCTAAGGGTCTATCGCGTAATCGACTTCTTCGGTCGCTGGTCCATGCTGGACGTCTTCGTGGTAGCCCTGCTGGTGGCACTGGTCCAGCTCGGTCAGATTGCCACCATCGAAGCAGGTTCAGGTGCCACCGCTTTCGCCGCAATGGTCGTGTTGACCATGTTCGCGGCGGGCTCATTCGATCCCAGACTGCTCTGGGACAGACCAGACAGGAAACAGTGATTCAATGACGGAACAATTGATGCCGCAGCAAGAACATGTTCATGCGCCGGAAATCAGAAAGCGCGGAATCTCTGCAGTGTGGCTGGTGCCAGCCATTGCATTGCTGATCGCGCTCTGGCTGGCGGTTACGGCCTGGCTCAAGGCGAGCATACCCGTCGTGGTCACCTTCGAAAGTGCCGAAGGTCTTGTAGAGGGCAAGACAGAAGTACGTTATCGGGGGCTCAGCATCGGGCGCGTGGCCGACATTTCGCTGAGCAGTGACCTGCAGGATTTCAAGGTCACAATCGATATGGATCATGATGCAGAAGCCCTGCTCAATGAGGGTACTCAGTTCTGGATCGTCAAACCGCGTATCTCGCTGGCAGGCGTGTCTGGCCTGGATACCGTGCTGACCGGTAATTATATCGGCATTCGTCCTGGGGAGGGTGAACGCAAACTGGCCTTCGAAAGTTCGCCACTACCACCTCCACCTGAGGAAGATACGGGCGATGGGCTGTGGTTGAAACTGAGCGCACAGTCGCTCGGTGCGATCAATATCGGCTCAGCCGTCTACTATAAATCACTCTCTGTGGGCACTGTAGAACGCGTCGACCTCATGGACGAAGCCAGGATGTTAGAGTTGCTGGTTCGAATCGATCCTCAGTATGCTCATCTTATTGGCGAAAAGACGAAGTTCTTCAAGATGAAACCGCTCGAATTCGGCTCTGGTGCCGATGGTTTCGAGCTACAGACTGGCCCTCTGGTTGCACTCGTTCAGGGTGGTATTGGTCTGAGCGGGGTCAATCAGCCGGGCTCACCGGCGCCAAAGCTGGCCGACAGGCGATACCAGCTGCTTGACAAGCCACCAGCCGCACGCCGCAAGGCAACCGGCCTCAACCTGGTGCTCTATGCGCCGACAAGAGGCTCGCTCGGTCCAGGTACTGCGGTGACCTATCGACAGGTCAGAGTTGGCGAAGTGCTCGGTACGCGCCTGTCGTCGAAGGCCGACCGGGTCGAAATCTTCATCAACATAGAGTCTGAGTGGCAGTCACTGGTGAACAGCAGTACCCGTTTCTGGAACACGAGCGGCTTCACAGTCGACGCAGGCATCATGTCAGGTGTGAGGATTGAAAGTGAATCGCTCGAGAGCCTGCTGACGGGGGGTGTCGCATTTTTCACACCACCGGGAAGTGGATCAGAAACGGTGGCGCAGAATACTGCGTTTGCACTGGCTGACAAGCCAAGGGAGCAGTGGTTGGAGTGGCAGGATAGATTGCCCCCGGTCAAAGCCAGCGAAGCGCCAAGTGCTGCCGAGGCTGAAGCGCAAGAGGCCGAACCTCGCGAGGAAGACAAGGCGTCAAAGTTGCGCCGTGAGAAGCGTGGACAGGCTGGCCCGGCGGGCTAGGCGCAGCGCCAGGCAAGGCTTCTGTTAGATCAGGAACGATAATTGCTGAATACACCTCCAGGCGAGACGTCTCGTCAAAATATTGTCCTGGAGAATCACAGCAAACATGGCGGCATCTCTCAACATTGGCCAGTTAAAGGCGCTCAGGCACGGCGGGCTGGGTATACCCCTCCTGTTGATGGCCTTGCTGGCGATGATGACGCTGCCGGTGCCGGCGTTCCTGCTCGACGTGCTGTTCACCTTCAACATTCTGCTGTCCCTGGTCGTACTGCTTGTGTGCGTCTACGCCATGCGACCCATGGACTTCCCTGTTTTCCCGACTGTACTGCTGGTCACGACCCTGCTTCGCCTGGCGCTCAATGTCGCCTCTACCCGTATCGTGTTGCTCGAGGGCCATGAGGGTGGCGACGCGGCGGGTAAGGTTATCCAGGCCTTTGGTGAGGTGCTTATCGGTGGTAATTTCGCTGTTGGTCTGATCGTCTTCGCTATTCTCATGATCATCAACTTTGCCGTGGTTACCAAGGGTGCTGGCCGTGTTTCTGAAGTAAGTGCCCGCTTCACCCTTGATGCCATGCCGGGTAAGCAGATGGCCATTGACGCCGACCTCAATGCCGGGCTCATTGAGGCCGATGAAGCCAAAAAGCGCCGTGCAGATATTGCTACGGAAGCTGACTTCTACGGTTCAATGGATGGTGCCTCGAAATTCGTCAAAGGCGATGCAGTAGCTGGCATTCTGATTCTCGTCATCAACCTGATTGGCGGCGTAGGCATCGGCATGATGCAGCATGACCTCTCCTTCACCAGTGCCATGGAAATCTATGCCTTGCTGACTATTGGTGATGGCCTGGTCGCACAGATTCCTTCCTTGCTGCTGTCGGTAGCGGCCGCGATCATGGTTACCCGTGTCAGCGCCAGCCAGGACATGGGCGGCCAGATCTTTTCGCAGTTGTTCGGTTCTGTAAAGGCGTTGGGTATTTCATCTGCGATTTTGTTCATCATGGGTGTCATTCCAGGCATGCCTCACGTCGCGTTCCTGTCGCTCGCAGCACTGGGTGGCGGCATCACCTACATGAACTGGAAGAAGTCGCAAGACGCTGAACTGATCGAAGAGACAGCTGGGGATGGTGCTCAGCGGCTGACAAAGTCTGGTGCACCCGCGCAGTCGGGCCCGGTTAGCCGCATGGACCAGCCTGCGCTGCCAGGTGCATCCCAGGGCGCTGCCAACGACACCAAGGAGCTGGGTTGGGATGATGTCAGCCAGGTCGATATCGTCGGTCTTGAGGTCGGCTACCGCCTTATCCCACTGGTAGACAAATCACAGGGTGGTCAACTGCTGGGCCGTATCAAGGGTGTGCGCAAGAAGCTGAGCCAGGAGCTTGGCTTCCTCATGCCATCGGTTCACATTCGCGACAACCTTGACCTGATGCCGAATACCTATCGCATCACCCTGATGGGCGTGACCATTGCCGAAGCCGACATTCATCCTGATCGCGAAATGGCGATCAACCCCGGGCAGGTATTTGGCAAGCTCGATGGCATACAGACGACCGATCCAGCTTTCGGTCTCGAAGCTATCTGGATTGATACCTCAAAGAAGGAGCAGGCACAGACGCTCGGCTATACCGTTGTGGATGCAAGTACCGTCGTCGCGACCCATCTCAATCAGATTCTCAGCAAGCATGCGCACGAGCTGCTTGGGCATGAAGACGTGCAGAACTGGCTGGAGCAGCTGGGCAAGCATTCGGAAAAGCTCGCCGAAGAACTCGTGCCGACCACCGTTTCGATTGGCCTGCTGTTGAAAGTGCTCCAGCAGCTGCTGCGCGAGGATGTGGCCATCCGCGACATGCGCAGCATCGCAGAGGCCATCATTGGTATCACGCCAAAGACCCAGGACGCCGGACAACTGACCAGTCATGTCCGCGTTGCCCTGCGCCGCATGATCGTGCAGAACATCATCGGCCAGGAGAGCGAGTTACCAGTTATCACGCTTGATCCAGCCCTGGAACAGTTATTGCTTAAGTCATTGCAGCAGACACAACAGTCTCAGGCTGGCGAAGACATCGGTCTTCTGCTCGAGCCGGGCATGATGGAGAAGCTGCAGACCTCACTTCGGGATGCGGCGCAGCGTCAGGAAATGCTCGGCAAACCCGCACTGTTGCTGGTTTCGCAGGCTCTACGGCCAGCCATCGCGCGCTTCGTGCGACTGGCGGTTGATCGGGTACACGTCCTGTCCTATCAGGAGATACCAGAGAGCAAACAGATAACTATCGTCGCGACGGTTTCCGGTTAAAACGGGAGCCGACGCAAGCAGACGGTGACAAGATTTTGGCGTACACGGCTTTCTTTTGGGGCTCAGAGGATTCGATATGAAACAGATGACGTTTGAAGCAGCGACCATGCAGCTTGCATTGAAGCGGATTCGCGATGAGCTCGGCGAGGATGCGTCAATCCTCGGCACTTCACGCACCGCGAATGGCGTTCAGGTCATCGTCGGTATCGATGAACCCGAAAGCGTTCAGACCGCAACGCCCATGCAGCAGCCTGCGAGACCTCGCCCCGAAAGCCGCCCACGGTTCGAGCAGCAGCGCGAAGCGCGGGATGCCGAGCCGGCATTCGCACAGAGTCAGCCTGACTACTCACAGCATCGGGCGGAACAGGTTCGTCGTCATCAGGAGAGCCTTCAGCAGTCTCGGCAGCCGGCCCAGGCACGCTGGCAGTCTGCTCCCGACTCAGGTCCCAATGGTAGCGTCCGCGCGACGCGCCCTGCCGGATCGCAGACGGCTCTCCAGTCAGCCAACGCACAGTCCGACGTGCTCAGGGAGATGCAGCAGCAGATCGTTCGTCTGACGGAGTGGATGCAGCTGGGCAGCCAGCGCCCGGAGCAGCGTCATCCACTGGCGGTCAAGCTCTCGGATATGGGTTTTTCGACTGATTATACCGACACCATGCTCAAGAGTGCGTTGGCCACCAGCCAGACAGGCGCGAGTCTTTCGCTCGAGCACCTTATGAAGCACATTGCCGGCACGATTCCTACGGCAGATTTCAAAGTGGATCAAGCCTCCGGCGTTTACGTGTTCGTCGGCGCTTCCGGTACAGGCAAGACAACGACCATCGCCAAGCTTGCTGCCTTACTCGCGAAAGCGGGCAGGGCAGGTGAGGTGGGTATTCTGAGCGTCGACCGGTATCGGGTTGGTGCCGCTGAGCAACTTCGTGCCTATGGCCGTCTCATGAAGATCACCGTCGATGTCGTCAGGCCGGATGAAAGCCTGGGTGATGCCTTGCAGCGGTTCAGCAACAAGCAGCTGGTGCTGGTCGACACGGCCGGGCTGAGTTCGGCTGATCCCAATGCAAAAGCCCAGTTCAACGAGCTGTATCAACTGGAGCAGAGTTCGGCCCATGTGCATACAGTGCTGGCCGTTTCAGCAGCTCAGCATAGCAAGATCGTGAAATCCACCTATCATTACTACAGTCAGCTTCGTCCGAAAGTGCTGATGGTGACCAAGGTCGACGAAGCCGCAGAGCTCGGTGAGGTGATCGAATTAGCCGTACACAACAATCTGCCAATCGCCTACTATGCTGATGGACAGTCAATAATCAATCACTTGCATAAAGCTACTGGACCGAGCCTCATCAAGCAGGCGTATCACCGGTCACGTCAGCTGAAAGCCGGTGACCCGATGGGAAGACAGAACGCAATATGAGCAGACCGAACTCAGTACAGGTCATCGCCGTTACCGGGGGAAAGGGTGGCGTTGGCAAAAGCAACGTCTCGATCAATCTCGGACTCGCCTTGACTGCACTGGGTCGCAGAGTCGTGCTGCTCGATGCCGACCTTGGGTTGGCCAATCTTGATGTACTGCTTGGTCTTACCGCCAAGCACAATATTTCCGATGTACTCTCGGGCGAGCGCAGCCTTGCAGAAATCATGGTTGAGGGCCCTATGGGCATGCGGATCGTGCCGGCGTCTTCGGGAACGCAGTACCTGACTCACCTCTCGCCGATGCAGCATGCAGGCCTGATTTCTGCCTTCAGCGAAATCAGTGACGATCTCGACGTGCTGATCATTGACACCGCTGCCGGCATTTCGGAAACAGTACTGGCGTTTGTGAGGGCAGCGCAGGAAGCCATTTTCGTCGTTACCGATGAGCCTACTTCCATTACCGATGCCTACGCCCTGATGAAGCTGCTGAACCGGGATTACGACATGCACCGTTTCCGGGTGCTGGCGAATATGGTTCGCTCGGAGCAGGAAGGCCGTCATCTCTTTGGCAAGTTGACACGGGTTACCGAACGCTTCCTCGAAGTGGCCTTGCAGTATGTCGGCAGCGTTCCTTTCGACGAAGCTGTTCGCAAGGCCGTTCAGAGGCAGCGTCCGGTCTTTGAAGCGTATCCTCGTGCCAAGGCCTCGGTGGCGTTTCGGGAGCTTGCGCAAAAAGTCGACAACTGGCCGCTGCCAACCACGCCTCGCGGTAATCTTGAATTCTTCATAGAGCGCCTGGTTCAGGCCTGATAAATGAAGTACCCATTGATGGATCTCAGGCATGTATCAGGCCCCGGCCTCGGATAAATACAGCGCGCTATTCGCTCAGCACGGCGCGCTGGTCAAGCGCATCGGCCACCATCTGCTTGGGCGGTTGCCGAGCCACGTCCAGTTCGATGACCTGCTGCAGGTCGGCATGATGGGTCTGATAGAGGCCTTCCAGCGCTACGACAGTAGCCAGGGCGCCAGCTTCGAGACTTTTGCCGGTATCCGTATACGTGGCGCCATGATGGATGAGGTGCGCCGCAATGACTGGGTGCCACGCTCTGTTCACCGACGTTCACGTGAGATCAGCGAGGCCATCCGAAAGCTTGAAGGTCGGCTCAAGCGTGATGCCAGCGATCAGGAGATTGCTGCGGTGCTCGATATGTCTGTCGAGGAGTATCACGCCAGCCTGGCTGACTCGGCTACCGGTCACGTGTTCAGCATCGATGAAATGCAGGCAAACAGTGAGCAGGATGTCGATTTCGCTGATGATGAGGACTCTACCCCTCACGTCCAGGTTCAGCGTGAACAGATGCTCACACTGCTGACCAATGTCATCGACGCCTTGCCTGAGCGTGAAAAGCTCGTGGTGTCGCTGTACTACGATGAAGAGCTGAACCTGAAGGAGATCGGGCAGGTCCTTGAAATCAGTGAATCCAGAGTTAGCCAGATTCTCTCCCAGGCTGTTCACCGAATCAAAAGTCGGGTCAATCAGAGGTAGGTCTGCCTGCAACTCCCCGTGCTTCTCCGACACCATCAGAAATCGGTGAGCAAAACTGGATAGTCTGCGTTTGCAGACTAGACTGAGGTATAACTTTTCAGACAACTCTTCCGAGCTGGTCGAGTCCGGTTGAATCCTGCTTACCGTCCTTAAACGCCTTCGTGGAGGTAACCTTGGACAAGAACATGAAGATCCTCGTGGTCGACGATTTTTCAACGATGCGACGGATCATAAAAAATCTGCTGCGCGACCTCGGCTTCACCAATACTGAAGAAGCCGATGATGGCCAGACTGCGCTTCCGATGCTGAAGACCGGCAAGTTCGACTTTCTGGTAACAGACTGGAACATGCCAGGCATGACGGGTATCGAGTTGCTGGGACACGTCAGAGCCGATGAAAACCTCAAGTCACTGCCGGTGCTTATGGTTACGGCAGAGGCCAAGCGGGACCAGATCGTGGCGGCAGCCCAGGCAGGTGTTAACGGCTACGTCGTCAAACCCTTCACTGCTGCCGTGCTTAAAGAAAAGATCGAGAAGATTTTTGAGCGCATCGAATAACGCCGGCCGGCTCCGCATAGATAGTGAGGTAGCAGACATCATGGCGAACTCGGATATTGAGGACACCTTGAGTCAGCAGGCGAACTCGCTCATGGAGCGAGTCTCTGCTGGTGATATGGACGGCGCCATGAAGGTGATCGGCCAGCTTAACGACACCCGTGACAGAACCCTGTATCTGGAAGTCGGCAAGTTGACCAGAACGCTGCACGACGCCATCCGCAATTTTCATATCGATATCGATAACAAGAAAAGTCAGGAAATCTCCACCATCTCTGACGCTTCGGATCGGCTTTCCTACGTGGTTGTCAAAACCAACGAAGCCGCAAACCGGACGCTGGATCTCGTTGAGGAGACGATGCCGCTTGCAACTACGGTGAAGCAGGAAGCCCATGAGCTCAAGACAGCGTGGGAGCGGCTTCGACGGCGCGAGATGGACCCTTCGGAGTTCAGAGAGCTGTACAAGCGAATTGACCGCTTTTTCGTGGATCTCGAAAGCAAGAGCGACCAGATCTATACCAATCTGTCAGACATACTGCTTACTCAGGACTTCCAGGATCTCACCGGCCAGGTCATCAAGAAAGTGACTACCCTGATCACCGATGTTGAGGTCAATCTTGTGAAGCTGGTGGCGATGGCGGGGCAGGTCGACAAAATCACCGGCGTTGATCACGGTCTGGATGACCCTGACAAGGGTCATTCCCAGGATATGAAAGGGCACGGTCCGCAGATCAATACCGGATCCACAAAAGCCGCAGATGTCGTCAGTAATCAGGACGATGTCGACGATCTGCTTTCCAGCCTGGGTTTTTAGGAGTTTTCTGAATGGGCTTTGATGCTGACGACGAAATCCTTCAGGATTTCCTGGTTGAAGCTGGAGAGATACTCGAGGCGCTCGGTGAGCAGCTTGTTGAACTCGAGCGCAACCCTGATGACAAGGAACTGCTTAACGCTATTTTTCGTGGCTTCCACACGGTAAAGGGCGGCGCAGGCTTTCTTCAGCTTGATGCGCTCGTGGAATGCTGCCACGTCGCAGAAAACGTATTCGATCATCTTCGCAATGGTTTGCTTTCGGTCAATTCCGAGGTCATGGACGTCGTTCTTCAGGCGCTTGACGCCGTGAACGAGATGTTCGATCAGGTCAAGCGAGGCGAATCGCCCCGGCCTGCTGATCCAGCGCTGATCCATGGGCTTGCCGCTCTGCTTGAGGGCGGTCCCAGCGAAGAAGAGCGTGCTGCGGAGCTCGAACAGGCAGAATCACCTGAGGAAGTTGCGCCAGCAGCTTCGGCCAAGAAAGGGGCGCCCGGCGACGAAATTTCCGATGAGGAGTATGAGTCATTACTCGATGCCCTCGACTCCGAACAAAGTTCCCAGCATGCCAGTGCGGCGGCGGAGCCAGCGTCAGTATCCGCTTCAAGCGGCAGCGACGAAATAACCGATGACGAATTCGAAAACCTGCTCGACCAGTTGCATGGTGCAGGCAAGTTCTCTGCCGATAAGGCTGCCTCGGCTGCAAAGCCGGATAAGAAGGCAGACAAGAAAGCCCCTGCAGCAGCGAAAGACGACAAGCCGGCTGCGAAGGCCGGAAGCGGTAACGACGAAATTACCGATGACGAGTTCGAAGCGCTGCTCGACAACCTGCACGGCAAAGGCAAATTCAAGGCCGCTGCGGTCGCCAAACCCGAGGCTGCCAAACCTGAAGAAGCGAAGGCACCCGCGACTGCCAATAGCGATCTGATCACCGATGATGAGTTCGAGAAACTGCTGGACGAGCTGCACGGTACGGGCAAATCTGCCTCAGCCCCCAAAGTGGCCAGTGCGGCTGCTGCCAAAGCGCCCGTCGCCAAGGCTCCAGTAGCCAAGGCAACACCGGCCAAGGCTGCTGTTGAAAAGCCACAAGCTGCGCCAGCGCCCAAGCCAGCTGTTGTTGCCAAGCCGGTGAGTGCAGATTCGGATGACGACGGCGATGGCTTCAAGTCTTCCGCGGGTGCGTCCAAGCCAGGCTCTAAAGATAGCGGTGGCATAGCGACCGAGACAACAGTTCGCGTAGACACGAAGCGTCTGGACGACATCATGAATATGGTGGGCGAACTCGTGCTGGTACGTAACCGGCTCAAGCGACTCGGCGAAGAACTGGCTCACGAAAGCATGACCAAGGCAGTGTCGAATCTCGACGTTGTAACCAGTGATTTGCAGTCTGCCGTGATGCAGACGCGAATGCAGCCAATCAAGAAGGTCTTCGGCCGCTTCCCTCGCGTCGTCCGCGATCTGGCGCGTCAGCTGAAGAAAGAGATCAACCTTGAGCTCAAGGGTGAAGAAACCGATCTCGACAAGAACCTGGTAGAGGCCTTGTCAGATCCATTGGTCCACCTTGTGAGAAACGCGGTGGATCATGGTATCGAGCGGCCTGAAGTCAGAGAGGCGGCAGGCAAACCAAGAATTGGCCGTGTATTGCTCTCAGCTCAGCAGGAAGGCGATCATATCCTCCTCTTCATCGAGGATGATGGCGGCGGCATGGATCCACATGTCCTGCGGCGCAAGGCGGTTGAAAAAGGCCTATATGAGGAGGACGCTGCTGAGCGACTGAGTGACACTGAGGCATTCAACCTCATTTTCGCGCCAGGCTTTTCGACCAAGACCGAAATTTCCGACGTCTCCGGCCGAGGCGTTGGCATGGATGTGGTCAAGACCAAGATCACCCAGCTGAACGGCACGCTCCAGGTTGAATCCGAACTCGGCAAGGGCAGTCGGATCATTATCAAGGTGCCATTGACGCTGGCGATCATGCCAACGTTGATGGTCATGCTGGACCAGCAGGCCTTCGCCTTCCCGCTTGTCAGCGTTGTGGAGATCTTCCACCTCGACCTGACCAAGACCAATATTGTTGATGGTCAGGAGTGCGTAGTCGTCCGTGAGAAGGTGTTCCCGCTGTTCCATATCAAGCGCTGGCTGGTGCCTTCATCATACGGCCAACCTCCGGCTCGAAGCGGTCATGTTGTGATCGTGGCAGTTGGTACCCGCCGCGTCGGTCTCGTCGTCGATCAGCTGGTGGGCCAGGAAGAAGTGGTCATCAAGCCTTTGGGCAAGATGCTGCATGGTACTGCCGGTATGGCGGGTGCAACGATTACTGGTGATGGCAGGATCGCCCTCATCCTCGATATTCCGAGCCTGCTGGGCCGATACTCGAAGCAGAGCAAGAGTTACATACGGCCGAAGTTTGCGGCCATAGAGGCGGACGAGCCGGACGATACACTAGATGGTGTTCTCAAGGCCTCGGCTGGCTAAAGTGGTTCCAGATGGCAGTTAAGCTCCTCATATGTGACGACTCAGCCTTCTTCCGAAACAGGCTCAAGAGCCTGTTGAGCCAGGATCCGGATCTTCAGGTGATCGGTATCGCCGAACATGGTGCGCAGGCCGTTGAGATGGCCCGTACGCTCCAGCCGGATGTCATCACCATGGACTATGAGATGCCCGTAATGGATGGCATCTCTGCGGTCAGACTGATCATGGCTGAACGGCCGGTGCCGATTCTCATGTTTTCGTCTCTGACCTACGAGGGCGCCAGAGTTACCTTCGACGCGCTCGAAGCCGGGGCCGTTGATTTTCTGCCCAAGAGTTTTGAAGATCTCACCTCGAATTCAGCCAATCTGGCGAAGCTGCTCAGCGCTCGTATCAAGGGCCTTGCGCGCAAGGCAGGTGGAACTGGTGCAGAGAGTGCGGCGCCTCGATCAGGCCGTATCACCGGTTCGGCTCGGCCGGCACCAGGGCCAGATCTTCGACCTGCTCCAGTAACCGCGAAATCAGTGCCTCCGCGCAAGCCCTTGCTGGCCCCTGAGCGCTCGCCAGTCCTTGAGCGCTCACCAGTATCTGAGCGGCCAAAGCCAGCTCGCAGCCCGACTGATCGGAGTCTGGCTGATCGTAGCCCGACCGATCGCGGCCCAACAGATCGCGGCCCGACCGATCGCGGCCCAACAGACAGAAACAGTAGCCTGGATCGTGGCGTGTTCGAACGGGCTCGGCAGGCCGGTATTGTGCTCATCGGTACTTCGACCGGCGGGCCGATAGCGCTTCAGAAGGTCATCAGCGAGCTGAAACCTGGCTTCAGCCGACCAGTCGTCCTGGTACAGCACATGCCTTCGACCTTCACGCCAGCGTTCGCTGAAAGGCTCAACAAGTTGTCGGCGCTGAGCGTTTCCCAGGTCGAAGATGGTCAAGTGCTGAAGAACGGCTGCGTCTATATTGCACCGGGCGGCATGCAGACCTTTCTGGAGCGTAGTGGCTCCCAGGTCATAGCGAGAATCATCGCAGGCGATGCACGTATCAACTATAAGCCCTGTGTCGACATCACCTTTGGCTCCGCCGCGAAAGCTTACGACGGCAAGGCGCTCGGTATAGTGCTGACCGGCATGGGGAGCGATGGACTCGAAGGTGCACGACTGTTGAAATCGCGCGGTGCGGTCATCATGACGCAGGATGAGGCGAGTTGCGTAATCTATGGCATGCCTCAGGCTGTGGACAAGGCCGGTCTCTCCGATTGTTCGCTCGATCTCCTCAAGTTTCCCGTGCTTCTGAACCAGATGTTTGCGAGCTGAGCATGCACACCCGGATGGACGTGCTCAGCATTGTCGGCATCATCATCGCGCTGGTCGCTGTCATTGGCGGTAACTACATCGAAGGTGGCCATCTGGCTGCGCTGGTCAACGCGCCAGCCGGACTCATCGTCGTGGGTGGAACGCTCGGGGCAATAATCATCCAGCACTCGGGCAAGGTGCTGAAGAACGCTTTGCGTCAACTGGTCTGGATTATCAAGCCCCCGAAGCCGGATTTTTCGGCCGGTATCGAGCGCGTGGTCAGCTGGAGCAATACCGCCCGCAAGGAGGGCCTGCTAGGACTTGAAGCCATCGCGGAGTCCGAATCAGATGCTTTTTCCCGCAAGGGACTACAACTGCTCGTAGATGGGGCAGAGCCGGAAATCATTCGTTCGGTGCTCGAGCTTGAGCTCGATAACTTTGAGAAGGTCGATATGGACGCGGCCAAAGTCTACGATGCGATGGGTGGTTATGCGCCCACCCTCGGCATTCTTGGAGCGGTGCTCGGTCTCATTCATGTCATGCAGAATCTTGCAGATCCCTCCAAGCTTGGTCCGGGTATCGCGACAGCCTTCGTAGCAACCATTTATGGCGTTGCACTTGCCAATCTTCTCTTCTTCCCGGTCGCCAGCAAACTGAAAAGTCTGGTGCACAGCAAGACCCAGTATCGCGAGATGCTGCTCGAGGGCGTTGTTGCGATTGCAGAGGGTGAGAACCCTCGTGCCATCGAAATGAAGCTGCAGAGCTATGAGTCAGCCTAGGATTACCCAGTGAGGCGCATGCGCAAGCGAGGCGCTGAAGCGCCGGAGAATCACGAGCGCTGGCTCGTCTCCTATGCTGACTTCATCACGCTGCTATTCGCGTTTTTCGTCGTCATGTATTCCGTGTCATCGGTTAACGACGGCAAATACAAGATACTGTCGCAAACGCTGGATGGCGTCTTCAACGCCACTCAAAGGGCCGTTCAGCCCATCCAGATAGGCGAGGAGTCTGCAACCCAGCCACACTCTGATGTGCCAAATCTGCTGCCATTCGAACAGCCAGACCGTGATGAAGGTACGACCCGCCACAGCGATGAAGAAGGTCGTTTGCGTGACATTTCGAGACGTTTTGAGAGTAAGCTGAAAACCCTGATTGGGAAGGGTCTGGTCACCGTCGAAGTCACGGACGAATGGATAGAACTTTCTTTACGGAACAATTTGCTGTTCACAAGCGGTGATGCCTTGCCGGTCGATGCCGCTTTTACCTTGATCGACAGTATCTCTGAAATTCTGAAAGACTACCCGAATGCCATCGTCGTTGAGGGGTTTACTGATAATATCCCCATACGATCAGATGTTTACCCCTCCAACTGGGAGCTGTCGGCAGCACGGGCGGCAGCGATGGCACGGTTGTTGATAATGGGAGGAGTAGGACCGCAGCAGGTTGCCGCCGTTGGCTATGGGGAATATCAGCCTCTTGCCGACAATAGCACCACTGCCGGTCGGGCGCGCAATCGCAGAGTCGTTATTCTCGTTGCCAGGTCCGACAAGGTCCGCCAGTTCATCCGCCGCGTTCCGGCGGAGTAGCCCAGTGGAAGTGCAGATCACACATGCAAGTCATCACCATTGCCAATCAGAAAGGCGGCGTAGGCAAGACCACGACCGCCGTCGCCCTTGGCGGCTTACTGGCCGGGCAGGGCAAACGTGTTCTGCTCGTGGATCTCGATCCTCAGGGCTCGCTCACGTCCTATTTCGGGCATGATCCTGACCGGTTGCAGGGCAGCGTTCACGACATTTTCACTTCTGTTCTGAATCCTGACGGACGTCGCGAGGTCCCGCCCGACCTGCCTGCCCAGCTGCTGCGCGACACATCCTGTCCTAACCTGATGCTGCTGCCTGCTTCGACTCTGCAGGCTACTCTGGAGCGCAAGTTGGCAGGAGTCGAGGGTATGGGGCTGGTACTTAAGAAAGCGTTGGCGTCACTGCGTGATGAGTTCGATGTGGTATTGCTCGACAATACGCCCGTACTCGGCGTGCTGCTGATCAACTCGCTGGCAGCCTGCGAACGAATCCTGATTCCCGTGCAGACCGAATTTCTCGCTCTCAAGGGGCTGGAACGCATGCTGCATACCCTGACCATGGTCATGCGTAGTCAGAAACGGCTGTTGCCCTACACCATCGTGCCGACCATGTTCGATCGAAGGACGGGCGCCTCTGTGAAGAGTCTGCGCCGCATCAAGAACGATTATCCTGATACGGCGTGGCGCTACGCCATTCCGGTAGATACCCGTTTCAGGGATGCCAGCCAGGCCGGGCAGGTGCCCTCGCTGTTCGATCCGTCCACACATGGAGTCAAGGCCTATAATCGATTGCTGCAGGACGTGCTCGGGACACCAGTAACAAGCGGATCGTCATGAGCCGCCAGAGCCGCGATGCGGAATTCATGGGCTATCTGACCGACCTGCTCACGGACGAGCCAGAGCTGACGGAGCCAGCAGAGTCTCCAGAACCAGCGAAACCGGCAGAACCAGCGGAACCAGCGGAACCAGCGGCACCAGCAGCGTCTCCAGAACCAGCAGAGCCGCAAGAGCCGGCACAGCCACCGGTTTCCGAACCGCTCCCACTAGCCAGCATCGTCGATAAAAAGGCGTCAGCTCGCATCCCAGAAGTCGATCCACCCATGGCTGCGTATGCCGGCCTGCCGGACGTGTTCGACTGTCTGCTGTTTCGGGTCGGCCCTTTCAAGCTGGCGTTGCCGCTGCTGGGTATCAGCAGTGTGCACAAGTATGACGAAACCGTACACGAACTGCCCGGTATGATGAGCTGGATACTTGGTATCGTACAGATGCCACGCGAGCGTTTATGCGTCGTGGACATGCTCAGCTTGTTCAATCGGCAGGCTGCGCAGCAGACAGAACCGGTCCAGCGACTGATCGTGCTCTATGGTAGTCATTGGGCGTTGGCAAGCCACGATATTCTCGAAGTACGCCAGCTGGAAAGCGCTGATATCAGATGGCGTAAACCGGCTGCAGGGTCCTCACGATCATGGTGCGTCGGAACCCTTGCCGCCGACCTGTGTATCCTCATCGACCCCCGCCAACTGCACATCCACCTCGACCGAATGCTGAAGTCTTCGGCCGGCGGCGGTTTTGCAGACTAACCACCACCGCGTGGTCTGGCATTTGCCCTTCGATGATCTATGCTCAATGCAGACATTCCAAGAGTTTCCGCAGGCTGTGCGCGCCACGAACAGCTGCCAGACAAAGAGGATTACAATATGGCATCCAGCAGCGGACATGCCAAAAGTTCCGACGACCCGGTACTGCAGTACGTCACTTTCAGACTTGATCACGAGACCTATGGCATCAATGTGATGCAGATACAGGAGGTCCTGCGCTACACAGAAATCGCACCAGTTCCAGGATCGCCGTCCTACGTAATGGGCATCATCAATCTGCGCGGCAATGTGGTGACAGTCATCGACACCCGCCAGCGCTTCGGACTGTCCGAGTCAGAGGTGTCCGATAGCAGCCGTATCGTCGTCATAGAAGTCGATTCCCAAGTCATGGGCATACTCGTCGACTCAGTGGCAGAGGTGGTCTATCTCCGGCAGTCGGAAATCGAATCTGCGCCCAATGTTGGCAACGAAGAGAGCGCCAAGTTCATACACGGCGTCTGTAACAAGAACGGCGAGCTGATTATTCTGGTGGAGTTCGAAAAACTGATGTTGGATGACGAATGGGGCGGCTAGGCCATTTCGCAAGGTCGGGTAGATGAGCGAGTTACTGCTTCGCCACCAGTTCAGCGTCCTTCTTGTTATCTCGATCGTCGCGATTGTCGCCATAGGTTTTTCCATTCTCACACTGGCTTATCTGGTGCGGGTGCGACGCGATACACAGCGCCTCACAGAGCGGGTCGATGCGCAGCAGGCGAAGTTACAGATACTGGCTGAGGGCGAGCGTGGTGTAGGCCGGCGGGTCGTCATGCTGAGTCAGCGGCTACAGAAAAGTGAGCAGACCCAGCAGTCGGCTCACTACCCGGCAAGCGACGCCCAGTTCGATCTCGCCGAGGCAGAGAAGCTGGTCAATGCCGGTGCCACGGTGGCTGACCTTGTTCGCACCTGCCAGCTTTCTCCCGCTGATGCCGAGCTGCTTATTGCCCTGCGCCGCACCGAAAGGCGGATATGATCTTACCTCGACAGGCTCGCGATACCAGGTAGCGCAATTGTCTGTCCTCTGCGTACTCATACACTGAGATGCGGTGAAGCTTTCGAGAAAGCCCCGCGAATGAGTGATTACAAGGAGACCCTATATGTTATCCAAAGACGAGACCGCCAAGCTGTGGAAAATGATCAAGCCCGTCGGCACTGGCATGCTTGCGAATTGGAATGGTGATTTTCTGCAAAGCCGCCCGATGCAGCTGGTGCAGGACGACTTCAGCGGTTCGCTCTACTTCTTCACCCACAAGTCAGACACCAAGGTTGACGAAATTCTGCATAATCGCGAGGTCAATGTAGCCTTCAGTGATCCAGCCAAGAAGACCTTCGTTTCTATCTCGGGTGTGGCAACACTTGTGTCCGATCAGGCAACGATAGACACCTACTGGAATGATGTCGTGTCCGCCTGGTTTCCTGAAGGCAAGAGCAGCCCTGACGTCGCGCTGCTGAAGATCGATACCTATCTTGCGCAGTATTGGGATTCGCCGTCGAGCAAACTGGTGCAGCTGTACAAGATTGCCAAGGCAAATATCAAGGACGAGACGCCTAATATGGGTGAGAATAAGAAGCTGGGCTGATATATTAGTGAACGGGGTCCTGCTTGCGAGTTCGGACCCCCTGACAGACGCGTTTGACCATGGGTTATACTTCGGTCAGAGCCGTAAACAATGTGAGTCATTCAAGCGCCCATTGGGGTTGTTCAGGCACTTCATTAAATCTGATCAAGAGCATTACGTACCATGAAAATGATCATTGCTGTCATCAAACCGTTCAAGCTGGATGATGTTCGGACTAATCTTTCCGAAATTGGGGTCAATGGGCTGACTGTCGAAGAGGTCAAAGGCTTTGGACGGCAGAAGGGGCATACCGAGCTGTACAGGGGCGCGGAATACGTCGTCGATTTCCTGCCAAAGCTCAAGCTGATGATTGCTGTGGATGACGACCAGGTCGACACCGCTATCGATGCAATCACCAAGGCTGCCAACACCGGGAAGATCGGTGACGGCAAAATTTTCGTCCAGTCGCTCGATCAGGTTGTACGGATCCGCACCGGGGAAACCGGAACCGACGCGCTCTAGGCGCGTCTCTGTCAGACTGGCGGTTTGCCGAGCTGTGCGCTAACGCGCTGATTTAAATACCTGATTTTTTGCTTTCATTAGTTGACTCCCAGCTGATCCATGTCTATACCTTGAGTTGTATTTCTACAACCTCAAGGGTATGCGATGAAACTACCTGCATTTTCACTGTGCGTAGGGTTGGTAATGCCATTTACCGCTCATGCGCTTGATGTCAACGCGATTGACATCAACGGTTTCGGTTCGATCATTGGCAGTATGACCAATGACGAAGACGAGTCACTTTACGGCATCGACGAAGACTTCGATTTCCAGAACGAATCACGCTTTGCAGTTCAAGTGAGTTCTCGGCTGAGTGAGAAGTGGTCGGCGACTGCCCAGATTCTCGCTCGCGGTGAAGATCAGTTCGATCCGACCTTTGAGTGGGCTTACCTTTCGTATGAAGCCACCTCCAACCTGAAGCTATTCTTCGGGCGTCAGCGCTTCAAGCAGTACAAGTATTCGGGTTATGTGGATGTGGGCTACGCCTACCCGTGGTTGCGGCTGCCGCAGGGCGTATATTCCGTTCCGTTCTCTTCTGGCGACGGCGTTGGTGCTGCCTTCCAGACTTATGCTGGAGATCTCGAGGTCAATCTTCAGTATAACCTGCTGGGTTCGACCATCGATGATTTCGTTCCCTCGACGGGCGGCAATCCCGCTACTATCGAACTCCAGCTCAGTCATATATTTTCGGCCGATATGAACTTTGAAGAGTTCAACTTCGGTTTCAACCTCGCCTACATCCCGGAGTTATCCTACGATGTGCTCGGCGCCAACCCTGAGCTGGCACCGCTGTTGTTGGCAGCATCCGGTTTGCCGCCAACACTTCGTGATGACGTTTTCGAACTGCTCAATGACGACGTCGAAGTATTCACATGGGACGTCTACGCAGGCTGGGATAACGGTACTGTCTTCGGCCTGGTCGAGTACAGCGATCAGAACTTTGGCGAATCGAGCTTCAGTGATCAGAAGTCCTGGTATGTTACTGGAGGCTACCGGTTCGCCCAGTTCACCTTCCACGGTACATACGGACAGGATGAGAACGAAGCGAGTTCGAACGCTGCTGAACGTCTGGAGCAGGCGCAGCTGGCCGCACTGGCGACCGGCGTGAGAGGTCTGCAGGAAGCCCAGAAGGAAGATAGCGAGTTCTGGATCTTCGGCGTGAGATATGACTTCGATGCCGCCGTCGCCCTGAAGGCTGACTACACCACGGTGATGGATGATGACAATCCACAGCGCGAGGCAGAAATCTTTGCCGTCGGCCTTGATTTTGTATTCTAACGGGGTGAAGACAATGAGAACTATCAAAGTACTGACTACCCTGTGTCTGACGACCTTTGCTGCCATGTCGTTCGCTGAAGTATCTGTGATCGTGCATCCGTCAAATGCTGCGACGGTCGACGCAACAGCGATCGAACGCATCTTTTTGGGCAAGGAAAAGTCGTTCAGTAACGGCGCCAAGGCTGTTCCGGTCAATCTGGAATCGTCTGCTGCAGAGCGGGAAGAGTTCGAAACGAAAGTGCTCGACAAGAGCCCGGCCCAGTTGAAGGCATATTGGTCCAAGCTGATATTCACGGGTAAGGGCACTCAACCGGCCGAAGCCAGTGTGAGCGAGATGATCGAGCTGGTATCGAGCAATCCAAATATCATAGGCTATGTACCTAGCAGTGCAGTGACCGACGCCGTCAAGGTCGTTCATACTGCGAAGTAACTGAGGCTCTGATAATCAAAGGCTGCTACGGCAGCCTTTTTTTATGGGTCCGCAGTCAGGTCATCGACGTACAATGTTGTGGAATGGCGGGCGTCGACAAAGTCTGCATTTCGTTGTACACATCCGCCGGACCCTTTCAGTTCTATGACCTCTGCCGCTGATTTTCAGAATATCCGATTACTCACGTTCGATCTGGACAATACCCTGTGGGATGTCTGGCCAGTGATCGACCGAGCCAATCTGGCCTTCAGGACCTGGCTTGAAAGCACCCATCCTGAGCTGCATCCGCTCTATCACGACGATGCAGTTCAACAGGCACGTATGGCAATACTGGATGCCGACCCGTCGCTGAGTCGCCAGCCTTCCCTTTTCAGGCGCCGGTTGATGCAGCAGGTGCTTGCGCCTGCCTCGTTAAGCCCCGAGAGGCTGGATGAAGTGACCGAAGCTGGATTTGAAGTCTTCTTTGCGGAACGAAACCGTATCGATCTGTTCCCCTTTGCGCGCGAACTACTGGAATCACTCAGCCGCCAGTATGAAATCATCGCGATCAGTAATGGTAACGCTGATCTGGAACGCGTCGGACTAAAGCAGTATTTCAAGGGGCACCTCATCGCAGAGCAGACGATGAAACCCAAACCAGAGCCTTATATGTTCGAAGAGGCCTTGCGCATGGCTGGCGTAGAAGCTCATGAAGGGCTTCACATTGGCGATCATGCTGAAGAGGATGTCGATGCCGCTCTAGCGGTGGGGATGAAGGCGATCTGGTTCAATCCAGAAGGTGCTCCGCGTGAGGATGACGTCCCGGTCGTGAAAGACTTACCGACACTGCACAGACTGCTTGATCGTTCAACCTGAATCAGACTGGGCCAGCGCTGGTTGAGCGCTTTTCAGAAATTTGCTGGCGACATAGCCAGTGCTGCCATCACGTGTCACGATCCGATACCAGTCGCCAGACCTTGCGACCACAGCCACCCGTTGTCCCGCGATCAGCTGATCCAGCAAGTCGTCTTTCGTGGATGGTCCCGCCCGCAGATTGAGACGAGCAGCATCAACCTCCAAAAGCGGAGGAGGGGGCTCGGATGACTCGTTGATTACGGGTCGATCAGCATCATACAGGCTGATCATCGGCAGTGGGTCCACGGGGCCCTTGAAGGTCGCGTATACGCCGAAATGCAGGTGGGGCGGCGTTAAGCGGGCATTCCCAGTATTGCCCACAGTTCCGATTTCATCGCCAGCTTTCACTCGGTCTCCCTGCTGCACTGAGATGCTGTCCAGGTGGGCGTAATAATAACGGTGGCCCTGGCTGGCCGCCCGCTGCCAGACATGCAGGCCACCGAGCGGTGTATCACCGGTGCGGGCGATGGTGCCGTCGGCTACTGCGAGCACCGCGGTACCACGAGGCGCAAAGATATCAACACCATGATGTACCCGACGCCCGCCATCCCGCGGTGCACCGAAAAAGCTCCGCACAGCAGTGTTATCTGCTTCCAGGACCGGAAAGGCGAGGGCCGAACGCACGCTGACCATGATACTGAAGCGGCCAGCTGCCAGCAGTTCAGGCTGGATCAACAGCGTGTATTCGCCGTCCTCATCGACCTGCCAGGCAGCTGTATTCACTGTCGCGTCGTCTGAATCTGCCTCTTCGCCAATGGTGACAGCTTTCGCTGGGCTACTTTCGAGCCAGGCATGCGGCTCTGCCTTGGCTGCCAGATACACCTCCTGAAAAACACGTCCATGGCTGCCCCTGGTGGACTCATCAAGCGGGTTGATCAACGATTGTGGTACCGCATTCTCTCCCGAAGCCTTGGCGTCATACGGCAGCCTCTGAACCACGACCTGCAGAAACTGGTCCTCGAGCAGATTCACGCGATAGGCCAGGGCCCGCGGCTCGGACTGCTCAATCCAAATGGTTTCGCGAACTGGCAAGGCCAGCTCTGCCGGCTGATTCAGCGCAGCACGTGCAGCCAGCTGCCATTGATCGACGAGCCGTGTGTTCGATAAGCCACTTGCCTGTAGTCCTGACAGATATTGCTGCCGGGGACTTGACCGCTGAAGTTCGGGGAATGAACAGGCGGATAGCGCCAGGCATACAAGCGTTAGGAATATTGATCTCATCATTGGTTGACTCTGAAAGCTGAAGTGCGCTCCTGATTTTACGTACGACAGGCCATCACAGACGGCGATACGTACAATCTTGCTACCTAACAACGATCCAGGGTGCGCAGTAGCACCAAGAGGCGTAGCATGACCAGCAGACCAAGGTCGTCATTTTTTTCTCATGAAGGAGTGAATCATGAAGCATGAAGAGGTGCCAGGCACTGAGCCGCACCAGCAGGCTGCCTATGTCCAGCAGCTTCGGGAATTGTTGATGACTGGGCTCGGATGGGAGGTCGACATACTCGATACCATCATGAATGGTGTCCAGCATCCTTCTTCATTCAGCGCTTCGGATAGCACGCGGGTCCACCGCAGCCTGCTTGCTCATGCAATGAATCTTGCGCTGTTACAACGCCTGCTCGAGCGCGTACCCGATGGCGCTGCCTATGTACAGGAAAAGTGGCAGCGTGGTGAAAAAGTGATGCTGGATCATGGCGCCTTGCGCACAGTACGGTACCAGCGGCGTCATGAAGCGGGTCTGCCTTCGGGCCATCTTGCATTCAAACGTATTCTCGAGCCTCTGGGGTATACGCTGGCCGGGGAGTACCCGCTTGAGCGAATCAAGATGTGTGGGTTTGTCTACGCCTCGACAGATCTGCCCGACAGCCTCTCGCAGTTCTTTGTCAGTGAGCTGTATCCCGAGCAATTCTCCGAACCTTTCCAGGCTGTGGTGGCTGCATTGCTCGGCACGGAGCAGGATCCTCTCGGCTCTGTCGACGACAGGCTGCTGAACCAGCTTTCGCAGGACCATCACCTGTCGCTGGAGGATGCAGCCAGTTTGTTGCCCAGGCTGGTGGCCTGCTTCGAGCGCCACCACGAGTTGCCCACGCTGGAGGACTACCATCTGCTGAAGGCCGAGTCGCGCGAGATGGCGTGGATCAGCACCGAAGGCAACGCCTTCAATCATGCGACTGATCGCGTCGATGACATCAAGGCCGTGGAGGCCGAGCAGCGCCGCAAGGGGCGGGCGATCAAGCCAGAGATTGAAGTGGCTCGGCATGCGAAGGTGCAGCAGACCGCTTTTCGGGCGGCCCCGGTCTCACGTCCAATGCGCTCCACTGAACAGGTACAGCCCAACGAAGACGCGCTCTGGGTGCCTGGGTCATTCTTCGAATTCATTGAGCGTGGCGAGATCGAAGACGACCAGGGCAAGCGAATCCTTGACCTGCGATTCGACAGCTCGAATGCCCAGGGTATTTTCAGGATGACGTCGAGCTGAATTTAGCGCTATTTGGGGCAACGTGAACGCGCCTCCGGGCTACAGTCGCCTGATACTTTCGGCAGCTCCGATCATAGCTGCCAATTGTGCAGTGCCGCTCCTGGGACTGGCCGATACAGCCATCATTGGACATTACGCTGGCGTCGCCGATCTCGGCGCCGTCGCGCTCGGGTCGCTCATATTCAGCTTTGTCTACTGGGCTTTCGGCTTTCTGCGAATGACTACCACAGGCTTCGTAAGCCAGAGCTGGGATGATGCACTTGCCGACAGCGTAGTGGCTGTTGTGGCCAGAGCCCTGGTCATTGCCCTTGCCATCGCAACGACGATTCTGCTGACCCAATCGCTGATCAGCTGGCTGGCATTCACGGCATTCACGGCTAGTGCTGCGGTCGAAGCGCTGGCTCATGCCTATTTCGATATTCGTGTCTGGGGCGCGCCAGCTACGCTGCTGACGTATGTGTGTTTTGGCGTCCTTATTGGTGCAGGTCGCACCGCCGCGCTGCTCTGGCTCCAGCTTCTGCTGAATGGCCTGAATATCCTGCTCGACTTCATATTTGCGGCCCACTTCCAGATGGGCGTCGCAGGTATCGCACTTGGTACTGTCGTGGCCGAGTACGTCACAGTCGCCGTTGCGCTTGTTTATCTGGCGGGAATGCTGCGGAAAAGGCCGATGAGCGTGACGCTGGACCTGCGCTGGGCCAGAACGGTTCTCCTGGCACCAGCCCCCTTGCTCGCGCTCGTGCAGGCCAATGGCAATGTCATGGTTCGAACAGTGATGTTACTGCTGGCCTTCGGCTGGTTCACCAATATCAGCGCCGGTTTCGGTGATGCGGTGCTGGCAGCGAATCATGTGCTGCTGCAATTCATTGCCTTTAGCGCCTTCTTCCTGGACGGCTTCGCTTTTGTGACGGAGAGCTTCGTGGGTCGTGCCATTGGGCAAGGCAATATGAAGCTGGCACGCCAGGTGAGTTGGCGTTGCTTCTGGCTCGCTGCCATAACCGCGTTACTGCTTGCTCTGGGCCTGGCCTTGGGCGGCGCGAGTGCCATAAGGCTGTTGACAGATCTACCGACTGTAGTGGAGCAGACCTCCACTAGTCTGCACTGGGCAGTGATCTATATTGCCTGCTCATTCGCCGCCTTTCACCTCGACGGTGTTTTCATCGGTGCTACTGCAACGAAAGGCATGCGAAATGCGGCAGTGGTGGCGACGGCAGTATTCTTCGTGCTGGCTGCGTTGCTCAGCCGCAGTCATGGCAACGATGGGCTTTGGGTGGCCTTCGTCGTCTTCGTGATTGCTCGTGCCGTCTGCCTGGCTGTGCTGCTGGGGCGTGATGGCCTGAAGAAGTTGAGTTAGTCAGCTACGACCTTCGGTAAGCAGCTGGTCCGGCAAAGCTTCATCAGAATTGGTCAACGAGAGCAGTGTACGCCAGCCGAAGAGCTTGTGCAGGTGCCTGAGCTGCGCCAGGTAGTCAGGCTTGTGCACATAGTTGGCATGGCGACGCAGCTTCAGCAGCTTGCGGTTGCCATGCGTTCGCGGACGAAGATGCATCAATCGTTCAAGCTGCTCTGCGTGGACTGAACCCAGAGCCTTATCTTTGAGGTAGTGGGCGATGACCTCTGCGCAGGCCTCAAAAACAGGCAAGGCGCCGTTGTCGATTTCAACCATTCCCATCAGTATCAATGTCGGACGCTCGGCATTGAACATATGCAGGTACAAATCCGGCCTGCCGTCTTTTTTCGGTAGCATATCGTCGTGCAGAAAGGGCAGTCGCTCTTCATAGCCGGTGGCACAGATCACGGTATCGAAGACTCCGCAACTGCCATCGCTGAAGCTGACCTGTTTGCCGCTTATCGAGACCACATCGCTACGCACTTTAAGGTCGCCGTGGGCGCAGTGATGGAGAATCCGACTGTTCACAACCGGGTGACTTTCCAGTATGCCGTGGTCCGGTTTCGGCAAGCCAAACTGCTCAGGGCTACCTACCGTTCCGCGGAGCACACTGGCCAACAAAGTCTGCTGCAATCGAAAGGGTAGCCAGGCGGGGAAGCGGTCAGCCAGCACGGTCGTTGGGATGCCAAGGAGATACTTCGGCATAAAATGATAGCCGCGTCGTACGCTGATACTGGCTTGCGCGGCGTGTATGGCGGCATCACAGGCAATATCAGCCGCTGAGTTGCCACCGCCCACAACCAGTACCCGCTGCCCTGCGAGACTAGTGCCGTCCTTATAGTCGCGTGCATGCATGATGCGGCACCCGGTTGTCGCCTCGGCCAGCGCCGCCTCGGCAAAGTCAGGCATCACCGGATCCCAATACTTGCCCGTGGTGCAGACGACGGCGTCGAACGTGAACTTTCGGCCAGAGACGGTGTGGACACTCCAACGCGGGCCATCAGATGTGACGCTGGTGACGGCGACTCCGAAGCTTGCGGAGTCGTAGAGCCTGTGCAGTCTGGCGTAGCTCCTGAGATAGGCGAGTACCTGACGATGAGATGGGTAATCAGGTAAGCGCGCATCCATCGGGTAATCACTAAAGGATGATGTTGCACGCGACGAAATCAGGTGGGCTGATTCATACATCGGCGAGCCGGGTGCCGCAATATCCCACACGCCGCCAAAATCGCTGTGCCTTTCGAATATATGAAAGTCCAATCGCGCTTGCCGAAGGCATTTAGCTACGGCAATTCCTGCTGCACCCGCACCGATTACTGCTACCGAAAAGGTTTCACGCATGGCAGACTGTGGGAAATAACCTGAAGCATCAGAGACTTGTATATCCGCAGTTTGCCTCGTCATGATAAGTCAGGTCCGGGAAGGGCCAGTATTATGATCATTTTTTGAGCCTTATATGATCGATGATCATTTTCAACATCATATGGTCAGCGCCCGAAATACGCAAAGTAATCAGGAACGACCGGAGCCTGAGAATCATGTTCAATGAGGATTCGTGGATGGGTCGTACAGACGAGGGGCGAAAGCCCGTACAGCGACGCAGTCAGGCGAGGGTGGATGCCATTCTCGCAGTCGCCACTCACCTGCTCATAGAGCGGGGCACCGATGGTCTGGTCATGCGGGATATTGCCCGTCGGGCGAATGTGCAGATCGGCTCTCTTTATCAATATTTCCCCAACAAGGCCGCTGTTCTGAAAGGGCTCGGCGAACGCTTCAACAAGCGGTTCGAGGCCTGTTTGTTTGAAGCGTGGCAGCGTTGCATGCAGGACCGCAGCACTTTGGCACAAGCCGTCGATCAAACCGTCGATGCCGCTTTCGAGTTTTATCTCGAGGAACCGGGATTCCCTGCGCTGTGGGCCGGCTTTCAATCCGAGCCAGGGCTTAGTCAGCTCGATCGGGACGATACCCTGCATAACGCCGGTTTCTTCGCCGCCTCTATATCGGCGCGTTATCCTGGCCTCGATGGGCAGCACATGCTAACGATAGGGGTGCTCATGTGCGAGGCGGCGGGAAGTGCGCTTCGCTTCGCCGTCCATGCCGAAGAGCCAATGCGCTCGGATGTGATCCGCGCCCTGAAGCAGCTTATTGTGCTGCAGCTGGAGGCACTGGTCGCTGGGCAGGCGGCAAAGCCATAGATCCTGGAGTCTAAACATTTACGTATATTAATGGAGGAGACTGACGGTGAACGAGTTGATAGTGGCGCATCTAGGCCTTTAGGCTGTAATGTTTACAAGGATATTTTGATCCAGTGCTTTAAGAGGCACTATCTAACGATTGAAATTCCTGAAAATTCTTCAGTTGGTCTATAGTTTGTATGTCATTAGCAGTAGAACGTTTGTCCAACAGGGACGTTTGAAGGAGTACTCCATTCATCATCGGTGGAACGTCGCGGTCGTCTGGCGAGAGTCAGTTCCATTCGAGATGCCGATTCAGTTCTGTCATAGAGGTTTGTATGAAGCGAACAATAATTTCCCGCTGGCTCACAGTCGGCCTTTGCGTAGGGATGCTTGGTGCCTGTGCATCGGCCCCCAAGCCCGATCGTCAGCTCGTGCTGGCCGAGTCCCGCATCAGCGAGGCGAAAAACAATGAAGCTTATCAATACGCTCCCGTAGAAATAAAGAACGCGGAACAACACCTCACTGCCGCGCGCGAGGCTCTGGCAAAAGGCAATAATCTCGAAGCCAGGCGTCTGCTGGAAAAGGCTGAAAAGGAGGCTGACTTCGCAGTCACCAAATCTGAACTCGCTCGCGAAGAAAAGACAGTGAAGGAAGTACGCGCTGCCATCAAGGATCTCAAGCGCGAAATCAATACCAATACCGGAGGAGCCAGCGAATGAGCATTCAGTTGAAACAGATACGAGTCCTCCCCATCGCCGCCGGCTTCATGTTATTGCAAGCCTGTGCGGGACAACAGACGAAACCGGATGAACTGCAGAATCTGGAAAGTCAGCTGAAATCGTTCCAGAGCAATCCAACAACAGTCAGAACAGCAGCAGTAGAGTTGGATGCACTGGAAAACCTGACCAGCCGTGCGCAATCAAGCTGGGCTGATGGTGATGATCCAGAGTATGAGCATGCGCTCTTCCTCGCCCAGAAGCAGGCTGATATCACTCGGGCCCGTACCGATATTGGTGAGAAACGCCAGGAGGTCAACTCGCTGGCCGAGCAGCGCAACCAGTTGAGACTGGATGCCCAGGAAGCCCGTCTTACTGCAGCAAGGGCCGATCTGAAGTCTACCCAGAGCCGGGCTCAAGAGGCTGAAGAAGCCCGCAAGAAAGCACAGCAGGAAGCACAGGCTGCGCGCGAAGAAGTTGAACAGGCACGTCTTGAAGCCCAACTGGCCGCCGATCAGGCAATGGCGCTCTCTGCAGAGCTTGAGAACGTCAAGGCTGAACAGACCGACAGAGGCACATTGTTGACGCTGCAGGATATTCTTTTCGAGTTTGGCAAGTCTGAACTGAAGGATGGCGCTGAACGCACGATGAAGAAGCTCGCCGAATTCATTAACAAGAATCCGAAAGTGAATCTGGTCATCGAAGGGTTTACAGACTCGATCGGCTCTGAAGAATACAACCAGAAACTTTCAGAGGCGCGAGCCAATGCGGTTCGTGATGCCATGCTTGAAAACGGCGTCGAAGCCAGTCGCATGACTACGAAAGGTATGGGTGAGCAATTCCCTGTGGCTACCAACGATACCGATCCGGGCCGCTCGAAAAACCGCAGGGTAGAAATACTGCTGGAGCAGTAGTCCCGGTAGGTGAGTCGTCGTCTCAGGACCTTGTCTGGAAGACAATCGGTACCTCAAAGGTGATTGGCTCGCCGCTGGCCTGGGCAAGCCCTGCGGGTGGTGCTGGGAACGGTGCAGCGTCCCTGATGGCTGCAAGCGCAGCATCATCGAGCAAACCGAAACCTGCACTGCTCACCAGTGTGCAGGTCTCCAGCCCACCCTTTTCATTTATCGTGAAGCTCACAATAACCTCGTCTTCCATACGGCGCAGTCTGGCCTGAGGAGGATAGCGCTTACTCTTTTCGAGCAAGGCCTGCAGCGACCGCCGATAGTCTGCTAACAATTGCGGATCGGCTATGGCGCGTTCTTCGACCGTCACTGTCTGCGGATTGGTCTCAGTGGAAGCTTCGACCCTGGACGGCTCAATAGATGTTGCTGGATCGGACGGCCCTGCTGTGAGCGGTAAGGGTACGGTCAAAGCTTCTGATGTGGGCTTATCCTGTAGGGGATGCTCCGGCATATCGCTTGTTGCCGTTTCCACCGGTGCGGCAGGCTTCGGCTTCGGAGCTGTCCTTTCAGCAGCTTTCGCTTCCCGTGGCGCTGGCGTCTCCTGGACATTCGGCGCATCCGACTGAGTCGGCTGGCTCTCAGCAGTGTCGGGCACCAATTCTGCCTCAGGCCCCTGCAGACTGAGGGCTATGGTGTGCCCAGGCGCCTGAACCGGCTGCTCGAGCGGCAGGTCGGCCAGCATCAGGGCTGCCAGCGCAAACAGGGCATGAACGCCGATAGAGATGGTGATCGCCTGAGGCATGCGCTTCAGCAGCAGGAGTTTCGACATGGGTGAGCAGATATCCAGGCGAGGGAAAAACCGGCTCACAGTATAAGGGGAGCAGTACTAGCTCTCCAGTCCCAGTATGCCTTCCTTGAAGGTTTCACTCACCGGATAGTCGCCGATCCAGATCGACAGGATCGCATCGAACAGCTCCTTACCAGGTATGACGCCCTTTACTTCGCCAGCCAGCACGACCCGCGTGCCCAGGTCCGGGACGTATTCGACGATGGCTGTGTCGCCGGTTTCGAGCTTCTGATCGAACATGGTCAGGAGTTGGCCAATCTGGGGCTCGAGTTCGTTGATTTTCTCGGGTGAGACATTGAGTTGCATGCCCTCATAGAACGCGTTGGCGATGCGACGGCCACGCACATCACGCAACATGTCGAACTGCATGACGCGGTGCTCGTTCGCACTCATGAGCGCGCGTGGGTCGCGCGACTTTCGCTCGACATACAAGGAGCCGACATACACGTCGACCATGAACAGGAACTTGCGGGTGGCGAAGCCGTTCAGTACAAGATCGGTCTGATTCCCGACAATGTCCGGCGCTGGTTTGGGTTCCGCGAAGGCAGGGGAGGATGGCAGCAGTGTGAGTGACGCAGATGCCGATACCAGTAGTGATATCGTTAAAGTGCGGATGATGGCAAGGGAGCTCACGGTCGAATTAAGATGCTGAAAGATCATGACGGCAGGTCCAGATTGAGCGGAGCTGCATGGTCTGCCAAGCCACAGTAAAAAACTTTGAACTGCCGAACAATCTGAAACAATTTGTTACAGACTGTAATATCTTTTAGGTATGAGGCCGGAGGATTGTTAGGTCCTGATCGTCTTATGCCTCAGCTTCTATGGCATCAACGTGATTCAGACCGTTTCAGCTCGCCCGCTGCTGCCAGGATCGTCTGTAGTCTCTGCTCAGTGAGCGAGCCATGCGAGATTTCAATGATTCCCCCCTCACTATCCAGGATGACGACGGCGGCTTTGGAACTGCCTTGTTCAATCCCGAGCGCATCTTCAAGCACTTCGGAGTCAATGACCCAGGTCTGGTCATGATAGTCTGCAGGCACAACGTCTCTGACGTCGCTGATAGCCATGTCTACCGAAACGAAGAACGGTAGGTCGAGCGTGATCAAGGTGCGTACAACGAATTCAGACTCGTCCAGCTCGCGACGAAGCGCTTCAATCCAGCGCTCGGTAGACTCCGCCGCATCCTCCGAGGGTGTGACGATGATTATTGCAGGCCGGCCGATCAAGTCGCTGCTGTGAACCGCTTCATCTTCGAGATTGGTCGCAGAAAAGTCCGGCCAGGTCTTGCCTGCTGCTAACAACATTGACGAGCCGGCCAACATCACAATACTGACGGTCATCATTAGCCGCCGGAACTGATTGGTAAAATTCTTGTATTCGAACATAGAGGTCCTGATGTGTTTACGATACCGAAGCTTGCTAGCTGGCGTCATAACGTGAGTGGTTTGCTGATTTTCATCGCGATAGTGTATGCAGGGATCTGTTTATTTCTGTACGTGTTTCAACGCTCGCTGATTTACTTTCCTGTAGCTGAGGTGTCCTTTCGGCCGCCTGGCACCAGTCTCATGACCTTGTCCGCCACTGGTTCAGAGCTTCGTGTGACCGTGCTTCAGCGAGATGGCAGGGAAGCCCTTATCTATTTCGGTGGTAATGCTGAAGACGTCACCGCCAGTTTGCCGGAACTCGCCTCAAGCTTCCCCCGTCATTCGATTTACCTCATGCATTACCGCGGCTATGGTGGCAGCGCTGGCAAACCTACGGAAGCCGGGCTCTTTGCCGATGCGCTGGCGCTGTTCGATAGCGTTAAGGCTGAACACGAGGACGTCGTCGTGGTCGGGCGGAGTCTGGGTAGTGGCGTCGCGACTTATCTCGCCAGTCAGCGGCCGGTCGCGCGTCTGGTGCTTGTAACGCCATTCGACAGCATCGTCGCTGTCGCCCGCCAGCAGTTCGGGTGGCTGCCCGTGCAATGGCTACTAAGGGACCGCTTCGAATCGACGCGCTACGCGCCTGAAGTATCTGCGCCCACACTACTAATCGCTGCGGAGCATGACGAAATCATTCCAACTGCCAATAGCAAAAAGCTGCTGTCATCGTTCAAGCCGGGCGTGGCCGCGCTGAAAATCGTCCCAGACGCAGGTCATAACACAATTTCGATGAGTCCAGACTATCGCCGGTATTTAAGTGAACTGGAGCCAGGGGAGCGGTAAATACAAGTGAGGCCTTGAGCCCTGCGTCGAGAGTTGATCGTCGCGAGCTGGATCAGACGCCGGGCGGGGCGGCTTCTTCACGCAAAATTCAGACACAAAAAAGGCCAGTCCGAAGACTAGCCTAATCTGTCAAATAATATGGTTGCGGGGGCAGGATTTGAACCTACGACCTTCGGGTTATGAGCCCGACGAGCTACCAGACTGCTCCACCCCGCGTCAGAGGAGGGCGTATACTAAAGGTCGATGGCGCCAAGGTCAAGCCCCCTTGTAAAAAAACATCAACATGCCTTGTGTGTCATTTGCTTATGTTTACTTGTTAACCATAATTGTAAAGAAATAACCAGATGGCGGTCGGTCGGATTCGTCCCGGCACCGAGTAGTTGAACAGACAGAGCAGGGACTGTGAACGGTAGCCAACAGATGAGTCAACTCGAAGCACTGATTGCTCACGCACGGAAAAACGAAGAGATCGCTCGCCGTATGTTCAATCTTGAGGTGGCGATACTGAATATTTCGAGCGTGCAGGACTTTCTGGAACTGCTCCACGCCCATCTCCGCGAGCATTTCGGTATCGATGAAGTCTGGTATGCCATTATCGACAAGCCGGCAACCCAAACCATTCGCGCGACCCTCGAGAAAAGCGACAAACTGGACGCGCATTGGCGCACTGTCGCCGCGGTCGATTTCCACGCTGCCATGAAAGGCGCCAGGGAGCCGGTACTGGACCATTGCGAACTGTCGCGATTCAGGCCGCTTACCCCGCATCGTCTTCGGCCTGCGCTGCGCTCCATCGCTTCGCTGCCCTTGTTACTGAACGGCCGCCTGGCAGGCAGTCTCAATCTCGGCGCCTACGACGAGGAGCGCTATCAGGCAGGAAAGGAGGCTTTCTTTCTTCACCAGCTCGCTGTAAAGGTGTCGTTATGTCTCAGTTCGGTGGTGGCGCGGGAAAAAATAGAGTTTCTGGCTACACGGGATCCGCTCACGCATCTGCGTAACCGGCGTGAAATGGAAGAGACCCTGGAGCATGAGATATCACGGGTGCACCGCCATGGATCACCCTTGGCGCTCGCGTTTCTGGACTGCGACGACTTCAAGAAAATAAACGACGAGTATGGCCATGAAACAGGTGATCAATACCTGCAGCATCTGGCAAACCTTCTGATACTGGCGCTGCGAAAGACTGACCTGGCCTTCCGCTTCGCCGGGGATGAGTTCGTGATCCTGCTACCAAACCAGGATGAAGAAGGCGCTGCACTCATCGCGGAGCGGATCAGCGAATGTTTCCGTGAGAATCCCCTCATCCACGGCTCTCACCGTATACCGGTAAAGGCTTCGATCGGCACCGCAGCCACCACTAGTCTCGTCGAGCCCAGCGGCCGGAAGCTGCTGAAGTTGGCCGATGAGCGCCTATATCGGCAGAAAGCCAACAAGCCCAAGGTGGCACCGGCCTGAGCCAGGCTCAGTGGTGAAGCCCCTCAAACCGGCGGCTTAGGATCGCCCTGAGCGCTGGTCGGCTCGTTTGGCTGATGATCAAGAGGCTCTACTTCGACCTTGAGCGGCGCAGCATCGAGATGCATCCCTTCCGGGCCATGCTCATGGGCCTTGGCCTCAGCCTCACTGATTAATTCCTGTTCGTCAAAAGTATTGGCCGCGCTATCGTTGAACTCGATGGTGAAAATCTGCCAGAAGGCGATGAACAGCGCTGCAATGACCGGACCGATAACGAAGCCATTTATGCCGAACAGCGCCAGGCCGCCCAGCGTGGAAAGCAGCACGATGTAATCGGGCAGCTTGGTGTCCCGGCCGACGAGGATAGGGCGTAGCACGTTGTCGGCCATGCCGATGACGAAGAAGCCATAGAGCGCCAGCACAATTGCTGGAATGACCTGATCGCTCAGCGCCAGGAAAATGGCTGTAGGCGCCCAAATCAATGCTGCGCCAACGGCTGGCAGCAGCGACAGGAAGGCCATGACGACACCCCAGAGGAAGGGCCCTTGAATGCCGAGTATCCAGAAGATCAGACCCCCAAGCGTACCCTGAACGGCACCGACCACGAGATTGCCCTTGATCGTGGCCCGCGATACTTCAGTAAACTTTCTGAACAACATGCGTTCGCGATCGTCTCCGAGCGGTAGCACCCAGATCAGAATCCGAATCAGTCGCTGGTGGTCTATCAGCAGGAAAAAGGCGAGGTACCCGGTCAGTACCAGGTTGAGGCTGAAGGTGAATGTGTTCTGGCCCACGCTTACAGCTTGCTTGGCGATGAACTGGCTCGCTCTGAGGCCGAATTCGTTGATTTGCGCCTCGATATTGCTCAGGTCCAGATTGAACCAGCCTGCGGCAGTTTCGACAAATGGGAATTTCTGGGTAATCTGGTCGGTGACCGTCTGCACATCCAGATTGCCGGTTTGAATGCGTTCGTAAAATGCATTCGCTTCCACGCCCAGTGCTGCGACTATGAGGGCAAGGGGAATGATGAATATGAGATTGACCACTACGAGCGTAGTCAGCGCTGCGAGAATCCGGCGGTTGCCGAGCAGCTTGAGTATCTTTCGGTGCATGGGAATGAACAGGATGACCAGTAGCACTGCCCAGAGTATGGCGCTGAAAAATGGCTTGAGTATCATGCCGAAGGCAATCGTCACCACGATCAGCAGCAGTAGGAAGGCCTTGTCTTCCAGCCGGAAGTCTTTTTTCATCGAGTAATCCTGAGTCTCATTCGGAATCCTTGCGTTTGGCCAGGGCAGCTTCACGATACGCCCCTGGCGTAAGCCCGGTCCATTTTTTGAAAGCACGGTGGAAGGTGCTGGCCTCTGTGAAGCCCACCTGATACGCAATTTCGTTTATTGGAAAGTCCGGCCGTGAGAGGTGGTAAATAGCCACGTCCCGCCGCAGATCATCCTTGATCTCTTGATACGATGTATTCTCCTCTCGCAGACGTCTGCGCAGGGTTTGCGGGCTCAGGTGCAGCTGCTCGGCGACGAATTCGAAATCGGGTAGTGAGGCGCTGAGGTCCCGGCCGATCACGCTCCGAATTCGCGCCAGATAGGACTGGTTGTCGGCTGGACGAGCCAGCAGGTCCGCGGGTGAGGTGATCAGGAATTCCCGCAGCTCCGCATCATCGCGAATGACGGGAAAACTGAGGAAGCGCTGCTGAAACACAATGCGCGTTGCTGCGCAGTCGAAGTGGAGCGGGCAGTTGAAGATCTGCTTGTACTCCTTCGCATGTTCCGGAGCAGCGTAATCGAATTCGACCCTATCCAGCAGCAGTTGTTGACCAATGAGCCAACTGTTGAAGCGGTGCCAGATCACCAGGAGCGACTCCTGAAAGAAGTGCTGGGGGTCCTTGAGTGGCAGCGCAGTTTGCAGGGTCAGGGCCGCAAGGCCTTCGTCGGACCCTGTCAGCTCGGGTTCGATATGCATCACCACCGGGTTGTCAAACAGGCCATAGAACTGCTCGGCCCGGCGCATGACGCCGCCAATGGTCCGCGAACGTATGGCCAGCAGGGACATGATGGCAAAAGTCCCCGGTTTGCTTCGAACGCTCGCCAGCCCCATGAACTCGTCTTCGAGATCCAGCCAGACCTGGCGCACCAGACGGGCATAGCGCGTCGCATCAACTCGTGCGAGTGGGTTCTGCAACACTTCAGCGGAGATGCCCGCCGCCGAGAGCAGCTGTACCGGATCCACGCCTGACTGAACAGCGCCACTGAGGACGCCTCTGACGAAGACGTTGGGAATACTGAGTGTATCCATTGAGTTATCTGACATGCTGATCCAACGCAATGAGAGAGTGCGCCATCATGCCATGTTGGCGTAACAGCGGCACGCTTTGAGCCTCATGCTTCGGAGACCAGTCTGCGCTGCTCACGCGCTTCGCGGCGGCGCTTCCGTGCTGCAGACACATTTTCACCGAGCATGAGTAGACAGGGCGTCAAGAGCAGCGTCAACAACGTGGCCAGCGTCAGACCGCCTGCAATTGCACTGGACAGCTGTACCCACCACTGGGTCGACGGCGCACCGAAGGTGATATTCTGGCCGATGAGATCGATGTTCATCGCAAATACCATGGGCAGCAGACCGAGTACCGTCGTTACCGAAGTCAGCAACACCGGCCGCATACGCTCTGCGACCGTTTGCATGATGGCCTCGCGTGGCGACATACCAGCCTTGCGCAAATCGTTGAAGGTGTCGATGAGTACGATATTGTTGTTCACCACGATACCTGCAAGCGCGATGACGCCGATGCCACCCATGACGATACCAAAAGGCTGGCCCATGATCATGAGCCCAAGCAGCACCCCGGCGGTCGAGAACACAATGGCGCTCAGTACCAGCGCTGTTTGATAGAAGCTGTTGAACTGGGTGACCAGTATCGTGATCATCAGGAACATTGCCGTCAGGAAGGCGGTGCCAAGGAAGGCAGAGGTCTCCCGCTGATCTTCATCCTGACCCTTGAACGTCACTTGCACGCCAGGATCCAGCTCGACCTCAGCCAGTGCCGCTCTGATTTTCTGAACCTGCTGATCTGGTAGCAGGTCAGCGGCGACATCCGCTTCGATGGTCATGACGCGCCTGCCATCGGTGCGGCTGAGCGAGCCGGTCTTCTGCGCCGGTTGCAGTGTGAGGAAATTGCTCACGGGTATCTGCCCCTCGCTGGTCGGTACGCGAAGCTGCTTGATACGCTCCAGGTTACGCTCGTCCAGTGGGAATCGCAGACGGATGTCGACAGCGTCGTCGGTATCATCCGGTCGGTACTCCGCCAGCTGGATGCCTGTGGTAAGCATCTTCACGGCGTCGCCGAGCAGGGCAACATCTGCGCCATACAGGGCCGCCTTGGCTCGATCCACATGCAGTTGCCATTCGATGCTGGGCAGCGCACGGTTGTCGGTCACGTCCTCGAAGCCCCCAAGCTTGTCCAGCAAGCCTCGCAACTTCACGACAGAAGCTTCCAGCAGGGCTGGATCACGTGCGCTGACTTCCATCTGCACTGGTTTTCCGCCAGAAGGCCCCGACTCCTGCTCCCTGACCTGAATCACGATGCCGGGGATGTCAGCAACAAGCTTTCGCAGGCGCGGGATGATGACTTCAGCACGCGCCCTCTTCGACCAGTCGATGAATTCGATCTGAATCACCCCAATCGTGTCTGCAGTCCGATTCTGATCGCCCTGCGCGCCGCCACCGATGGTGCGCGAGTACACAGTCTTCAGTTCAGGCACCTCCAGTAGACGCGCTTCGACCTGACGCACCAGCGCGTCACGTTCCAGCACAGAAAGATCGCCACGTGCCTGCACCTGAACTTGCGCAAAATCCGGTTCCGTACTGGGAAAGAACTCGACGCCGCGGCCGAAGCTGCCATAGGCCACGTAAGTGCCGACAGTGATGAAGATGGCTGTCGCCAGCGTTTTTCCAGGGTGCCGCAACAGTGCCGCAACAAGGTTCAGATAGCTGCGAGTAAATCCCTTCGCTGCTTCGACAGGATTACCGGTTTTGAGATTCTCCACATCCGTCGGCCTGGCTATCATGCCGCCCAGTACGGGGATGAACACCAGCGCCATGGCAATGGATGCTGCCAGCGTGATGAGCACCGTGATCGGCAGGAACTTCATGAACTCGCCGACGATACCAGGCCAGAACACCAGGGGGATGAAAACGGCCAGTGTAGTGGCTGTCGAGGTAATGATGGGCCATGCCATGCGCTTTGCGGCGAAAGCATAGGCTTCTTTGCGCGGTGCGCCTTCAGCCATCCGTCGGTCGGCCAGCTCGGTCGTCACGATAGCCCCGTCCACGAGCATGCCGACGACGAGAATGAGACTGAACAGCACGACGATATTCAGTGTGATGCCCATGGCATCCAGCACCAGCATGCCGGCCAGGAATGATCCCGGGATGGCGAGACCTACAAGTATCGCCGGTCGGCCGCCGAGGGCAGCCACGATCACAATCATCACCAGCACGACGGCTGTGATCACATTGTTCTCGAGGTCGCCGAGCATGGTCTTGATCTGCTCCGACTTGTCCTGCAGGAAACTGACCTTGAGCCCTTCAGGCCAGATCTTCTGCTCGGCCTCGATGAGTGCACGAATATCGGCAATCGTCGCGATGATGTTCGCGCCACTACGCTTGGAAATTTCCAGTACCAGGGCCGGCTCACCAGCGACGCGCGCGAAGCTGTCAGGGTCCTTATAGGTCCGGCGTATGTCAGCGACATCGCGGAAGGTGACCACGGTATTACCGGCAACCTTGATCGGCAGGCTCATGACATCGTCGAGGTCTTCGATCAGGCCCGGCACCTTGAGTACCATTCGGCCCGCGCCGGTATCCAGGGCGCCAGCTGCCACCAGGCGATTATTGCGCTGCACGAGCGTAAAGACGTCGTTATAGGAGATATCGTAGGTCTCCATGACCGCCGGGTTGGCAATGATCTCCAGCACCTCCTCACGATCACCACCGATATCGACTTCGAGCACGCCGGCCAGCGACTCGACCTTGTCTTTCAGATCACGGGCCAGCGTGACCAGGGTGCGCTCTGGCACTTGACCGGAGAGTACGACGGTCAGCACCGGGAACAGCGCAGTATTGATTTCTGTAACGCGAGGCTCTTCGCTATCGGCTGGTAGCTCGACCTTGGCCAGGTCCACCTTCTCGCGCACATCCTGCAGCGCCTTGTCTGCATCGAAACCTGCGTCGAATTCCAGCACCACCGAGGCATAGCCCTCGGCGGCAGTGGTCCGCATCTCCTTCAGACCTTCGAGTGTCTGCAGTTCCTTTTCGAGCGGCTTGGCGAGCAGACGTTCGGCATCACCCGGGGAGATGCCTTCATGAGTAACGGATACATAAATGGTTGGAATCGGAATGTCAGGTTCAGACTCCTTCGGAATACCAAGATAGGCTACCGCGCCCGCACCGAGGATGATGACAAAGAGCATGATGACGGTACGGCCGCGACTGAACGCGGCATCGATCAAGGCATTCATTGCGCGGCGATCGCAGGCAGTGGCGGCTGGGCTGGCCGCTCATCAGCAGGCCGTGCGCCAGTGCGGACGGTCTCACCCTCGCGGACGAAGCCCTGTCCGACCGCGATGACCTCCGCACGCACTGGCAGGCCGCTGACCCAGATGCCAGCGGTCTCGGTCAGCTCGATCTTGACTGAATGGAACTCGACGACATTGTGCTCGTCGACTGTCTTGATGCCGATCCTGCCGGCATCATCCAGCGTCAACAGGGCAGGGGAGATGAAGTGGGCTGTGACATGTCCTGTTGGTATTCGGGCCTCGGCACTGGTGCCAGAGCGCAGGCTCAATTCAGGATTCGGTACTTCGATTTCGACGCGGAAAGTCCGGGTGGCGGACGCCGCTTGTGTAGCGATGAAGCGCAGCGTGCCTTCGGCCTGTCGTCCATTTGGGAAGTCTACCTTTGCCGTGCTACCCACCTCGACCTCATCGATATCGCTTTGTGAAATCTGCGCGGTCACGATCAGGGGGTCGTTATCTACCAGGGTGGCAATGGCGCCATTGACCGTCACGAAGTCGCCTATTTCTACTGCACGATGATCGATGACACCATTGAAAGGCGCTACGATTTCGGTATTGCGCAGGTTACGTTTGAGTATATCGAGTTCGGCTTCAGCGACTTGATAGGCAGAATACGCCTCATCGATAAGGTTACGTGACTGGTATCCCTTGTCGCTGAGTGCCCTGAGCCGCTCCCACGCCGCCTTGCGTTCATTGAATACCGCCTGCCCCTTGTTCAGAGCGGCAAGCCACTCGCTCTTGTCCATCTGAGCGATCACGGTACCTGCTTCTACATAGGCGCCCGCATTGACAGGCACTGACGTGATGCGGCCTTCGAGCTCGCTGCGAATAGTCACTGTCCGATCGGGCTCGACCTGCCCCAGAGACAGGATGGTCCGCTCGATGTCTTCTGCCTGCAGTGTTTGCGTTTCCACCAGCATCTGCGACTTGACGGCTGCGTCAGCGCTCAGCTTGTCCTCTCCGACAGCCGGCTCGGAACCAGCCGAGGGGGAGAGCATGCCGAAGCCCATCCAGACCACCAGCGCCAGAGTGGCGAGCAGTGCAATGACATGCGACTGTTTCATGACTGTGTACTCTCTTTATGGACGATGGCTTCTGTGTTGACGATGAGCATTTCGTAGAACTCCCGTAGTTCCCGAAGCCGCTGATGCGCGGCGTCGAGCGTATCGGGAATATCCTTTTCAGCCGTCAGGACGACTTCACGAGCTTTCCGCAGTCGAAGAACGGACCCGCGTAACAGTTCGTCGTAAGGTTTATTCCGGATCTGAAAATAATCCTGTCGATCACCGGGCATGGAGACCCGCTCGATGACGCCGATGGTTTCGAGCAGTCTCGTATTGGTGCTGATGCTACCGCGACTGACCTGCAGCCGTTGAGCCAGTTCCGAGAAACTGAAAGGCCCGCCGTGGATGATGAGAAATCCCATAATTCGCCCGGCGATTCTGGACAGCCCGTCGGCTTGCGTCACCATGCCAAGGCGCTCGATGAATTCGGAGATGGCAGATTCCTGGGACTTGGTCACTGAAATGTTCGCTTTGTTTAGTGTTGATTGAACAGTATGAACATTGATTTCGGAATCCGCAATTACCATTTTCATCACAGCGAGTGATCAAATCGATCATTGGCGGGCACAACCGCGAACCGTTAGCATCCGCCACTCAAATTTCATGAACAGTAATGAAGGCGACGCGCATGGCTCAGGGCAAGACCGGATTCAGACTACTCGATGGACTGAAAGTGCTTGATTTCAGCACACTGCTACCAGGGCCCTGCGCCACCATGATGCTGGCTGACCTCGGGGCGGATGTGTTGCGCATCGAATCTCCGACACGTCCTGACTTCCTTAGGTTGCTGCCACCGCGACAGGGCGATGGATCCGCTGCGCATGCCTATCTCAACCGCGGCAAGCGTTCACTTGGTCTGGACCTGAAAAAGCCGGGGGCCGTGGCGGTGGTCAAACGACTGCTCGAAGACTACGACATAATCGTGGAGCAGTTCCGCCCAGGGGTCATGGACAGGTTCGGCCTCTCCTATGAAGCCTTGAGCCAACAGTGGCCGCAGCTCATCTACTGCTCGATCACTGGCTACGGTCAGTACGGCCAGTTCAGCCAGCGTGCGGGACACGACATCAACTACCTCGGACTTGCTGGTATCAGCTCCTATAGTGGCCATGCCGCTGAAGGACCCGCCGTGAGCGGTATACAGATTGCCGATGTGGCGGGCGGCTCGCATCAGGCTGTGATGAATGTGCTTGCAGCCGTGATCCATCGCCAGAGGACGGGGGAAGGCGTACATCTCGATGTCTCCATGACTGACGCTGCACTGGCCTTGAACCACATGAGCATGGCTGCAGTGCTCGCAGGTGGGGTGGTGCCGAGCCTCGAAAGCGATGTGCTCAACGGGGCCGGAGCCTACAACTATTTCGAGACGTCCGACGGCCGATACATGACCGCCGGTGCGCTGGAGCCGCAATTTGCTCAGGCGCTTTGCGCGGCCTTGGATATCCGACATCTGGTGCCAACGATGGTGAGCCAGCGCCCGGACGATCGGATGAAGAGTCGTGCAGCGCTTCGCGAAATCTTCCGCACCCGCTCCCAACAGGAGTGGATCAAGCTGTTTGCCGATGTCGATGCCTGCGTCGAACCTGTGCTCACCCTGGACGAGTCGGCGCGGCATCCACTTTTTGAAGAGCGGGACATGTTCGTGGAGATCGAAGACAGGGCGAGCGGGAATCTTTCCCGTCAACTCGCGCCTGCCGTAGTGATGCAACAAGGCGAGGACCGAGGCCGCCCGCTACCGGCTTTCAGCGGTGCCGCGCTGGGCGAAGACACGCTGGCGGTCATGCAGGAGCTCGGCTTCGACGAGGACGAATTAGGCGTGTTGGAAGGCGAGGGCGTCTTCGGGCCAAGAGGGCTGAAACAGGCTGAACGCTAACCAGGCGGGGCACTAGACGCGCGGTGTTGTTCGCGCCATGCGCCCGGCGTCGTGCCGGTAGCCCGGCGAAATGCGCGATGTAACGAACGTGGCTCCTGATAGCCCAGGCGCGAGGCGATCTCCGCAATGGCCATCGGCGGGTCGCGGGTATCGTCTTCGAGGAGTCGGCAGGCCTCTGCGATGCGGGCACGTTCGACCAAGTGGCTGAAGCGGAGGCCCGCTGAACTGAGCCTGCGCTGTAGCGTTCGCGGGGTGATGCCCAATTCAGACGCAATGAGGGTCTGATCGACACTACCCAGTATCAGTGCCTCGGCGATGGCGCGTTCCACAGCCGGAACGAAATCTTCACCCGCTACGGCCTCTGGCTTGCTGTACTGCCGGCTCCTGTCCGCCAGGCCCTTCAACTGGAGTTCTGCATGCCGCTCCAGCGTCTGCAGCAGTCCCTCGTCGGGTTGTCGAAGCGTTCTGGACAGATCAGTGGTGCGGATAACGATGCAGTCGATCTTGGCTTCGAAATACAGCGTCCTGCCAAAGACCTCCTCATATCGCAGACGTTCGGCTGGCTCAGGCTCAGGCCGGCGAAGCAGGACTGCCTGCGGCATCAGCGTGTCTTCATTGGCCAGCCAGCGCGCATACTGAGTCCATGAGGCGAAGACGTTATCTACCATGAGCCGTCTCAATTCGGGTACCCTGAAGCTGCAGCGCCATTCTACTCCAAGCAGAGAGTTATCGCTGGCAGGGCGCTTGTCCGAAAGCGTTGGCAAGGCAGAGCCAGTCAGCAAATGGGTCGTTCCCATATCGCCCACCAGCTTCTCGTAGGGCGCGATGCGGTGGACCGCCTGGCCTATGGTCTTGCAGCTCATGAGAATATAGCCAAGGGCGGAATAGCTGCCGGGCTGCACGAAGGCGCCACTCTTCAAGCCCAGCAAGGGGTCGTCCGACTGTAGCAGCAGGTTCTGCAGGATCTGTGCAAGCTGAACTCCGGTCAGCATGCCGCCCGACTTGTCGAGTACCTCGTCAAAAGAGAGCCCGGCCGCCTGACAGGCACGCGCCGTATCCAGTCCCATCGCGCCAGCCGCCAGCAGATATTGCAGGGCAGCAGGCCGGGATACCAGTCCAGGCGCCTGTGCTGAGGTGTACGTGGCTGTGGTCATGGCGTGACAGTGACGATAGTTTCGATTGATGATGTCGCAAAATGATACACGCCCCTGTCCGTAAGTGACACTGACTAATTCTGCCGATGCGCTAGGATGCAGCATCTCGATCACACGACTGGAGCCACTGCAATGCGACGATGGAACGGATGGGGCGATACCGCCACCGCTATGGATCTGCCCGAACAGGGCCTGGCCTTCCTCGGCGAACGAATAGGCGCAGGTTATCCCTTGCCTGATGCCAAGCTGGAAGCGGTGAAAGCGCTTGTACCGCCTTCACGTCTGCAGGGCATAGGTGAGGCAACAGGCGTTGACGTGATGCACGACGCCGAAAGCAGAATTCGTCATGCCCGTGGGCAGAGCCTTGCAGACTGGCTTGCCATGAGAAGTGGCCGCTTCGGCGCCTTTCCTGACGCTGTTGCCTTCCCACACTCCAGTGCTGATGTGCGCAAGCTGCTGGTGCACTGCGCGCGTCATGATATTGTCGTGATTCCCTACGGCGGAGGCACCAGCGTGGCTGGCCACGTCAATCCCGTCGAGGGCACGTCCAAACCCGTGCTCACCGTTTCGCTCTCGCGCATGAACAGTCTGCAGGATCTCGACGAAGAGAGTCAGATCGCGACATTCGGAGCCGGCGTTGCTGGACCACACCTGGAAGCTCAGTTACGCGCGAAAGGCTTTACGCTGGGGCACTTTCCACAGTCCTTTGAGCTATCGACCCTCGGTGGCTGGGTTGTTACCAGATCCAGTGGCCAACAATCCCTTCGTTATGGCCGCATCGAACAGCTCTTTGCCGGTGGTCGTGTCGAACTGATGCGTGGCGATGGCGAAGCACTCGACATACCGGCCTTCCCAGCCTCGGCAGCCGGACCTGATCTGCGCGAATGGTGCCTGGGTAGCGAAGGCCGCATGGGCATCCTCACCGAGGTCAAGGTGAGGGTAACCCGCCTCGCAGAGAAGGAGACTTTCCTCGCCTTCTTCCTCCCAAACTGGACTAAAGCACGCGATGCCGCCCGCGCCCTGGTGCAGAGCCGGACTCAGCTATCGATGCTGCGGGTCTCGAACGCCGTGGAAACAGAAACGCAGCTCGCACTGGCGGGACATCCGGGACAGATCGCCTGGCTGGAACGCTATCTCGGCTGGCGTGGCGCCGCTGAGGGTAAGTGCATGATGACGCTTGGCGTCACCGGTAGCCGGGCCCAGGTGAGCGCGGTGAAACAGCAGCTCAAGCACGTCCTCAGCGACTTTGGCGCTGTGTCGACCGGTGAACTGCTCGGACGGAAATGGGCGGAAAAGCGCTTCATGATGCCCTATCTGCGGGAGGCCCTGTGGCAGCAGGGCTACGTAGTGGATACGCTGGAAACCGCTACCAACTGGCGCAATGTCGACCGTCTGCTCAATGCCATCGAAGACAATCTGCGCACTACAGGGCCAAAGACACACGTATTCACCCATCTCTCTCACGTTTACAGCCAGGGCTGCTCGATATACACGACCTATGTGTTTCCTTGTCAGGCCAGCTATGACGAAACATTGAAGACCTGGGCAAAACTGAAACACAGCACGTCGAGGATAATTGTCGAGCATGGCGGCACCATCAGCCATCAACATGGTGTAGGCAAGGATCACGCGCCCTATCTACCTGCAGAGAAGGGCGATGTGGCGATGGAGGCCATTGGCGCAGTCATGAAGCATTTCGATCCGGCTGGTCTGCTCAATCCTGGTACGCTGCTCGCTGATGCGCCCGGTGTACCTTTGCCTGAACAGCTGGCGGGAGACTGAGATGAAATTCTGGTCGGCTGAAGCCCGCCGCAACACCCTCGCTGACTGGCGTGCGACCCCGCCCTTTGTTGACGTCCTCGTGGTTGGCGGTGGCATCACGGGCGCTGGTGTGCTGCGGGAAGCCGGTCGGGCCGGTTGTTCAGCAATACTGTGCGAGCAGAACGATTTCGCCTGGGGCACGTCGAGCAAGTCGTCGAAAATGGTCCATGGTGGTCTGCGCTATCTCGGCAGTGGTCAGCTGCAGCTGGCACGCGAGTCGGTATCCGAGCGCGAGCGGATGATGGTCGAGGCTGCGGGGCTGGTCGAACCATTGCAGTTCCTCATGGCTCACTATAGCGGGGAGTTCCCGCCAGCCTGGCTCTTCGACAAACTGCTGCATGTCTACGACCGTTTCGCCCGCTCAGCGGCGCTACGGCAAGGCGCTGAGCGAAAGCAGGTAAAGGCGATGGGGCACCGTCAGTGGCCAGCTCGCGACCATGGCATGCTCGCGACGAACCTGAAACAGCAGGGTCTTTCAGCGCTCACCCAGTTTACAGATGCGGTTACCGATGATGCCAGGCTGGTGATGCGGGTGCTTTTCGAAGCGCAGCAGACCGGTGTGCAGGCCTTTAACTACCTGCGTGTGCAGGCTGTCGCCCGAGCGGACGGCCATAACGGACAGAAAGGGCGCATAGAAGGCGCCTGGGTCGTGGATACCAGTCCGGATTCCGAGAGTGATGAGCCGTTCCTGATCAGAGCTCGAACGGTGATCAGTGCGACCGGAGCATGGGCCGATACCCTGCGCATGCACGAAGGCCATGAGGCAGCGATTCGGCCCTTGCGCGGCAGTCACCTCCTTGTGCCGAGCTGGCGCTTTCCCGTCGCTTTTTCGGTTAGCTATTTTCATCCCGTAGACAAGCGACCCGTCTTCGTATTTCCCTGGGAAGGCGCTACTGTGATAGGCACCACCGACCTTGATCACACCAAGGGCCTGCCGACATCAGATACCACGGATATTGCAATCAGTGAAGCCGAAACCAGCTATATGCTTTCAGGTATAGATGCACTGTTCCCCGGCATCAAGCTCAAACGCAGTGACATCGTCTCCAGCTGGTCTGGCGTGAGGCCAGTCATTGCCAGCGGCGCAGCGATCGACCCATCGAAGGAGAAGCGCGAACATGCCATCTGGGATGACAACGGTTTGATCACCATAGCCGGCGGCAAACTGACCACGTTCCGTCTGATTGCCCAGGACGCGCTGGCCCATGCGGCCAAATATACTGATGTTCGTGCTGGCACTTCTCGCCAGGCGATCTTCGACACCCATCAGCAGACAGCCGGGCAATCTTGCCGTCTTGCTGGGCGTTATGGTATTGCAGCTCGGCTCATGAATCACTCGAACGAACTGATCGCTGATACGGCCTTTCAGTGGTGCGAGCTCGAATGGGCCCTGCAGCACGAAGCTGTATTCCATCTCGACGATCTGCTGCTGCGGCGCACGCGCCTGGGGAGTCTGCTGCCTAACGGTGGAACTGAACTGTTCGGTCGGCTTGAGCCGCTTTGTAGGCAACATCTGCACTGGGATGATGCCAGGTGGCGCAATGAGCGCCTTCGATATGAAGACCTCTACAGCCGTTACTTCAGCATCGGAGCAAGTGCTGCAACGGACAAAGTGTTCGCCGGTAAAGCTTCTAAAGGCGTTGCAGCATGACCTACGTCATGGCTATCGACAACGGGACCCAGAGCGTTCGGGCCATTGTGTTTGACGAGCACGGCGAGGTTGTTGCTTCAGGCAAGCAGGAGATCGAGCCCTACTTTTCTGCGCAGCCAGGTTGGGCCGAGCAGAATGTCGATGTGTACTGGCAGGCCATGCTGACAGCCTGTCATCAGGTCTGGCAGTCTGGCGCGGTAGAGCCCTCACAAATCGAAGGCCTCAGCGTGACTACTCAGCGCGGCACCGTCGTGTGTATGGATGATGAGGGCAGGGCGCTGCGACCTGCCATCATCTGGCTAGATCAACGTGAGGCTGCCGGCACGCCACAACTGCCCGCGCGCTGGCGCTTGTTGTTCAAACTGGCTGGGGTCAGCCATACCATCGAAAGATTCTGCAAGAGGGCGCAGCTCAACTGGCTTGCAGAGCATGAGCCGGAAGCGTGGAAACGAACCCAACGTTTTGGCCTCTTGTCGGCCTGGCTGAACTGCCAGCTCACCGGCGAATTCCGCGACTCGATCGCTTCGCAGGTTGGCTACATACCTTTTGATTTCAAGCGTCGCAGCTGGGCGGGCAAGCGGGACTGGCGCTGGCATGTGCTGCCGGTGCGGCCGGATCAGCTGCCTGTTCTTGTCGAGCCGGGAGAGCGCCTTGGCCTGTTGCAGGCGAAGCAGGCGGGCGAGATGGGACTGCCCGAAGGGCTGCCAGTCTTCGCTGCAGCCAGCGACAAAGCCTGCGAAATTCTTGGCTCCGGCGGATATACCCCTGAAATCGGCTGCCTCAGCTATGGTACCACCGCAACTATCAACACCTGTCGCGACAGCTATCTCGAGGTGGAACCCCATATGCCGCCGTATCCCGCTGCAGTGCCTGGTCGTTTCGCCACCGAAGTCAATATCTACCGTGGCTTCTGGATGGTGAGCTGGTTCAAGAAGGAATTCGGCTCACGCGAAGTGGCGCTCGCGGATCAGCTTGATGTCGCGCCAGAGACCGTGCTGGACAAGTTGATCAGCGACATTCCTGCGGGTTCGATGGGTCTGGTTCTGCAGCCATACTGGTCGCCGGGCGCGCGCGACCCTGGACCCGAGGCCAAGGGCGGCATCATTGGCTTTGGCGATGTTCATACGCGGGCGCATATTTACCGGGCCATCCTGGAGGGCCTGGCCTACGGGCTGCGTGAAGGTCTGGAAAAAATAGAGAAGCGCTCTGGAACGAAACTGCAGTATCTGCGGGTTTCCGGTGGTGGGTCGAAAAGCGATATCGCGCTGCAGCTGACCGCCGATATCTTCAATCTCCCTGTCGAACGGCCTCACACCGCTGAAACCTCTGCCCTGGGCGCCGCTATCAATACCATGGTCGGCCTGGGGATCTACCCGGACCATCGTAGCGCAATGGAGAGGATGACCAGAGTTGGCAGGCGTTTTGAACCACAGCAGGATGCCGTGGCCACTTATGAACGCCTGTATGTCGAGGTTTACAAGCGCATGTACAAGCAGCTCCAGCCACTCTACAAGTCCATTAGGGACATCACCGGCTATCCCTCGCTTTGAACATCTGCCAGCTGCGCTGCGTAAGCTAGTAGACGAATAAACTTGAAGAGGGAAATGAATTATGTCGACTACCAATACTGCGAGTGCACACTGGACTGGTCCTATCAAACAGGGCAAGGGTACGATGAGTACCCAGAGCGGCGCTTTGAGTGAGCAACCGTACGGCTTCAATACCCGTTTCGAAGGTAAGCCTGGTACGAACCCGGAAGAACTGATTGGTGCTGCTCATGCCGGCTGTTTTTCGATGGCGCTGTCGCTGGGGCTCGGTAATAGTGACTTCACTGCAGACAGTATCGATACCAAGGCCACTGTCACCCTGGTAGAAGATAACGGCGGCTTCACGATTTCAAAAGTGCACCTGGATGTCGAAGCGAAGATCCCCGGAATCGAAAACAGCAAATTTCAGGAGATCTGCGAGGAAACCAAGAAGGGTTGCCCCGTTTCGAAGGTATTGAACGCGGAAATTACGATGGATGCCCGACTGAAATAGTCCGGGCATTTTCTGCGGACAAAAAAAAGGCAGAAGCGACTGCTCATCTGCTTCTGCCGGACGGATACTGCTTGATTCCGCCGTGGATACTGCTTGATTCCACGTGAGAAATAATACGCCAGATCCCATGTATCTTCCGTTGTGCAGCTGTTGGAATTGCGTGTACAACAGGTAAGCGTGCGTAACGCGAGATCTGAGTGGCGAGCGCTTCACACATACTTGCTCAGCCGTCAAAAAATCAGGGCGAAAAAAAAGGCTGGAGCGACTACTCATCTGCTCCTGCCCCAAGTGGGATACTACTCAACTCCACGATTAGAATATTAGGTGCTATTGACTGCTTATGCTGTTGTGTTGATGTCCCTTTTTGCAGGCTTCTGGTAAGCGAACGTAAACATATACTTCATACGCCTCAATTTGCAGGCTATTGTTCCGGCTGAGTAAAATGCTGCGCGACCTCCCTCCAGTGCGCGATAGACAGCGTGCCGGTCTCGTAAGCATGCGCCAGCTGGCGGAATGCGGCCTGTTCGATCACGTCAGCCGAGGGTATATGCGTCGAGGCATCGATGGCGACCCCGCCGGTGCCTACTTGTATTGATACAAAACCTGAGCTCGTCTTGAAGGCTTTCAGGTTCAGGCCCTCGTGTACCCGGCGAAAACAGCTCGATGTACAGTGTTCGATATTATTGAACTGACTGATGACCGCGAACTGGTTTTCGCTGATGCGGGCCACCATGTCCAGCGGGCGGGTCAGGTGCCTGAGTCGCCTCGCGACACCAACGATCAACTCATCCAGCAGCGTCGCGCTATGCCGCCGCTTCAACTGCTGCCAATTCAGCATGCCGATCATGAGAATGCATGAAGCACCACCTCGGGCCTCTGCCTGCTTGAGCGAGTCGGTCAACCTGGCGTGAGCCATCCGGTGATTCGGCATGCCCGTCAGCAGGTCCAGACCGTTCTTCGCCTGCAGCTCATTGTTGTTCTCGAGTAGCAGCTGATTTGCAGTAAGCAGGTTGTTCTGGATCTCCGACGTTCGGTCGGCTGCATAAATGCGTGGCAGCAACTGCTTGTTCATGTCCGACTTATGGATGAAATCGTCTACACCGCGGTCAAAGGCCTCCATCAGGGCCTCGTTGCCTTCGCGCGCCGTCAAGAGAATGATGTAGGTAAAGTGATTCTGAGCCTCATCCAGTTGTCGAATACGATCAGCCAGCTCGAGGCCGTCCATTTCGGGCATCAGCCAGTCGGCAATGAGTACGCTCGCTGGACGAGTTTCCAGCGCAGTTACACCGCCATGAGGAGTGTTCGCAATTCGAATATCGCGATAACCGGCATTCTTGAGGGTTCTGGCGATGATGGCAGAGCTGAACTTGGCGTCATCGACGACCATGATGGCAAGGTCTAGATTGGGCATAGGCAGGATCTTCTGATGTCTTTTTTAGTGAGAGATGTCCCTGAGCATCACATCCTGCTCGCGACGTGCTCCAGGAAGTATAGTCGCATGACTTTGATTCCGTGTAGAATCTGAAAGAAATTCCAGTGAGGACAATAGCTGTGCCGAGTTTTGATATTGAAAGCACCTTTGATCGACACGAAATGACCAATGCGGTCGACCAGGCCAACAAGGAACTCGAAAGACGCTTTGATTTCAAAGGCATCGATGCAACGTTCGAATTGACCGAGAATAGCGTGGATCTTACCGCCGAGGAAAGTTTCCACGTCGACCAGATGTTTTCCATCCTCGTCACGGCGCTCACCAAGCGCAAGCTCGATGTCCGAAGCCTCGGCGAGTCGACCACCAATCGGACCGGTCGCAAGATGACCCGAAGCTATCCGTTGAAGCAGGGCATCGATCAACCGACCGCGAAGAAGATCATCAAGGTCATCAAGGATGCCAAGCTGAAGGTGCAGGCGTCTATCCAGGGCGAGCAGGTGCGGGTAACCGGCAAGAAGCGTGACGATCTCCAGGAAACAATGGGGCTGCTACGCGGTAATGATGAGATTCCAGTACCACTGACCTTCACAAACTTCCGCGATTGAACATGCCTCAAGAGCAGTCCTGGTGGGCGGCGCTGTCGGTCTATGCCAGCAAGCCGGTGCTCGTGCTCTTTGCGCTGGGCGTCTCCGCGGGCCTGCCGTTTCTGCTGGTGTTTTCCACGCTTACGGCCTGGCTCACTGAAGCTGGTCTGACCAACACCACCATTGGTTTTATCAGCTGGGTCGGGATTACCTATTCGATCAAGATTATCTGGGCGCCGCTGGTCGACCGGATTCGCATTCCCGTCCTGCATCGCTGGGTGGGGCCGAGGCGCAGCTTCATCATGCTGGCGCAGTTGGGTATCGGCGGCGGTTTGCTGGCGATGAGCGTCTTGAACCCGGCCACCGAGTTCGAGTTGCTTGCCTTCTTCGCCGTGGTAGTTGCTTTCTCGTCGGCCACGCAGGATATCGCCATCGATGCCTATCGTATCGAGCTGGCTGAAGACAATATGCAGGCAGCGATGTCTGCGGCGTATGTTTTCGGTTATCGCGTCGCCTTGCTGATTGGTGGGGCAGGGGCCTTGTATATCGCCGAGTTCTTCTCCTGGCAGATCGCCTATCAGTCCATGGCTGCGCTGGCTTTCCTGTTGCTGGGCGTGACGCTGATTGCCGATCAGGCGACTGTACACCGGCCGAGCACGACCTTGGCGCCGGGCAGTGGGGCTGTTGCCTGGCTCACGCACACCGTCGTCGATCCCTTTGCCGACTTTCTCCGCCGCTACCGCTACCAGGCACTGCTGATACTGGCCTTGGTCGGCTGCTATCGCATCAGCGACATCATCATGGGCGCGATGGCAAACCCCTTCTATCTGCAGCTTGGCTTCAGCAAGACCGACATCGCTAACGTGACCAAGGTCTTCGGCTTTGGCATGACCATCCTGGGCTCGTTTCTCGGCGGCCTGCTGGTTACTCGTTACGGTGTCGCGCCGATACTCTGCATCGGCGCTATTTGTGTGTCCGGCACCAATCTGCTGTTCTCCTGGCTCAGTACCGTACCGCCGGATCTGCTGTCTCTCGGCATTGTGATCAGTGCGGACAACCTCAGCGGTGGGCTCGCTATTGTGGCCTTCATCGCCTTTCTATCCAGCCTCACCAGTAGTGAGTACACCGCAACGCAGTACGCGCTGTTCAGCTCGATCATGACGCTGCCGGGGAAGTTCTTCAGTGGCTACTCCGGGCTGATGGTGGATAGCTGGGGTTTTGGGAACTTCTTTCTGCTGGCTGCCGCGCTGGGTGTGCCGGCGATTGGCTTGAGTTTTTATTGGTTGTGGACGCAGCGTTCTACTGCAGCACGTGGATTTCCCCCGGAGCGGTGAGGTATCCCAAGATCGTTCGGAAAGTGACCTGCGTCACTGCAGAAATCTAAATTCATATTTGATTATTTATTGATCTAATTATCGGGTATGATGCGCCGGTCTTGAAAGCGGACTACAAGATGTTAGCCACGGATCTGGCCCCTCAAGAGCGTTTTAACGCTTTCTGGTCTTCTCTTGTCTCTCGTTCCTGTAATCGGTTTCGGATGTTCCTTCTCTCGATTTTACAAGGATGTAGATATGCTACCTTTTTCTCGTTTGTCACTTCTCGCCGTGGTTATTGCGCTCAGTGCTTGCGGCGGAGGGTCCTCTGGTGGAGGTGCTCCCTCAGCCGTCCAGCCCGGCGAATCCTCGGGCGCTCCTGAGCCCGGCCAGCCTGCAGGTGGCGAGTCAGGCTCACACGCCTCAGGCGCTATGGATAGCAAGATTGACGGTGTCTCGTTCGACAGTGCCAGTTTCGACTTTTCCGAGCAGACCGGAATCGCTCGAGTGACGGTGAACCGCTCTGGCGATATATCTCAGCCGGCGACTATCCAGTTTACTACTAGCGATCACACAGCCCTGGCGGGTGAGGATTACGCCAGCGAAACAGGCTCGCTGACGTGGGCTGCCGGTGATGGCGAATCGAAGACTATCGATATTCAACTTATTATCAACGCTCAATCGGAACCAGTAGAGCAACTCTCTGTTGAGCTGACCGATATTTCCGGCGCGCAGTACGGCGACTTTTCTTCAGCATTGGTGAATGTGATCGACTATCAGGCCGAATGTCAGCCATGGTCCAGCTACTATGTTGAGTCTCCGCTGACTGTATCTGCGGGTTGCTACAAGGTCGATAAGACAATTGTGGTCAGACGCGGCGGTGAGTTGGCGCTCGAGGCGGGCGCCAGGCTCGAATTTGCCGATAACGAGATGATGGAAATCGAGTCTGACGGTCTGTTGATTGCAGCTGGTACTGCACAGAATCCGGTGGTATTCACAGGCCAGCGTGCAGAAAATGGTTACTGGACAGGGCTCTTCATCAGATCTCTTGCCGAAAGTGCGCTTGAGCATGTGATTGTCGAATATGCCGGGTTCGGCTTCGATGACAGTAATATTTCCGTCAGCTTCGCTGGGGCCGCACGGTTCAAGAGTGTTCTGTCGCGGTTTAGTGAAGGTTACGGCATTCGTATCTCGGAAGATGCGCAAATTTCTGAGTTTGTGAGCAACCGCCTTACAAGAAATCAGTCCTATCCGGTGGCGGTTGGTTCGAACAATGCCTACGTGCTTGACAGAACAAGTATCTACACAGGTAACCGGACTTTGGATGGACAGGGAAGGGATGCAATTGCACTGCTGGATCGAAGCATCAGAAAAGATCAGGAGTGGGAGGATGTCGGGGTTCATTACCAGACGTCTACCCTGGGCCTGGAATTGTATTCTCGGCTGCATATCCTCGGAGGCACTACCGTAGTCTTCCGTGCGGATACGAGCTTCAGGATAGAAAATACCGGTGAGCTGATCGTCGGCAGTTCTGCCGGCCCGCTGGTTGTGTTCACCGGTCTGGAACAGATTCAAGGATACTGGAGAGGCGTGGAGGTCTATTCGGGAAGAGAAAACATAATAGATAATACTGTAATCGAGTATGCCGGTAGTGATGCTGGATACTTCGAAGCAGCGGTAGGCGTCAACAGCCACGACGGAAAGCTAAAATTACGAAACTCTCTCATACAGCACAGTGAGGGGGACGGTTTCTCGGTCGGTGCTCAGAGCTCTGTGGAAATTTCAAATCTCACTTCTACCTTCAACAACCGCCCAGGGCGAGTCAGCGTGCGTGAAGTCAATTCGTTGAGCTCAAATAGTGACTTTTCCGGCAATACGGTCGATCGGATATTCGTGACAGGAAATTCGCTTGATCGTAATAATGATCAAACATTCAAGGCGATCAACGTACCGTACCGAATTGATAAAACAACAGTTAACGGACCGATTTCGCTTCAGAGTTCAGTCGTGATCGAAGCGGGTGTAGTGATTGAATTCGGCTTGAATGCTGGATTCAACATTGATGTTGACGGGTCGCTCAAGGCCGTCGGCACCCCTGAAAAGCCCATCCTGTTTACGGCTGCGCAAAAAGTCAGAGGTGGCTGGAACGGTTTCCAGTATACATTCTCGGGTGATCCGGATAACCAGATCGATCATGCCATATTCGAATATGGCGGCGAAAGCCAAGGCAACACGCATGCGCTGTTAGGCTATTTCGGTTCCGATGTGAGAGGCAGCGTAACCAACACCATCTTCAGAGAAAGCCTGACAAATGGTTTGATCCTGTCCGGAATGGTAACCGAAGCAGGCAATACCTTCGAAGGTATTCAGTTGCAGGCTATCGTCGACAATAGGTAGCACAACATCCCAGGCCGGGTCAGGCATTCGCCATGACCCGGTCTGGACATGCTGCCTAATCAGCTATCTGTCGAAGTGGTATGTCGGCAGAAACTGGCTCCGCATAATACTTTTCACGCTTCACTTCAGTCTTGACAGAAGCAGGCCCAAAACCGGCCACATCAAAAGCATCCGCGGCCTCAGAGTCAGAGAACCGCTGAACTGGCTGCATAGTTACCGAAAGCGCCTCATCGACGACGAGGTTGAAGACGTGCCAGTTCTCCAGCGACGCATCACCCTCGGCTTCAGTCGCTGAGAACACCTGGATATCGCCTTTCAGATTAAGCTCAACCCGGGTAGGTGAGGCCGCAATCGTACCAGTGCCGGAATACAGGTTGACCACGTAACGGTAAGTACCAGGCACCTGAAATTCGGGCAAAGTGAGTACTTCAGGGCCGAATGAGGTCACGTCATCCACATCGAGGTCGTATTGTGTGGTGCCTACAGTGACAGTCTTGTTCGCGAAGTAGATTTGGAACTCGCCACCGTTGCCATCAGGCCCAAAGAAGTGCGTGTCCAGATCCCGCGGGTCTTCACCCCAGGTCAGCCGAGCGGTAGCCGCGCTTGGTGACAGCACCAGACAATCGGGGATCGTGACATCACCAGTACCGATGTCGGTGATGACGGTTTCACTCTGCGCTGCCAATACCGCTGCTACCAGCAGTTGGCTTTCGGGACGAACCGGGACACTGAACTCCCCATTTACATTAGTCAGCGTTCGGCTACGGCCTATATATGTGCGGCCATCTGCCATAAGACGGACATTGGGCAAACGCTGGCCGTCCGCATTGGCAACGCAACCAGACAGGGTGACCGCGTCGAACTGGATGTCGGCATTCCAGATGCCTGTCTGATTAATCGTCCCCTGATAGGCCCAACTTTCACCAAGCTGAGTCAGCTGAGCGACTCCCCTGTCCACCCAATAACCGAGGGTGGTATCGAAGAAGAAAAGAGGAACGCTCGCTGGTGCGGTCGTCGGATCGATGGTCGACGCCAGCGGGATGCTCAGTACTGGCGCACTAGCACCCGCGAAATTGAGTGCTTCGCCCGCCGAATTCGTTATGCTGATTTCGATCGCGCCGAAGCTCTCGATCTGGCTCACAGTGCCAGTCGCTGGATCGATGGCTTCAAAGCTGCCAGGCATGAGGGCAGGGTCGGATGATGGGTCTATCAGGGTGTACCCGACACTATAAGCGCCTTCAAAACTGTTGCCTGCAGCATCGATGAGACTGGCAGCGGGCACATTGAGCACTGGAGCCGTTGTCTCACCATTTACAGTTGTACGCGTGTGGTTGACCGTCAGTGGGGCGCTGGTCGAGCCCTCAACCTGGGCGACCACTGGCTGCAGTTGTGGAATCAGCGCCACTGCCAATCCTGCATTGCCGGCAGGAATGGTTACTACACCACGAGCGTAACCGGGCGCCGTGACGTCTAGCAAAAGCGCGGCATCTGAATCTGGGCGGTCGATTGTGAAGGCGCCAGCCGCGTCAGCTGTGGCTTCTGAAAATGCCACGAAGCGCTGGTCCGCCCCAGCAGAGAGTCGGATGACTGCAGCGGGAATGACATCGCCGGTATAGTAGTTCCTCACCACGCCAGCCAGTTGCAACACCTCTGCAGGCGCTTCCGGTGTGGTCTCAGGTGGTGTACTGCCAGATCCGACTGGATTCGTCGGTGTTGTCGGGTCTGTACCATCCACCGGTCCCGCGGGAGGATTGCCTCCGCCAGATCCGCCCCCGCCACCGCAAGCGCTGAGAGCGAGCGCCAGGGTGATGGCCACCGAGAGCTTGTGCAGAGAAATTCCAGAAGCGAGCATCTTCATACAACATCCTTTCATTGAGGTATGCACAGACTCTGTGCAAAGGTTGGTTCCGATTACCTCTGACGGACACACAGAAGAAGCGCGATGTAAATTGCTTTGCCCGCTTCGTGTTGCTCCTTTATCTTGTTCTCGATCCAACCCCCATTCAGACAGGCGCCTTTATGACCTCAAGCCCCGTTTCTCTCGTCCCCCTAGCTTTTGCTGTCGTAACAATGCTGGCTCCAATCGCCAACGCCATAGAATGCAAAGGCAACTTCCGCTCACCGAACGCCTATCCCGCCGCCATGCAACCAACGCTCGACAAGATGATCGCCAATGGTCAGCAGGACGAAGCGCAAAACCTGCTGCCAAGACTGTCCCTGGACCCTGGAGCGAAGACTTTCGAGATGACTTTCTTCGGCACGCACAAGGGGACAGGTCCTTACAGCATGGAAGGTGATCGCATAGTCATGAACGCTGACCCCGATTCAAAGGAGGGCGATGTGATGGAGGGCACAGTCAATGCCGATTGTTCAGCCATCGAACTGGATTTTGGCGAGGCCAACAAGGTGCAGCTTATGAAGCTTCCCAACTGAAGCGCGATATTAAGATGAGTTATTGAGTCAGGTTTGTTTTCATCGTGAAGTAGGGAAGGCTCAGTAGCCTTGCCAGAAGCGCTGCTTCCAGTCCTGCACGCGGCCGTTCGCCACCTCGACACCTTCCTCAACAAGCCGCCGTACCTGTTCATGATACTTCTTCGTCTCCTGGGCAAAGGCGATCTGTCCGCCCGCCCGAACGACCCGGTGCCACGGCAGGCCGTCGACC
>TARA_R100000306_G_scaffold47172_2_pt1 | contig 84405 bp, 65 predicted proteins | sample TARA_R100000306 | Tara Oceans TARA_R100000306 (sample SAMEA2620824) | marine metagenome | biome: marine biome (ENVO:00000447); feature: mesopelagic zone (ENVO:00000213); material: "saline water (ENVO:00002010), including plankton (ENVO:xxxxxxxx)" | depth 1000 m | reverse complement strand
GGCTCGTGAGCAGCTTGAGAATGGCGTAGCGACACTGAAGGGTAACGGCGGGTCCGAGCACTCAGCTATCGACAAGGACGCGGCGCGAAATCTTGCCGAAAAGTTGGTGCAGGATGCTTCGACGGAACAAGCCTCTACCGGCAACTCCCAGGGTCCAGCCGACATCGACACCAGCGAACTTGCTTTTCGGCTTGAGAAGCTTGCAGAAGCAGACCCCGCAGAAGCTCAGGCAGTGAAAGCTGCCCTCAACGAGCTTCTGCCACTCGATCAGCTCGCCGCCCTGAACGAAGATCTTGGCGGCGGCAGAAGCCTGACCGAGCGTCTCGCATTGATCGTTGAGAGCCCCGGCGATGCAGCAGTCGGCGTCGGTAAAGGCGTGGCAACCGACGCAAGCGATGACATGGAATTCAAGCTGAAAGTGTTCACCAACCTGGTGGGTACGAAACTTCAAGTCGATAGCATGCTGATGAAGGGCAGAGACCCGGAAGCTTCAGCTGGTTTGATGCAACAAGCTGAAGCGATGTATCGGAAAACAGATGACATTGACCTACCCGCTCCTGAGATCAAGAATGGCGCTGAAGCAGGTGGTAGAGACCTGGCTTCAGTGGCGGAAATTGTGACAGGCGATCTGAGTGGCCTTGCGAAGGGTAAAACACTTGATGGACTAGGTCCGAAAAAGCCAGATCCATCAATGAAATCAGATCTTACGCTGTCGGTCCCGGACAGAATAGCTAGGCTAGAGCTGGAAGGTCATGCTCCTATCCGGCACGGTGGACCGAATCGCGTTACTGATGTTCAGTTGGAGGATCGTGCTGTGAGAGGAATTGATCCGGCTTCAGGTACGACAATGGATGCGTTCGCGATGTTCCCTGATGGGACCCCGAGGCCTCACAAAGTCGGACGCAATGCCACCGCGTTTTCAAGTGACGAAGCGCTAGTTAAGGCAGATGATTTCGCTCGCAACTCACAACAGTTCCAGCAAAATGTTGCACGAGCACAAGCGAATGGTGACCCCTATGTCGCTCCTGTAGAATTGTCACTTCAGGACGTATTCGGTAGCAACTACCTGGAAGCTGTTCGTGGTGTAGCCCGAGTTGGGAGTCCCAAGAATCCCACTGGACACATTCCGATCGATTTCACTGACGGCACCATCAAGGCAATTTTCAAACTAGACAATGATGGAAATGCCAGCCTGGTCACGTTATACCCTGAACCTAACTTGAAGAAATCAAATGAGCCAAATTAAAGAGCCACTACGATCAATCATCAGTAAGTATTATCAAGTCGAGCTTTATGATCCCCAGCGAATAAGGGAGGTGATTGTTTCGGGAAGGGGGTTCCCCTGTTCAGCAGAAGTGTTTCGATCCCAATTGCGAGAGGCTATTGACGGAAATCTCATATCGCCAGAAGAATATGAAGCTTTGACCGACGAAGAGTTTGAAACACAAGAAGACCTAAATGCCTGGTTGGAGGAAATGTATTCAGAAATTCCCGATCAGGCAGCGTGTGCTCGCGCTTGACGAGGGTCATCGGCGGTGAGTCCGCCGCCGATGTTTTCTATTTTAATTCCCGCATCGATGAACTAACGCAGCTCTCGCTGGACGAGGACATCTGATACTAACTGCCCGAACATCTCGACCTGAAACATCCCCCCAAACACAGTAAACTACCCCCGCCATCCAACCCACCGTCCCGATCCTCCACATGAACACCACCATCGACAACTTCCTCACCTCCTTCGACAAGAAAACGCTCGACAAGGGTCGCGACCTGTTCATGCGCGGCAAGGTGCTGGATGTTCATGTGCAGGAAGACGGTGAGCTGCAGGGTCTCGTTCAGGGCAGCACGCGCGAGCCCTATCGGCAGACGGTCTTCGTCAACAATCCGGCAACGAACCCTCGGGGCAAGAACCGGGTCATGGGTTTGTGTAGCTGTCCCGTGCATCGGAACTGCAAGCATGTGACGGCTGTTGTCTTCGAGTTTTTCGCTCAGCAGGCGGAAGCCATTACAGCCGAGCCAGCCAACGCCACCCCCGTCAAGGCCACGGAGGCGAAGCCATCGCAACGCCCTACCCGCCGCATAGAAGCCGAGCCTCAACCGCTATTGCGCTTCGGCAAGGGTCGCTATCAGGCGCATCGCAGTGGCCGCGTGCGCATCCTGCTACAACAGCAGAAGCAGCTGCTGAAAGACGCTGGTGAGCCGGTCAATGCACTGCTCGAGAGTGAACAGTTCTGCTACGCGCTGCCAGGATTTCGCTACGAAGACGTTGCGGTCGACACGCTCCCTGAAGACATCGATGTCGAACGCGTTGAGCAGACGCTGGTGGTCGATGGCGAATGCCTTGCCGTAGTGCGCGACGTGAAAGCTGAACAAGCCTGGCTGGACGAGCTGCACTGGGTCGGACTCAGGCCGCTCCTGAGTGCCGAAGCCTCGACCACGGATGACGATCTGACCCATGGGTTGGTCTTCGATCTGGTGCATCAGGATCAACCCTGGATCGAGCTCATGACCAAGGTCGTGCCGCGTTGGGAAACCGAGGGCTGGGAGGTCCACTACAGCGATGACTTCCCCTTCGCCAATATCGTAGTGCCGGATGGGGATGTCACCTGGTTCAACGACCTTTCGCCTGCCGAAGACGGCAGCCTGTTCCTCGGAATTGGCATCGAGATAAATGGCAGACAGTACGAGCTACTGCCCTGCCTGCTGCGGCTGATGAACGAGTACACGCCGGCATCACTGGCTCAGCTGCCTGAGGGCGGCGCGCTGCCGGTGGTTGTTGAAGACGGTACCAAGCTCTATCTGCCGGTCAGCCGAATTCGGACCCTGATTAGTACGCTTTACGAGCTGTTCGATACCCAGCCAAAGAACTCGGATATCGAGCGCGGCGTGCGCATTCAGCAGGCGGATATGGCACTACTGGACGAGCTCGAAATGGAGTCGCGTCACCACGAGAGTGTCGTAAAGCTGCGCAGGATGATCGACCAGCTGGGCCAGCCGGCGCTAGCCGATGAGGTGGAACTGCCTGATAGCTTCAAAGCCACCCTGCGTGGCTATCAGTCTGAGGGTGTGCGCTGGCTTCAGCTCCTCAGGCAGGCCGAGGGTGGTGGCATACTGGCCGACGACATGGGCCTGGGCAAGACCATTCAGACACTGGCGCACCTGTGCATCGAACAGGCGGCTGGTCGACTCGACAGACCAGCGCTGCTCGTCGTGCCGACCAGCCTGATTACCAACTGGCGCGCCGAGGCGGCGAAATTTGCGCCCACGCTTCGATTGCTGGTGCTGCACGGGCCAGATCGGCATCTCGATTACCCAGGCATAGATCAGCACGATCTGATCATCACCACCTATCCGCTCGTTATACGTGATGCAGAAGTGTTGACGAGCCTACAATGGTCGCAGCTGATTTTGGATGAAGCTCAAAACATCAAGAATCCGCTCTCGAAGGTCACACAGCTGCTCTGCCGGTTCAGGGCATCACAGCGCCTGTGTCTGACCGGCACACCGCTGGAAAACCATCTCGGCGAACTCTGGTCTCAGTTCCACTTCCTGAACCCCGGATTGCTTCGCGAGCGAATACATTTCAACCGCCACTTCAGAAGGCCCATTGAACAGCATAGCGATGCCAGCCGTCAGCGCGCGCTCCATGCTCGAATCGCGCCTTTCATGCTGCGTCGTACCAAGGCTGAAGTCGCCACTGAACTGCCGCCTAAGACTGTTATGATCAAGCGCGCCGTGTTCAAGACGAAACAGCGCGATCTCTACGAGACGGTTAGGGTCACGATGGAGAAAAAGGTCCGCAGACTCATTGCGAGCAAGGGCCTGAAACGCAGCCAGATCGAGGTACTGGATGCGCTGCTTAAACTGCGCCAGATCTGCTGCGACCCTGGCCTGCTAAAGCTGCCGGCGGCGCAGCAGATCAATGAAAGCGCCAAGCTGGAACTGCTACAAAGCCTGCTCCCGGAACTGCTGGAGGAAGGCCGACGCGTGCTGATTTTTTCGCAGTTCACCAGCATGTTATCTCGCATCGAAAGCGCCCTGCAGACCGCCGGCATCGACTTCGTCAAACTCACCGGCGCCACCCGTGACCGGGCAACACCCCTCCAGCGTTTTCAGAATGAAGAAGTGCCCGTCTTCCTGATCAGCCTCAAGGCGGGTGGTACCGGACTCAACCTGACTGCAGCCGACACCGTGATCCACTTTGATCCCTGGTGGAATCCCGCCGTCGAGGACCAGGCCACCGACCGCGCCTATCGGATCGGCCAGGACAAGCCGGTCTTCGTCTACCGCCTCATTGTGGAGGACAGCGTCGAGGAGAAGATGCTTGGTCTACAGAAACGAAAGCGTGCGCTGGCTGAGAGCGTTTATGATAATGCTGGGGGGATGGGTTACGGGTTCGATGAGGGGGATCTGGCGGAATTGTTCAGCTAGGCGATGCTGGTAGTGGTTTCAAATAAAGAGGCTCGTTGGACTTCTCCACGATACGGCTAGAAAGAGCGGATTGCGGTCAGCGGGTCAACGTGAGATGGCAGGTTCTCGAGTTGCGCATTCAATCGATCCACCTCACCAGAAGATATCTGTCACCTGCGCACGGCATTTTGGAGTTCGGAGAGCTCCACGTCTGGAAATCGGCGCTTTCGAGCCTTCAGGATAGGGGCAGTCGCTTTAGCGAGCCTGAAGAAGATAGCCAAGGCAATTGAAAACAATTGTCAAATCTCTCACACAACTGAAAGCCTCCACCGAATAGCTGGGTATGATACCGCCCTTTCATTCTGAAGGCAGGGCTGTAATGACACTCATCAATTGTTTGACTCGGCTTGTTCTGCTGGCTGCCGCCGCGTTTCACCTTGCGAGTTGCGCAACAGGTCCGGTCCACATTGGCAAACAGGCCTTCGGTCCAAAATCGGACTGGTGCGGCATCGGCGCGGATAACTGCAGCTATGGCGAGCCGCCAAACACCATTCACCTGAAGGCAGTTGAATCGGCACACCTCAAGTATCGCATCGAGGGCGGCTTCGACGTTCATTACCAATCGCCAGATGAGCTTTTTAAAGTGAAAGTCTTTGTTCTCCTTCTGAATGAGAAGGGCATTGTCGTGGGCGAGGAAAGACTGAACCTGCGGTCTCTGGACACCGACTTCGTTACCGAAATCCAGACGATCAAGCCTGCCGCTTATGTTATTCTCGCCGACCTTGTCATCTGGACGCGCAGTTGATTTGCGGTTTGTGATCGCTGGCTGCAACCCCTAGGCTCCGGTCGCGTGGTGGCGCATGTGATTTCAGTCAGGAAATCACGCCTCAAACTCCCTCGACCGGCGCTTGTGTCGGACAGGCCTCCACTTCCGCCCGAAACCGGGGCAGATATTCCGGATAGTTCTCCTTAATAAAGCTGATCATGCCTTCTCGCATCGCGCATCTCAGATCCCAGAGGCCGTTGGAGTTCCTCGCGCTCATCAGAAAACGGACCTGAATCGCCTTCTCGCCTGCTTCCACTACCTGAACCGTCGCCGTTCCACGATCCCAGTTCGTCGACTCCTCAAGCAGGCGCGTGAATTCCTTGCGCAAGGGGTCGATAGGGATGCCATAGTCAGCCCAGATGGTGGTTGTGCCAAGCAGGTCGGCGCTGTACCGCGACCAGTTCTGAAACGGGTTTTCGATAAACCACTGCAAGGGTACGATCAGGCGACGCAGGTCCCAGATGCGCAGCACCACATAGGTCGACGTGACCTCCTCCACCCAGCACCACTCACCCTGAACGTACAGTACGTCATCGATACGGAAGGGCTGGGTGAGCGCAATCTGCATGCCGGCTAGCAGGTTACTCAGCACTGGGCGAGCAGCGAAACCCAGGATGATGCCACCAATACCGGCTGAGGCCAGCAGGCTGGTGCCAATTTGCCTGACGGAGTCGAATGTCATTAGCGCAGCACTGATACCCACCAGAACGATGATTACGTTCAGACAGCGAACGAGAAATCGGGTCTGCGTCTCGACCTTGCGTGCCCGCTTCCACTGGTCCTCCAGCGCCGGATTCATCTTGACGATGACCTCGCCAATGGCCGAGACACAGCCAACCGCCGCCCAGGTAATCGCAAGAATCAGCAGCAGGGTCGTTGTGGCCTGGACCGAAGCCAGCAGCGGAAGATCTTGCGGTACCGAATGCAGCACACCCGATAGCGCCAGCAGACAGAAAATCACGCCCAGAGGGCCTGCTGTGGCGGTAAGAAAAATTCGTGAAGCAGAATCAGGTTCGGCAAAACGGTCGACTACAAAAACCAGTAATTTATAAAGGCCAAAACCCAGGAATAGAGCGAGTAGAGCAAAGGCGGCAGTGCCTGCCCAGGCAATCAGACCTTCCTCAATCACCTGCAGCATACATCCTCCGCGAGTTCTGAAACTATCGGGCTCTGGTCGTCTACGTGGTGCAGTTCAGCCTGGCTCGCCCAAAAGTTCGATGTCGTGTTCAGCACAACCGGTCAGCAGGGGCTGGCGAGTGAGCAGCGGCTTCTGAAAGAGAAAGGCGTGATCCTGGACTGTGCAGCACCATCACTGTCCGGATCAGCCGAGATCGCCAGACGCTATGCGTTTTCAAAGGGCTATCGTAACGAGTTTGTCCTCTATCAGTCTTCAGGCGAAGATCTTACCTATCTCGCCGGGCTGTTCGAGGCGAAGCGTCTCAAGACCAGGATAGCTACGAGGGTCGCTCTTGCAGATATCGAAGCGGGCTTTCAGATGATGACCAGCGGACATTCGGCAGGTAAGATCGCTGTCGCCAATCATTAGTCAATGGCCTGTACGTTTACGCCTTGATAACCGGCAGCTCAAACTTCTGCCAGGCGCTCATTCCGCCAAGCAAATTACTCACATTGGTGTACCCTGCCTTGAGCAGAATGCTCACCGCCACACCTGCGCGATGGCCTACGCCGCAGGTCACCGCTATCCTGTCTGACTTGCCGGCTTTCAACTGATCGAGCCGATCTGCAAGATGGCCGACATAGATATTCTGTGCGTTCTCAATATGTCCGGAAGCAAATTCATCGTCCTCGCGGACATCCAGCACCACGTATTTGTCTCGCTGTTCATGAAGCGCCTTCGGCGTGATGACATGGCAGCTCCTGATAGGCGTGGCCTCTTTCCGCCACTCTGAGAAGCCACCAGTCAAACCAGCCGTGACCTTATCAATGCCAATACGACTCAGATGCCGGGTTGCAACCGCCACGTCGTCCGTGCGATCGCATATCAGCACCACGGGGCTCTCTGGGTTGGCCACCCAGCCACCAAACACGGGCAGACCACCCATCCACACACTGTAACTGTCTGGCACGTGTCCGCCTGCGAATGCCTCAGGCTCTCGGGTGTCGATCAAGAGGTGATCGGCTTGCAGCTTGGATACTTCGCTGCTTGTCAGAAGATCTGGCTCATTCGACTTCGGAGGCAAGCCTCCGCTCAAATTGACCTTTTCCATGTGTCGAAAATAGGGCGGACGCGGCGGCTTTTCACGACCCTTGTACTCGACGAATTCGGATCGAGTCAGTGTGAAGACCTTGTTGTACCGTTTCTCGGCACCAATCGTTGATAATGGCTTTTCGGCCATTCCGCTGCCGCAAACCGAACCTGGGCCATGTGCTGGCAGGACAATGGTGGTATCACCCAGTCCGGCAAGTTGCTGGTGCACCGAATCATAAATTACGCCCGCGTTCTTTGCTGTGTCATCGACATCTGGAAGATCGGTCCGGCCGGTGTCGCCAAAGAACAGCGTGTCGCCCGTGAAGACACACCACGGCACTTCGCTATCGGCTTCGTAGACGGCATAGCACATGCTTTCTGGGGTATGACCCGGCGTTTCAAGCGCAACGATTTTCAGTGAGCCAAGCTCGAAGCTTTCGTGATCGGCAAGACGGATATCGCCGTGCCCGAATAGCTCATGTTTACCGGTCACGATACTGGCACCCGTCAGCTCACTGAGATGCGCAGATCCAAGCACGAAATCTTCCTGCCGATGCGTCACGACAACGTAGCGGATTGTGCAGCCCTGTTCTCTGGCTGCGGTGAGGTATTCATCGACGTCGCGCCGAGGATCGATCAGCGCGGCTTCGTTGCCATCGCACAGCAGGTAGGCAAAATGCGCGATGGCCGGTGTTTGTATGGTAATGAGTTTCATAGCTGTTCCTCGCTCTCACGCCTGGTTCCGCTTATCGACACGCCATCTCATTGTGGCCTCGTCTGCATTGCGACTTCTGGTTCAGCTGTCTACGTCGCGACTTCATGATGGGTTCGTTCTCTTTCGCAGCATGGAAGCTCTCCACAGGGGTACGTGACTGTAATTTTTATGTGTCGCCACAACCAGACACCTGTCCGCACTTGAGCACACCCAGGCTCCGAAGCCACGCCTGTACTGGCAAACAAGGCTCAACAGTGGCTGAGTTTGATCCGGGGCCTATGCTGCACCGCTTCGATCCGCGGGGAGCGTAGCGCTACCTGTCTGCCCTCCCGGACGCCCGCCCGCAGCATATTGACGAGAACAAAGCCAACATCTTGATTTAAAACGGTTTCTCCACAATGGCACAAAACCCGCCTTGCATACCCCGGCAGTCGTCGCCCCTTTGGCACATCCGGCTTACTCAATACTACTATTACAACAAGAAAGGAGCTTTCATGCGGTTCAAAGACACCTTCGTGCGTCCGTTGGTAACCAGTTCTATCTCGACATTCTCCCTAACGGCAATGGCGCTCGGCATTGCCTGCACGGCAGCAGCCGTCGAAACGACCATAAAGGACACCACACTCACCCTGTACGGCTACGGCAAGCTCGATCTCATCTACGATGTCGACGCCGATCTTGGCAACCTGATTACTCACAGCAACATCCGCCTGGATGACCAGCAAGGGCCTGATGGCCACACCCGCATACAAGCCATCGAAAGCCGTCTTGGCATTACCACGGTCACCCCCGTGACTGGCGGCTCACTCAAAACCGTACTGGAAGGCGACTTCTACGGCAGTGGTGGTGGCGTGTTCAGACTGCGTCACGCCTATGGCGAGTGGAATGGCATACTCGCAGGCCAGACCTGGAGCAACTTCGGCAACTTCCTCGGCACCACACCCACACTGGATTTCCTTGGACAAATCGGCCAACCGGTTATCGCACGCCAGGCGCAGCTTCGCTACACCACTGGCGGGTTCTCAGTGGCCCTTGAAGCACCTGGTACGCTCGGCGGTGCCACGGCCGTAATGCCGGTTGGCGGCCCTGATCCGGTTACGCCAGACGCGGACTCGCAAAAAGATCTGCCAGATATCACTGTGCAGTTCAAAACCACCGTTGATATGCTGAGCTTCGCCATTTCTGGTGTCGCAAGGCAGATAAGCGTCTATGATGACGATTCTGACAATGAAGAAAGTGCCTTTGGCTATGGTGTTGGACTAGCTGCAAAGCTTACGCTGACAGATCGCCTGCGGGTGCAGAGTTCTCTTGTCTACGGTGATGGCATTGGCGGTTATCTGTACGCAAGCCCTGGCGCTTCGGCATACTATGATCCAGCCAACGAAAGCGTTGAAACTATCGAGGCAATGGGTGGCACGCTTGGCGTTAGTCTCGATGTGGGGCCAGGCAGTATTAACCTCGGCTACGGCATCGCCACCGCCGACTGGGACGAAGCAGAAGACGCGGGCCTCGCAGTGGCTGGTAGCGATGAAACCCGCCAGAGCTTTTTTCTCAACTACAGCTGGTCTACCGTCAGTAACGTGCTGTACGGCCTTGAAGCAGGCCACCACAGCAGAGAGACCGTTGGCGGTGGAGAAGGCGACGCCATTCGCTTGCAGGCGATGGCCAAGTACAGTTTCTGATCCCTGTACGAACGTCGTTCTCAGATGCCCCGGTTTGTCCGGGGCTTTCGCTTTCAAGGATTCAGGTTTATTGTCTTTGAGATCCTGCGGTGAACAATGAGCAAGACAGGCAGAGTCAATGAAGTCACCAGATAATGAAGCACGAGCAATGAAAGAGTTGTTCAACTCGGACCTTCAGGGTGGGTTGACCCGGGAACTCATTCAGGCCCTATTTCCGGTTTTCGAAAAGGCCAGCGCCGGCGCGATTGCGGTCGACCGCTTTTGCAGAATAACCTGGCTCAATCAAAGCTATGCCGACCTACTGGGCATAGGCAACATGGAAGCCGTCATCGGCCAGCCAATTCGGCCAGTCATCCCCCAGACTCGCATGCCAGAGGTAGTCAAGACAGGCACCCCCCTGTTACTGGATATCATGGAGTACCAGAATCAGCAGCTCGTCGTCACTCGGCTGCCGATCTTTGACGATGCGGGTGCCGTTGCCGGCGCTGTCGCCTTCGTGCTCTACGACGACCTGCAGCCTCTCACACCTCTCGTAAGCAAGTATCGTCGTCTGCACCAGGATCTGCTGGCAGCAAGGAAAGCGCTGGCACAGCGGGCGCGTGGCACCCGATACAGTCTCAGCGACTTTGTAGGTGCATGCCCGGGTGCGCTGGAGGTGAAGCGGCGCGCCCGATTGGCAGCAGGCCGGGATATGCCAGTTCTGCTACTAGGCGAGACAGGTACAGGCAAGGAAGTACTGGCGCAAGCGATTCATACCGCGTCACAGCGGGCCGAACATCCTTTCGTAGGCGTCAATGTCGCCGCCATTCCCGAAAACCTGCTCGAAGCGGAGTTCTTCGGCACGAGCCCTGGAGCCTTCACCGGCGCAGACAAGCGTAGTCGGGACGGTAAGTTTCAACTAGCCAACGGTGGGACGCTTTTTCTGGACGAGGTCGGCGATATGCCACTGACCCTGCAGGCTAAATTGCTCAGGGCAATACAGGAGGGCGAGATCGAGCCGCTGGGTTCCAACAAGGTTTACAAAGTCGATGTGAGACTTATTGCCGCGACCAGTCGCAACCTCGAAGCCATGATCGAGGCCGGAGAGTTTCGCTCTGATCTCTACTATCGGTTGAATGTCCTGGAGATCAACATCCCGCCGCTCCGTAACCGGATACAGGACATCGGCATCCTGTGCGAAAGCCTGCTGGAGAACATCTGTCAGCAGGCGGAGCTCCGGTGTGAACTCAGCGAATCTGCCCTGACCGCCCTCAGTGCCTATGACTGGCCAGGTAATATCCGTGAACTGCGCAACGTGCTCGAGCGGGCGCTGACCATGCTGGAGGAGTCGGGTGTCATCGATGCTGATGATATCTTCCGTGTACTGCCCAAGCGCGCAAGACTGTCTGCGCCTATTGTCAGCCCTAAAACGCGTCCGCTCTCGCAAGTACTGGCCGATGCCGAAGCAGAAGCGATCAGATCGGCTCTGTTGAGTGCACAGGGCAATCGATCTCGTGCAGCAAGACTCCTGGGCATCTCCCGCTCGGCGCTCTATGAGAAGCTCGCCAAAATGTCCGGATCAGAAGACACCGGTCCGGAATTCAGGACACCCTAAACTGATCCGCGGGCCAAATGTACGGATCCGTGGACATGCCTATTCGGCAACCGGCCTTATGATCTGCTCAACCCAATGATTTTAAACAGCTTCTTGCTGTTGGCCCAGTTCATGCTCTTCTGTCCATCAGCGAATCATCGCTTTCATACAACAATAATCAAGGAATGCCCACTATGGCTTTAGTCCAGACAGTTCTTGGAAACAGCATCCGTGCTGCCGCTGCAACTTTTTCATTGAGCCTGATCAGCGCAGGCGCCGTAGCCGCGGAAAAAGTGCGCTGGCAGGTTCCACTGGCTTTCCCTTCCAACCTCATCGGTCTGACCACGCCGGTCAAGCATCTCACTGACCAACTCAAGACGATTTCCGGTGGCGACATCCAGCTTCGCTATTACGAGCCCGGAGAACTCGTGCCTGCATTCGAAATCATGGATGCCGTCAGCCAGGGCAAATACCCTGCCGGTTACACCTGGGTTGGCTACGATCAAGGCACCATTCCCGCACTCCCGCTCTATTCGGGCGCGCCGTTCAACATGGAGCCACCGGCTTATATCGCTTGGTACTACGAAGGCGATGGCAAGAAACTGCTGGAAGAGATCTACGACGAGCGCAACATCCACCCCATGCTCTGCAGCATCATTGGTCCCGAGGGTGCCGGCTGGTTCAGCAAGCCCATCAACGCTACGAAAGACTACGACGGTTTGCGTATCCGTTTCGCTGGCATCGGCGGCAAGGTGCTCGAAGAACTTGGTGCTTCTGTAACCATGGTGCCCGGTGGCGAGATTTATCAGGCACTCGAGCGCAAGACCATCGATGCGACTGAATTCTCTCAGCCGGCTATCGACAAAATGCTCGGCCTGGATCAGATCATCAAGAACTACATCATGCCTGGCTGGCATCAGACCTTTACGACTTCGCATCTGCTGGTCAACAAGGATGTCTGGAAAAAGCTCAAGCCTGATACCCGGGCGCTTATCGAAATGGGTTGTGAATCCGCGACGCTCAAGGGTTTCGCGCAAAGTGAATGGGCCCAGCCGACTGCACTACGCGATTATCAGAAGGAAGGCGTGAAGGCGCAGGTACTGCCTGAGGAAGTCCTGAGAGAGCTACAGAAAGTGACCGACAAGGTGCTCGACGACATTGCGGCGAAGGACCCGATGTTCAAGCGAGTGCTTGGCAGTCAGCGAGACTTCATGAAGCATCACTCGATCTGGCATGGCATGGGTTATCTGCCACGTGATTTCTACGAGTACGAGTAAGTTCACTCGCGCCTGCTTTCCTGTAGATATGACATCTCCTGAGGTATCACATGTCGGTTGAATCGACAGTTCCGGGCGCTCACGTGCCCGCTTCTCCCGAGTTGCCGAGCAACCGTATTTCACGGCAGCTCGATCGGGGCATCGTGGCCATTGGCCGTCTGAGTTCCTGGATCTGGCTGATCATGCTGGCCGTCGTGCTGGCCAACGTGTTCAGCCGCTTCGTCCTGGCCAGGGGCTCGATTGCACTTGAGGAGCTTTCCTGGCATTGCTTCGGCGCAACGCTGATGCTGACCCTGGCCTATGCGGTGGTGATGGACGATCACGTTCGTGTCGATGTGCTGCGCGAGAAAATGTCGTTCCGCACCCAGGCATGGATCGAGTGCATCTGCATCGTGATGCTCGCGCTGCCTATACTCGTGCTCATGATCGACAGGCTGAGCAGTTACGCCTGGACCGCCTATATCTACCAAGAGGACTCGCAGGCGCCCAGCGGACTACCATACCGCTTCGTGCTCAAAAGTCTCATGCCTCTGGGTTTGCTGCTGGTCGTGATCGCCCTGGTGTCACGCGCATTGCGCTGCACCACCCTGCTCATCGGTCTGCCGCGCGCTCTGCCCAGCGAGGGTCCAACTCATGGGCACTGAAGAAATACTCGTCATCGCCATGTTCGCAAGCTTCATGATGCTGTTGTTGACAGGCTTCCCGGTTGCCTGGTCGCTCGCTGGTATCGGGCTGGTGTTTGCCATTATTGGCCATGTACTCGTTGAATATTACGATGCTGACTTGTGGTTTACCTGGGACGGCACGATCGGCGTACTTGATGCGCGGCTGTACGGCATCATTGCCAATGAACTCATGGTGGCGCTGCCGCTGTTCATCTTCATGGGTATCATGCTGGAACGCTCCGGCATTGCCGAACGACTCATGCACAGCATGGTGAAAGTCCTCGGCCCGCTTCGGGGTGGCTATGCCATCACAGTCGTCGTGGTCGGCATCCTGCTGGCGGCGTCTACCGGCATCGTGGGGGCCTCCGTGGTGCTGCTCGGCATGTTGTCGTTAGGGCCGATGATGCAGGCCAACTACAACAAGTCTCTGGCTGTGGGCACTGCCTGCTCTGTTGGCACACTGGGCATACTGGTGCCACCAAGCATCATGCTCGTGCTCATGTCAGACCGTCTCGGAACCTCCGAGGCCTCAGTGGGCAAACTGTTCATGGGTGCGCTGATCCCAGGGCTCATGCTGGGGCTGATGTATATTCTCTACATCGTCATCGCAGCCTGGCTGAAGCCAGACCTGGCGCCCGTACCGGAAAACAGGGAGCGGCTGAATGCACGCGTGCTGCTCGAAGCTGCACGTTCGATCCTGCCCCCGATGATTTTGATTATTGCCGTGTTGGGGTCGATCTTCTTCGGCATCGCCACGACCACAGAGGCCTCTGCAGTTGGGGCGGCCGGCGCAATGCTGATGGCCTTCTTCAGTCGCAATCTCAGTGGAACAGTGCTGAGGGAGGCCCTGTATCAGACCAGTCGCACCACTGCCTTCATCTTCGGCATATTCGTTGGCGCGACTGTCTTTGCCGCCGTATTGCGTGGCCTGGGTGGTGACGATGTCATCCGTGACCTGATCACCGGCATGCCCTTCGGTCCTAATGGCATTCTGCTCGCGATCCTGTTCATCACCTTCCTGTTGGGGTTCTTTCTCGACTGGGTCGAGATCACGCTGATCATTCTGCCGCTGGTCGCACCGGTCGTGTTTTCGCTCGGTGTGGAGCCGGTGTGGTTTGCCATACTGTTCGCCATCTGCCTGCAGACCTCGTTCCTGACGCCACCAGTAGGCTTCGCCCTCTTCTACATCAAGGGCGTCTGCCCACCCGGCATCACGACCAGGCATATTTATCTCGGCGTCCTGCCATTCATTCTCATTCAGCTGCTGGGTCTGACGCTTGTATTCTGGTTCGCCCCGCTGGCGACCTGGCTGCCTAACGAAGTGTACGGCGGCTCCTGATCCAATAACTTCAACATCCACGCAGAATAACTCGAAAGGAGACCAACTGATGCTTCTGGACAAACAGACGGCATTGATTACAGGCGCTGGGCGCGGTATTGGCAGAGCACTAGCCGAGCGCTTCGCCAGAGAAGGCGCACGCGTCGCCGTAGCCGACCTGGACAAGGCCAGCACCAGCGAGACAGTGGCTAGAATCTGCTCCGCCGGCGGCAATGCGATAGCCTTGCACATGGACGTGACGGATGAAGCCTCCGTCGAGGCCGGTGTGCAATCAGTCGTCGATCGCTGGGGCCGTCTGGACGTCGCCATAGCGAATGCTGGCGTCCAGCACATCGATCCAATACACAAGCTCGCGTATGCCGACTGGCAACGCGTACTGGACGTTCATCTGAACGGCGCATTTCTGTTAACGCGAGCCGCCTTGCAACACATGTACGAGTCCCGCAGCGGGACCATTCTCTTCATGGGCTCGGTGCACTCTCTGGAAGCCTCGCCGCTGAAATCGCCGTATGTGGCGGCCAAGCACGCGCTGCTCGGCCTTTGCCGCGCAGTGGCGCGTGAGGGTGCAGAATATGGCGTCAGGAGCAACATCATATGCCCTGGTTACGTACGCACGCCGCTGGTGGAACAGCAGATCCCGCAACAGGCAATCGAACTCGGCATCTCTGAAGCCGCCGTCGTCAGTGATGTCATGCTCAGGAATACCGTGGATGGACAGTTTACCAGCCTGGAGGATGTCGCTGAACTGGCAGCTCAGCTGGCGGCGTTTCCTTCCGCCGCGCTCACGGGCCAGTCAGTCGTGGTAAGCCACGGCTGGCACATGCAATAGGACCACAGACATGATGACAGCAATCCCTCCACAACCATCTGAAGCTTCGGCAAAAACTAAGGCGCATCAGACCGAGGACGGCTCGGTCGTTTGGCTGCCGGATCACGACGCTCTGCATAACAGCAACATGGCGCATTTCAAGAGCTGGCTGGAGAAGCGCGGACATGGTCCGTTCGCAGACTATCACCAGCTGCACCGTTGGTCGGTGGCGGTGCCAGAGACGTTCTGGCAGACCGTCTGGGACTACTGCGGTCTGATCGAAGATCATCCCGCCGATGCCGTACTGCAAGGACAAATGCCAAATGCCAGGTGGTTCGCCGGCATGCAACTCAATTTCGCTGAGAACCTGCTTCGCTTCGCAGAGGGCGATGCTGCGGACTCGGAAGCCGTGGTCGCCTATTCTGAGACCAGGCCTGTACTCCGGCGCACGTTCAGGGCATTACGAGATGACGTCGGCGCGCTGGAAGCTTTCCTCAAAGCGCAGGGCGTGCAGCGCGGTAGTCGGGTTGCCGCCATCGTGACGAATGGCTATGAGGCGCTGGTCGGTATGCTGGCCGCCAACTCGATGGGCGCGATCTGGAGTTCTGCCTCGCCCGATTTCGGGTCAGGTGCCCTGCTCGACCGCTTCGGCCAGATCGAGCCGGACGCGCTCATCACCGTCAATGGCTATGGCTACGGCGGCAAGCACTTTTCCAGACACAATGAAATTGAGAAGGTCATCGAGGGGCTACCGACGCTGCGTTGCGTACTCTCCATTCAGCAGCTCCCCGACCAGGCGCCCCTGCAAGGCGCCCTGATCACAAGCTGGGACGAGGCTTTGCAGCGCCATCGCGGTCGGGCCCCCAGTTTCACTGCGCTGCCTGCTGACCACCCCGTCTGCATACTGTTTTCGTCCGGCACGACTGGCAAACCGAAATGCATCATTCTTGGCGCAGCGGGGCTGCTCGTAAACCATGCGAAGGAACTGATGCTGCATGGCGACGTGAGAGTCGGCGATCGCTTCATGTACTTCACCACCTGCGGCTGGATGATGTGGAACTGGCAGGCTTCGGCCTTACTGGCTGGTGCCACCGTGATCACGGTGGATGGCTCGCCCGGCTACCCCTCACTCGACAAGCTCTGGGCTCTTTCAGAATCCGAACGCGTGAGCCACTTCGGCACCAGCGCACGTTACCTTGCTAGCTGTCGCAAGTCCGGCCTCGCACCCGTGGAACAACACGAGCTGTTCAACCTGCGAATGACCTTTTCGACTGGCTCACCGCTGCTGCCGGAAGACTATGACTGGTTCTACGCCAGCGCAGCACCGGGCGTGCTGCTCGGTTCAATCGCAGGCGGCACCGACATCTGTGGCTGTTTCGTTGGCTGCACCCCCTTACTGCCAGTCCGGCGCGGCGAGATCCAGTGCGCCTTCCTGGGTGTCGACGTGCTGGCCTATGATGCGGACGGAACACCGCTGCAAGAGGGCAAAGGTGAACTCGTCTGCCGTCAGCCGCTACCATCGATGCCTCTAGGCTTCTGGCAGGACAGTGATGGCAGTCGGTATCGCAGTGCCTACTTCGATCGTTTCAAAGCGCTTAAAGACGGCCCAGTATGGGCTCACGGCGACTTCATTCGCTTTACCGAGCACGGTGGGGCGATCATCTACGGCCGCTCTGATTCGACACTCAATCCCGGCGGGGTGCGCATCGGCACTGCCGAGATCTATCGCCAGGTCGAGTCCGACGACGCTGTTGCGGATAGCCTGGTTGTCGGGCGTCAGATAGAGGGTGATGTAGAAATCGTGTTGCTTGTTGTACCCAGCGGAGAACCCGACTTCGATGCTGAGCAGGAACGGAATCTGAGGACGCGAATTCGACTAGGCGCTAGTCCCAGACACGTGCCGAAACACATTCTCGTCGTCGAACAGATTCCCTACACGCGCAGTGGCAAGAAAATGGAGCTGGCCGTCGCCAGGCTCCTGAACGAGCCCGGCGCCACGCCGGACAATCGGGATGCCATGGCCAATCCTGAAGCGCTCGACTCGATCCGGGAAGTTTGTCGAGAGGCCAGGCTTATCGGTTGAGGCGGCTGGCCTCAGCTGGTGTACTCCGGTCAGGCCATCTCAACCACGATCTTGCCCTGGGTGTGCGCGTTCTCGAGTTCGCGTTGTGCCTTCGGAATATCCGAAAAAGATACCCGGTCCTCGACAGTAAGCTTCACTGAACCGTCCTTCATCATCGAGGCCACTTTCGCCAGCTGCTCACCATTCGGCTCGGCCAGATAAAAGGCAGTTTTCACGCCAGGCTTGCCAGCCGCCTTGGCATCAGGCTCTTCGACAGTGGATATAACTCGTCCCTTATCCTTGACGTGCTGCCAGGCCGCCTTGCCGATTTCGCCTCCAAGCAAGTCGAAAACCAGGTCGACCTTGTCACCGATGACGTCGAGACTTTCGTTATCCGTGTCGATCGCACGATCAGCGCCAAGCTCCTGAAGGAACTGCTTGTCCTGGCGGCGACCTGTGGCAAAAACCGTAGCGCCAGCTTGTTTGGCGAACTGGATAGCCAGATGTCCGACGCCGCCAGCTGCGCCATTGATGAGCACACGCTCGCCGTCCTTCAGTTCACCATGGTCGAACAGGCCCTGCCATGCGGTCAGCGCGACAAGGGGAACCCCGGCGGCCACTGCGAAATCAATTTCATTAGGGATCTTCGCGACTCCGCTAGGTTTCATGGCGATGTACTCGGCGTAAGTGCCTCGATCTGTGGACGGCATGCCGAATACTCGTTCGCCTGCCTCAAAGTTGCTATTGCCTTTTTCGACTTCACCGGCGACGTCACGGCCAAGGATCACAGGCAAATCCTCCTTGCCCACTTTCGGAAACTTACCTTCGCGTATCTTGCAGTCTACAGGGTTGATACTGGTCGCTCGGATGCGCACCAGCAGCTCGTCTTCTGCAAGCTCCGGCTTTTGTACATCGTCTAGTGACAGCACATCTGCATCACCAAAATTGTGAATCTGCCAGGCTTTCATAGTCATTCCCTCGCTCAATTGATGACATGAGTTGTTATTCGAGGTACGGGAGAACTGGAAGGCAGACTTACCTGATTGATTACAATATAGACAGAAACACAGGGCCAGATATCAATACATATCAACAGCTTAGCTTGCTCAGTTTCTGTGGAGCACCCACACGAGCTCATCGGCTGCAAACTGGCCTTTCAAACCGCCTTCCACAGGTGTATTTGAAACCAGGCTCACCTCATAGTGATCATCGTAGTGGCGACTCACTTCTGCCGCATCCACGGCGAATGGGGGCCCATTCATAACCGTCTGGTCGTACTCAAAGGTGATCAATAATTGCGGCGCGTTTTCGCTGATGGCCATGAGGTGTTTGGCGTAGCGCGTGCGCATCCGTTCCGGCAGCGCCACGAGCGCAGCGCGATCGTAGATGGCGTCGACATGGCCGAGTAAGGCCTGATCCAGCTCGAATATGTCGCCGACATGAATATCGATATGATGCGCGCTGTATCGAAGCAGCTGACCTGACTGGCTGATCGTTGGCACGATGTCGAGCTCTTCAAACAGCTGATCAACTGCTGTAGCAACCAGTTCAGAACCGACTACCCGATAGCCATGGCCAAGCAGCCAGCTGATGTCACGAGTCTTGCCGCACAGGGGCAAAAATATGCGACTGTCGGGGGACAAGCCGAGCTTGTCGAAATGCTTGACCAATAGGGGGTTCGGCTGGCTCCGATGAAATCCGAGTTCCTTCTGCGTCCATTTCTCATGCCAGAAGCCACTGTCCATGCTACCCCCTTACAAGCGGCTTACGCGCGGCGCAGGAACTTACGTTCTTCGACGTTCACGACGATTCGGTCTCCGGAGGAGATATGCTCAGGAACCTGAACAACCAGGCCTGTCGAAAGCGTGGCGGGCTTGGTTCTCGCCGTTGCTGAACCACCCTTCACTGAGGGGTCAGTTTCAGTGATCACGAGCTCGACCGTAGAAGGTAGATCCAGCGTGACTGGCTTCTCGCCGACCAGGACAATCTGCAGGCCCTGAGTCTCTTCACTGACGAACATCAGCTCGTCGTCAATCGGCGCTCTGTTGAGGCTGTACTGCGTGTAGTCTTCAGTGTCCATGAACACGAATTCATCGCCATCGGCATACGAGAACATGACGGGCCGGCGGGTGAGATCGGCATAGTTCAGCATGTCCGTATCTTTGAAGGTCTCGTCCAGCTTGGCATTGGTAACCACATCGTACATGCGCATGCGATAAAGACTGCCGCCCGCTCGACCCTGTGGCACAGAGCGCTCTATGTCCCTGACCAGGTAGACCTTGCCATCATACTCAACCGCCACACCCTTTTTTATCTCACCTGCTCTAGGCATTTTGCAAAGCTCCGAAATGAACACTGAAAACGAAGATACAGGATATCAGTGAAACAGTAATCCGACACTGGCTGAAACCGCAATTTATGGCGATAAGCTGCCACCATCGCGAATGTTTGGAAGACGCTAGCCGTAATAAACTCGCAATAATAACGACTTAAGCTGACCTGTCTCGCAGAGCCGATACACCGACGGACTCTCCAAAACGCATTCTCCAGACAGGACGGCATCGAATGAAATTCCGCGTAACCTTCAGCCTGGCAGCCATTTTACTGGCCGGCTGCAGCGACGATAACAAGGACAGCAAGCTTACCAACGCACCCACCGCCGTTGATCAGCCAGCACCCGCAGCACCGGCAGCGCCTGCAGATCCTGCGCAGCCAGCCGAGCCAGCACAACCTGCAGATCCTACAGATCCTACAGAGCCAGGCGCGTTGACCACGCAGGGTGCCACTTCAGAGAGTTACGCAGATTTTTCCGATGCCGCTGTCTGGGTCAGCACCCAGGACGCCACAGCCAACCGACTGGTGGCAACTCTCGAAGATGATGGCATGGCCATCTTCGATGCTTCCGGTGCCGAAATCTGGCGTGATGACAGCCAGGCCGTCCAGGGCGCTGATATTCGCTATGGCATCAATGATGGCAAGGGTAACAGCATCGATCTACTCGCCGTTGGGCTACCTGATGCATCTGCCATTGGCTTTTTTGCTGTCGGTGCTGATACCGTTGCGCCCGTTACAAGCCTTGGTGCCATGGATATAGGATTCGAGCCAGCCGGACTGTGCCTGCACAAGAACGTGACCACCGACGAACTCACGGTAACCGCCTTCGCTGAAGACGGCCTGACGAGCCAGTACAAGCTGAGCTATGACGGCTCGACGATTATCAGCGCTGTCAAGGATGATGCAGGTGCTGCACTCGCTGTGCGGCAATTCGATGTGGGCGGCGAACTGAGCGCCTGCATTGTCGACGATGAGCGTTCTACGTTATTCGTCGCCGAACAGGAGGTGGGCGTGTGGGCTTACGGCGCCTCCCCTGAGAACGTTAAAGGCCGACAACTTGTCGCCGGTATCGAACCCCTGGGACGACTGCAGGAGGTCGAAGGCCTCGACCTGGCTTATATGGAGAATGGCACAGGGTATCTCATTGTCGCTGATGAGGGGGCAGGCTTTCTGCTCTATGACCGCATCAACTACAACTACGCAACGACACTCAATGTAGCGGGCTTCGACGAAGCCAAATCTCTCGCTGTCGCGCCCGATGTCTTATGGCTGGCGAACACAGGCAGGGCAGAGCCGCTTTACGAACGGTTGCTGACCAGCGATCTTGCAAACTCCCTCACAGCAGCAGGCCTGCCTCAGAGTCGTCTACTATCGCATCGCGAACTCGAAGTACCTGAAGTGCAACTTGTGCGGGCCACGGGCGAAACCCAGGCCGTCGACAATGATGGCGACGCCGCAGATGATCCTGCGTTCTGGCTGAACACAGAGGATCCAGCCAGGAGCCTGATTATCGCAACTGATAAGCAGGGCGGATTGCTCGCTTATGATTTGGAAGGCCAGCAGCTGCAGTATCTCGAAGAGGGAGAACCAAACAACGTCGATCTGCGCGCCAATGTCACCAACTGGGACGGAACGACCATAGCGCTCGCCGCTGCGTCCAATCGTGCGCTGAATACAATTGCGCTTTACCGGATTCAGGCAGCGGAGGCAGGCCAGGATCCCATTCAACCCTTGGCGGCTATCGGTCCGAATGTGCATCCCGATGCACCGGAGTTGCAGAGCAATCTGGATGAAGTCTATGGCCTTTGCATGTATCAGGCAGTCGATGGCACGCCCTATGTGTTCATCAATGGCAAGAGCGGTCGTGTGGAACAGTGGCGGTTGAAGCTGACCGAGACTGGTGTCGAAGGCGAAATCGTCCGTGAGCTGAGTGTGTCCAGCCAACCTGAAGGCTGCGTGGCCAGCGATGCGGATGGCGTGCTTTTTCTGGGTGAAGAAGACGCCGGCATCTGGCAGTTCAGCGCTGAAGAAAGCGGCAGCGCAGACGGCATTATGTTCGCTCCCGTAGACGGTGACAGGCTGGTGGCTGATGTCGAGGGTCTTGCGATCTATGACAATGGCAGCACGAAATATCTGGTGGCATCGAGCCAGGGCAACAACACCTATGTGCTGTACGATCTGCTCCAGAGCGGCGCCTACGCAGGAAAGTTCGCCATCATTGGTGACGATAGTCGGGGCGTGGATGGCGCCAGTGACAGCGATGGCATTCATATCGTCGCTGCGAATCTTGGGCCGCTGTATCCAGAGGGGATGCTGATCGCGCAGGACTGGTACAACATCAACAGCAGCTATGAACCGTTAAACCAGAACTTCAAAATGGTAAGCTGGAGGGATGTGGTAGCGCCCTGAACAGCACCTGGCTACGGTGCGGTTCAGTCATCAGCCTCCAGCACCGTAGCCAGTTCGCTCACCGATCCACCTTTGAAGGTCTTTACCTCTTCGACCTGGAGGCTGGCCGTCAACTTTGGGTGCGCCAGCAGCTCGTCGATCACCTCACTGTGATTTACTGATTCATCAAGCCAGAGCTGAACGAAATCTTTCGTTGCCGGGATGAAGAGCGGGAAGGCTTTGTCATGATACGGCTCCATTTTCAAATGCGCGTCGCGGGTGATGACTGCGCAGCTGAAGTGCCCGTTGGGAAATGGCCGATACAGCGCGCCCAGGAGGAAGGGCTCTGTGCCAATCATCAGGTACTGATGCTTCCTGCCGTCTACAACTTTCGACTCCCCTATCCCGGTAGCGGTCACCAGGCCACGGTGGTGCCGAAGTGCGCCCTTCCAGAACGGGGAATCCAGGTTACGGGCATTGAAAGACGTCCGCTTACCTACCCTTAGCTCATCGCCTTCGGCAGTACAGTCGAACCACCAGGTGGCATCCACCAGCGTTGGCGTCCCGTCCACCTGGATGATCAGGTTGCGGATCTTCCGATTGGGGTTCGCTCCGAACGCTGGATAGAAATGTTCGACCGAACCTGGGCTTCGAGCAAACAAGTCATCTGTGAGCGTTTCGAGCCCTATCTTTTCCAGCAGTCGTTCCAGTTCAGCGGTTTCGAGCGCGCGTCTCACATATCCACACATCCTGCACTCCTTGTTTCGCAGCGTTTGCCTCGAAGTCGATAAACGCTCGCTTCTGCCTGTGAAGGTACGTAGCAGCTGAAAGAATGGCGCGCATGATTCGCGGCGCCCTAACGGCTATCGCTTCTGTACAGCCTATCCCTTATGATTCGGCTCTCCCGCCAGGCCAGCCTATCAGGCAACTATAACAAGGACGTGAACATCATGGACGAGCTGCATAGAATGACCCGCTACTTCCGCCAGTCGCTGCTCGATGCTGAGCGGCTGTGCCCCGAGGATGCGCAGATTCTTCAGGCCTGGGGTGTGGCTGCCAAGGGCGAACAGCCGACAGTGAAGGCCGGACTCCTGGCGGTGGACCAGATCGCCTGGCATACAGGCTGGGTGGACGAAGCGACAGCGGCGGCTGTTTTCGAAGTCTTTGATCGTAAATCTGGTAATGGCAAGCATCCGGAGACGGCGAGTCTTGTCATGTTCCCGCGGGTCGATCTACTCGAATCAAAAGGCGGACGACGCAATAGCTACAAGCGAGCCGTCCTCATGCCGCTAGTCGTGTTCGTTGAATTGAACCGCGATGGCGAACTGACGCCGGGAAAGATGGCGCCCTCAATGCCGCGGCTCTGGCTCTCACCGAATGGCAGCCAGAATATCCCGCTTGGCGAGTTTGCAGCACTGAATGAGTATCTCTCACGCACCAGTTTCGAAGCGGTCAAGTGCTGGCAGGATCTGGTCGATTTCGCCGAGGGCATGGTTACGGCAGTTACCGGTAGCGACTTTCAGGAGCAGCTGCACGACGAATACACGTGTTCTCCCCAGGCCATGTTGCTGATCGAGCCACCGGTCAGCGGAGCCCGCAACCATATGGTGCAGGTGCTGGAGAATATTGAAAACGGAGATGCCCCAAGCGCGCTGTACCGTCGCTTTATCAGCCGGGAGGCTGAACCACTGCAGCCGCTGATGGATGAGGCACAGCATCGCGAAGCCGCCAGTCGGCACCTCGGTCAGATGACTGGCGAGTTCCCGCTCTCACCGAAACAGCGAATTGCACTGCATCACCAGATTACCAATGGCGGCGAAGGTGCGCTGCTGGCTGTGAATGGTCCACCTGGCACTGGCAAGACCACCCTGCTCCGTTCAGTAGTTGCGAACCTGTTCGTTTCCAGCGCACTGCAGGAACAGGAGCCACCGATCATCGTTGCAGCCTCCAACAATAATCAGGCCGTCACGAATATCCTGGACAGTTTTGCCAAAATAGATGAGGCGGACATTGAGGCGAGCTTACGAGGTCGATGGCTACCGGAGCTGTCGACTTATGGCCTGTATTGCTGCTCATCAGCACTGGCCAATGAGCGGAATGCCTTTGCCTTCCACGGCCCCAGGGGTGAGGGTGTGATGGCTGCCATGCAGACTGCCCGGTATCTTGAAGCGGCCGAGCCCGAGTTCCTCAACAAGGCGAGCGCCTGGCACGAGCAGGATATCGCTACAGTAGCTGAGGCACGGGCTTTATTGCTTGAAGCACTGCGAGCCACCGAAGCCGATATGCTGAAAGGCTACGAGCTACTCGATGGTCTGCAAACACTCAAGGCCGAACTGGAAGACCTTTTTGGCAGTGAGTCCGCCCTCCTCGCGAGTCTTGATCAGATTCGCAAGAGTATCGCCGAGCTCGAAGTGAATGAAGATGCGTTGCTTGATCAGCTGGATACATTCCACCGCGCCTGGCGTGCCCGCTCCTACTGGAACAAGTTGCTGTCCTGGGTGCCTTTCGTGGCGCGAAAGAATGCGCTCGAAAATGCCCGGCAACTCAACGAGTGGCTGATCAATCTCGAGAGCTGGAGCGATATCGATGTTGAGCGCCATTATCGCGCAGCCATAGGGGACGTGAAGAAGAACACAATACTAGCTGTCGCGCAGATCGAGCGCATCCAGCGCTTCTCGCAGAAATACTTTGAGCAGAAACACCAGCTGGAGGCCTGGATGAACCGCCACGCGCCGAAAAATCCGGTTGACGAGCCGGCTGATGACGCGCCTGAGAGACAGAGCCTGGCAGCGCTGCGTGAGCGACTGGAATCCATACAGGATTGCAGCCTACGCTTCACCGCTTTCAAGCTGGCGACGCATTATTGGGAGGCCCGTTGGCTTGAGGAAACCCGTAGCTTCGTGAACTCAGAGGATGCTGATGGCAGGTCACCGGCGAAAATTCTCCGCAAGTGGCGACGCTATGCCAAGCTTACGCCCTGCTTCGTCTCTACCTTGTACATGGTGCCGAGCTTCTTCACAGCCTTTGAGAAGGTCAATGCGCTGTGGAAGGGCATTCCGCTCTTTGGCAAGATCGATCTGCTTATCGTCGATGAAGCGGGCCAGGTTCTGCCCGAAGTAGCTGCCGCAACTTTTGCACTGGCGAAGCAGGCGCTGGTAGTAGGCGATACGAACCAGATAGAGCCGGTGTGGAACGTGCCGGCAAGCATTGACCGCGCCAATCTCGAACGCTTTGGCCTGTTGCAGGGCGAGGCCGATCACGATGAATTCTGGCTGAGGTCGGGACTCATGGCCAGCGTCGGTAACCTCATGGGCGTGGCTCAGCGGCAGAGTCGCTTTCATCAGCTCGAAACTCTTCAGCGCGGCCTCTATCTGACCGAGCACCGTCGCTGCCATGACTCGATCATCAGCTACTGCAATTCGCTGGTTTATCAGGGTGTGCTGGAGCCTCTACGCGGCAACCCTCTGCGTGCTGGTCCCTGGCCACAGTTCGGACTCTGCCCGATCAAGGGCAGCTCGAAGTCCAAAGGCGGTAGCAGGGTCAACGATAAGGAAGCTGTCGCCATCGCACGATGGCTCGCTGACAACCGGCAGCAAATCGTGGCGTATGTCAGGTCGAACGCTTCCGATGCCGTTGACGCAATGGATGACAGCGACATTCTGACTACGCAGGTTGGGATCATCACGCCTTTTGCAAAACAGGCCATACGGATCCGCCAGGCCCTCAGGCAGCACGGCCTGCCGACAATCACCGTAGGCACCGTGCATGCCCTGCAGGGCGCGGAACGAATGCTCGTGCTTTTCTCCAGCGTGTATGCGCAAGGTGATGGCGCGATCAGCAGATTCTATGATGCGAGTCCCCATATGCTCAATGTAGCCGTATCGCGGGCAAGGGATTTCTTCATCGTGTTCGGCGACCCGGACAGTTTCGGTGTAGGGCCTGCGGGAAGCCCCTCTACTCAGCTTCGCGCCCTACTGGCGCCTCTTGAAACCACCACGCCGGCCTCTCTCGAGCCCGCCTGACAGGCACGGCGTGACTTGCGTCACGCTACAAGAATCTCATTCCGCTGGACCGGCCAATCAGCCGAGGTGACAAGGCATGCTTCGGCATACACTCCGTCTCTGAAGGGCGGCGCCTTCTCTCATCAATATTGAAATGGACTTTCATCATGCGAAAAAGGAATGAGAAGCTGAAATGCGGCCTGTCCGCGTTGGGGCTGACGATATTGCCGTGCACACTCCAGGCTGCGACTGTCGACCTGCTGATATTGTACGATACCGAAACCAGTAACTACTTCAATGGCAGCCCGAACACCGGCATCCGCAACCTGGTCGATCAGGTTAACGCCATATACCGCAACAGCGACGTCGATATCCATCTTCGTCTGGTCGATACCATGCTCAATGACGCCCCCGGTGATGACATGGCGGCAGTGCTGCATGCCATCACGCCGACGATCTCACCAGAAACCACAGCAGCTATCAGTGCAAGGCGTGAAGAGACAGGTGCTGATTATGTTGCGCAGCTCCACGGCAAAGGAACATGTGGTATCGCCTGGGTAGCCGTGGCCAGCGAGTGGGCGTTCAGCGTGACAGGCCCTGATTGCGGCGCAGTCACGCTGGCTCATGAGATCGGCCATACCATGGGGCTGAATCATTCGAGGCTGCAGGGCGACACAAGCGGCACCCGCTTTGCGTACGGTCTTGGGCACGGCGTAGATGGCCTGTTCGGCACTGTGATGACCTACCCCTGGATGTTCAACGGCGCTCCGGCAGTGTCGAAATTTTCCAATCCGCGTCTGATCTGTTCCGGGGTACCCTGTGGCGTGCCTGAAGGCGAACCTGAGCAGGCTGATGCGGCCACTGCACTGAATAAGGTACGTGATGAAATAGCCGCTTTTCGGCCTTCGAACAATGACGACGCCAAGGTCGAACTTTTTCAGTTCATCGCCTACCACGGCTATTCGATCGCACTACCCGAGGGACGCTATGATCTACAGGATCTGATTGATCGTGGCCTGCAAAATGACGATCTTTCTTCAGTGAAAGTGCCTGCCGGCTGGGCTGTCGACGTTTATGAGCATCAGCATTTTTCGGGCACCCGCAGCACCTACACCAGCAACAAGTTTGCACTACCCTGGTTTGTGAACAACACCGCCTCTGCCGTTGTGGTGCGCAGAAACATCGAGTAGATCAACTGCGCGAACTACGTCACACAAAATGTGCTACAGAGGGATTGTCGTCCGATCCGACGACGCCAGATCTGGCGACTGTCCTTACACTCTCGATTCTTCCGGTCGTAGCGTCCCTTCCCGGACACTAGTGGTTGACCGTCTTACTGGGTCGTAATGCTCTGGCCCAGGCACCAACAACCATAAAATGGATAATCAGGATGCTTCTCCAGAACAGAACACTGAAGAACACCATGGCCGTACTCGGCTTCGCCGTCCTCCCCTGCGCCGTTCAGGCCGCTACACTGGACCTGCTGGTACTCTACGATAATGAGTCACGAAGCCATTTCGGCGATCCCAATACTGCCATCCGCAATCTCGTCGATCAGGTCAACACCTTCTATAGCAATAGTCAGATCGATCTGCAGGTGCGCCTCGTTGGCACCATGCTGCACAACCCTGCTGGCTCTAACATGAGTGAAGTCCTGAGGAACATCACCCCGCCCGTCTCGCCTGGTAGCACTGGCGCCATCAGAGCCAAGCGCGATGAAGTGGGTGCGGACTACGTTGCACAGATCCATCGGCACGGCGGCTGCGGCGTAGCCTGGGTGGGCATACATCCCGACTGGGCCTTCAGCGTCACTGGTCCAAAGTGCGGTGCGACAACACTGGCGCATGAGATGGGCCACAACATGGGGCTCACCCATTCCCGGCGCCAGGGTGACACAGGTGGCTCGCGCTACAAGTATGGTCTTGGCCATGGTGTAGATGGCCTGTTCGGCACCATCATGAGCTATCCCTGGCTCTATGGTGGCGCACGCGGCATCGCCAAGTTCTCCAACCCGCGCATCAGCTGTTCAGGTGTGCCTTGCGGTGTACCTGAGGGTCAGGCTCTACAGGCAGACGCGGCAAAGGCCATCAACAATATTCGGGATGAAATTGCAGGCTTCCGTGCTTCGAAAACCACGCCTACCACACCTACCAATCCACCAGGTGGCGCAGAGGCCAAGGTTTATCAGCATTACAACTATGGTGGCTACTCAATCTCGCTGCCGGAAGGCCGGCACAATATGTCGGACCTGATTGCCCGCGGTATGAAGAATGACGATCTCTCCTCAGTGCGAGTCCCTGCCGGCTGGGCGGTAGATTTCTACCAGCACCACAACTTCACTGGAACACGAACGACCTACACCATCGACAATGCCGGCTTTCCGCGCGGCATCAATGACACAGCCTCATCCATCGTTGTGCGACGAAACATCTAGTGCCGATGAAACAGAGACTCATGATGATCGGCCTGACGAGTGCTTTCGTAACGGCCGCAGCTGTCACGGTATATCTTATGGGAAGCGAGCCGACTGCAGACTCGCTGGCGGCGCCGGATTCGGCGCCCGTGCAGCAGCCATCGACTTCGTCCGGAGCGGAAGGTGAAGGGTCCAAGGCCAGTTCGCAATCAGTTGGGCAGGCGGGCACTTCATCTCCGCCCGCCTCGCTGAGTCCTGCCGAGATCGAACTTGGTGATAATCCGGACTACCCCACCCTCGAATCGCGCCTGACAGAAATGCAGGCCCGGCGTGAGAACATGACTTTCGATCCTGCACAGGTCCTCGCGGCTATTCAGCAGCCGAGTGCGTGGCAGGCAGATGACAGCGTTGCGGAGCAGATGGATCTGGCGGATGAGGACCGTTACGACGGTCGGACCTTCATCCGATTCAACGCCATGAAAGTCGAAACCCTGATGCCCGGCGATACCATGGAAATTCCCATCGAGCAGGCCAACAGCATCTATCAGATGGTGGTGGACGAGGTAGAGGATCACCGCGACGGGTCCATCACCTGGCGCGGTCATTTGCAGGATTTCAATGAGGAAAACCAGGTCATGATCACGCAGAGCGATGGCGTGACCTATGCCGGCGTTTTCACCCCTGATGCCCCCTATACCATCGAGGCCCGAGATGACACTGGCTGGGTTGTCAGCACAGGCACGCTGTTCAAGGGTGAGGAAGCGCCATTACCCATACCTGTCCCGGATATTTCCACTTCCGACGCGTCCCGCTAACGGCGGTCGTGGAGTAGCACTGCGCTGCATGTTACGATCCTTTCTGGAGCGTGCAGCGTACCCTCCAGACTACCAACTGATCCGAAAGAACGATAGACGCTAGCGTCTCGACTCCGCATCCTTGGCGTATGTGTCTCTCGTAGACCAGCGATTTAATTTATGCAGTTTTCATCGCCGACCAGTGAATACAAGGCGGGCTCTCCGGAGCCTTGATCGAAACCTACATAAACAGGATGTTTCTATGAATCCCTCCCGGAAGTTATTCCTCACCAGCACCATGTTCGGTGCACTCATGACAGCAATACCGGCACACGCCGTTCCCGTTGGTCTCGAATTGAGCCTGCTGGTAGACGTGTCTGGCAGCGTCGATGCATCAGAATACGATCTCCAGCTTCAAGGCTACGCCAATGCGTTCCGTAGCGCGGATGTTCAAGCTGCGATCGATTCGAACGACACTAATTCGATTGCCGTCAATATGATCATGTGGGCTAGCCCGACCCAGCAGGCAGAGGTATTGCCCTGGACTCAGGTTTACGCCGCTTCTGTCAATGATTTTGCGGATATTCTCGAGTCTATCAGTCGTCCGTTTGCCGACGGCACGGCCCCACAGACCGCTCTGAATTATGCGGCCACCTATGCCAACAACATCAATGCCAACGACTTCGAGTCTGACCGGCAGATCATGGATGTTTCCAGCGATGGGCCACGCAAAAGCGGACTGGAAGGTACTGAAGGCCGAGATGCAGCAGTCGCCGCAGGGTACGATGTCATCAATGCCATCACCATTGGCGCTGATCCCGACCTCATTGCCTACTATGCCAATAACGTTCAGTACGGCGAAGACAGCTTTACCCTGGCGGCCAATGATTTCAATGACTTCGGCACAGCCATTACGGCCAAGCTGACGACAGAAATTGGCGGACCACAGGTTCCAGTGGGCGCAACCCTGCCACTCCTGGCCGGTGGTCTTGGCCTGTTCGCGTTGTCCAGACGCCGTCGTTCTGCGAAATAGCCCTACCTGATCAAAGCTGCCAGCGGACGTGCCGTCTGGCAGCTTTTCCCTTCTCAGCTGATCTTGCTACGGCGAGCCAGCAGTCCTGCCAGACCTACACCAATCAAAGCCAGTGAACCAGGAACCGGTACCTCAGTGCCCGTAGTAGGCGGAGTTGGTACGCTCGAAAATGAATTCGCCTGAATGAATACGCCCGAATCCAGATAGCCGTCACTGCGGTCTGCAATGGCGAGTTTCATGGTGTGCGTGCCGGCGGTCAGACCAGTAATGGACGCAGTGAAAACATCAGTGAAGCCATCGTATTCGATATTGTACGCCGCATCGCCGCCCAGTCCCTCGTTATTATTGAAGAGTCCGCAATTCATCCCGCTTGCGGTGCCGGTATTGCCACAGTTGACGGTATTCACCGAAACGGGGTCATCACCGACCAGGGCGATGTTGATGCCATCGACGTAAAACGCAAACACGTCGTTGAATTGGGTATCGACGTACTCGTTGTATTCCTCCGAAGCGAACACGTAATTGAAGAATAGGTCTCCACCTGTGCTGATGAAATCGAATTCGAGTACGTTGGCGTCACGGGTTTCGCCGCTCACCAGCGCATCGAGGTCCGCATCGCCTTCACTGCCCCAGCGTGTGCCAGCTTCGGAAGAACTGTTCGTACCATCAACGAGGCTCGCACTGCCGCTGGTCAACAGGATGCCGCTGTCGATACCGATGCCGGCAGATAAGCCGCCGCTGAAGAAGGCGGCCTGACCGCTCTCGCCCTTGTAGTTGACTGACTCGGCGTCGGCAACGACACCGGAACCAAGTATCGACCCCAGCAGTGCCTGGCCATTGCTGGTTTCAGTAATGACCAGCGCCGATGCGGAGGTGCTGCCCATTGCGATGGCGGCCGTGATCAGGGTAATTCTGAATGCTGCTGAGGTGTCCATAAACATGTCCTGTGTGATGAATGATCGTCCGGGCAGCTTTCGAGCTCCCGGAAACAGCGTTGACTGTTCAAGGGGATGTGACGGACAGCTGTCCCGATCTGAGTCGTGTTTATTTTTCTCACTGATTTCAAAGGTCATTCCCATCATTTGTCCGTCTCATGACAAGCAAACTGCTCGTTGTGCTGATGCGTTTCAAAAGTTTCAGCCAGCGAAGCAATCGGACGCTAAACGACAGGGGATGTGAGGAATTATGAAGTCTGAAATGAAGAGACTCTTTCTGGTCAGCGCAATCGCGGCGGCTTCAGTATCGATGACCGCCTGCGGTGGTGGCGGAGGTGGCGGTGGCGGCACGGATAAGCCCGAAGGCGATCCGGTCACTGGCGATCCGGTGGGCGGCGGCTCTGCCGATGGCACAGTACGCATACAGAAAACAGGCAAAGCTGTTCCCAAGGAGGAGGCCAACCTCGGCCGCACCTCCGGCATCTGGCTCAGCCGCTACGAAACATATGGTGAAGGGGCTCCTCGTGAAAGTGGAGAGTCTGCCGAACCGATCGAGTACAGCACTCAGATTTCAAGCGTCAGATATGTGAGCGACGACGAGGTCATCGTCGACGACTGCGACACTGAGGCACCCGTCACGCTGACCCTCGAGGCATTCAAGGATACGCTCAACGAGAAGGATGAATACGTCGATGCCGACCCGAGTGAACTGCCGTGCAACGGTGAGATGGAGTACGAGTATTTCGAGCGCTCCGACACGGACTACCGGGTAGAGATGGTTTGCCGGGGCGAACTCAGGGGCATGTCGGAGATGAAACAGATCTCCTCGCAAACTGAGTACAATCAGGGGTCGTTATCTTTCGTTGCCGATCGCGGCGAAAACCTTACGACTAATGGCGGCGTTTGCGGCTACATCGAGAATGTTCCACCCGATGATGACAACCCGTTCAGCAACTCCGGGATCATTGAGCTGGTCGCGCCTTATCAGAACACCAAGATCGAGCTATTCATAGAAACGAATACCGAACTACAGGAAGGGGTTTTCGAGGTTGATGGCTTTGGAGACGCTGGAAGCATGACTGCGGATGTTGCCCTCGAAATTGCCTCCAATGACGACGAGGACGAGGAAGGCGATGACGAGGATGACGATAGCGAAGACGAGTTTGACCCCTACGTTCAGGGGGGCTCACTCAATATCGAGTCGGTAGACGCCTACCGCGCGAGCGGTAGCTTCGACCTGATCCTCGATGACGAGAGCCGAGTTCAGGGTAACTTTTCCCTGGATCTCCAGTAGGGCTGTCTCACCTGGTCCGGCACTCGCCGGATCAGTTCTTCCCCACTTCCCCGCCAAACCGATAGCTGTCCATCGCTATCACACCATAAGTCACACTATGGTGGATCCGCTTTACAGCAGCATCGTCATTCGCAGCGCCAAGCGCACAGTAGAGGGGCATCAGATGTTCATCACTCGGATGGTTCTTTCTCGCGTCGGGCGCCAATGCTCGATAATCAAGTAGTGATGGCAGATCGCGTGCAACGAGCTTCTTCGCCATCCAGTCGCAGAAGCGGGTTACCCACTCTGGCGCTGCAGCATCCGCTTTGGCGTAAGACACCATTCTCAGGTTATGGCTGATACTTCCTGTGCCCAGAATCAGGAAGCCGTCGTCTCGCAGAGGCCGCAGTACTTCGCCGAGTTTGAAGTGGTATGTGGCGTCACGTCGCGAGTCGATTGAGACCTGCACGACTGGCACATCGGCAGCCGGAAACAGCAGCGACAATGGCACCCACGCCCCGTGATCCAGTCCTCGCTCCGGGTCGACATCTGCATTAAAACCGTTGGCTTCGAGCAAGGTAACGATGCGCTCTGCAAGCGCTGGATCACCAAACGCAGGATACTCGAGGTCGTATAGTGTCTCCTCGAAGCCGGTGAAGTCGTGGATCGTTTTGGGCCTGCGTGGTGAGGTCACGGTCGTCGTAGCGGCATCATGATGCGCCGAAAAGACGATGACCGCCCTGGGTTTGGGCAGGCTGGCGCCGAGTGATTTCAGAAAGCGACTGGCCGGGACATCATCCAATGCCAGCGTAGGTGCACCATGCGAAAGAAAGAATGTAGGAAAGGACTGAGCACTCATAGGCGATACCTGCGACGGTGTCGAGTTGTGCATGTGGTTCTATTTTAAGTCGATACGTTGATATTGGCCCATAGCGCTATCATGAACAATGAATAATCAGGGATGCCACCGGCTTGGCAAGTCAGTCCCTCTCGGCTGGATGCGAGTTACCCCCGGCTGGCCCACGTTAGCCATCGGTTCTGCAACATACGCGCTATAACAACGGTTTCAGGTTGATAATCGTCCTCGAGGGCTTTGCGGACGAGCCGCCAGGCCGCTTCAGCGACTGCTTCATGTTGCTGGCTGAGTGAATTGACCGGGAAGGGCAGGAAATCCAGTAAACGACTGTCGCCGAAGGTCGCGAGGCGCACTGGCGACACTGCCTTGCTCCAGGCCACCTGCATTTCGCTGCGAAGCGCCTCCATCACCCCTTCGAGCAGACTGAAGGAGGTGGTGACGATGGCATCTGGCGTGCGCCCGATCTGGGCTCTGGCGGCATCCAGCGCCACCTTCGCAGAAGCAATATCGAAGCTGGCGCCGTAGCAGCAGTGGGCTTGCAGCTTTGGGATATCGGCAACAGCGGCACGAAAACCCTGCTCCCGAAGCTGGCTGATCTTCATTTCCGGCATGGCACCAATGAGCACGGCGTCTTTCACTCGGGTGGGCGGGGAGTCGAGTGACATCGATTGTACGAGTTCGAACGCGCCCTGCCGGTCGTCACTGAGCACACTGCAAAAGCCGCTGCCAATGGGTCTGTCGAGTACAACAACTGGCGTGCCCTTCTGCTGGATATCGGCGTATGTTGTCTCCGCTTCGGTCGTGCATGACGACACCACGAGAGCATCGATGCCACGCGAGACCATCATCCGAGCCGCCGCCAGCTCTATCTCGAAGTCGTCATCCGAGCTCGCTATCACCAGCTGGTATCCCTCTGCACGCGATAGCGTCTCCAGATGCTTTGCGATGCGTAGATAGCTGCGATTTTCGAAATCGGGGATGATGAAACCGATAGACCGGCTGGTGCCACGCCGTAGCGCAGCCGCTGAGTGATTCGCCTGATAGCCGTGTTCAAGGGCGACCGCCCTGACCTTCTCCTGCGTATCAGTGCTGATGCGATATTTTCCAGCTTTGCCGTTGAGGACACTGCTGACAGTAGCCTTGGAAACGCCGGCCAGGCGGGCAATCTCTTCTAGCTTCACTACATGGACCTCTTCATGGAACATCCAGATGGTGAGCATAACCGATTCAGCTCAATATTGGAGCAGATTTACGCAAAGACTTGCTTTTCGGGCTGAATCGTTTCAGGATGATTAGCATTATCGATTCAGCAAGGTCTTCTGACCAAATGTTCGGGGTTCAGTCGATGGAAATAAAAACAATGCTCAAACTCAGTGCCGACGACATTAATCTTCACGCGACTGCCTCTCACAAAGAGGACGTTATTCGGCAGCTGGCCGAGCGCATGGTCGCTTCAGGACTCGTCGACCCCGCCTACGAACAAGGCATGCTCGATCGCGAACAGCAAACGTCGACCTATCTCGGCAACGGCATCGCCATTCCACATGGCACCACCGATACACGGGGTCTGGTGAGGCGGACCGGCATCAAGGTGCTGCGTTTCCCCGAAGGCATTGCCTGGGGCGATGACTGTGACACTGGCAAGCCGCAAACTGCCTATACCGTCATTGGTATTGCCGCACAGTCTGATGAGCACCTGGACATACTGCGCCAGCTGACGCATGTGATTGGCGACGAGAGCCTGGCCCGCCAGCTTCATACAACTGGCGATGTTGCCACGGTTGGCAACCTGCTCAGCGGCAAGCTGGGCAGTGAGCCTGCGAGCGGTGATTTTCTGTTCGCAAAGGCCCAGGTTCGTCTCCGCTCAGAGGCCAGCAGTTTCATGGAGGCGGTGGGTATCGCCGCAGCCATACTTTGGCAGAAGAAGGCCCTGACGCAGGCCGAGCTCTCCACCCTACCTTCGATTCCACCATTTCACCTCGGCAAAGGTGTGTGGGTGAGCACACTGAAAACGGCCGCCGACAATGGCGGCGCTGCAGTTATCCAGCCAAATACACCGCTGCCACTTTCTGGCGAATCACTGGCCATGCTGATTGTTATTGCCACTCGAAGCGACCATCACAGACCGCTGCTCGACAAACTCGCCGAGCTGGCTATGGCGAGCAGGCTCAATGAGCTGGCTGGCGCAAGCCGCGCTGCAGATGTGGTGCGTCTTCTGAGTGCCAGTGAACTTGCAGGTCAACAGGTAGTTTGTCGACTACCCATGCCGCACGGTCTGCATGCCCGTCCTGCTGCCAACCTCGCCAGGCTGGCCAAAAACTACAACACTCAGATCTGGGTAGAAAACCTCGACGGCCACGGCAGCGAAGTCTCGGCCCAGAGCGTCACCAAACTCATCAGTCTCGGCGCCGGGCTCGGCGATCGCCTGCGCTTTACCATCGATGGCCCAGAGGCTGACAAGGCACTCGCTGAAATCTGTGCAGCAGTCTCCGGTGGCCTCGGGGACCCTGTCATCCACCTGCCTGATCGGGTCTCCGATGAAGGCGCGTCCGAGAGCATTCCCTTAAAGCCACTCACGCCGGGTGAAATACTCAAAGGTCTACCTGGGGCACCCGGCGTGGCAATTGGTTCCGCCCATGTCATGAAGGAGACCGTTTTCAATTTTGAGCGCCATCAGGGTCCGGCCGCACAAGAGCTTGAGAGGCTGAAACAGGCGATAGACCAGGTGTCTACCACGCTCAAAGGCAAGCTTGCACGTACCACCAACACTGATCTCGCCCAGATTGTCGCCATGCATCTGGAACTGGTGGCTGATCCCGAGATTCAACAGGATGCGGAGCAGCATATCAGAGCCGGCGACAGTGCTGAGTGGGGCTGGCAGCAGAGCTTCGAAGCACTCGCTCGATCGCAGGAGCAAAGCACTGAACTGCTGTTAGCCGAGCGCGCAATCGACATCCGGGACGTGGGCAACCAGGTTCTGGGCGAACTGACTGGCCAGAACGCCAAGCGCTCAGTTGATGAAGCCCACGTGCTTGTCTGCGAAGAAATTACGCCCACCGAAATCAGTGAATGCGATCCATCTACAGTCAAAGCGATCGTCAGCGCGGCAGGCGGTGTCACTTCACACGCAGCCATTCTGGCGCGCTCCCTCGGCATCCCGCTGCTGGTAGCCTGCGGACCACGGGTGTTGACGATAGTTGAAGGCACCTTGCTCATCGTCAACTGCGAAGCTCGCACGGTCACGGTCGGGCCGGACGAGGCTACCCTGGCGCACGCCAGAGCCGTCATCGCAGAGGAACAGCGACTGAACGAGCAGGCTCATGCCAGTCGGCTGGAACCTGCCGTGACCACAGATGGTCACCGCATGGAAGTAATGGCAAACCTGACGGCTGCCAAGGCCGTCGATGCTGCTGTCGATATCGGCTGCGAAGGGGTTGGCCTGTTCCGCTCCGAGTTCATCTACATGGCGCACACACAGGAACCATCCATCGAAGTTCAGCAGGCTGAATACGCCAGTGTCATGGATCGATTGGGCCCGGATCGTCCGCTTATAGTCCGGACGCTCGACGTCGGTGGTGACAAGCCCCTGACCTATATGCCGATGGACGAGGAGGAGAACCCCTTTCTCGGCATTCGTGGCGTCCGCCTGTCGCTACGCTATCCCGAGACGCTGAAGCGCCAGCTGCACGCGCTTCTACGAGCCGCAGACGGCCGCTTATTGCGCATCATGTTCCCGATGGTTACCGACTTGAACGAGTGGCGGGAGATTCGGGCCATCTATCGGGAAGTCGCCACGGACTATCCGGGCGCCCGGATAGAGCTGGGTATCATGATAGAGGTACCGTCAGCAGCATTGATGGCCGAGGCCTTCGCCCCGGAACTGGATTTCTTCTCGGTCGGCACCAACGACCTGACGCAATATACGCTGGCCATCGACCGAGGCCACCCTGTTCTGTCCCGGCAGGCTGACGCGATCAGCCCTGCTGTTCTGAAGCTCATCGAAATGACGGTTCAGGCTGCGCATCGTCACGGCATCTGGGTCGGTGTTTGTGGTGAACTTGCTTCGGATCCGCTTGGCGCCACTATTCTGACAGGTATGGGTGTGCGAGAGCTGAGTATGTCTGCCCGAGCAATTCCCAGAATCAAAGCCCGCTTGCGCAGCCTCTCATTGGTCGATGCACGCTCGCTGGCTGCCCGTGCCCTGAAGGCGGAAAGCAGCGAAGCCGTGCGTGAGCTGCTGGTGCCATCGGACAGGACTGTGGCGCATGAGCATGCCTGAACAAGTCGTATCGAGCGCGAGCGACCCGCTGCTGCCCATTGTGACGCTCACTCTGAACCCGGCGCTGGACCTCACCTTGCAGCTTGACCAACTGCAAATTGGTGAAGTGAATATCGCATCACAGGGGCACCTTCGACCAGCAGGCAAAGGTATCAATGTCGCGACGGTCTTGCGGGGGCTCGATCAGCCAGTTTGCGTAAGCGGCATACTCGGTATGGATAACAGACAGGCCTTTGATCTGCTCTTCGATGATCTGCAGATGGATAACAGGTTCACCTACGCGTCCGGCGCCACACGCATCAACGTCAAGCTTACCGAATCCAGTTCGAGGGTAACCGACATCAATTCGCCGGGGCTGGAAGTCACCGACTCGGTGTGGACAAGTCTGCGTGCCCAACTCGCGAGCCTCGCCGATATCGCGGATCTGTTCGTCCTCAGCGGCAGCCTGCCTCAGGGTTTGCCATCAGAGGCCTATGCGGAGCTGACTGCACTGTTGCAGAAGCAGGGGCATCATGTGGTACTCGATACCAGCGCCGCCGCACTGCGAGCAGCCCTGGCAGCATCGCCGTACCTGATCAAGCCCAATGTGAGTGAGTTATCACAGCTGGCCGGCCGACCGCTCGAGACAACGGCGGATCAGGAAAAAGAAATTCGCAAGCTGCTGGCAAGCGGCATCGAACATGTAGTGTTGTCGGATGGCGCATGTGGCGCCCGCTGGTATAACCGTCACCAGTCCCTGCAGGCCATGCCACCGAAGGTCGAAACCGTCAGCACGGTGGGCGCAGGCGACAGCATGGTGGCCGGTCTGGCGTACGGCCTCTCCAGGCGGATGGACCAGGTGGAAACGTTCCGCCTGGCCACGGCTCTGTCTGCCATGGCAGTGAGCCAGATCGGCGTTGGCGTGACGAGCCGGAATGCACTGCTACAACTACAACAACAAGTGACTGTGAAGCCACTGCCCTTCTCGTGTTGAGGTGACCTCATGAACGTATTGATCCTGACGCAGTGCCCTGCTGGGCTCACCAGCTGCTATCTCGCCGCAACCGCGCTTGCTCGCGCCGCGGCAGAATTGAACTGGTCCATCACCACCGAGATTCACTCCAGTGTCCAGCCCGTCCAGCATTTCAGCGCCGCGCAGATTGCAGCGGCTGATCTGGTCGTACTGGCCGCTGATGGACATGTGGATCTCGGTCGCTTCGCTGGCAAGCGCATTTTCCGTGGCCCGGTGGCGGCTTGCCTGACAGATCCGATGCAATGGCTGCAGTTCGCCGATCGGGAAGCCAGTGTGCAGCAGGCTCAGGATACCTCGACAGGACTAGCTGATTCGGCAGCCACCTCGCCTGTGCCAGGCCTTGCCGATGGCAAAACCGTGGCGCAGACAAGAGAAGCGTTCAATATCGTGGCTGTCACAGCCTGTCCTACCGGCGTCGCGCATACCTTCATGGCTGCGGAGGCGCTGGAAGCTACTGCCAGGCAGCTCGGCCACCGAATCAAGGTTGAGACACGGGGTTCGGTGGGTGCCGCCAATGCACTGACCGACGACAATATCGCCGATGCCGACCTTGTTATTCTTGCTGTCGATATTGAGGTCGATACAAGCCGTTTTACGGGGAAGCGCATCTATCGCTGCAGCACCGGCGCAGCTTTGAAGAAACCCATGGATATCGTGCAGGCGGCTATTTCGAATGCGAAGACTGAAGGCGCCGATAGCAGCGAGGGCAGTAGCACGCCAGCCCCTGGTAAGGCGCAGTCAGGCATCTACAAGCACCTGATGACGGGCGTATCGTTCATGCTACCCGTGGTGGTGGCCGGCGGGCTGATCATTGCACTTTCCTTTGTGTTTGGCATAGAGGCTTTCAAGGAAGAAGGCAGCCTGCCAGCCGCGCTGATGATGATAGGTGGTGAGACCGCATTCGCGCTGATGATCCCCGTACTTGCCGGCTATATTGCCTTTTCGATTGCAGACAGGCCCGGACTTGCCCCAGGCTTGATTGGTGGCATGCTGGCCAGCAGCCTGGGGGCGGGTTTTCTCGGCGGTATTTTGGCAGGCTTCATTGCGGGCTACTGTGCGAAAGCACTCGTCGACTATGTGCGACTACCGAAATCTGTGGAGTCACTCAAGCCCATCCTGATCGTGCCATTGCTGGCGAGCCTGGCCACCGGCCTGATCATGATCTACATCGTCGGCACCCCTGTGGCTGCAGTTATGTCGAGTCTCACTGGCTTCCTGCAAGGCATGGGCTCAACTAACGCTGTAGTACTCGGCATCATTCTTGGCGCGATGATGTGCTTCGACCTGGGCGGGCCGGTAAACAAGGCCGCTTATACCTTTGGGGTGGGCCTGCTGGCGAGTCAGAGTTACGCACCAATGGCAGCCATCATGGCCGCAGGTATGGTGCCCGCGCTGGGACTCGGTGTGGCAACATTCATTCGTAAGCGCCAATTCAGCAAAACCGAACAGGAAGCTGGAAAGGCCGCGTTCGTCCTTGGCCTGTGCTTTATTTCAGAGGGTGCCATCCCCTTCGCAGCGAAGGATCCTGTCAGGGTCCTACCAGCCTGCATATTGGGTGGCGCGACGACGGGCGCCCTGTCGATGCTGGTGGGCGCAAAGCTCATGGCGCCGCATGGCGGGATTTTCGTGCTGTTCATCCCGAACGCCATAACGCCAGCGCTTCTCTATCTTGGCGCGATCGCAGCCGGCACAATGGTCACGGCCCTGCTCTATCTGATACTTCGGAGCCGCAACGCTGTTCCTGCAACAGCTACGGCCTGAGCCGCGTTGGCCGGAACCTCAGTTGGGGCTAAGATGCGCAGTCATGAAGCTTAACCATCTCACGATAAGCCGAGCCCTGCTGCTCGGTATCATGCTGAGCTGCTCTCAGCACCTCTTCGCCGAACTGCTACACGGTCTGGTGGTCAAGGTATCCGATGGCGATACCATTACTGTGCTGGACAGGAAGCGACAACAGCACAGGATCAGGTTAGGCGGCATCGACGCGCCTGAGCGTGGCCAGGCCTTTGGTCAGGTCTCACGCGCGAATATGGCAGATCTTGTTTTCGAAAAGTCGGTGTCCGTCAGCTGGAACAAGCGCGATCGCTATGGCCGCATCATTGGCAAGGTCTTCGTTAGGGGCGAGGATGTCGGGCTTGCGCAGATCCGACAGGGACTCGCCTGGCACTACAAGCATTTCATAAAGGATCAGACACCTGAGGACCAGAAAATCTACGCCATAGCCGAACTTGCTGCACGTTCCACCAAGACCGGGCTCTGGCAACAGGCTAATCCCGAGGCTCCATGGGACTTCCGTCGCAAACGCTGAAACTGCCAATACTCACTGCGGCTACCATGACCGGTTTTCGCAGCAGGTCACATTTCGCCCCCACCCGCTCCTGTACACTTCACGTATAACAGATACTTATAAAGCTGACCCCGGATTCCTGCTCCTTCAGGAACAGAGCGGCAGCATTGACGCAAATGGAAAGTACAGGGATGCACACACTCGCTGAATATCAGGCGCTCGATGTCTTCGCACGAGATGGATGTCGGCTTGCGCTGCGCCACTTCGAGTCGGCGGCCGAACATGCCGTGGTCCTGCACCTGCATGGCGGCTCCTATAACAGCAGTCTATACGAGCCCTACGGCAGCCAGCTGGCCAGTCATGGTTTCACTACCTACCTCCTGGATTTCCGTGGAAACGGCAACTCGCAGGGTGGGCGGGGCATGGTGAATTATATCGGCCAGCTTGAAGATGATGTGGCTGATATCATTCAGGTCATTCGACATAAGCATCCTCACACCCCCGTCATTCTCTCCGGACACTCAGCCGGTGCTACCGTTGCGCTTCGCTACGTCGACAAATATAGCGATCAAGCGCTGCGGGGACTGGTTCTCATGTCGCCGGTGCTGCCCGGCAATATAGAGACCGCGCGTACCGATATCGGTCTCAATCGCTTCCTGTTCCGCCTTAAGCACTGGCGTCGCAAGACCGCATATGATCCTGCACCCGCCCGGTTCCATCGACATATGTTCAAGGTTTCGCTGGTGCGTGCACTGCTATGCCAGGTCATGCCGATGCTGGGGCATCTCAAGACAGGGTACTTCCCGGCCGATCCTCCGTTATCGCAGCTGGATAATAGAGTGCAGCGATACAGTTTCAGAATGATGGAGTCGCTCAAGGCCCTTAACTATAACGACATCCTGGGCACCCTTACAAAGCCACTCTTTATCACGATAGGTCGTGACGACGAAGTCACCTCTCCGCTCAGCATCGAAGCTGCCCAGCGCTGGCATATTCCTTTTCACCCCCAGAATCGCATGATCCTGGTTCCCGGCGTAGATCATCTCGGGATAGTGAAAACGGCGTCGCTGGAAATTACCCTGTGGCTCAATGCGCTATTGAAAGTTCAGAAGGTAGCGTTCGAAAAGGTAGCATCGTGAGACGGGGCGCGGTGGAGATCATGGGCGTGGTTTGCCCGAAAAACCAGCCATCCATGCTGATGCATTACATCGAGCATCTTTACACCTGTGAACTGGCACGGGCATTGACTGCGCATCAACATCCTGCCGGCGCGGCCCAGCGCATTGATAGCCTGCACGATGGTGCGACCGCAGATGCCAGCGGCTGTGCCTGGACCGGGGTGATGGCTGACCCTGACGGGGTCCGCGAGCCAGTCAAACAGGAGCAAGCGCAAGGGCAGGCAATAGCCGCACCACGCTATGGCAGCTTCGCCATGGCCTGTATCACCGACCAGGGTGACATACTGCTCAGTTGTGACCAGGCGGGCGTAGCCCCGCTCTACTACCGCCGGGTGAACCACGCCATTCTGTTTTCAACATCGCTGCACTTCCTCGCCACGTTGACACCCGACACGACCTTGCATGCCGGTCATCTCAATCATTTCCTGACTACTGGTCTTCTGCCGGGCAGCGAAACGCTATTCCAGGGCATATTCCGTCTTGAGGCCGGTCAGACCGTCCGGATTCGGCAACAAGCCCAAGAGGTCCGCCTGGAGTTCGAGACACAAGCTGTTCCGGCCTTGGCGGCCGGCCTCGAGGTTCGCCGCCAGTTCCCCCTCACGCTAAAGCTGGATGAACCAGCGACGGCCTTTGGGACGTCAGAAGCCTTCCTCGCCACACCCCGATACAGCCGAGCGCTCGGTTCGCCCTCGGATATGAGTTGGGAGCTGTCATATCGCCATCAGTTCAGGCAGCACAGCGGGCGGGTGATCTGCTGTGACCTCGGCGCACCGGTTGACGCCAGCAATTCGGCTTCCCGTCCGATGTACCATAAGCTGCTGCGGAGACGCTTTCGAAAGGCGATATCGGCAACGCAGTCTCAGGCCATCAGAGAGACCGCACGAAAGCTGCTCGCCCCACGACTTGGCACTGTCATCAGCGATCTGGAAATCGACCGCTTCATTGAGTTTAAATGGCTGCTACCCGACATCGCGCGCCGCCTCTTCGTCACGGCAGGCACGCATGGCTGTACCGTCCTGTTTCCGGCTCTGAATACGCTGCATTCTTCGCTCAGCGCCTGCCTGAACAACGGCAGTCCCGAGGAACTGCGAACCTTGTTGCGCTCACCATCAAGATTGCCCAGAGAAATTCGCCACGCCAGCGCCCATTTCAACTTGAGCGATCCAAGTGCCGTCAATGTGTTTGATGCGGCACAGCGGCTATACCGCCACGGTCGCTCGGAAAGTCTGCTCAACAGAGTGTTCAATCTAACGCCCTGGCGGACGGTGCGCTTCCTCCCCGAGGGCAACCCGGTGCAGGCAGAACGGTTTGCCTTGACCTTCCTGACGCTGGACTATCAGTTGCGAATCAATCGCTGCCGTCAAATCAGCGAGATCGAATGATCGCTATGGCTTGAGGGCAGTTAACCAGTTTCCGACCGTCTGCCCCGTCTCGGCCATACTCGTCAGGTCGCCTACGCCCTCCACAACCGTCAGTTTTGCATTGGGGTTTGCATCCAATACGAACTGCACGACTTTTGCCGTATCGAATTCGACATCACCCTCCCCAAGCCAGATACCAATCGGCACATCGATGTCGGCCAGCGCCTTCCTCGGCTCTTCCGGAGTTACGGTCTTCCACATGGCTGAAGCCTTGCCTTCAAAGAGCTTGGGATCACCCCCGCGAACGATGTCCGGGTAGTTGAAGCCAACCGCCGGCTCATCTTCAAACCAGTCATCGCTCACCCCATCAGACGGAAAGCTGCGGAAATCAGGATCAACCACTGGTGTTGGATTAGGTTCGTTCTTGCTATCCGCAGGATGGCCAAAGTCAGGGGCTATCATGACAATCCCGTCAAGTGGTAACGGTTTCGGCATAGTGTCGAGCACGTTGAGCATCAGTCCGACACCAGATGAATGCCCACCAACTGCGATTGCTGTGTCAGGGTGCTGCGTCCGGACAAAGGCGACGAAAGCTTTGGCGTTCCTCAGGACTCGCTCCGGCTCAGGCGCGTCTCCGCCTTCGGACTCGCCATGTCCATCCCCGAGGATATCGGGCATATAAGTGGCAACACCCATCTGTTGCAGCCGATGCCCGAGCGTCTGATAGTCGGCACCGCCATATACGCCACCGTGATAAAATACCAGTGCAGCCGTGGGCTTCGCCTTCGGTACATACGCGCGATAAGCCAGTTCGAACCCCTCACTGGTGGTAAACGCCACCAGCCTGGCCGGCTCGAGCGGCACTCCCGACGATACTTTGAGTTCGTCGCTGAGCGGTGATACGACCGTGCAAGCCACCAGAAGTTCTAGCAGCACGAGTGCAGATATGCGCTTCATCATAGACGTCTCTGGTTCTCAAGTTCCTCTGATGATGGGCGAAATCGTCCTGTCAGTACAATACCTTGCGAGTGAGACGTCGTTTGTCTCAGCCCGAGAGGAAAGCTTTAAAGTAGATTATTGCTTTGCTTTTATAGCAGTGTAAGTCTTACAGCGCGCTTACAAAAGCAGCCCCTCGAATGCCTCCCGCAGCGCCTCGAACAGGCTCTCGAGTCATAGAATCAGAGCAAGGTTGGAAGGCACGAAGCTTGCTCCCCTTGAGGACCGTCAGTCATGACGACAACTGCAATTCTCAAGGAGGACGCCATGTCCGTCAGATTATTCGATAACAAGGGTACGCCGCTCGACCGGCAGAAATTTACGTGGAAGGAGCTGGTCCAGAAACCGATCAGCAAGCTCGATGATGACGCCTTCACCCGCGTCCGCGTCATTCTCATGAATGGCATTGAGCAGCAGGCCAACCGTTTTCAACATATGTGTGCGCAGCTGAATGGTGAGCTTCGTTCGCCACTCGCTCAGATCAGGCGCGTAGAGCACCATCAGCAGACCATGATCAACTGGCTGCTGTCCGGCGACCACTCACCGATAGAGACCACCATCGGGTATGAGCAGGTCGCGATCGAAGTCACCGCTGCCATTGCCCAGCAGGAACCCGACCCATATCTGGCACAGGTTTATCGTTTCGGTTTGCTTGAGGATTTCGATCACATGTATCGCTACTCCGCCTTGCTCGACCGTGTCGAAGGCAAGGACGCGAACAACATTCTGCAGTGCTACACCGATGTCGTCCCCGGCCGGCCGACGATCATCGAGCACCGTCATCCGACCGATGATCTCTGCGATCATTACAACCGTGAGACTGCCAAGCCAGTCAGCAAAATGAATGCGTTGACCATCATGTCCGGCGAATATCAGACCCGTGATTACTATATGAATATTGGGCCTACCTTTGCTGATCCTGTAGCGCGTCAACTGTACGCCGAAATAGCCTCTATCGAAGAGCAGCACGTTACTCAATATGGCTCGATCATCGACCCCAACGAAACCTGGTTGGAGAAGTGGATGCTTTATGAAGCCAATGAAGCTTACAACTACTACAGCTGTATGGAAGCTGAAACCAACCCACGCATCAAGGCCATCTGGGAGCGCTTCCTCGATTATGAACTCGGGCATCTGAATGTCGTGACCGAGCTTTTCAAGAAACACGAGCGTCGCGATCCAGCGGAAATACTACCTGAAATCCTGCCTGACCCTATCGCCTATGAAAGTCAGCGCGACTTCGTTCGAACCACGCTCGAGAAAGAGCTGGAGATGAGCAAGGCGGGCGTAGACTTTGTCGATCGGATGAAGGAAACCGAAGCCACACAGGCCTACCGCAAGCATCTCAACTCGGAAGGCTCGCCGTCTGAAGCCGTGTCGGCCGGTTACAAGTGGCAACCTGGTACCGAACTGGCCGGAAAAACTGCCAAAGATGCCGCGAAACCCAGCCCAAACAAGCGTGAGCAGCTCGCCTGATACCGCTGCACCTCTGAACAAGGAGATCGTAATGGAGAAATCAACAAAGATGGGCACGAATCTTACAGGCATCGACATGTCGCCCATAGACAGCAAGAGAATGATCGAAGGTGCTGACAAGTACACCAGCATCGATAACAAGCATGAAGGCGGTCATTCATTTGAGCAGATCAAGCGTGCGTATATTCAGGAAGCTGATGCGGTTGGTTCCGTACCTCTGCCAGGGAGCATCAAGGGCGCGTTCAAGTCCATGATGGACAAACTGAAGGGCAACAATCCTGAAATGCTTATCAACAAGCTCGGCGAGCGCCTGGCATTTGAACGCACCGGCGTTCGCTTTTATGAAAGCTTCATTCTCAAGTGCGAGGCCAAGCTGAAGGAACAGGGCGTTCGAGTACCCATGGATGAGCTTCGCGAAATTCGTGATGAAGAGTTCGCGCACTTCCAGATGCTGAAAAGTGCAATCGAAAGCATGGGGGCGGATCCTACGGCCATGACACCGGATGCGGATATAAGCGCTGTTGCGGCAATGGGTGTGCAGCAGGTTCTGAACGATCCTCGCACGACTATTTCACAGTGCCTGCAGATGCTCGTGATCATAGAGTCTGCTGACAACGCCGCGTGGGAAGTCCTCATAAAGCTGACTGAGGATCTCGGACTCGATGAGATGACCGCTCAGTTCAATCAGGCGATGAAGCAGGAGGAGAGCCATCTCACCAGAGTGAAGGGCTGGTACGAAGAAGCTATCCGCACTCAGGCCAAGAAAGGGGCCAGCATGGCGCACTGAGCTGCGCCTTTGTGCCCCAGAAGGCCGGGAGAGCGAAGTCCCCGGCCCTGCACTCAGCTGCCTACCACGACGCCCCCATTCGGGTGCATGACCTGTCCAGACATGTAACTGGAGTCCTCACAGGCCAGGAACAGGAAGCTCGGCGCCACCTCATTCGGTTGACCAGGCCTGCCTATTGGCGTGCCTTCGCCAAAGTGTTCCAGTTTCTCTTCGCTGGCACCTCCACAAGGATTCAGCGGCGTCCATATCGGTCCCGGCGCCACAGCATTGACACGAATGCCCTCACCGATGAGGTTTTCCGACAGCGACCTGGTAAATGCGGTTATCGCACCCTTGGTCGCCGAATAGTCGAGTAGTTCCGGGCTCCCCTTGTACATGGTTACCGAGGTACAGTTGACGATGGCCGCGCCCTTTTTCAGGTGTGGCCGAACCGCCTGCGTCAGGAAGAACATCGAAAAGATATTGGTCTGGAATGTTCTCCTGAGCTGTTGCTCGGAAATGCTTTCTATTTTCTTGTCCGGATGCTGTTCGCCAGCGTTATTGACCAGGATATCAATCTTGCCGAACTTCTCCATGGTCTTGCTGGCTACGGTTTTACAGAACTCCGGATCGCCCAGGTCCCCTTCGAGCGTCAAGGCCTGGCGACCCTCCTGCTCGACAATAGCGGCTGTTTTCTTGGCATCGTCGGTTTCCTTCAGGTACACGATAGCCAGATCAGCGCCTTCCCTCGCATACAGCGCTGCTACTGCCCGGCCAATGCCGCTGTCAGCGCCCGTTATGATCGCCACTTTCCCCTTGAGCCTGTCAGAGCCACGGTAGCGTGGCTCCCACTCTGGTTTCGGCTCGAGATGGCTCTCGTGTCCAGGGAGTCCGTCTTCATGTAATTCCTTCTGCTGTAGTGCCATGTCCACTCTCCTTTTCCGTTTTGATGTGCGGTTTTCTGCGGTACGTACGAGGATTCCGGATCGACTTTATGCCTTTGAACTCGCTGCCAGCTCCGCTTTCATTGACTGGCCCGCAATCTATGGATGGTTTAATATTTAATATCGATCAGTGCGCTTTCGGTCGCAGCCCGGCCCTCAGGGGTCGGTCCAGGGATAGCTGTGGAGTGCGATCATGCTTGCCTCCACCACCCAAGCCAGGTTGGAGTGCCACAGATGAAAGCCCCCGTTAGGCCTGAAAATGAACTGCAGCGATTAGCTGCACTTCGAGCCTCCGGTCTCCTGGACTCTCCCGCAGAAGAGCGATTTGACCGCCTGACCAGGCTGGCCAGGCAACTGTTCCAGGTGGAAACCGTACTCATCTCTCTGCTGGATGAACAGCGTCAGTGGTTCAAGTCCAAAGAGGGCGCGAATGTCTGCGAAACGAGCCGCGATATATCACTCTGCGGGCACGCTATCCTCGACGACGAAATCTTTGAAATTCCGGATACCCTGCAGGATGAGCGCTTCAAGGATAATCCGCTTGTTACTGGCCCCCCATATATTCGTTTCTATGCCGCGAAACCGGTTCAGACCGCCTCGGGTTTCAAGCTTGGGACCTTCTGCATCTTTGACCCGAATCCACGCACACTCAAGCCTGAAGAGCGGACTGCACTGCGAGATTTCGCGGCCAGCGTCGAGAATGAAATCAGAGCGACCAGCAACCTGGTACGAATCAAAGTACCCCGCTCACCGATAGACAGACGAGCGCCTGTGACGAGTCGTGTCAGTGCCCAGGGCGGTGGGGTTCAGAGTGCGCGGGTACAGGCTGTGCTCGATCACATTGTCGATGGCATCCTCATAATCGAGCCGGACGGCAGGATCGACTCGGCAAATCGTGCGGCCATTCAGATGTTCGGCTTCAGACGGGACGAGCTGATAGGCAAGAGCATCGGTCTGCTCCTGCCAAACACGCCGTCTACTGATACCACACCTGCAGGTAAAGAGGCTGAGCATTGGATCGGCCGCAACATCGGGTTTCGACGCGAGGTCTGCGCGCAGGCCCGCGCTGGTCAGTCACTGGATACCGAGCTAGTCGTTTCCGAGTACAGGCGGGGGCACCACCACCAATATATCTGCATGCTGCGTGATATATCCGCTCGCAAAGCACACGAGCAGCAGATCAACAGTTTTGCCTTCTACGACACGCTCACGCAATTGCCGAACCGCCGCCTGCTGCACGATCGGCTGGAGCATGCCCGCGTGGCCAACAGGCGTCTGAATAGTCACGGCGCGCTATTGTTCATCGACCTTGACCAGTTCAAGAAGCTGAATGACACGGCCGGGCATCACACCGGCGACATGTTGCTACAGAAGGCGGCAGATCGGATCAAGAGCTGTGTGCGAGACAGCGATACTGTTTCCAGGTGGGGTGGTGACGAATTCGTTGTCGTGCTGGAAAACCTCGGTGAGGATCCCGCCTCTGCGGCCGCGTTTACAGAAATGATGAGCGAGAAGATACGCTGCCAGCTGAATAAGCCATATGAACTGGGTGAGTTCGGAGAAGTATCGTATTGCTCCAGCCCTAGCACCGGTGCGGTGCTGTTCTATGACGAAGAGAAACCGCTGGAAGAACTACTCAAGCAGGCCGACCTGGCGATGTACCAGGCCAAAGCCGCGGGCGGCAACCGGACCGTATTCTTCGACCCAGCCATGGATGCAGCGGTGAAGGCTCGCTCCGAAATGGAACAGCAACTGCGAGAGGCACTGCAGCAGCAGAATTTCACACTTTTCTACCAGGTACAGGTGGATGCTGACGATCGCCCGACAGGCGCCGAGGCACTGTTACGCTGGCAACATCCCGAGATGGGCATCGTACTCCCGGCCAGCTTTCTGCCTCTCGCGGAGAAGAGCCATCTCATCTTGCCATTGGGACAGTGGGTGCTGCAGAGCGCCTGTACTCAGCTGGCACTGTGGGCTGATCAACCTCATCTTGCCCATCTCACCTTGTCCATCAACATCAGCCCTTCACAGATCTCTGATCCGAATTTTGAGGATATCGTCAACACCGCGCTGGATTCGACCGGGGCCAATGCCCGGCGGCTGAAACTCGAAATTTCCGAGCCCATGCATGAGGCAGAGATACCAGCCATTCGCAGCAAAATGATAGCGCTTGAAAGCCGCGGCATTCAGTTCGCGCTGGATCATTATGGCGCAGGTTATTCAGCGCCAGCCCACCTCAAGCAACTGCCAATTGAACAACTCAAGATCGACAGACTGCTTGTGCATGAGCTGGCTGATGCGCACAGCGACGTCAGCCTGAGCCGGGCCATCATCGCTCTCGCAGACAATCTCGGCTATAAGGTAATTGCTGAAGGCGTAGAAACAAGGGCGCATCAGGACATCCTGGCTGGCATTGGCTGCCAGGCCTACCAGGGGTTTCTTTATGGCTCCCCCATGCCAGCCGATGAGTTCGAGAGGGCCTTGACGCCATCTCCGGGAGGCCGCACAAGTATCAATCCATCTTTATGATTTCATCAGTGATTTATCAACTAAGCCATTGAATTGGTTGATAGCCAAGCCAAGGCTGTGCCCTCTATAATCGCGGGCGGCCAGATCGATTTCGGTCAATGCCCACAGCCTTGCGAAAAGTATCTCTCGAGAGGCTATGGAACCAGTCAACGAAATCGAGGGCCGGGAGCCCGGTCGTATGCAGAAGCCCGCAAAACCTGATGATGAACAACAACGGCTTGCGGCCCTGCGGGCCTCAGGACTGCTGGACTCGCCCAGCGAGGAACGCTTCGACCGCCTGACCCGACTTGCGAAACAACTCTTCGGCGTCGAAACAGTGCTCATTTCACTGCTCGATGCCGATCGGGCCTGGTCAAAGTCCAGGCAGGGGATGGCAGTGTGTGAAACCGACCGCGATATCACCTTCTGCGGCCACGCCATTCTTACCGATGATATTTTCGAAGTCGTCGACACCCTCGAAGATGAGCGCTTTTTCGACAATCCTTTGGTTGTCGGTCCTCCTTTCATACGTTTCTATGCAGCAGCCTCAATTACCTCCACCTCTGGTAACAAGCTTGGAACCTTCTGTCTCTTCGACTCTGCGCCGCGAAGGCTGTCAGTCGAGGAGCGATGGGCGCTGAGGGATTTCGCCAACAGTGTCGAGGATGAGATAGCCGTATCCGCTGCCAAAGAAATCAAGCGGGTACGGCGTGCGCCGGTCGATCGTCGGTCGGGATTGACTGCGCGCTGGCGCAAGACATCGCTGGAAAGCGAAAGTGAAAGAGTTCAGACCATTCTCGATCAGATCATTGACAGCATGATTCTCGTCGATCCGGCAGGCAAAATTGAGTCGCTGAATCGCGCCGCCGTAGACATGTTTGGTTTTACGCGCCATGAGCTTCTTGGTAAAGATCTCAAGGCCCTTATGCCTGATTTCCCCTTTCGTCCGCTGCAGGAGCCTGGGCAGACTCAGCAACGGGTTCCCGGTAGCGCCTGGATCAGCGACATTGTTGGCTTCCGGCAGGAGACGCGGGCGTGCAAGAAGGATCGCAGCGCAATCGACGTTGAATTCGTCTTCTCGGATTTTCGTCGCGGGCGCCGTAGTCAGTTTCTGTGCATGATCCGCGACATCACTGCTCGAAAGCAGCTGGAACAACAGATCAACACGCTGGCTTTTTACGACGCCCTCACGCGGCTGCCCAACAGGCGGCTGCTCAGAGACCGCCTGGAGCACGCGCGGCAGGCTGGCAAGCGATTGGAAAGTTATGGCGCGCTATTGTTCATCGATCTGGACAATTTCAAGCAGCTGAACGATTCAGCCGGCCACTATGTTGGCGACATGCTGCTGCAGGAAGCCGCCAGGCGCATCAGACAGTGCGTTCGTGACAGCGATACCATCTCACGCTGGGGTGGCGATGAGTTTGTGGTGATCCTCGAGAGCCTGGGGCCAAGGAAGCGTGCTGCGGCGGCACTCACCGAAAAGCTGGCGGAAAAGATCGGACAGCAGCTGCATGAGCCCTTCAGGCTTGGTGACAAAGCAGATATCCGTCACCAGTGCAGCTCGAGCATAGGGGTCACATTGTTCTTCGATGAGGATTGGCCGGTCGATCAATTGCTCAAGCAGGCAGACATGTCGATGTATCGGGCCAAGGCGCTTGGTGGCAACACCATCGTATTTTTTGATCCTGCCATGGATACAGCAGTGAAGGCACGGGCTGAAATGGGGAGCCACCTCCGCCAGGCCCTTCGCGACCATGATCTCGTGCTGTACTACCAGGTTCAGGTCGATACCGACAATGAGCCCGATGGTGCTGAAGCGCTCCTGCGCTGGCGCCATCCGGCAAAGGGGCTGATGCTGCCAGCAGACTTCCTGCACCTGGCGGAAGAATGCCAGCTGAGCCTGCCCCTGGGCCAATGGGTTCTGCAAACGGCGTGTGAGCAGTTGGCCATGTGGGCAGCACGCCCGGAACTGGCGCATCTGACAATGGCCGTCAATATCTCACCCCAACAGTTCCACCACCCTGATTTCGCTGATACCGTCGGTGAAATTCTAGACGCGACCGGTGCCAGACCGGACCGTCTCAAGCTAGAACTATCAGAGACTATGCTGCTGCATGTATGCGACAGTTCCCTGGCGAAGATGCAGGCCCTGGAAGCCCGTGGGGTCATGTTCTCCCTGGACCATTTTGGAAAAGGTCAGTCTTCGCTGGAGTACCTGAAGACGCTTCCGATTGAACAGCTCAAGATCGACCGTAGCTTTATTCAGGAGATGCGCGACGAGGCTAGTGATGTCATGATTGCCCGTACCATCATAGCCTTGGGAGACAGTATGGGTATCCGGGTGATAGCGGAAGGGGTCGAAAGCGATGCCAACAGAGCGATGCTCCTCAGCATGGGTTGTGGTGGCTTTCAGGGCTTTCTATACGGTCGGCCTTTGCCGGCTGCCGAATTCGAGCGGGCCCTTACGGTTATGGATGTCTCACGTTAATGCGATTACGGTTTCTCCCGCTTATCTGTAGTTTCGCACTCACGCTGGCCGGCTGCGGGTCGACTCAGGAAAGCCCCTCGGTAGTCGATAGCAGCCCCGGCTTTAGTCAGGAGTCACGCCAGGTCAATGTCCTGTTCGATGCCTATACCCAGGGCAGGCAGCCCGGCTGTGCGGTTGCAGTGGTGGATGAAGGCAAGGTGGTCCACAAAGCAGCCTATGGCCATGCCAGTCTCGACCATAGTGTTCCCCTGAATGCTGACTCGATGTTCAGAGTGGCTTCGCTGTCCAAGCAGTTTACGGCGGCTGCGCTGGCACTGGCCGCTGAGGATGGTCTGGTCGATCTCGATGCGCCCATCGGGCGCTACCTGCCAAATCTTCACCCCCGAACGCGGCAAATCCCACTACGATTTTTCCTCACCCACACCGCAGGATTCGCTGGTTTCGAAGAGAGCCTTCAGCCCCATGTAAAGGGCATCACAGGTGAACCAGTGACGTTTGGCACTGGTGATTACCTGACGCCGGACGAACTTTATGAGCTGAGTAGACTGACGGCACCCATGTCCGATCCAGGTGAGCGTTTCACCTACAGCAACATGAGCTATTTCTGGCTGGGCCGAGTGATCGAACGCGTTACGGATGAGCCGCTGAGGCAGTATAGCCCGCAAACTGCTGGTCCCTGCGGGCATGCGTCGCAGTTTCATCAGTGATAACGCCGATGAAGTCATTCCGGATCGCGCAACGGCTTATTCACCACTTGAGAAAAGCCCGGATGGTAGTGCATTCGAACGCAGCGAGACGAATCTCGACTGGGTAGGCGCCAATGCGCTTGTGACCTCGCTGAACGAGTTCCTGCTCTGGGACGAGCAGTTCCGCAAGCCAACTATTGGGCCTGACCCGCAAGCCTTTCGCGACCTGCTGGTTTCCCGGCAGGCTGATCTCGAAAACGACAAGCCGGACGGCGCGGGCTACGCGTTCGGGCTCTACGTCAAGGATAACGACACCTATGGCCCCAGCGTATACCACAGAGGCTCATGGGCAGCGTATCGCTCGATCTACAAGCGTTACCTCCGTGAGGATTTCGCCTACTTCATTTTCTGCAACCGATCGGATGTGGATCGTGAGCAGATCAGTCAAGCTATCGAAGATATCTATCTCGGGAGCCGCTCCTGATCAGCACCACCCTGCCCCGACCCGCCCGCGGCTGACGGTCAGCCCGTCAGCCGACAGGCTAGCAATTGAGGTTCAAGCGTCTCGAGCCCACTGGTTTCGGCTTCAGCGATGATTTCGACGCGGCTGTCCACCGCCTCATCGAGTTCGAAACGGGATAGCCCGTCCCCCGCAAAGTTGTAGGCAAAGATGCCATCGTTGGTGATGAACACGCCCTTGAAACGCACGCCGTCGAGCCCTGACAGCCATACCACCAGCGCATCCTGATCGAATACAGTGTCTGGCCCGAACAGCCAGCCAAGGCTTCTGAAGCCATCTTTGGCGTTGTCGAAGCGCACGAATTCCCTACCTTCAGGCGCCGGCTGCAGAGTATCGACAATGGCATGCTGGTGAGCACTCTCGCCGCCTGCATCGTGCTCACCAGCAGCCACTGCAGCGCCTTTGTGAGGCTGCTTGAGCCAGTCCTGATCGAGCTGTCCATTAGTAATCATGTGGACGGTGCCAGCCTGCGCGTATTGCTCATCGAGGTAGTGCTGCAGCGCAGTGATGTCTTCAAAACTGGCCAGGTCGGCCTTGCTCGCCACGATAATATCCGCCACCTCGATCTGCTGATTGAAGGTATCACTGCCGGTATAGCGTGAGTCATGAATAGTTCGCGCATCCACCAGTGTGATCACGGCCTGAAGCGCCAGAACCTGGCGGTAGTGAGGACCGGTGATCACCTCGATAATTTCGGCCGGATGGCCAAGCCCGGTCGGCTCGATCAGCAGGCGGTCGGGCCGCGCTTTCATGATGAGCTGGTTGAGTGCCACCTGCATGGGAAGCCCGTTGGTGCAGCACATGCAGCCGCCAGGCACCTCACGAACGAAGATCTCGCCGGCCACACCAGCTTCAGTCTTGCTACCATGGCTGTTGAGCAGAGCGCCGTCGATGCCGACTTTACCGAACTCGTTCACCAGCACGGCCCAGCGTTCACCCTGCGGGCGGTTTTTCAGCAGATGCAGAATCGCGGTCGTCTTGCCCACACCGAGGAAGCCGGTGATGACATTGGTAGGGATGGCCCGAAGCTCAGGCATGGTGATCCACTACCTGCAGACAGTCGTCGCAGCGGCCGTGCAGCTCCATTTGCTGGCTCGTAAGCGTGAAGCCTGCTTTTGAGACGCTGTCGTTGAGCGCCTCGATAATCTCCTTCCGAACGCCCAGCTCACGCACGGTTTCGCAGTTGTCACAGATGAGAAACTGAGGAATCTCATGACTGTGGTCGCAGCTGATATGCGAACAGGCGACATACTTGTTCACCGTCGCCAACTTGTGCACCAGGTTCTCCTGGGCCAGCACATCCAGCATGCGGTACACGGACATGACTGGGATGGATTCATTGAACTCGGCCTTGTACACGTCCACGATGTCGTAGGCCGAGAGTGCCCCGCCTGCACTGAGCAGTGTCTTCAGCACGTTCTTGCGTTTCTCCGTGAGCCGCACGCCCGCTCGGTTGCACGACGCTTCCGCTGAGTCGATGGCTCTGGCGATATTGCGCTTCATGATGTCGCTCCGACGGTTAGGTTCATGTCTTGACGACCAGCCCCTGATTGAGTGAGGCCCTGTAGGCACTGAGGCCCGGTATCAGCGCGAGTATGGCGGTTGCCCCCAGCATGATGCCGATAATAATCAACACGCGGGTGGACATGAAGTCCACATCGATGAAGAGCCCATAGCGCTCGCTGAATAGATCCTGTGCTGATACCAGCGTGAGCCACAGCGCAGTGATTGCACCGGCGATACCCGCAGCTGTGAGCATCAGCGCTTCAATTTCGATCATCAGAAAAACGAAGGACGGATGCGCCCCCACGGCCCGGATGACTGCCAACTCACGCTGACGTTCGCGCATCGATGCCAGCAGCATCGTACACATGCCAAGCAGTGACGCGACCAGGACCAGGCCCGAGATCACCATGAGTATATTTTCCAGCGCACCCATCATCTGCCAGAGCTCCGACAGCGCGACACCCGGCAGAATAGCCATCAGTGGTTCCTGTCGGTAATCGTTCACCTCCCGCTGAAAGCCGAAGGTGGCAATCTTCGAATTGAGGCCCACCATGAAGGCGGTGACGGCCTTTGGCGTGAGATCGCGCTCTGCAACTGCCTTGGCCGAAATGCCAGGACCCGGCATTTTTACACCATTGCGCCAGTCGATGTGGATGGCTTCGATGCCTTTGAGACTGACATGTACCGTCTGATCTACCGGCGTACCTGTAGGTTCGAGTATGCCAATCACCTTGAAAGGCTTGTCGGTATGATTGCTGAAGCTGACCTTGCCTGTGCCATGGGCGAGCACGATGGGGTCGCCGATCTCATAGCCCAGCTTGCTGGCTACCTCCGCGCCGAGCACCGCACCAAACACATCCATCTGCGACTCACCCTCAGCGAGCTCCAGTGGCTGCTGTCGGCCGAAGCGAAAATGTTCGTAGTAGTCCTGCGTCGTTCCCAGCACCCGATAGCCCTTGTGAGAATCACCGAGCGACAGCGGGATGGTCCAGGCGACTTGCGGCCGATCTGCAAGCTCCTGATATGACTCCCAGGAAATATTGTTGGTGGCATTGCCGATGCGGAATACCGAGTACAGCAGCAGATTAAGCTGCCCGGTGCGGGCGCCGACGATAAGGTCCGTACCGGAAACGGTGCGGCTGAAGCTGGACTTGGCTTCCTGGCGGATATGCTCGACGCCGAAGATGACGAAGCCACTCACGAGGATGGACAGCACAGTGAGGATGGCTGTGGCCTTTCTGTTCAACAGGCTCTTGAGGGCGACTTTAAGCAGCATTGATGTGCGCCTTCTGGTTCAGTGACTGAAGATCGACCGAGGCCGAAAAGTGTGCGGCCAGCGAGCGCTCATGACTAACGAACACCAAGGTCCGGCGGCCCTCACCCATGCACTCGAGCAGCAGGTCGATGAATTGATCACGGGCGTCGCTGTCGAGCGCAGAGGTCGGCTCATCGGCAATGACAAGCTCCGGATCATTGATAAGCGCGCGGACGATCGCAACACGCTGTTGCTGACCAACGCTCAGCGCGTCGGCCCGTTGATGCAATAACGAGGTACTCAGTGCGAGCCGCGCCAGCAGGTTCTCTGCGCGGCCCTGAACGTCAGCCGAGGTTCGTTTGCCGGATGCTGTCTTGCGCTCGCCAAAGTGGGCCGCCAGCAGGATGTTGTCGAGTACGCTCAGGTAGGGAACAAGATTGAACTGCTGGAATACGACGCCAATATGCCGCGCGCGAAACTCATCGCGCCTGCGCGCCGACAAGCTACTAAAGGCTTCGTCGAGCAGGCGCACTTCGCCCTGCGTCGGCTGCAATATGCCAGCCAGGATATTGAGCAAGGTTGATTTCCCTGAGCCTGAAGGGCCGTAAAGGAAGACGTGTTCGCCCTCTTCGACCGTCCAGGCCGGTATACTGAGCACACTTTGCGCTTCTGAGCGGGTATACGAAAAAGTAAGGTTGGAGATTTCAATAGCCAAGCCTGTAGCCCTCGCCTAGAATGTTGCAATATATCATAAGCTGTTAACCGCATGGATTCCTACATGAACAGAGCAAAAAAATTCAGTCTGCAGACGGTCTGTCTGCTTCTCCTGCTTGGTCTCGTGCAGATGGGCCCCGCGCTTGCCGCCAAAGGCGATCCTGAATACAGAATGATCGAATGGATCGAGCTGATTCCCGAAGATGATCTCGAGGCGCTGATGAATCCTCCGGAATGGATCATGAATATCCCTGATGGTTCGGAAGCCGACACCATGGATAAGCTCGAGCAGCCTAAGTCGAGTCCGATTGCTGGCGCCGAAAACGCTGACAAGGATGCACCCAAGCTCACTGAAGAGGAGCTGAAGGCGCAGCGTTATCAGGCGGCCCTGAAGTCATCGAAGTTCAAGAAGGAGTTCGACGGTGCGAAGGTGAAAGTACCGGGCTTCATCGTCCCAATCGAATCGACTGACGATCAGACCGTCACGACCTTCTTCCTGGTCCCATATTTCGGCGCCTGTATCCACACGCCGCCACCTCCGCCTAACCAGATCATCTACGCGACCTTCCCGAAGGGCTTCAAGCTGGAATCGCTGTACGACGCCTTCTGGCTGGAAGGCACCATGGAGACCTCACTCGTCACGAATGACATCGCCACCTCCACCTACACGATAAAAGTGGCCAACATCATTCCGTACACTGAAGAGCCTATCGAAGAGCCCGTCGAAGAACCGGCTGAGTAAGTGCTCACACGGGGAGGACCAGCGCCTCCCCGTCCTTCCCCCGACCCATCCAGCTCATTTTACAGCGATCGTACTCTCTCCCGCCCTGAGATGCTTACTGCCCTGGCGGCCGTTGATGATCCATTGCGTCTCGACTGCCTCGAAGTTGGGGAAGGTGTCGAACACCTTGACCTGAATTGACTTGAGCGCCTCAGGGTTCGCACACTCGAATGCATAGTTCGCCTTGATATCGGAGTGGGTATCCGCCTTGTGCTTCTTCTCATGATGATCAGCATGGTGCTCATCGTCATCATGATGCTCGTCCTTGTGCTTTGCCTCGTGCTTCAGCTCTTTATCACTCTTGTGATCACTATCCAGCAGCGCGTGCTGCTCCTCTGGATCGGCCTCGTCGAACTGAGGCATTTCAACCTTTGACTCCGCAACCGTACAGTCACCCCCATCAAGGCTCACCACCCCATTCGGATGCTGGAGTCGCTTCCACATGTCGGCTGCCACGGCCTTGTCCTCCGGCGTGTCTGCAGCGTGCTCGAAACCCAGGATATTCATGGCGGGTGAATCGAGCTCGACAACAAGCTGCTTGCCGTCCAGCGCAATGTTCATGCTGGCGGCGCCATGCTCATGCTTGCCGTGCTGGCGATGTTCGTCGTCATGATGCTTTGACTCCGCCATGGCCGGTGCAGCCAGGATCAGGCTGCCCGATGCCAGCACTACCGAAAGTGCTGACTTCAATCGATTCTGTTTGAACATTTCTGTCTCCTGAGAAAGCAAAATGCTAGCGTACACTAATGTTATAAAGCATCATAACATTACTTGGGCAACTTACTGTGGGCGCTAGCGATCTGATGACAGCGGCCTATCGGATCGGCCCCCTGAATATGAAAAATGCGCCAGCGCTAATCAATGAAAAACCTATCAGGTGATTGATCGTGAATTTTTCACCAAGATAGAACAGGGAGAATACGGCAAAGACGGCCAGCGTGATGACTTCCTGGATGGTTTTCAGCTCGGCAGCGGTATAGAACGATGGCGGCGTAGGACATTTCGTAGTTCACCAGCGATGAGGTGTGCTGAAGCGCGCGGGTCTGCTAATAGTCATCTTTCGCGACAACCGGTGCAATCGCTCGAAGAGACCGGCTTGCTGTGCCGCAATGTTATGTTGTAACATCTCCATTAGCATTTCAGGAACATCGCCGTCATGACAACCGCCACTCACCCCCTGCCCGTTACCGTACTCTCCGGCTACCTCGGTGCAGGCAAGACCACCGTGCTCACCCACATTCTCAATAATCGTGAAGGCCTGCGGGTAGCTGTGATCGTCAACGACATGAGTGAGATCAATATCGATGCGCAGCAGGTCAGCAACGGCATCACGCTGACCCGCTCGGAAGAGAAGCTGGTCGAGATGAGCAACGGCTGTATCTGCTGCACTCTGCGTGAGGACCTGCTGCTCGAGGTGCGAAAGCTCGCTGCCGAAAATCGTTTCGATTATCTGCTCATTGAGTCGAGCGGCATTTCCGAGCCCCTGCCGGTGGCCGAGACCTTCACCCTCGCTGACGAGACGGGCGCTACGCTTTCGGCTACAGCCCGACTGGACACCATGGTGACCGTCGTCGACGCCGTAAACTTTCTACCCGCCTTCGAAGCGGCCGAGTCACTGCTCGATGCCGAAGCACGTATCGATGAGGCGGATGAGCGCAGCATTACCGATCTCCTCACTGACCAGGTTGAATGCTGCGACGTCATGCTCATCAGCAAGACCGACCTTGTGTCCAGCGAGCAGCTGGCTCGTCTGACCGGCGTACTCAAGACACTGAACCCGGCGGCCAGGCTCATACCCATCACCGACGGACAGGTTGCGCTCCACGAAGTGCTCGGCACAGGCCGCTTTTCCTTCGACCGCGCAGCACAGGCCGCCGGATGGCTGCAGACGCTGCGTGGCGAGCACACGCCGGAAACCGAGACCTACGGCATCAACAGTTTTGTCTACCAGGCCAGCCGCCCTTTTCATCCTGAGCGCTTTCACGCATTCCTGCACCAGCCATGGCCTGAGGGCAAGCTGATTCGCTCCAAGGGCTATTTCTGGCTTGCCAGCCGCCCGGACTATGCGGGCCAGTGGAGCCAGGCTGGTGGCATGGCCAGGTATGGTTATGCGGCAGTGCTGGACAAGGCCACCACAGATGAGTCCCGGCAGCTACTGGTCTTCATCGGACAGGACCTGGATGAAGCAGACATGTCTGCCGCTCTCGACGCCTGCCTGCTGAATGAACTTGAATTTGCTGAAGGTGAAGCAGCCTGGCGGCAACTACCCGACCCTTTTGAAGCCTGGGAAGACTGATATCGTGAATGCAAAGGCGCACACCCCACCAGCTCAGCACCTCGCGGACTCTGCTGCACACATTCGCAGGATCAGCAGTGCCAGTACGGCACACGGCCTGACCGAAATCTATGAGCCGGATGTGAATCTTGCCGTCTGGCGCCGGGTTTTACCCGATTCACTCCGACAGTACATTGCCTGGCTCAGCGAACAGCAGGCGAAGCTCTATCCCATTCAGCGTGTGATGGCCCTGAGCGAAATCGAGGAGAGCCTCAGCCTCTGGTTGCCCGACCACCGCCTGACCAAGACACTGATCACTGACATCTGTCTGCTGGCCGACATGTATGGCTGTCTGTTCGATATGGATGCCGTTGGCTTGCGGCTCACGCCCCTCACCACGGCCATGTGTCCTCGCTTCCATACCGACCGCGTAGCCTGTCGCCTGCTGACGACCTATGGCGGACCCGGGACCGAATGGCTCCCCGAGGAACATCTTGATCGCGAGCGCCTGGGTATGGGGAATAAGGGGCTAGGTGACGCGCGCTCTGGCCTCTTTACCAACGCCGACGCCATTCAGCGCCTGACAGAAGGCGATGTGGCCCTATTGAAGGGCACTGCCTGGAACGGTAACGAGCAGCACGGCCTCGTCCACCGCTCACCCGCGCTCGCCGCCGGCGAATTTCGGCTCCTGCTCAGCCTCGACTTCGCCTGACTCCGGACTCTCGCAGATGCATTACTCCAAATGAGTTATTTCTTCATGAGTCTGTCTCATAGGCTGCTCCTGGTGACCGGCATCATCGGGATGCTTTGGCTGTTGACGGCACTGGTGCTGCAGGCATGATCGAGTTCCAGAACCTCACGCTCGGCTATGATCGGCACCCGGTCGTGCACCACCTTCAGGCGGTTATTCCCGAGGGTGCATTTACTGCGCTGGTAGGGCCGAACGGTGCAGGGAAATCAACCCTGCTCAAGGCGGTGATGGCGCAGATACAGCCACTCGAAGGCCAAGTGATACGGCGAGGCATCAGTCAGCAGCAGATCGCCTATCTACCTCAACTTGCTGCACTCGAGCGGGGCTTCCCCATCTGCGTAGAGCATTTCGTGAGCCTAGGACTGTGGATACAGCTCGGTGCGACCAGGGGCCGGGGCAAGAGTCACCGCCAGCTTGTAAAGGATGCTATTGCGCAGGTGGGTCTATCGGAACACCTGAGGCGACCTATCGGAGAACTGAGCGGCGGTCAGTTCCAGCGCATGCTGTTCGCGCGGCTCTTGCTTCAGAACGCCCGACTGATACTGCTGGATGAACCATTCATTGGTGTGGATGCCCGAACGCAGGCAGAGCTGATGGCCCTGCTACAAACGCTCAACGAGGCAAACACGACGATTGTCGCCGTCGTGCATGATTTCGATCTGGCACGCCGCCACTTTCCTTCTGCAATGCTGCTGTCTCGCGAGCTAGTCGCCTATGGTGAAACGCTATCCGTCCTGACCATGGACAACCTTCTGAAGGCCCAGAGCAATTCCCTGGCCATTGTTCCAGGTGCACCGCTTTGTGCCGCAGCAGCTCGGCCCGCCTATCATGTATGAACTACTCATACAGCCATTCGCGGAGTTCAGCTTCATGCGCCGGGCCTTGCTGGGCTGCCTTGCCATCGCCCTTAGCGCGTCCCCGGTGGGGGTGTTTCTCATGCTGCGGCGCATGAGTCTTACGGGTGACGCCATGGCCCATGCCATTCTGCCAGGCGCCGCGATTGGCTTTCTGTTCGCCGGTCTTTCAGTCACTGCCATGACGGTGGGCGGGCTCATGGCGGGCTGCCTCGTTGCGGTACTTGCCGGCGCCACCTCGCGCCAGACCGAAACGGCTGAGGACAGCAACATGGCGGCCTTCTACCTGGTGTCGCTCGCACTCGGCGTGATGATCATCTCCATGAGGGGCAGCAACGTCGACCTGCTGCACGTGCTGTTCGGATCGACTCTTGCGCTGGATGATGCGGCGCTGATATTGCTGACAGGCGTCTGCTCCATCACCCTGCTGACGCTGGCTGTCCTGTTTCGGCCGCTCGTGGTCGAGTGTCTGGATACCGAGTTTCTGAAATCGGTGAGTCGTCTGAGCGCCCTCGCCCATTTCTCACTGCTGATCCTCATCGTGCTCAATCTGGTGGGCGGTTTTCACGCCCTCGGCACGCTGATGTCGGTGGGGCTGATGATACTGCCAGCTACCATCGCCCGCTTCTGGGTCGAAGAACTCGAAAACATGATACTGCTGGCCATCGCGCTCGCCTTCAGCGGCTGCTACGCCGGCTTGCTGCTGTCTTACTACTTCAGCCTGCCGACAAGCCCGCTCATCATTGTCTGCCTTGGTGCCGCCTATTTCAGTTCAATCCTGTTCGGCACCCGCAAAGGCATCGTCGCTCGCTACATTCGCTCCCATCAGCGCCATCTGGCTGCTTGAAATTCCAAGGAAAACGCTATGATCCAAGACTCTTTATTTCGTGGGCTCATGCCCTTCGTATTGGCCGCAATCCTCCTCATCCCTACTGGCGCTGGCGCTGCCGAGAAACTCAGAGTGGTCGCAAGCTTCAGCGTGCTTGGGGACTTTCTTGAACAGGTGGGCGGAGACGATATTGAGCTGAGCACAATCGTGGGCGCGAATGGCGACGCGCATATGTTTCAGCCTGCACCTTCAGACGCAAAAGCACTGACCAGGGCCAGCCTTCTGGTAGTCAACGGTCTCGGCTTCGAGGGATGGATCGACCGGCTGCAGGCCTCGTCCGGTTTCGGTGGAACGTTGCTGGTGGCGACGGATGGCGTCACGCCACTACCCGCCGACGATGATGATCATGCGGAGTCTGGCGCACCCGACCCGCATGCCTGGCATTCCGTTTCTCAAGCCCGAGTGTACGTGCAGAATATTCGCGATGCGCTGATACAGGCCGATCCAGACAGACGTGAAGGCTACGAGCGACGTGCGGCCTCTTATCTCTCCCAACTGGAAACGCTCGCGCAGGACCTTCAGTCGCGAATTGCCCAGGTGCCGGAGCAGCAACGCACGGTCGTCACTTCGCATGATGCCTTCGGCTACCTCGCCAACGATCTGAAAATTAACATGCTGGCGCCCCAGGGCCTGTCAACCGAATCAGAGGCCTCGGCAGCCGATGTTGCCAAAATAATCAGACAGATCCGCAAGGGCGATATACAAGCGGTGTTCGTCGGCAACATTTCGGACGAACGCCTGATCCGTCAGATTGCCCGTGAAACCGAAGCCCGAATTGGTGGGACTTTGTACTCCGATGCGCTTTCTGGTCCTGATGAACCGGCGGGCACTTACCTGAAAATGATGACCCACAACGTGTCGACGATCGTTGACGCGCTACAGCAACAGGAGAAAAGTTCGAAGTGAATTGATATACTGCTTGCTCACACTTCAGCCATTCAAGGGCAGCTTATGAAACACGATCACAAACGCGGCGAAATTCGCCACAATGCCGAAGCGGCGCTGGTCACCTCACCACTGTTCAGACAGCGCATCGCCAGAGCCAAGGTTGGCAAGGGTAGTTACAAGCGGAAGAACAAGCATCAGAACAAAGGACTGGAGTCTGGTCAAAAGCAAGCTGCCTGAGCTTGTTTCTGACCAGACTTCAGCCACCTCGGCTGAAGCCACTTGAAATTTCCATCTGCTATCCCCACTTAGTCGTATCAACCTCGAAGTTTTAAAAGGAAACACTCGTGCCCTGTGTCGCAAACGCCTCAGGGGCGAACTGTTAATTCAGAAAAACACAGGAACAAGGTGATCAACCATGGCTTTTCAACTACCAGAACTTCCTTACGAAAAGAACGCGCTCGAGCCACATATCTCTGCCGAGACGCTGGAGTATCATCACGATAAGCATCACAAGGCTTATGTCGACAAGCTGAACAGCCTGATCGAAGGCACTGACAAGGCGGACAAGAGCCTCGAAGAAATCATCAAGTCTTCTTCAGGTGGCCTTTTCAACCAGGCAGCCCAGGTCTGGAACCACACCTTCTACTGGCATTGCCTGAGCCCAAATGGCGGCGGCGCACCGACTGGCGCGATCGCTGAAGCCATCAACAAGGCATTCGGCTCGTTCGACAAGTTCAAAGAAGAGTTTACTGCCAGCGCCATCGGCAACTTCGCTTCAGGCTGGACCTGGCTGGTGAAGAAGTCTGACGGCAGTGTTGCCATCGTCAACACTGATGATGCTGAAACGCCGGTTACTGACAGCTCGCAGAAAGCGCTGCTGACCTGCGACGTGTGGGAGCATGCGTACTACATCGACTACCGCAATGCGCGACCAAAATACCTCGAAGCGTACTGGAACCTGGTCAACTGGGAATTCGTCAACAGCAACTTCGCTGGCTGATAACTTTCAAATTAAAAAACGCACCATCTGGTGCGTTTTTTTTCCTGGACAGTGGGGGGACAGGTCAGTCTGCAATTTGCAGCAGGTCGATAAGCGTATGAGCTGACTCGCCTGGCAGCACATCCTGCAGGGTGTACTTATCGAGCGTCTCGAGAAAATTCTGAAGCGCCTCTGCCAACATGTATTTCAAGCCGCAGGCCGGGGTTATACAGCACTGGTTGTCCGTCCGAAAACATTCCACCAGACCCATGTCCGGCTCCGTTTCACGCATCAGCGCACCAATATTGATGTCACTTGCAGCACGGTCGAGTCGCAAGCCGCCATTCTTGCCACGGATACTGGTGACATAGCCTGCTCGGGTAAGCTGGTGGACGACCTTCATGAGATGGTTGCGGGAAATGTTATAGCTTTCTGCTATTTCCTGAATGGTGGCCAGCCGACCAGGCTTTACCGCCAGATAGACAAGAACCCGAAGTGAATAATCTGTATATCGGGTAATACGCATTCGAACACCGCCGTGGCAAATTCGAAGACGTTTTCAGACTGCAGTTGCAGGACTGCGCGGTCTCGAATTCAGGAATATTACTGCTATTTCCAGCGGTACATCATACGCGTTCATATAGAACCAGTTGAAGTTATTTTTTGTTGCCGCATCGAGCCTGGAACGACCTGCCGCAGAAACTGCTCGATAGTCTGCGACGGCGTCCGGAGCTCAAAAATCAGTTTAGCTTGCGTGCTTCAGCTCTGCACGGCGAATGAATTCATCGAGGATGATGCCGTAGAGCTCGTGACCGAGAAATTTATCCTCCACCCCTGATTCGAGGCTCGGGTTGTCATTGACCTCGATAATCGCCACACGACTACCGGACTGCTTCACATCGACCCCGTAGAGGCCTCTGCCGATCAGATTGGCAGCCTTGACCGCGGCCTGTACGACCGCCTTCGGCACCTCATGAATGGCCATGGTATCCCAGGCACCGGTAGCGGTAGAGCTACCCTCGTGCTTGTAGATCTGCCAATGGTCACGCGCCATGAAGTACTTGCAGGCATAGATCGGCTTGCCGTTGAGCACGCCAATACGCCAGTCGTAATCGGTGTACATAAACTCCTGCGCCAGCAGCAGCGCGGACTGCTTGAACAGCACCTCCGACTTCTCTTCCAGCTGCTCATGGTTCTCCGCCTTCATCACACCGCGAGAAAACGAGCCGTCCGGAATCTTCAGCACCATCGGAAAGCCCAATGTCTCGGCCGCTGACTTCAACTGAGCATGATGGCCCTTGCTGAGGATGAGGGTCTTCGGCGTAGGCACCTTGTGGTGATGCAACAGGTCTGCCAGGAAGACCTTGTTGGTACAACGCATGATCGACGCACTATCGTCCATGACTATCACGCCTTCGGCCTCAGCCTTTTTCGCAAAGCGGAAGGTGTGATGGTTGATGGCCGTGGTTTCCCGGATGAACAGCATGTCGTACTCCGGCACCCTGTTCAGATCACGCGGGCCAATGAAGTCGATGGCAATGCCCTTCTGTTTGGCGACTTTGTGCAGTCGCTTCATCGCCTGCGCATCGCTTGGCGGCATCTTCTCATCTGGGTTGATCAGCACGGCCATGTCATAGCGGAACTGTTTGCGAGCCTTGGGTTTACGCCAGAGCTTCTTGGTAAAGGCATCGAATGACGACGCAAAGGCGGTTTCGTCTTCATCGTCCAGATGCGTAAGTCGCATTGGCTTCACTGCCGACAGCATCCAGCCATTCTTGTACTTCAGTTCGATGTCGACCAGCGGGCAGGGAAACTGCTCGAAGATGATTTCGCCGAGCGTCTTGAATTCCGGCAGGTTGGTTACGCCGAAATAGCTTCGGACCACCAGTTTGCGCTTTGACGCCTCCTGGGTCGTATCCGCTTTCAGCGTCAGCAGGGCCTGGTCGAGATCAAGCTCTTCAAAATCGAACGACAGCGTAAAGACAGCTTTTCGCTCCAGCGCATTAAGCGTCTTCACTGAAGGTATGACATGATGCCCTCTGGCTTCGGCCAGTAGCGAGCAATAGTACCCGCGGCTGAGATACTTGTAGCTGCGGCATAGGTTGACCACGCGCGTGCGCCCGGCCATGGCGGCTCGCCTGTCATCACCACTGGCAGCCATCGCAGAGGCTTCCGACAGGTTCAGATAGGTGTCGAAGGTGATGACGTCCTCACTGGGATAGTAAGGCGACCAGTCACTGAGCTTTTCAACAACGATGAATAACTGAGACATAGAATGTGTCTGTCGGGTGGAACGAAAAGCCGGGACGGCGCGTCTTGATGAGGCGAGCGTCCTGCATGTTGCTTCAGTTTTGCCTATAATCATTGATCTGTCCATGAATCTTCTGGATGGTTAAACCAACTCAATCTCCGGCGATGTCTACATGCACCATTCAGTGGCTACGGCCAGCAGGTCACAAAGCCAGCTCGTTGAAAACAAAGACGGAATCCGCATACGGGTTGCCACAGCCAACGATCTGCCGGTCCTGCTCGAACTTGAAAACAGCAGTTTCGATCATGACAAGCTCAGCCGGCGCAGCTTCAGGCGCTTCCTTGATAGTGAGACGGCCTCCCTGCAAGTGGCGACGGTTGATACGACCGAAGGTGAAGCAGTAGCTGCCTACGTGCTTACGCTGTTTCACAAGGGTTCCAATCTGGCCAGAATCTACTCGATTGCAGTGGATAAGCGCTTCGCCGGCCGAGGCATTGCAAGCCGCCTCCTGAATGCTGCAGAGGCTGTGGCTGTCGAACGACACTGCATCGCAATGCGGCTGGAAGTCAGTGAAGACAATGCGGCAGCCATTGCGCTGTACAAGAAGCACGAGTATCGGCACTTCGGTGTCCTGGATGATTACTACGAAGACCATCAGCCGGCCCTGCGATATCAGAAACTGCTGCGCGTGGTGCCGCAGTCCGACCTGATGTTGAACATTCCCTATTACCCGCAGACCATGGATTTCAGTTGCGGACCGGCCTCACTGATGATGGCGCTGGCTTTCCTGCGCGATCATTTTCAGTTTGCGGTACATGAGGAACTCGAAATCTGGCGCGAAGCCACTACGATTTTCATGACAGCCGGCCATGGTGGTTGTGGTCCGCATGGACTCGCATTGGCTGCAGTAAAAAGGGGTTTGCGTGCAGAAGTGTTCGTCAACAACAGCGGTCCGCTGTTCATGGAGGGTGTGCGTCGCGAGGAGAAGAAGCGGATTCTGAAGCTGGTCCATGATGGCTTCATAAGCAAGATCAAGGAATTCGACATCCCCGTGCACGAGCGCCCGCTGAAACTTGCGGATATCGAAGATGCGCTCAGAAACGGCGTGGTGCCGCTGGTGCTCATTAGCACCTATCATTTCGACAAATGTAAAACGCCGCACTGGGTAACCGTTACGGCACTGGATGAGGATTTTGTCTATATCCACGATCCAGACGTCGACCCATTGGAGCATCAGACGGTACTGGACAGCCAACATCTACCGATACATCGAAAGCGTTTCGAGAAGATGTCCCAGTTCGGCACCAAGGCCCTTAGAGCCGCTGTGCTCCTTTGCCGGGCAGATTGAGCCGACGTGCTCCGGCAGCCTTGATCCGCCACTGCTCTGAGGCCGCTTGCAGCCGCGACAGTGGCACGGGCTGGCCGAAGTAGTACCCCTGAAGTGCATCGCAGCCTGAGTCTATCAGCATGCGGAGCTGAGCTTCGTTCTCGACGCCTTCTGCCGTTACCTCGATATTCTGCAGGTGACAGAGATCGATGAGCGGCGGCAGCATGGAGGACTTGCCTGCATCCATCATCCTGGTGATAAACAGCCGGTCCAGCTTGACCACGTCCACCGGATATTCGACCAGCTGGGCCAGTGAAGTATAGCCCGCACCAAAGTCATCGATGGCGACACCGAATCCAGCCGTTCGCAGTGTCTGCAAGGTATGCTGCATCTGATCGCTGAAATCGATGCCTATTGTTTCCGTCATTTCCAGCTGAATCATTGCTGGTTCTACATCGTACTGACGCGCCGATAAAATGATCTGCTCCGCAAGGTCTTTATTGCAGAGCTGGGCTGAGGACAGGTTGATCGACAGCTTCACATCACCACCAAGCTCTGCTGACACGTTCCGGTAAAGACGCAGCGACTCGGAAACCACCCAGCGGTCGATCTTCTCGAACAGCCCGGTCGCCTCAGCGATAGGAACGAACTCGGCAGGCCCTACCGGACCCAGGCGTGACGAATTCCAGCGCAGCAAGACCTCTACCGCGTTCGCAGTGCCAGTGGCGACAGCAATGATCGGCATGAACACGAGGAAGAACTCTGTGTCACAATCGACGGCCTTGAGCGCATGTTCGATATCCCGTTCCCGGTTTGCCTTGGCCGCGATATCGCGAGAAAAGTGGGCCAGCTGGTTCTTGCCGAGCGACTTCGCCTGATACATCGCCGAGTCGGCGCAGCTCATGAGTTGGGTGAGCTGGACGCCATCGGCTGGGCACTCGGCAATGCCGATGCTTGCGGAAATCGGTAACAAGGTCTTGCCAAGCCGGTAGCCGGTGCTGAACAGCGACACGATCTCTGTTGCCAGTTTATGACAGGCATCCGGTTCAACTGCGCTTTGCGCCATCATGATGCCAAACTCGTCGCCGGCGATGCGGAATAGTATCGGTGCCAGCGGCGTCTGCCCCCTATAGCGCTCGAGCAAGGCCTGAAAAGATTCGGCCAGACTCACCAGGAGCTCATCACCGGTATCATGTCCGAACCTGTCGTTGACGAACTTGAAATTATCCAGGTCCACATACATCAGCCCGAGCGACAGGCCTTGGGCCTGTGCAGCATTCATCATGGCCTGGCCGTGGTGATTGAGGTAGGTCAGGTTATGCAGTCTGGTGAGCTGGTCGGTTTCCGCCATGGCCTTGCTGTGCGCATAAGCGAGTGACAGCTCTCCGTACAGCTTGCGAAACATGCGGGCGATATGCGCAATTTCATCCTGCGCTGACTCATCTGCCCGAATGGTGGTCTCCCTGCCCTCGATTACATTTTCGAGGTTCTGGTCCAACTCGGCAATCGGACCTGTGATATACCGCCGAATCAGCAAAAGAATCGTGAAGCCGGAAAACAGCACAAGACCAACGAGGCTCAGCGCCAGCGGTCGCTTGATGGACACCAGCCGCTCCTCGATATAGGCCTGGCTGGCGACCAGCTGCCACTGGAGACCAGTCGAGCTCGCACGGCTGGCCCGAAGTTGGAATTCACCGGCACCCTTGCCCTTCTCTGGGTTCTCGAATCCGGTCTCCGCTCGGCTGAACGTGAGCGTAGCGTCATAGCGCGCCTGGACCGCTTCGGCCTGACGCTGGAAGGAACTGGGCTCGACGACACTCTGGACAACAAGAACAGATTCGCGCCGTGAGGCTTTCTTGGGCGTGAGGAGAGTCTCTGCATCAATCAGACTCATGAATGCCAACCGATAGTTGCCTTCATCACTTTGCCATAAGGCCCACCCGGCAGACTCACCACTATGGAGCTGGTTTGACGCCGCGACCAAGGCCCGGTCAGATACCGAGGAGAACGGATCGCCGCTGTTCTCCAGGTAGTACAGCAGCTCACCAGTGCTGTCGAGCAGCGCCAGGGTGAGATAGTCACTGTGGAACTGTTCCACTTCCCGGAGACTGGTTTCGATGCTGGTGCCAAGGGTGAAGGCGCGATAGGAGGCATCCTGTTCGACCAGGAAGGTCTTGAGCGGATCGGACTTCTTCAGCGATGTGACGAAGACTTCCTGAAAGTGAGCATACCCATCCAGCTCGGCGACCAGAATCGTGAGTGCGTTGTCGATGCCTGTCTGTTCGCTTCGCAGCAGGCGGTCCCGCTGCTCCAGATAAACCGAGAAGAGACCGACAGCGTAGCCGACGGCCAGCACCGGAATGATAACGATGAAAGCGCGCCTACTGAGCTTCATGCAACTTGACGAGGGCGCGAGTTATCCGGTTTCGCAGGTTGAGGTTGTCGCGACCGATCGAACGGTAGCCCTGCAACCCGCTCGATCCACTGAAATCGACGGGTGGATAGACCGACGGATCTTCAACCAACTCGGGAGAAATGAGCGCCTTGGCGGCAAGATTGCCCGTCGCGATACCGAGCGCCTCAGCATTCATCGCTGCATTTGCAGGCTCATTGATGAAGTCGATGAAGCGTCTCGCCAACGCTGGTGACTCACTGTTTTGTGGAATCGCCATACAATCCACCCAGGTGGCAGTGCCTTCTTTTGGGACAGTATAAGCCCATGTTCCCGCTTTGCTGTAGTCATTCAGAATATGCTGGTCACCGTTATACCCCATAGCCAGATAGAGTTTCTCTCCCTCTTCGGTTTGCAGAAAGGTAACGGGGTAGTCGTAGGTCAGTACGTACGGAAGTTGTGCCTTCAGCATTTCGAATGCCTTTCTAAGCACCTCCGGTTCATCTGCGTTGATGTCCTCTCCCAGCAGCACAAGGGGAGGAATGAATGTATCGGCATAGTCGTCAATCATGCCAATGTGGCCCTTGAGCGACTTCTCGGGCGTCATCAGCGCGCTCCACGAATCCGGCTTCGCAAGCTTGTCGCTGCGGTACACCAGCCCTACGGTTCCCCATAGATAGGGCACACCAGTACCAGCCCTGCAGTCAGGCGTAAATCTGGGATCGATATGCCTGAGATTGGGAGCATGCTCTACAGTGATTTCGGCAAACAGATCGCGTTTGCCGAAGGCCAGTGATGAGAGTCCATCTACGACCACCAGGTCGAATTTCGCCTTGCCCTCGGCAATGATGCTGTCACGCTCTTCGTCGCTGTCGAAATAGGCGAGTTTGACGGCGCTGCCAGTTTCACGCGTCCAGGCCTCGATGAGTGCAGGCGCGATGAAGTCTTCCCAGGTCAGGATGCGAAGCGTGTCTGCGCTGTTCGCCAGCATGCTCACCAGCGCGAGCATGCCTGAAACCATGATGGTAGCTAGGGGAGTCCGTACAATGAGCGGGCGGCGAAGTTTCATGGGACTTTCCTGGCAGCTTCAGCTTGAGCAGTTGCCTGTTAAGCGTAGCAGAGCCCCCGAACATTGCCGGTTTAATCAGCGTGAAATGCGTCGCGATGAGGCACCGGATGGCTAGTTGATCAGCCCTGTCCGTTCAGCAACCCAGTACCCGGCCATGATTGCGATCATCACGGACAATGCTGGCATGATCCAGCGTGTGTAGGCTGGCAGGTGTCGAAGCCTCAGCAGAGGCGGCAGAGCAAGCGCCACCAGCAACAGCTGCCCCAGTTCTACACCGATGTTGAACGCCAGAAGCGCAAGGCCGCGAGCGCTAGCAGGCAATCCAAGATCCAGTAGCACACTTGCGAAACCAAGCCCATGGATGAGGCCGAACATGAAGGTTACGATCCATAGTCGCTCAGCCAATACCGGTCGGATATTATTCAGCGCAACTACAGCAACCGAAAGCGCTATGATGGATTCCACCCAGATTGCAGAGGCCTGAATCCAGCCGAGTACCGACAGCGACAAGGTGATGGAGTGAGCAACGGTGAATGCCGTGACCAGCTTGAGGGTTTGCAGGAGCACCGGTCGGCTGGAGCGGGCTGGCTGCCAGGCATGCCCAGTCTTGACCAGCACGACACTGAGCAAGAGTGTAAGCACGAAAAGAATGTGGTCGAGCCCTATCGCTATATGCCAGATGCCCTGATAAACAAAAGTCGTGAAGGTGCCCGAGCTTTTCGTTGAAGCAGCGGCGGATTCAAAGCTGGCCACGTCCTTCGCCGAAGCGAGAACCTGCTGGGATATGGGCACGCCGGCGTTCATGAGACTTACGATGGTCCTATGCAGGGGATCGGCTTCGAAAAAGGCGTCAACCTCGACGGTGATTGTTTCCGCAAGGTCGCACGTCAAAGGCGTATCGAGTGATAGATAAAGCCCATCGTAGAGCTTCCGCAAGGCCAATGGCGGTGGCTGTTCCGGGCTACAGGCCATACTCCCCGATCGTATGCGAACACTGCGCCGGAAGAAGTTCTGGATCTCAGTCTCAGCTCGCTGAACTTCCTGCCAACTCACCGCGCCATCACCATCGCCATCCATCGAAACGGCGGCCGCCAGATCGCGAACGTGAACTCGCCAGCTCAGGGCAAGTGGAGAGGCTTCAGACTCGTCGACCTGCAGCAATATGTAACTGGAGGCTGGCTGATGAGCCAGAGCCTGTGTGGTCCAGCAGATCAGCAGAAGCGGCAGTATCGAAAACAGGCGATTCATGATCCTGACTCCAGAAGAGACAGGAGTCTCTGGTCTTCATAAGCAGATTGCCTCTGCCAGGCCTGTACAGCACGAAGGCTTTGCCGGGACTCTGCGGATTCCACCTCGAGTGATGCGATGATTTCAAGCAGTAGCAAGGTATCCTGTGGCTCCTTGCGTTCAGACCATTGCTCGAAAGCTGGGGCAAGAGCCGCAGCGGCATCACCCTTCACGGCGAACAGGTAGAAGGCGAGCTCTCCACCATGGCTCTGCTCGCCTCGTACGGTCCAGAGCTCGAGCCACGGTTGCAGTCGCTCTATCCAGCTTGCGCGGAGGGCGTCAGGATTGTTATTGCTGGCTGTCGCGAGCGCAATTTCGGCTGCTGCCAGACGCATGGCTAGTGCGGGCATCTCTGTCTCATTCGTCAGCAAAGCAATGATCTCGCTAGGCTGTTGTCGGTGTCGATAGTAGTCAGCAATGGCTGCCAACAGTTCAGCTGGCGGAACACTGCCTTTCGAAACCTCAAGAGCTGCGCCCCAGTGTGCTTCAGCTTGCTCATATCGACCCAGGCGCTGCGCCATTTCGGCTGCTTCCTGCAAGGCCCAGCCCAGGATGACAGGCAACAGCGGTCGGTCAAAAAGAACGGAAAGGCGCTGGTAGCTGCTCTCCAGCCTGCCCTGAAGGCCTTGGGCGGTAAACAGACAGATTGCAGCTATTTCAGCCGTAGTGCGGGTGACGAGCTGCTTACAGTAGCGCTCCATTTGTTTGAAGTCGCCACGCTGTCGAGCAAGCATGGCCGATGAGAGGTAGGCTTGTGGATTGGCAGGCGCAAGTTCGATGACCTGCTCATATATTCGCCGTGCCTCGTCGAATGCGTGCTGCTTCTGCAGCAGATCGGCCAGCGTTAGCAAGAGTGCAACATCTTCGGCGTGATGCTGCAGGCGCTGGCGGACCATGCCCTCGGCATAGCCGTAGTAACGCGGATCGCGCTGGTCATCACCTTTGCTGATGGCCTCGTCGATGAGTGCATCGAGCCGCTGTGGTGACTGGTCTATCGATTGGTCAGTCCGGGGAGGCAACTCGTTCGCTGCCACGACTATGAAATTGGGGTCTTCTGGGGTAAAGGCCGCATTGCCGGCCACTCCGCCCTTGTCGCTGCAGGCTGACGTGAGCAGGAGACTCAGGGGCAGGCATAATCTGATAAAGCTCATGGTGGCGGAGCGACCATCATTTCGTAGCGTCGTTTTCATGCTGACATTCCTGGAGCCTTACCGGGCATGCGTTAGAGATGGGAAAGTAAACGGGTAATGGGTAGCGAGGGAAGGGGCAAACCTTGCGGCTTGCCCCTGGCCCTGAACGTGAATCAGTTCAGGTAATTATCGAAGGTTGACTCGTTCGAGTCGTCTTCGATGGTTCGATCATTGATGGTGACTGGCTCGCCATTCGGATCGCGCGCGAAAGCGTCATCGAACAGCGCAGTGAAGCCGATTTCGCCGCTTGCAGCGGGTCGCCGCTTCTTGTCATCGTCGTCGAAGACGTCGCAGCCAGTCACCAAGGTAACCGACAGCAACAACGGGAGCAGATAGAGTCTGTTCATACAGCTATACCTCTCAGTTTGGTGAGCCAGGGATCGGCGTGTTCACATAGGGGAAGGTCGTTGTGAACATCGTCGCGTCGACTGGTGCGCCATCTGTGTAAGGCGTAGTGCCTGAGGGTGCATCTGCCGGCATGCAATAGCCGAGGTTCGTCGGACCAGGCAGTGGCAAGTCATGGCACAAGGCTCCCATCACGACCCTCAATGCAATGTCGACGACGTCATCACCTGGGCGACGGCCGTTAGGGAAGCCTGCAAGATCGCCTGCAGCGACGCCGAGCGGCTGCTGACTACCTACTGGCGTAGCCGGGATAGTCGTATTCAGACGGATCATTTCCGAAGGCGTGACGGTAGCTAACTGATTGACGCCAGGGAAGCCTGTGAGGAACGCCGCAACCAGGTCATCACGCGGAATATTCGTGGGCGCAACAGCATTGCTGCCAAACAACACATTCAGCAGGAACGGCAGGGTCGGGTTGGTCACATAGGTCGCCAGTGCACCGTCCTGGGTCGGGGCGGCTGCGTTGAACAGGTCCTTGTCTGGCAGACCGATGACCAGTTCGTTCACCAGTGGATTACTCAGACGTGAGACTTGCACCCAGGCACCACCATTCACTTCAGGCTTTTCAAAGCTTGGCGCCGGATTCAGTACTCTGGCCTGCTGCAGGCTGGCTGTAGTCCAGCCACCTATATTGCCGTTACCAGTGCCAGTGAGACAGGCTTTAGGCACTTCCAATGCGAGCGTAGTCACGTTCTTGTCGGCAAGATCGTTGTTGGCGGTGCTTTGAGCAATGCCCCCAGGGCCGTCAATCGGCACGAAATTGACCAGATCGAAAACTTCGCCGAGGTTCACTGCGAACGGGTCCTGACGCTGGCCAACAAATACTTTGGCATCCAGATCACAGTTCGGCAGGTCTACTTCATAGATGTACTGGTTAGCATAGGCTTCGTAGGTGGCTTGATCGGTAAATGTCTTGTTACCGACATAGTCGTAGGGCTTGGTGAAGCTCATAGAACCGGCAGGTCCATTCATGATTTCCGAAGCAGCACCTGAACGACGTGCACCCTCAATGACCGTGAGCGTATACGATTCCGAGGTCGTGAGATTGGTATCATTGCCGGCAGAGACTCCGCCAATATTACGCAGGGGCACAGCTACCTCAGTACCGCCGACCGGAACCTTGACACCTTCACCATTGGTGCCCTTTAGGCTGTTATCGAACCTGAACTGGAAGGTCAGATCCTCCACTGCATCGCCTGTATTATCGATGTGTATCTCGTACAGCGCCTCGGGATCCATGGTGAAATAGTTGGGCCCGCCGTAGGCATCCTGCAGTGGAATATAGTTGGCGAGAATGGTGACGTAGGCTTCTCGACCAGCTTCATAGCTGCTGAACATGTAGAAGTCAGTGGCATCGACTTTCGGCATCTTCGTAATGTTCGGCGCTTCACGGTGACTGGACGCTTGAGTGCCGGCGCTCAACAACACTAGGGCTGCCGCCGCGGTGCAAGAACCCAGGTTTGATAGTTTTGTTTTCATTCATCCCCCTGCTTATAGCAGTGTAATTGGTTGGGCTCGCGCAGCCAGAGAAGACGGACTGTTCACTGGAGCCAATAAGAGCTACGGGGATAAAACAGAAAGGTTACAGATTTTAAAAATGTAGTTGATATAAATGTTGTCAGGCAGGTTTATCGCAGTCGCTCAGGACTTCAACGCGATTCCTTCCAGATGCTTTTGCTCGATAAACCATGGCATCGGCCGCCTTCAACAACTTATCGGAGCTCTCATGCTGCTGTGGCACCCATCCGGCGAGGCCGATGCTGACGGTAAACCGACAGACACCGACTGGCTCATCGGCGCCGGCCGACGATACCGGCACTGCCAGCTCAGCAACCCGCTGCCTCATTTTTTCCGCAAGTTCCAAAGCTATATCGGGACTTGTCATCGGCAGAGCGACAACAAATTCCTCGCCACCAAAGCGGGCAAGCAGATCCCCTGCCCGGCAAAGATTCTGTTGAACACTTGTAGCTAACTGGCGAAGACATTCATCGCCTACCGCGTGACCGTAGCCATCATTGATTTGCTTGAAATGATCGGCATCGATAAACATGAGGGTGAGCGGCTGCTCCGCTCGATTGCAGATCTTCAGCAGGCGCGCGAATTCGGCTTCGAAGTAGCGCCGATTACCGATGCCCGTCAAAGCGTCGGTCTGGCTGGCTTTCTCCAGCTCGCTATTCATCTGACTCAGCGCCTGCGTGCGTTCCTGCACCTTGGCTTCGAGCACCTCCGTGGCCTGCACCTGCATGGCAAAAGCCTTATCCTGAGCTTCGATCTTCTCAGCCCGCTCTCTTGCGAGTTGACTGGCCAGACTCAGCGAAGCCGCCTGCGCTGCGACACGCTCCGCATTGCTTCGATTTATTCGTTCGGCAAGCGCGAATGACAGCAGCACCACCTCTATGAGCGAGCCAATCGCCTGTGCGTACTCGGTGATGGGCGTGCGCGGCACGATACCGGCCATAGACGCGATATACAAACTTGCACCGACAATGAGAAAACTCCAGGCAATGACGAAGTAGAGGGCTGAACGATGCCCCCTGAAAGCCAGATAGCTTGCGGCTGTCCAGGCGAACAGGCACGACAACAGCCCCATCGGAAATCCTACTGCCCCCATTAGAGACTTCGATAGGAATGGGGTCAGCAGAACAACCGCGACCCAGAAAACCAGAATGGCGAGCGATATCCGGTAAAGCCAGGGACTGTTTCTGCGCAGCTCGAGAAACTGGATTGTGAATATGGTGGCTGTGGTGAAGCCAAGACCGGAGGTAATGCCATAGCTCATGAGCTTGAACTCAAGCCAGTCAGGCCAGATGTACAAGCCGCCAATACCGGTTACATTGGCCTGGAAAGCGGCAAGGGCTAGCACATAGAGCACGTAAGACAGATAGGCAGCGTCCCGTGTCAGCACAGCCAATGAAACATTATAAAGCGCCATCACCAGCATAGCGCCAAAGAACAGGCCCAGCAGCAGGTCGATACTGCTGTCGTATTCAAAAAAGTCCGCCTGCGACCAGAGGGACAACGGTAGCAGTATCGTACCGTCGGAGACCACTTTGAGGTAGACGGTACCTGTCTGACCTGGTGCTAGCTGAAAAGGAAACAGCTCTGTACGATGGGCCAGCGGCTGCAGTGACTCGTCGACGAGCTGTCCACCCATCTGATGCCGAACACCTTCGTCAGTAAGCAGGTAGAAATCGAGCTTGGGTATGAGCGGCCAAGCCACTTCAAGCACGTAATCAGCCATCACGGCCTGCTCATTGACTATTTGCAGGCGTACCCATGCCGGATCCTGCTGATAGCGCAAACTGAGCGCACCCTCGCTCTCGTGTTGTTGCCATGGCAGATCCATTTGACCCACCACAAGATCAAGCGAGCTGTCTTGCCCTGCCCCAGTAAGGAAGCTGACCCGACCATCGAGCTCGAAGACTCCCTGCCCACGGTCGATTACCGGAACTACAGCCATTGCCGGATGGCTGAACAGGAGGCTGAATAGGAGGCACAGCAAAATGGACAGGACGACGTTCAGCCGACCGGCCTTCGAGCCAGGAAAATGTTGCTGTGTTAGAACTGACAACCGCGTACACCCAGAAAACTTAAACTAGTACATTAGTGTAGCAATATACTGAACGTCGGCTGGGTGGTGTCAGATTGCTCCAGTAGGGGGAATATCAACGCAGAGCGCCAGGGGCAGGCCCTGGCGCTGATTGTGGAAAATTGTGCTGTAGTGTTACTGCACGGTCTGGATTCTGGTATCCGTGGCAGCCGAATCAGCAATCGTGTCCGCCGAAGCGAACGGTGTGTTCGCGTCTGGATACGTCGCCTTGAGATACTCACCCAGCGCATCCTGTTCACTGCCGGTGTCTGCAAACATGGCCGCACCTGGATCTGCTGCTGACATATCGATACTGGTCGGCACTGCGGCGTCGAGCACCAGATCAACGCGGTTGCTGTTGCTGACCGCCACACCGAAGCCGCCATTGACGAGGAAGTTAAGCGTGACCATACGGAATGACCCGGTACCGCTGTCGACGACACCATTGGTCACGACTGGCGTACTACCAACTGTCAGTGATCGCACGCGCGTGCCCGGAACCGTGACGGCACTGGTCGCTGCATCGATTGCCTGCGCGGTACCTGAAGGATCGTAAGTGAGCGTCATGCCGCCGATCTGAGGAAAGGCTCCACTGACGTTTTCGACTTCGCTCACGGCTGTCTCAAGAATATCCTTCAGCTCCTGTGCAGTAACGTCGATCAGGGTAAGGCCATTGTTGAAGGCCAGCGCGCTTTCGATATCGAACTGGGAGATATCGCCAGCAGCCTTGCCAGCAGCCGGAAAAGCCTGTGTGGTCACATAGGTCAGGTCGGCCGGATCGGTCGAACCAGCTGGGAAGAAGAACGTGCCGATATCCGAACGGATACCGCCACCATTCTTGAACGAAATGGCGACTGAGGGATCCTGCAACTGGGCATAGAACAGGTTGGCGTCGGCAGTCAGGTTACCGAGATTGGTCTCTTCCGTGCGAACCGAGCCGCGCTGGCCATTCAGGTAGACGCTGGAATTGCCAAGGATATTGCCTTCCTTCGCCAGCAACACATCGTTCACAGCGCGCACTATAGCGTCCACAGTGGCGTTGGCCGATCCGTTGACTGCTGCAACAGTTTCAGCGTCGGCGACAAAGGCACCACTTTCGGCGGCATCCACGCTGCTTTCGATCACGACCCCGTTGGCGTCGAAGCCGACGACCAGTCGACCGAGGTATTTATAGTCGGCATCGACGTTCACGAGCGCGACCGGCTGATTGCTTGCTGAACTGAAGAACAGCGGGTAATCGTCAGCGGCGACATCGCCAGCCATGAGGCGATCGTTCTCGTCGGCCAGCAGGGTGTTCGAGCCACCGGCGACGATGATGTCCACATCACGAAGCAGGGTCGCCAGCTGCTTTTCGACAGCAATCTGCTGCATATGCGCGAGCAGGATGATCTTGTCGACACCATTGGCAGTCAGTGCATCGACCGAGGTCTGGATAATTGCTGCGAGTTCCGGGATGGCATCGCTGGCAGGCAGTACGGTGACGTCGCCCGTGGAGGTGATGACTTCCTGAGTTGGCGTCGTGGCACCGACGAGGCCGATTCGTTGACCATCGACTGTGACGATTGCAGATTTCGCCAGTGAGTTCGGAATGGACGCTGCTGCCTGACCATCAGCGACGACGAGTGGTGCTGTGTCGGCGTCAGTTGTGAAATCAAGGTTGCTACTCAAATAGGGAAACGTCGCGCCGGGATAGTTGCCATCAGGCAACAGCAGGGCCGCAAAGTTGCCGGGACCGGCGTCCATGTCGTGGTTGCCCACGGCTGAAGCCTGAAGGCCCATGGCGCTCAGAAATGCGATGTCCGCGCGGCCGTTACCAGGTTCGGCAACGCCAGGTACACCCGAGAACGAGTCATCACTGGAGGCCACGTAACGTGAGCCAGGGATGAAGTTATCACCAGAGCTAACGAACAGCGTCTTCTCGGGATACGCTGCCTTGAGTCCCTCGACGATGGCGGCGAAGCTGCCGACATTAGCCAGCGCATCAGCGTTCGAGCCGTCGATATCGGCCACGTGAAGGAGCTGCAGCGTGAAAGCCGCCGTTTCACCGGAATCCGGCGCAGCCGGGCGCTCGTCATCTTTGTCGTCGTCGCTGCATGCGCTCAACGCTACCAGCAGCAGTGCGCTCAGACCCAGTGTTCTGAAATTCGGATAGTCCATCGTCAACTCCATATAGACTGTGGTGTGAATCGGGTGATCCACGAAAGCGTCGAGTGTGGAGCTGACTTGTGACGATTTTGTTGCGTGTTTGTGACGATTCGATGACGGAAACTGAAAAGCCTCCGAAGAGGCTTTTCAGGTCACTTGCGACTGACTTCGCTATTAACGTTACAACTGGCGGCGCGTTAACGGAGCAGGCGCAGGAAGGCGATGAAATCCTTGAAATTGATCCTGCCATCACTGTTGAGGTCGAACGCTGCGTTGGCATCTGTAACCCTGCGATACATCTGGCCGACAAGCGCAGCCAGATCCTTGCCGGTCACACGACCATCCTTGTTGAAATCACCGACCGGTGTGGATGGCGTGGCAGGCTGCAGGTTCAGTGACACCAGGAAGGGATCATGATCCGAGCTGCGATACGGTCCTACACCAGTAAAGCTGTAGCCCTTGGCATCAGGATAGAAACGCAGGGCCTGATCATACTGCAACTGATAAGGCTCCGGCGCATTGATGTTCCAATGTGCGGCATCGATAACGTCTTCGAGCATGGCATCGTTGACCAGTATATGGTCCAGACTACCGACCTGGGTGCTGCCGAAGAACCAGTACGAAAAGCCATCAGGATCGAACTGCTCGGCCACATTGGTGTAGCCGAAAGTTTCAGTCACCTCGACAGCGGCGCCACCATCGGCCGCTGTGTTCGCAGCGGTCATGATGGTATAGCCACGTGCCTGCGGATCGTATTCGGTGAGCACTGCAAGTGGGTCTTCAGCACTATAGGCATTGAGATCACCGAGGATCATGATGCGCTCGGGGAGGTCTGCAGACTTCAGCGCCTCGCCCAGCGTGATCGACGCGGAGACTCGCAGCGCATTACAGCTGCCCTGAGCCGAATCGATCAAGGTTGGTGCCCTGGTGTCTTCCAGGCACGGAGAACCCTTTGACTTGAAGTGATTGACGGCAACGGCAAATTTCTCGCCACTCTCCTGATGCGCAAAACTCTGCACGAGCGCCGTACGCATCTGCACCAGCTTACCGTTTTCCAGTGTCTGAACCGGCATGGGAATCTGGCCAGCAGCACCTTCCGGTGCGACCACAGCCGGGCGATATAGCAGACCTACCGCGATGGCATCGCTACCGAGTAAGCCACCATCGGCTGTGGCTACGAATGCGAATTGCTCGGCTTCGGGAAGGTCGGCATTGATGGCATTGACGAGCGCCTGAATGGCACTGTTCTCGGCATAGCCATCATTCTCGATTTCCATCAGACCGATCACATCGGCATCCAGCTTCCTGATCGCATCGACGATTCGAGCCTGCTGCAGCTCGAAAGCCTCGGCGCTTTCCGCCCCCCGGTTGGCCGCAAAATCAAAGGTAACTGTGCCATCCGCGAGCACTTCACCGTTGAAGTAGTTCAAGACGTTGAAGCTGGCGATAGTCAGATTCCCTGACTGGAGCTCCGGCAGCGGCTCTCGGCTGCCCATGACCACAACGGGTTCCACCGGATTGATCTTGTACTTGCCAAAGCTGAAGTTGAGCGGACCAGCAGCGGAGACCTTGTCACCCACCCTGATCGTGTTGTCATAACTGAACTGCGTGTAGTAGCTGATTTCGGCTGGGAAGCTTGCAGAGCTGGTATCTTCGACATACACCTGATTCTGCGCGTTCGCTGTCACGAGCGCTGTGTACTCGGCGGTGCCGGGAGCGTACACATCTGTGGGCTGACGCTTGATCTCATTGCTGAGACCAATCTCGCCGAAGCGCCAGATATTGTTGACGTCGAACACGCTCAGGTCCGATACCCGCACCTGCATGCCTTCGAGCGACTCGAGACTGCCTTCTGCCTGTAGCGGCAATGCAATGGCAACCGTGGAGGCTTCAGCAGTAGTCGCACAATCCACGACATCACTGACTTCGGCCAGCTGGGTACGGTCGAAGAACTCACCAACTGTGCCGGCTACACGTACGACAGAGCCAGCCGCAGGTGACTGCGCGGCCACGACGAAAATACCTTCGGAAGTCGCGGCATCGCCGTCTTCATCGGCTACTTCTTCCTGGAGGAAGAAACCATCATCACGAGCTGCGGTCACGAGACCTTCGATGATTACGGCGCTACCGACCAACGGCGAGCTGTCGCCGCTGCCCTGTACGGCGTGGATAAGCGTCGCAGCGTCACCGCATTGTCCGGCCTCTACGCTACCGCCGCTGCCATCACCGGGCTCGCTGTCTTCGACGACACCCAGGCCTTCGAAGGCATCCTGCGCAAAACCATCCCACTCAAGCGACGGATCGAAGGCATCGGTAGGATCGCTATCTGCAACCTCAAGGCTGCTCTTGCGGCGCAGCGTCTGGTTTTGAGTGCCGACATTCGAATCACCCCACTGACTACCTGGATCCATGCCAATCTGTCCGATGGAATCCACGACTGCACCACCCTTCAACAGAGTGATGGCGTCATCGCCATTGTAGAAGCTCGCGCCACTTATAAAATCGGCAAGACTGAGGAGCATTTCGTTGGCAGCTGACGAAGCGATCACGAAGACATCGCCGGCGGCGACCGTGCCAGTCAGATCGAGTGTGGTGCCGGCTGTAAGCGAGCCGTTGAAAAAGAACTGCACTTCATAGGCAGCCAGGTCGATGTCGGCATCTGTCGGATTCGAAACTTCGAGCGCCTTGTTGTTGCTCGAGCCTTCGACGTACTCGGAAAAGAAGAGATCGTCTGCCGCAGAAACGCCTGCCGCCTGTACCAGGAGAACGGCAAGGGCAAGAGGCCGCAATGCCAGATGAGTGGTCTTTTTCATGGTGACTGCCTGTATTTGATTCTGAATCTTGCCACTAAGGCGCGAGCAGGACAGTCTGGCGACAGAACATAACAGTAAGATGACAGTTGGATTTAGAAGACCATTTTTTCATCCCACTTCTCTGGATGTCTGGTTCATGTGACGGCCCAAAGCGAGGGTAATCGCTTTTTTTCCCGAGGCTGGATCGCCCACTCAATGACAGCTGTCCCGACACGCTGCAATTCGCTACTCTGTGACGTCTCGTTACTTCAAAACCAGCAGGGAATGCATGGGCTCACACGATCACATCTATAAACGGCTGTTTTCCAATCCAGAGATGGTTCGGGATCTGCTGAAGGACTTTGTGCCTGGCGACTGGGTGGGCGATCTCGACTTCGACACGCTCGAGAAACTGAACAACAGCTACATTACGGATGATATGCGCGAACGAGCCGATGATATTGTCTGGCGCGTTCGCTTCAGGCAGGAATGGCTGTATGTGTACCTGCTGCTCGAGTTCCAGTCGACGGTGGACCGTTTCATGGCAGTTCGCTTGCTCACCTATGTGGGCCTGCTGTACCAGGATCTCATCAAAGCCCGGCAGCTGCCGGAGGATAAGCAACTGCCGCCTGTGCTACCAATGGTGTTGTATAATGGCGAACGGCCCTGGGGCGCCGCTCAACAGCTGAGCGAGCTTGTCCAATCCATGCCAGAGGGGCTACGGTGCTATCAGCCCGACCTGAAGTATCTCCTGATTGACGAAAACAGGTATACTCATCAGGAACTCGAGCGCCTGGACAACCTGACCGCAGCGCTCATTCAGGCGGAAATGGCAGAGAGCGACGCCCGCGTCATCAACGTCATTGGCAAGCTGGTCATACGGCTGGATGATGAGCGCTACACCGATCTGCGCAGTGCTTTTGCGGCCCTGTTTGCCCATCGCTTCAGCCGCGTACCGGGACTCGGCGAGGG
>TARA_R100000306_G_scaffold44920_2_pt1 | contig 84541 bp, 60 predicted proteins | sample TARA_R100000306 | Tara Oceans TARA_R100000306 (sample SAMEA2620824) | marine metagenome | biome: marine biome (ENVO:00000447); feature: mesopelagic zone (ENVO:00000213); material: "saline water (ENVO:00002010), including plankton (ENVO:xxxxxxxx)" | depth 1000 m | reverse complement strand
TCTACTGGCTAATGGGTGGTGTTCGGTTTAGAAGGGGCAACTACATCACCGGCTTTGTGCACCTGACGCATGGAGCGTTTTTGCTGACCCAGCCAGTGACGGTAGCGATCACAGAACTGCGAGTAGCTATAACAGCGGTTGGGATACTGTTGGGTGTACTCCTCCCACAGCAGTAGTTTGGTGGTGCCTTTGCGTTTAAGCTCCTGGTGGATCGTGCTCCAGTCTGGCTTGACCGTCATACCGCTGCTGGTATTGGCTTGCGGATAGAACAGACGGGCCAGTGCAATGTCATCAAGTTCAGGCGCCAGTGGCCAGGTCAAGCCCAATGTCTCGGCTTTGCTCACTAGATTTTTAATGGCACCGACGCTGATCTTTGTGCTGGCATTGATCTGGCGATAGGAAAGCCCTGCCTCCAGACGTAGCCGTAATGTTTCTCGTATTTTACGCATTGTCAGTCTCGCTGCTGGCATGGCTCCCTCGAAAAAGGCAGGGAGCTTACCAGAAGATTTGAAAAAACAATGCGTTGAGATCTATTCTGGTCAACGTGAACACTGATTACGGGAGGGTGAACAGCAATTCCGGAAAAACCGGAAAAAGTGTTCACGTTCAGCCGGATTGGGTGTTCACATTCGACCAGAATCGGTGTTCACGTTCGACCGGAATGGGTGTTCACTTTGCGCCGGAATACGCAGCCTTGGCCGTTGCTGTGCCATCAGGTGTAATCCCCCCGAAAAACCGGGGCAGTTATAAGTAGAAAATTCCGTTAACATTAGCACAAGGAGTTTTCTATGAAGAAGTCACGATTTACCGATAGTCAGATTCTGGCCGTTCTCAAACAGGCTGACGCTGGTGTGCCAGTCCCGGAGCTGTGCCGCGAGCATGGCATGAGCAGTGCAACATTTTACAAGTGGCGAGCGAAGTTCGGTGGTATGGACGCCTCGCTGATGAAACGGATGAAAGAGCTGGAGGATGAGAATCGTCGGCTCAGGAAGATGTACGCCGAGGAAAAGCTCAAGGCTGAGATCCGCCAGGAAGTCATCGAGGGAAAGTACTGAAGCCATCTCAACGCCGAGAGGTGGCTGAAGAAATCGTTAAACGCCGGGGCGTAAGCATCAGATTTGCCTGTTTGTGTATAAGTGTGAGCGAGTCGTGTTATTACTACCGGCCGAAGCTTAGCTCACAGAACGCGGTAATAGCTGAGTGGCTGTTGCGTCTTACCACAGCCCATAGACGCTGGGGATTTGGACTTTGCTATTTGCACCTTCGTAACGTGCGCGGTTTTAGTTGGAATCATAAGCGCGTATACCGGATCTATCGGGAGTTGGAATTGAACCTGCGTATCAAGCCCCGGCGGCGAATACAGCGTGACAGGCCTGACCCGCTGAGTGTGCCGACGAACGTAAATCAGGTCTGGTCGATCGACTTCATGAGCGACACGTTGATCGATGGACGCAAGATGCGCACCTTCAACGTGATTGACGATTACAATCGTGAAGGTTTGTGCATTGATGTCGATCTATCGCTGCCCAGTGCTCGGGTAGTTCGCTCGCTGGAGCAGATCATTGAGTGGCGCGGAAAGCCAGCAGCTATTCGCCTGGACAATGGCCCGGAATACATTGCACAAACGTTGATTGACTGGGCCAATGAAAGGCGGATCACATTGCTTTATATACAACCAGGCAAACCGACGCAGAACGCATACATCGAGCGCTTTAATCGGACGGTTCGACATGAATGGCTGGATCTACATCAGTTCCATTCGATCAGTCATGCTCAGGAGCTGGCGACTCAATGGTTGTGGAAATACAATAATGAAAGACCCCATACAGGCATCGGAGGCATACCACCTCGACGATTACTGATGGCAGCATAAGTTTCTACGAGTAACTGCTGCGGGAAATGGGGGGATTACACTTAGGAATTAAAGGCGGTAGCGGGTAAAAAACGGCAGAATGGCCGGTTTTTTGTGGCCCGGTACTGGGTCTAAAAGTAGATTTAGAGTTGTGTACATACCTGTGTACATAGTTAGCGAGGTTGAGTTTGTCGTCTAATAATTTATCCAATCAAATCAATAAGAGAAGAACTTTTGCGATCATCTCCCATCCGGACGCCGGTAAAACCACGATTACCGAAAAGCTGCTGCTGTTTGGACGTCTGATTCAGACAGCCGGTTCGGTAAAGGGCAAGCGCGATGAAAAACATGCGACCTCTGACTGGATGGCCATGGAGCAGCAAAGGGGCATCTCGGTGACCTCGTCCGTGATGCAGTTTCCCTACAATGATGCTGTTGTAAACCTGCTCGACACGCCCGGCCACGAAGATTTCTCGGAAGACACTTACCGCGTATTGACTGCGGTAGACTCGGCGCTGATGGTGGTGGATGGCGCGAAAGGCGTCGAGGAAAGGACCATCAAGCTGATGGAAGTCTGTCGTCTGCGGGCCACGCCTATCTTTACCTTTGTCAACAAACTGGACCGTGACACGCGAGATCCGATTGAAGTGCTGGATGAGATTGAGACAGTGCTTAATATCCAGTGTGCACCGATCTATTGGCCACTCGGGAATGGCAAAGGTTTTAAGGGTGTCTATAACCTTTACACTGACACGATTCACGTCTATCACCATGGCCAGGGCGACCGCATTCCCGATGATGTGCAAATCAAGGGTCTGCGCAGTGCCGAGGCCAAGGCCCTGCTGGGTGCTTACGCCGACGATTTCGCTGACGAGATTGAACTGGTGCGCGGTGCCAGTCATGAATTTGACCTTGAGGAATACCTGGCCGGGCGCATGACACCTGTGTTCTTTGGTACGGCGCTGGGTAACTTCGGCGTGCGTGAATTGCTGGATGATTTTGTCAAATGGGCACCGTCACCGCGGCCCAGAGGCACCGACAACCGAGAGGTGTCGCCGGTCGAGCCGCAGTTCAGTGCGTTTGTGTTCAAGATCCAGGCGAACATGGACCCCAACCACCGGGACCGCGTGGCATTCCTGCGTATCTGCTCGGGCAAATACAGCAAGGGCATGAAGCTGCAGCACTGCCGGCTCGGCAAAGATGTCCGTATCAGCGACGCTGTGACATTCAAGGCGGGTGAGCGCGAACAGGCGGAGCATGCAGTGTCTGGTGACATCATCGGTTTTCACAATCACGGCACCATCCAGATCGGTGACACCTTTACCGAAGGCGAGCTGCTGCAGTTTACCGGGATCCCGCACTTTGCCCCGGAACTGTTCCGCCGCATCCGACTGAAGGATCCGCTAAAAACCAAACAGCTGCAAAAAGGTCTGCGACAGCTCTCCGAGGAAGGTTCGGTCCAGGTATTCATGCCGGAGCGCAACAATGACCTGATCGTCGGCGCGGTCGGTGTGCTGCAGTTCGAAGTGGTTGCCTATCGTCTGAAGGATGAATACAAGGTGGACTGCATTTACGAACCGGTGAACATTTACAGCGCACGCTGGGTGGAATGCGACGATCCGAAGAAGTTCGAGGAGTTCAAGAAGAAGGCCTATGAGAATCTGGCTGTGGACGGTGGCGATCACCTGACATATCTGCCGCCAACGCGGGTGAACCTGAGTCTTATGGAGGAACGCTGGCCCGACGTCCGCTTCCGCGCCACCCGCGAGCACGCGGCCGGTTCATCTTCGTAACTTGCGGAAAAGCTTTGTAGCCCGCGCCTGGGGGTGGTGCATCAGTCACTACGTAGCTCGCGACGCGCGCTGTCGGGAGCTGCCGTTCGGAGACGCCCGTAAATACATCTGACCGCCATGGACGGCGGAAATGCCGGTTTTGCAGGAGCAAAAACCGGCCCTGTAGGGCTCGCCTCGCGCCGTCCCTGGCGCTCGACGCTCCTCAGGTCGGCTTCGGACATCACGCGGCGCTGCCATTGTGCCGACCTTGGCCATGGGAGTCATTGAAGCTTGAAGTTGGCACAAGGTTAGCGGCGGGATGGCGGATGCTGACAGACTGGACCGCCGGCGGACAGGACGTCCGACGACGAGCCCCCCATGGATGGGTTCACGGGCGCGTCCAGGATGCAGCAACCGTCAGCGCGACGCGGGCTACAGGGCAATCAACACAGCTCCCGGCAGCGCGCGGCGCGAGCTACGTAGTGATTGAACGTACAACTTAACGATTAAGCCGGATGCCGGCACTGAGAGAACGATGGAATTCAAGGTACACCATACTGACGGTCACGCCCGACGCGGCACGATCAGCTTCCCGCGCGGCGACGTGCAGACGCCCGCGTTTATGCCCGTCGGCACCTACGGCACCGTCAAAGGCATGACGCCCCAGCAGATTCTCGACACCGGCGCCGAGATAATTCTCGGCAACACCTTCCATCTGATGCTGCGCCCCGGCACCGACATCATCCGCAAACACGGCGACCTGCATGATTTTGGTGGCTGGCAAAAGCCCATCCTGACCGACTCCGGCGGTTTTCAGGTCTTCAGTCTGGGTGAAATGCGCAAGATTACCGAAGAGGGCGTGACCTTCCGCTCGCCCGTGGACGGCGCCAAAGTGTTTCTCGGTCCGGAGTCGGCCATCCAGGTCCAGCACGAACTGGGCTCAGACATCATCATGATTTTTGACGAATGCACGCCCTATCCGGCTACTGAACAGGAAGCTGAGGCATCCATGCAGCTGAGTCTGCGCTGGGCGCAGCGCTGCAAAATGGCGCATGGTGACCATGCCTCGGCGCTGTTTGGTATTGTGCAGGGCGGCATGTACGAGCATCTGCGGCAGCAGTCACTGGACGCATTGGTTGAGATGGATTTTGATGGTTACGCCATTGGCGGTCTGTCGGTGGGGGAGCCCAAAGATGAGATGATCAAGGTTCTGGATTATGTCGGCCATCGTCTGCCGGAGCACAAACCCCGCTACCTGATGGGCGTTGGCACACCAGCCGACCTGGTTGAAGGTGTGCGACGCGGCATCGATATGTTTGATTGTGTGATGCCGACCCGTAACGCCCGCAACGCCCATCTGTTCACCAGTCAGGGCCTGCTGAAGCTGCGCAATGCCCGTTTTAAAGACGATGTCCGGCCACTGGACCCCGATTGTGACTGCTACACCTGTCAAAATTTCAGTCGGGCCTACCTGCATCATCTCGACAAGTGCAAGGAAATGCTGGGTGCCCAGCTCAATACCATCCATAATCTGCACTACTACCAACACTTGATGCAGGGTTTGCGTCAGGCATTGGAACAGGGTAGATTTACCGCCTTTGCTGAAGAGTTCTACCAGAATCAGGCCAGGTTGCAGGACGAACCTGAGGCTTGATATTGCATGGCTTGTAACTGCGCCCAGCGGCATTGGTCATTGTTCTGTCAATGCCGCGAACCGTACAGGTCTTGCCATTTAACCGATATATAATATTGATACAACACCGACATTATTTGAGAGAGACGCTATGGACTTTTTTATCAGTACCGCACATGCCCAGCAAGCAGCAGCCCCGCAGGGTGGTGCCATGTTCAATCTGCTGTTTATTGGCGGCATGTTTGTGCTGTTTTACCTGATTCTGTGGCGCCCACAGGCCAAACGGGCAAAAGAGCATCGCGAGCTGGTCAGCAACCTTGGCAAAGGTGACGAAGTACTGACCAGTGGTGGCATCCTGGGCAAAGTCACTAAAGTTACAGACGATTACATTGCTGTAGAAGTGGCTGATGGCGTCGAGCTGAATCTGCAGAAGTCAGCAGTAGCGGCAGCTCTGCCCAAAGGCACGATCAAGTCGATCGGATGAGTCAGCGAACATAAGCGGCTGGCCTCGGCCCGCCGCGCTGTAACAGGTTCTAAGCATGCTTAACAAATTTCCACTCTGGAAGAACATCCTGGTTGCCACCGTCGTGGCGCTCGGTCTGATATACGCCTCCCCCAATCTGTTCCCGGACGATCCGGCCCTGCAGATTTCCCACGAAAACCGGGAAGTCACCGCCATCGACCTGGGTATGGCGACCGATGCCCTGCGTGCGTCGGGCATTGAATATTTCGGCGACGAGCTGACTGATCTGGGTGGCCTGATCCGCTTCAACAGCTTTGATGATCAACTGCGTGCCAAGTCGGCCATTGAGCAGAACCTTGAAGGTGATTACATCGTCGCGTTGAACCTGGCACCAACGACTCCAGGCTTCCTGCAGGCGGTTGGCGCAGGCAAGATGAATCTGGGCCTGGATCTGCTGGGTGGTGTGCACTTCCTGATGGAAGTCGACATGGAGACCGCGCAACGAAGGCGCATGGAAAATACCATGAACTCCATTCGCCAGGAGCTGCGGAACGAGCGTATCCGTTCACGCAATCTGTCCCTGGAAAATATCAATCTGATTGAAGCTCGCTTTGAAGATGAAGAGTCACGCAGCCAGGCACGAACCCTGATCCGGGAGAATTTTGCTGACCTGCAGGTCATCGCCAGAGAGCAGGGCGGCGATTACCTGCTGGAGATGTCGCTGACAGCTGAAGATCTGGACCAGATGCGTCAGGACACCGTTACCGCCAACCAGACCAGCATCCGAAATCGTGTTGACTCGCTGGGTGTCGCTGAACCCGTGGTGCAGCAACAGGGTCCCAACCGGATTGTTGTGGAGTTGCCCGGTGTTCAGGATACCGCGCAGGCCAAACGTATTCTGCAGCGTATCGCCACGCTGCAGTTCCACCTTGAGGCGGAGCCGGGTGCGCCCACAACCTCTTACGAGACCTACGAATATCAGGGACAGCGGGTCAACGTGGACAATACCGTCATTCTGCAGGGTGACCGTATCAGCAACGTCCGTTCAGCACTTGACCAGTATGGTCAGCCGCAGGTGGTCATCAATCTCGATGCGCAGGGCGGGCAGCAGTTCAATCGGATCACGCGGGAAAACATTGGTAATCTGATGGACATTCTGCTCATCGAGACACGCACCCGCACCGTCTTTGAGGAAGACGACGAAGGCAACATCGTAGAGAGGCAGGAGACTTACGAAGAGCGCCGCCTGATAAGCCATGCAGTCATCCGCGCAGCGCTGGGCCGTGAGTTTGTGATTACCGGCCTCAGCCAGCGCGAAGCCAACGACCTGTCGCTGCTGATTCGCTCGGGTGCGCTGGCGGCGCCGATGTACTTCATCGAAGAACGTACCGTCGGTCCAAGCCTGGGTCAGGAGAATATCGAACAGGGCAGCCGTGCAGTCATGCTTGGTTACCTGCTGGTCTTGTCCTTTATGCTGTATTACTACCGCCTGTTTGGCCTGGCGGCCAATATAGCCCTGGTCATCAACGTGGTGCTGCTGGTGTCGATTATGTCGATCATATCCGCAACGCTCACCTTGCCTGGCATCTTTGGTATTGTTTTGACGATCGGTATGGCGGTTGACGCCAACGTACTGATATTTACCAGGATACGGGAAGAAATCGTCTCAGGCCTGTCGCCGCAGAACGCCATTTCCGCCGGTTTCGACCGTGCTTTCTCGACCATTGTTGACGCCAACCTGACGACATTCCTGGTGGCCATGGTGCTGTTCTCTGTAGGCACCGGCCCTGTCAAAGGCTTTGCGGTGACCCTGATGGTGGGCATCATGACTTCCATGTTCTCTGCCATTATGGTTACGCGTTTCATCGTCAACACGATGTACGGTGGCCGCAAGGTCGACAAACTTTCCATCGGCCCGTTCATCAAGGCAGTTGAGGCATAGGGGCAAGCACTATGGCACTGATAAAATCCGATATCGACTTTATGAGCGCGCGCAAGCGCCGTATCACGGGGACCATCTCTGCGGTCATGCTCGTGGTAGCCATTCTGTCGCTGGCGATAAACCGTTTCGAATTCGGCCTCGACTTCACCAGCGGCACGCTCATTGAGGTCGGTTACCCGCAATCCATCAACCCGGAGGATGTGCGCCAACAGCTGATTTCCGCTGGTTACGAGGAGGCAGTTGTTGTCGCTTTCGGCTCCGACCGTGACCTTCTGGTCAGGCTGCCGGTGGAAGAAAGTGCTGACGACCTGGCAGCCGCCAGTGCGGCCTCTTCGCTGGGCAACGAAGTGCTTGTTGCCCTGCAGCAGGCTAGCGACGTACCGGTCGAGATGCGCCGATCAGAATATGTAGGACCGAAAGTTGGTGAGGAACTCGCCGAACAGGGTGCATTGGCCCTGCTGGTGGCGCTGGGCATCGTCATGCTGTACGTGGCGGTCCGCTTTCAGTACAAGTTTGCTGTGGCTTCTGTGGCTGCGCTGGCGCACGACGTGGTTGTTGTGCTGGGCATCATCTCACTGTTCCAGCTGACCTTCGATCTGACTGTGCTGGCGGCATTGCTGGCGGTAATTGGTTACTCATTGAATGACACCATCGTGGTATTCGACCGGGCGCGTGAGAACTTCCGTACCATGCGCTCGACTGATTCGGAGTTCATTTTGAACACGACACTGAATCAGGTGATTTCGCGTACTTTCGTGACCTCGTTGACCACCCTGCTGGCGCTGTTTGCCATGCTGCTGATGGGAGGCGAGTCGATTCGGGGGTTTGCGGTGTCATTGATTGTTGGTGTCAGCGTGGGTACCTACACCTCGCTGCATATCAGCTGCAACTTTCTGATGTACCTCAAAATCGACAAAGAAGACCTGGCAGTTCCCATCAAAGAAGGTGAAGAAGTCGATTCATTGCCCTGAAAGGTCTCACTGCCTGGCCTAGCCATAAATTGTTTTGGCGAGGCTGGGCATGGATGCTTTTACGTATTCCATGAAGGCGTGCATGACCGGTGTGGGATGTTTGCCGCGCGGGTAAACCACACTCCATGAGCGGCGCAAGGGGAATCCCGGTAACGCCGGAGTCGCCAGCTCGCCCAGTCGCAGTTCTGCACTGATGCTCAGGCGCGGCAATACGGCAACACCCAGTCCCGCAAGCACGCCATGCTTGATGGCATCATTGGACCCCATCTCCAGTCTTGGTTGAAACTGCAGCTGTTGCTGGCTGCACCACTGTTCCAGCGCATGACGGGTACCCGAACCGCGCTCACGTACCAGCAATCCCGCATCCAGGAATTGTTTTGTCTGCAGGCTGCGTTGTGTGAGCATTGGATCTCCGGCCCTCACCACTGGCACCAGCAGATTGTCCAGAAATGGCAGCAGGTTAACGACTCGCGACTCTGGCACCATGCCCATGATGAACAGATCTTCGCGATTTTGTGACAGACGCTCCACGGCCTGTGCCCGGTTTATCACCTGAAGCTGAACATCTACCTGGGGGTAGAGCTCAAGAAATCCCTGCAGCAGATAGGGCACGACGTACTGGGCGGTGCTGACCGCGGAAATCCTCAGGTCGCCTCTGATCTGCCCCTGAAGTACGGCCAGCTCCATCTGCAGGCGTCCAAGACTCTCGAACAGCAAGGTGACGTGTTTCATTAGTTGTTCGCCAGCCGCCGTCACATACAGCTTTTTACCAACGTACTCAAAAACCGGCTGTCCAATGACATGTTCCAGTTGACGAATCTGGGCGCTTACAGCTGGCTGGGTCAGGCCGAGCTCTACAGCTGCATGACTGTAGCTTTGTTTGGTGTAAACCGCGTCGAATACCTGCAGTTGCCTGAAAGTGAGTCGCTGTATGAGCTGGTTGAGTGTGTAAAGCATGTGTTTTTGCGGCGCCTGTGATTTATGTATAAGGTAAACCTTATGTTAAATAAAAGTAAATTCAATTTTTTCTTTTGCTTCAGGTGCATTATGTTAGTCAGCCTGCAATGAACGCACCCAGCGGAGACTGCGCATGCTAAAGAAAATACTGATCGCCAATCGCGGGGAGATCGCGGTCCGGATTGTCCGGGCCTGTGCCGAGATGAACATCCGGTCCGTGGCGGTATACACGGAACCTGACCGGCACGCCCTGCACGTGAAACGTGCCGACGAAGCCTACTGTGTTGGTGAGGACCCGCTGGCGGGATATCTGGATCCGCGCCAGCTGGTAAACCTGGCCGTCCAGACCGGCTGCGATGGCATTCACCCGGGTTATGGTTTTTTGTCGGAAAACGCCGAATTCGCCAGAATCTGTGAATCACGGGGTGTGCGCTTTATCGGCCCGTCGGCCGACGTGATTGCCAAAATGGGTGACAAAACTGCCGCACGAGCCAGCATGATTGCGGCAGACGTTCCGGTTACGCCGGGCTCTGATGGCAATCTGGCGGATGTCGACGAGGCCCTGCAGGTCGCTGAAAAAATCGGTTACCCGGTCATGCTGAAAGCGACTTCCGGTGGTGGTGGTCGCGGCATTCGTCGCTGTGATTCGCCAGATGATCTGAAAAAGCAGTTCTCACGCGTCATTTCGGAAGCGACCAAGGCCTTCGGGTCGGCGGATGTGTTCCTGGAAAAGTGTATCGTCGATCCCAAGCACATCGAGGTTCAGGTGCTGGCGGACAGCCAGGGTAATGTCATTCACCTTTATGAACGTGACTGTTCCATACAACGCCGCAACCAGAAGCTGATCGAAATTGCGCCCAGTCCTCAGCTGACGCCCGAGCAGCGTCAGTACGTGGGTGAGCTGGCAGTGCGTGCCAGCAAAGCTGTCGGTTATGAAAATGCCGGCACAGTCGAGTTTCTGGTTACAGGTCACGAAATCTACTTCATGGAAATGAACACGCGCGTTCAGGTTGAACACACCATTTCCGAACAGATCACCGGCGTCGATATCGTGCAGGAACAGATCCGTATTGCCTCGGGACTGCCGCTGCGTTATCGCCAGGAAGACATCAGCTACCGTGGTTTTGCCCTGCAATTCCGGATCAATGCCGAGGATCCCAAAAACAATTTCCTGCCGAGTTTTGGCCGCATCACGCGTTACTACGCGCCGGGCGGACCTGGTGTGCGCACGGACACTGCTATTTACACCGGTTACACTATTCCTCCGTACTATGATTCCATGTGCCTCAAGCTGATTGTCTGGGCGCTGACCTGGGAGGAAGCCCTGAACAGGGGTGCCCGAGCGTTGTCTGATATGCGCGTCCAGGGAGTCAAGACCACTGCGCGTTACTACCAGGAAATATTGCAGGACCCTGATTTTAGAAGTGCAGAATTCACCACCAGTTTTGTGCCGGAGCATCCGCAGCTTCTGAGTTACTCCGAGAAACGTAACCCCAATGAAGTGGCTTTGGCCATTGCGGCAGCACTTGCTGCACATGCCGGCGTGTAAGGCGCCAGGAACAAGGAGACAGACCTATGAGCAAAATTCATGTTAGCGATGTGATACTGCGTGATGCGCACCAGTCACTGATCGCTACCCGTATGCGCACCGAAGACATGCTGCCCATCTGCGAGAAACTGGACAAGGTTGGTTACTGGTCGCTGGAAGTCTGGGGCGGTGCGACCTTTGACGCCTGTGTGCGGTTCCTCAAGGAAGACCCCTGGGAGCGTTTGCGACAGCTGCGCGAGGCTCTGCCCAACACGCGTCTGCAGATGTTGCTGCGTGGTCAGAACCTGCTGGGCTATCGGCACTACGCCGACGACGTGGTTGAAGCATTCGTTGCCAAAGCGGCGACCAATGGCATCGATGTGTTCCGGGTATTCGACGCGCTGAACGACCTGCGCAATCTGGAAGTGGCAATTCGTGCGGTCAAAAAATCAGGCAAGCATGCCCAGGGAACCATCTGCTACACCACCAGCCCGGTACACACGGCCGAGCTGTTTGTTAAACAGGCACTGGCGCTGCGTGACATGGGTGCCGACTCTATTGCCATTAAGGATATGGCGGGACTCCTGACGCCATATGCGACCTATGATCTGGTCAAGGCCATAAAAGGCGCTGTTGACCTGCCGCTGTTTATTCACAGCCACGCCACTGCTGGCATGGCAGATCAGTGTCAGCTGAAGGCGATCGAAGCGGGTGCCGAGCATATTGATACAGCGATCTCATCGTTTGCCTGGGGTACCAGTCATCCGGCGACCGAATCAATGGTAGCGGCACTAAAAGCCACAAAATGGGACACCGGGCTGGACCTCGAACTGCTGACTGAAATCGCAGATTACTTCCGTGAAGTGCGCAAGAAATATCATCAGTTTGAAAGTGAGTTTGCGCGCGAGGATATTTCAGTTCAGATCAATCAGGTGCCGGGCGGCATGATGTCCAACCTGGCCAACCAGTTGAAAGAACAGAACGCACTGAGTCGTATCCGTGACGTTTTTGCGGAAATTCCGCGCGTGCGCAAGGATCTGGGCTATCCGCCGCTGGTAACACCCACGTCTCAGATTGTAGGCACGCAGGCGGTACTCAATGTGCTGACGGGCGAGCGCTACAAATCAATTACCAATGAAGTGAAACGTTACCTGCAGGGTGGTTATGGTCAGCCACCAGCGGAAGTGGACCAGAAGCTGCAGACACGCGCGATCGGCAAGGAAGACATCATCGATGGTCGGCCGGCAGATCTGCTCAAGCCCGAGATGGACAAGCTGCGCAAGGACATCGGTGAACTCGCCAGAACTGAAGAAGATGTACTGACCTACGCCATGTTCCCGGACCTGGGTCGACAGTTTCTGGAGCAGCGTGAGGCTGGCACTCTGGAGCCCGAGCAACTGCTTCCAGAACCCAAAAGTGGTCGCACGGTTGAAGAAGGCGTTGCCACCGAATTCATCATTGATGTACACGGTGAAACCTACCAGGTCGCCGTCACTGGTGTTGGCAAACAGGAAGATGGCAAGCGCCGTGTCTACCTGACGCTGGATGGCATGCCGGAAGAGGTGGTGTTCCAGCCAACCAACGCCTACGTTTCAGAGGGCGGCGATGCGCGGCAGCGTGCCAGCCGGCCAGGACATGTGACGACCACCATGCCGGGTAATATTGTCGAAGTGCTGGTTCAGGTCGGGGATAAGGTTGAGGCCGGCCGGGCAGTGCTGATCACTGAGGCCATGAAAATGGAAACAGAGATTCACGCGACGATTTCAGGCACGGTGAAAGAAGTGCATGTCGCCAAAGGTGATCGTGTGACACCTGGCGAAGTGCTGATCGAAATTACCGAGGGCTAGTCAGTTAGCAGCCACAGAACATCGCCCGGGTCTGCTTGAGTAGCGTTTGCACGTCAGGCATCTGGGCGATTTCCTTTTGTTCCTCCAGCATGTCCGCGAGAATCTCATCGGTTGTCAGCGGATTTGCCAGTACCGCGCGGAACACAATAATGGGGTCGCGGCCATGCTGATGTGGATTCAGGCGTGTGCGAGAGACAAACGAGCGACCCAGTCCACGCTGAATCTTCTGAATACGCTTGGTCACCAGATTGAGGCTGTCATTGACCTCCTGGCGCAGGCTTGCTGGCGCGTCCTGCAAGGCCTTCTGTATGTCGGCCGGCACGTAGCGATAGGTCAGGATGTTCAACTCAGGTTCGCTGATCAGTTCAAAGTCGGCTTCCCGCCGGATCATGTCTGCAAATTGACGCGCACGGCTGATGCCCTGGTCAATCAGCAGTTCGTAGCCCTGGCGTCCAATGATATGCAATCCCGAATGCACCAAAATGGCCATGCCCGGTCGTGAGCCTTCCACGGTGTGGCTGCCAAGGTCCTTGGAGCCTTTGCGGATAATGTACTCGGCATGATGCTCAACACTGCTGAGGGTGTTTGGCCCCTTGAACACGCAAATGCCGGCACCCATCGGTACGTAGAGCTGCTTGTGCGCATCCAGGGTCACCGAATCGGCCCGCTCAATGCCTTTCAGCAGCGGTCGATGAGTGCTCGAGAACAGGGTGGGGCCACCCCATGCGGAGTCGACATGAAAGTGAATGCCGCGCTCCTCGGCAACATCCGCCATGGCATCCAGCGGGTCGATACTGCCGGTCTCGGAAGCCCCGGCGATACCAACCAGTGCCATGACTTTTATATTTTTGGCCGCCAACTCGTCGCATTTCTTCGCGAGCAGATCCGTGCGAATGCGGTTATTGGCGTCGGTTTCGATGGCAATCAGGGAGCGACGGCCAATACCCAGGATGTCGGCTGCTTTACCCAGGGAGTAGTGTCCACGTTCGGAAACCAGAATGGCCAGACCCTGGTATCCATAATGCTGCATACCGGCCATAAGGCCTTCCTGGCCGAGCCCGGCAAACCCTTCTCGCGGGGCCAGTACGTTATTGCGTGCCGCCCACAGCGCGGTCAGATTGGCAATCGTGCCGCCAGAACAGAAACTGCCGAGCGCATGAGCCCGGTCATGCATCCATTGACTGTAGAAATCCTCATCCCGGCCGTAAACCAGATGGTGGATCATGCCGATGACCTGCCGTTCCATGGGCGTGAACGCCTTGGATGTCTCAACCTTAACCAGGTTCTGGTTCAACGCCATCATGATGCGCGACAGAGGCAGCATGAAGTAGGGCAGTGCCGAGGCCATATGGCCTACAAAGCTCGGGGCTGAAATATGGACGGACTGCGCGACGAGTTTGTCCAGAACAAACTGGATCTGGTCGGAAACAAAGGTCGGCTGTTCCGGAATCTGCGGATCAGAGAAGTCTTTTTCTATGTCGGCAAGGTCGCGCTCTGATGCAACGATATGCTCTTGCAGAAAGCCCGCCAGGTTCTGGGAAATAGACTGATCTATGCGTCCAAGCGTCGAATCCGGCGCCTCTGGGACGGTAAAGATACGGTACAGGGATTCCAGACTTGCCCTGGCCAGTTTACGGCTGCCGGCCTGGGCCAGCTCGTTGCTATCGCTCATCGTAGACGCTCATTGGCAAACGGGGTGCGCAGTATAGAGCAAATGTCCGGTAAGTGAAACGCCGCCCGGCACCCGGGCCGAGGTTGACAGCTTGCATGGCTGCGGGCAAGATCAGGCAAATTAATCCGGGTCTGCGGAAGACCTGCACGACGATAGTTCCAATCAAACGAGAGACAGAACAAGAGTCTTCACACAATGTCAGTGACAAGTGCATCCTCAAGCTTTCTAAGTCGGTGTTTGGCCAGCGCGCTGCTATTGGGTCTGTTGATGGCACTGCTGCTCAGCTCTCGTGTCTATGCCCAGACTGGCACTGATGCATTGCCGCGTCCGGCCGGTCTCGAGCCAGCCATTCGTTTCTGGACCCGTGTTTATACCGAAGCAGATACGGAAAGTGGATTTCTGCACGACGCGCGCAATCTGTCAGTGGTCTACCGCAAAGTGGATTACGATCGACGCGAGATCGAAAGTTACCGCAGCCGGATAGTTGAAGATCTGAAGGTCCTTGCGTCGGGCAAGCGCACGGGCCTGACCCTGACCCAGCAGGAAGTGCTTGATGCCTGGCCGGCCGGTGTCGACAACGCCACACTGGCCGAGGCGGCCAACAATGTGCGCTTTCAGCTTGGGCAGTCCGACCGGTTCATCGAAGGCCTGATCCGCTCTGGCGCCTATAGGGAGCACATTGAGCAGGTAGCTCGTGAGAAGGGGCTGCCAGTCGAGCTGGCGGCGCTTCCGCATGTTGAGTCTTCATTCCACCCGGGTGCCTATTCTCACGCCAATGCCGCCGGCATGTGGCAGTTCATTCGTGCTACCGGGCAGCGATTCATGCGTATCGACAATGTCGTCGATGAGCGTATGGACCCTTACACCGCCACCTATGCGGCAATGAGCCTGCTGGAGTACAACTACAATCTACTCGGCAGCTGGCCCCTCGCGCTGACAGCCTACAACCATGGTGCCGGTGGTCTGGCCCGGGCAGTCCGCGAAACCGGCACCAATGACATAGCGACCATCATTGCCAACTACCAGGGGCGGGCGTTTGGATTTGCATCTCGCAACTTCTACCCGCAGTTCCTTGCCGTGCTTGATGTCGAGCGTCAGGCACAGGCACTGTTCGGCGTTCTCCATCTGGATCCAGCGCCGGACTATCAGGAGTTTGAGCTGCAGGCCTACATTGAGGCCGACACCCTGGCGCAGTCGCTGGGTGTAACGATTGACCAGCTGAAATTCGATAATCCGGCACTGCGCCCGGTCGTCTGGCAGGGTGGCAAGCGCATACCCAAAGGTTACACGGTCAAGATCCAGAGCGACTCCATCCGGGGCAATCTGGACGCTCTGATTGCGGCGATACCCGATACGCAGCTTTATGCGTACCAGACTCCCGACGTTAACTATGTGGTGCAACGTGGCGACAGCCTGTCAGTCATCGCCTCACGTTTTGATACGTCGGTGGGTGAACTGGTCAGGCTGAATCAGTTGCGGAACCAGCACCAGATCCGGGTAGGTGAAACACTGTTGTTGCCGCATGACACCCAGATGGTCACCCAGACGCTGGCATCGGAAGACGAACCTTTGCCGATCGCGGCAGATGGCCGCTATGTCGTCCGCTCCGGCGACACACTGTCCCGAATTGCTGATCAGCACGGCGTCTCCGCCGTCGACATCATGCGCCTGAACGGCCTCGACAGCGTAGATCGCATTTACGCAGGGCAGTCGCTGCAAATGCCACTGGGCGATGAGCCGGAGCTGATTGCCGCATCCTACACGCTGCCAGAACAGGCGCCGGCAGAAGCAGATATAAGCGAATCACAGGCATCAGCCGAATCCACGCAAACTCCGGAACGCCAGCCACCCACTGGTGAGTTTTTTGGACCACCGGCGCCTGCAGAAGTGGCCATGGCTGAACAGCCCATGTCGGCAGTAAACGCCAGCCAGCTGGCAGTGGAGATTATTGAAAGCCCTGCCGAACGTAATGAGCTGGCAGCACAGGCGCTGGCGGCTGACCCCAACGACTATTCAGTTGCGGAGAACCGTACCATCGAAGTGCACGCCTCGGAGACACTGGGTCATTACGCAGAGTGGCTGGGCGTGCGCACGCAGGATCTCCGCAATGCCAACAACATGCGTTTCGATCAGCCACTGATCGTCGGTCAGCGTCTGGTAGTGGATCTGTCAGAGGTCAGCCGCGACGAGTTTGAACTTCGTCGCCGCCAGTTCCACATTGATCAGCAGCAGAACTTTTTCCGCAACCACCGTATTCAGGATCTGGAGCAGCATCAACTGGCCGCCAACGAGAACATTGATACCCTGGCCCGTCAGCGTTACTCAGTACCCTTGTGGCTGCTGCGCCAGTACAACCCGGAGCTGGACTTCAGTCGCGTCCGGGTTGGTCAGACAATCGTGTTCCCGGTTGTTGAGCCGGTTAATGACGTGTGATCAGTTGGAAATATCGGCAATTTCATCGGCCAGCAGGCTTACCGACAGGGCATATCGAAATGCCGGGTTGTAGCGCATGATTGAGCAGAAGTTGCGGTAAACCAGATAACCCTTGTCATCGCCTTCATCTCCCATCAGCAGCGCTGCCGGCAGATTGCGGGTTGGCAGGTCACTGCCGTCACTGCGGCGCACTCCCAGCTGTTGCCAGTCTTCCAGAGGGCGCCATGCCCCCATCGTGCGGAACGAGCGACAGGTCGCATCGGGTGTCATGCCGGCACTCTGAGGCGCCGCCAGAGACTGTTCACCACCGGGCGGCAGACTGACTTCACGTCCCCAGGTCTGATCTTCACGCCACCCAAAAGAGGCAAGGTAATTGGCGACCGAGGCAATCACGTCCGGACCCATAGTCCACAGATCAATGCGACCGTCTTCATCGTGATCAACTGCCAGGCGCAGGAAGCTGCTGGGCGTGAACTGGACGATGCCGAGCGCACCCGCCCATGAACTTTTCATCATATCAACAGTCGCATAGCCGCTGTCGATTATCTGGAGCGCGGCGATCAATTCATTGCGAAACATGTCGCCGCGCCGACCATCAAAGGCCAGAGTAGCGATGACGCTGAACAGAGGCTCGGTGATTGGGAAAGAACCGTAATTGCTTTCCAGTCCCAGGATGGCCACCACAAAGCGCCACTGCACGCCGTAGTGCGCGCTGACCTCACGGATCATGTCGCCGTGCTCAGCCATCAGCTCTTTACCGGCTTCAATCCGGTTGTTGTTGACGCGCTGCAGATAGCGAGAATAGGTGTTATCAAACTCGGCCTGATTGCGATCCTGCTGGATGACCTGACGCTGCTGCGAAATCTGTGGCAGTACTTCATCCAGTGTCCGCTCGCTGATGCCCCGTTCCAGGGCCTCACTGCGAAACTCAAGCAGCCAGCTCTGAAATGCTGCCTCGTTGTCAGCCTCGGCAACTTCCTGGGCGAGTCCGTTAGGGGACAACAGGCTGGAGGTTGCCACGCAGACGGCAAGGGAAATAGCTTTAAGTGAGGGTTTGACGAACATGCAGACTCCTGAGGGAAAACCAAAACAGCCCCTAACTTTATCCTGAGCTGATCAGGGTGGACAAGTTATTTACTGTTGTTGTGTTTGTGGCGCTTTATGGTAGCGAGCAATGCGCTGGCCCAGGCTGGTCGGAGCGCAGAGGCTGACAGACTTTGCAGCTCCGGCGGCGAGACAGGCAAATCAGACACCCGTTCCACGGCCAGTCGATGAATCAACTCCGCCGCCGCCAGTGCGATGCCGTCATGGTCGAGCTCACCAACTTCATAACGAAAGTGGCTGGCAAAATATTCCGGATAGGCCAGCGCATCGGGCACTGCAGGCAGGCAACCAAGGATACTGGCTTCCAGCACTGAAAGCCCCTGAAAGTCGTGTTCCGCCGTCGACAGCACAATGTCTGATTGCGCCAGCAAAGCCTGGTAGGTCTGGCGGTCACTGACCCATTCGTCAACACCGGGGCTGATGCCGCGGTCCTGATAGTGCTGCTGCAGGCGACTTCTGATGCTGTCAAATTCCACCGGGCTGCTTCGAAAGCGTTGTCCCAGCAGGTGCAGCCGGAAGGCGACACCCCGGTCACACAGCCTGTTGACGATGCTCAGCAGCAGGGCCGGGCCTTTGTCATATTCATGCCGGTGGTTCCAGACGATGTTCACTGGTTCTTCGGCAGCCCGTGTCCACTGCGCTGTGCGTTGGGTCTCCCTGAACAGTTGATCCGCCAGCGGTACCGCCAGTACCTGCGATTTATTCTGAAGTTCGGCAAGCAGATTGCCAGGTACATGATCAGGCAATTTGGCCAATAGCTGCCCGGCGCCGGTAAAGAAGCTGCGCCGGTTCCAGTCGCTGTTGAACAGCACCTGGTCTGCACACAGTGCCGTGTAGAGGCTGGTTAGCTGCGCCTGCACTCGGGCTACTGTCTCACCTTCAGGCTGCTGGCTTTCAGGCCTGCGGTTTTCAGGCCTGCGGTTTTCTGGCCCGCGGTTTTCTGGCCCGCGGTTTTCTGGATAGGCAAACTGATTTTCGTGGAAGTAAACCATTGCCGGAAGCTGTGCCAGTTCCGGCACAAATCCCCGCAACGCACTCAGGTCAGTCAGCGATGTCGCGAGGACCATGTCATAGTTGTCAGTTAACTGGTCGCGGTGGTTAAATGCCCAGCTCAGACTATTGCCCCGAACGCGCCATGCAAAATAGCGCGGCGGCAGGCTAAGCACCGTCCAATTGATCTGCGGAAACATGTCGACCAGTGTCGTGCGCCACAGCTGGTGGCTGTAGGCGTCGTAGGCGCTCAGCAGCAGCACGCGTTTGCCAGCCAGCGAGCTGAACGTGGTCGCCAGTCGTGGCTCAGATGTGAGATGAGTGCTGATAAGTTGTATCCAGGGATTCGTAACAGGAACGGAACATGCAATCTAATGATGAACAATTGCTGGGTCAATCACCAGAGGCGCTGCTGACAGGCTTGCCAGCCAAAGTAAGCACACCGCTTTTTACGCAGGCCAGAATTCGGCCCGATGCGCCGGCAGTGACCGACCATCTGGGTCGACAACTTACTTATCGAGAGCTCGCGGCTACGGTTGAACAGACAGTGCTTGAACTGGCGTCGCTGGGTGTTGTGGCAGGCGATCGGGTGGTGCTGGTCAATGAGAACTGTGTGCCGTTGCTGGTTGTGATTCTGGCCCTGAGTGAAGTGGGTGCCTGGCCGGTTGTCATTAACGCGCGGATGGCGGCAGATGAAATAGACAAGATTCGCATGCACTGTCAGCCAAGACTGTCACTGTACCTGCTCGATTCTTCGGCAGCCCAACAGCATTGGCAGGCACTCGCGCATACCGATGCTGAAAAGACCCAGCGCGACCTGGCTGGTGGCGCCGTCGGTGTCCTGCAGCACCAGCCCGATGAGCCTGACGCGGCGGCTGATACGGCTGATGTGTTCACTCTTATATACACAACGGGCACAACTGGCGATCCCAAGGGAGTTATGCTGACGCATCGAAATATACTTTTTGTATCTGCAGTCAGTGGCGCGCTGCGTGGCCTGAACAGCAGCGACAAGGTTTATCTGGTGCTGCCGGTTTCCCACGTATTCGGTTTGTCGGCGGTCTTTTTGGCCGCGATTTATGCCGGTGCCGAGCTGATCGTCGCGGACCGTTTTGATGCCAGTCAGGCTTTGCGGGTCATGCGCGAACAGTCGGTGACCGGTATTTTTGGTGTGCCCGCGATGTTTGCACGTCTGGTCGATTATGTGCGTCAACAGGGCCTCACCGGAGACGACATCCCGGCACTGCGTTTTATGTACAGTGGCGGTGCCCCGCTGGACCCGGCCATCAAGGAAAAAACCGAAAAGCTTTTTGGGCTGCCCCTGCTTAATGGTTATGGCATGACAGAAAGCGGGCCCACCATCTGTCAGGTAAGATTTAATGAGCCCCTGGACAGCTGCAGTGTCGGCAAGCCGCTTCCCGGTCTGGAGGTGCGATTAATTGGAGCGGACGGCCAGCCAGTCTCTGACGGTGAAGTTGGTGAGCTGCACGTGCGTGGTCCGAATGTCATGCGCGGCTATTACCGCAATCCAGTGGCCACCAGAGCCGCCATCGATGCAGATGGCTTTCTCAATACCGGCGACCTGGTCAGGTTGGACGAAGCCGGTAATGTCCACATCGCCGGGCGCAGCAAGGAACTGATCATTCATTCCGGGTTTAATGTTTTTCCTCCGGAAGTAGAGGCAGTTATTTCCAAACATCACGATGTACTGCTGTGTGCCGTGATCGGTCAGATGCACGACGGCAATGAGGAAGTGGTTGCCTACGTTCAGCGGATTGCCGATAGCAAGCTCAGCGAGGACGAGCTGCGGGTTTTCATTAAACCCAGACTGACGGCCTACAAGCGTCCAGGTATCATTCATTTCGTTGAATCGTTACCGACTGCACCGTCCGGCAAAGTGTTGAAACACAAACTCAAATAGTGCCACAAATAGGAACTTGCCAGCGGCGGTGCTTTCCGTTAAAAATGAGTGATGCGCACAATAATGGTGCAACACACATGATGTCCCCGAGTCTGGCCAGCACCGTGGTGCTGGTTCGGGAACAGGCCCAGACATCCGGCCCTACGCAGCTGGAGACTCTGCTGCTACTTCGGAATTCAAAGCTTGTGTTTGAGGGCGGGGCCTGGGTATTTCCGGGCGGAAGAGTTGATGCGTGTGACTACCCGCCCGATCATGCAGATCTCCCGGATTCCCACGTCGAGTACCTGGCGGCCATCAAGGCCGCAGTGCGGGAAACCGAGGAGGAAGCCGGTATCTGCATCTCGCCCGGAGAGCTCATCCATATTGCTCACTGGACCACACCACAGGGTATGTCGCGGCGCTTTGCGACCTGGTTTTTTCTGTGCCCACTGAATGAAACGGTCGACATCATTGTTGACCAGCAGGAGATACACGACTATCAGTGGATACGGCCAGACCTGGCACTGGCCCGTAACGCAAGTGGTGAAATTCGACTGCCTCCACCCACCGCACATACACTTCAGAGTATCGCAGGCTATCAGTCGCTGAAGTCCCTGTGCCATGCCATGTCCACCGCTGATGTTCACGTTTTTCCGGAAGACTCTGCGCATTATCGCCCGGTCGAGGGTATCTGCAGCATCCGTTGACGCCGCTTGAGCGTACCCGATAAGTGAACCTTGCTGCGTGTCAGATTCCCTTGCTTTGCCCGGTCCGTTAATGGGATAGTTGAAGCAGATCCGAAAGAAGAATTAACCGAGTCGCATATGAGCCGTCCCGAGACTGTCAAACCGGATTCAGCCAGTGTCATCAAACTCAGAGCCGCGCTGGCCGGTGTTCGTAAACGCCGCCAGCGGCTGCTGATACTCAAGCAGACCAGCCTGGTCGCCATTGCGCTGATTGCTGCATTTTTGGGTTTGTCCACACTCAGTGTGTCGCTGCCTGGCGGGCGTGGCCTCGATGCCGTGCTGTTCCTGGTCTTCATTGCAATTGCTGGCGTGCTGGTCTGGCGTTACCTGCGCACGCTCGCACAACTGCGGCAGGACGATCGTCAGCTCGCGGGCTATGTTGAGTCACGCTTGCCCGATCTTGAACAGCGACTTCTCACTTCACTTGAGTTTTCATCCGATCCCGACAGCGTGGAACAGCGTGGCGTTTCGCAGCAGTTCGTCCAGCAGCTTTGGGATGATGCGGATACCCAGTTGGGCGCCCAGCAGCAACGACTGCTTGAGGATGCTGACAATCGCATGCCGTGGCTGCCATTATCGGTGGCTGGCGGCGCTGTTCTGACACTTGTTGTGCTGCTTTCCGCCTCAGACGCGCTGTGGCGTGCCGGTTCGTCACTACTGTGGCCATTCGGTGCAGGTCCGGAACTCGCGCTGGCGCCAGTGCCTGAACCTGTGGTCGAGCCGGCCGACATGGTCATCTCGGTGGAACCGGGTGACATCAGCATGCAACGCGGCCGGGCCGCGACCATCGAAGTCCGTGTCGAAAACGCCATCCCCGATGATGTGCGGTTGCGTATGCGCTCCGACCAGGTCAACTGGTACGACGCCAATATGCAGCGTGACGGTAGCGGTAGCAACGGCGCGGCATTCAGCTACTACCTGCCGGCTGTGGAAGAGGATCTCGTTTATTACGTCAGCGTGGGCGAGGGTGATGATGAGCGGAGCCGCGAATACCGCATTACGCTCTATGACCTGCCACAGGCCGAACAGATTGATGTGGCTTACGACTTTCCGGAATACACTGGCATAGACGATTACCAGGAAACCGACAGTGGTGATTTTGTTGTGCCAGAAGGCACTTCCCTGACGCTCGACATCATGTTTAACAAGGCAGTCTCCCAGGCTGACCTGGTGTTTGAGGATGACACGCGCGTACCGGTCACCGTTAATGGCGATCGTGGCCAGGTCACCCTGATTGCCGAGCAGGATCGTTCCTACCGTGTCGTGGCAACCGATTTTGAGCAGCTGCAGACCGAAGATGCTGACATCTACTACTTGCGTACCATTCCTGATGAGCCTCCGGAGCTGGCTTTACACAGTCCGGGCCGTGACCAGGATGTGATGCCACTGGAAGAAGTGATTCTGCAGGTGGAAGCCACTGACGACTATGGCCTGAGCGATTTTACGCTGCATTACAGCGTAATTGGTTCGGACGAGGTGGCGATCGACTTCCTGCCCGAAGAGCGGACCCGCAATGTGACCGGCAACCAGATGATCTACATGGAAGATCTTGTTGTCAGCCCGGGAGACTTTGTCAGCTACTACCTCACCGTCGCCGACAACAATGGGCTCAGGGGACCACAGGAAGTGGTGTCTGACATATACTTCCTGCAGGTGGTTCCCACAGATCAGGAATTCCGTCGGGCCAGTGGGGGACAGCAGGGCGGCGGTGGTGGTGGCGGTGGTGACACCGGCAGTGCGCTGGTGACATTACAGAAGGATATTATTGCGGCGACCTGGCGCCTTCGGCAGCAGCAGCTGGATATGGACCAGCAACAGTTCAGTGATGATGTTGCTGTGATTGCCGAGTCCCAGCGTGATGCCTCGGACCGGGCACAGATGTCCATTGATCGCCTGTCCGAGCGTGTCAACTTTGCCGATGACAGCTATGGCAATGCGGTGACCTACCTGCAGCGTGCCATCGAACAGATGGAGGCGGCCGCCGCTGATCTTGACCAGCTCGCCCTGACTCAGGCCATGACTCCCGAACAACAGGCGCTGCAGTATGTGCTGCGTGCCGAGGCAGAAATCAATCAGACCGATGTAAGCTTCCAGCAGCAGGCCGGAGGCGGCGGAGGTGGTGGCAGCCAGCAGGAGCGCCAGGACCTGCGTGAACTTTTTGATATGGAAATGGGGCAGAATGAAAATCGCTACGAAACCCCGCGTCAGGCCAGCCAGGGCGGCCAGAACACTGAAGAGGCAAGTCGTCTGGAAGAGCTTGCCAGACGCCAGGAGGGCCTGACCCGCGCACAGCGCAACCTGGCCCGCCGTCTGGAAGAAATGGATGAAGAGCAGCGTCGGCGTGAACTCGAGCGCCTGCGCCGCGATCAGGAGCAGATCAGTAATGAGCTGGCGCAGCTGCAGCAGCAGATGTCACGCCGGCAACAGATGAGTCAGGGGCAGCAGAACAGTCAGGCGCAGGCTGGCGGCAGCAGTCAGCAGATGGAGCAGATGCAGCGCACCATCGAACAGATGCAGGAAGCGGCCCAGGCCGAGACGCCTGCGCAGGCAGCTGCCCGCAGTCAACGTGCCCTGGACAGTCTTCGGGAACAGCAAAGGCAGCTGGCACAGCAGTCTGAGCAGTCACCGAACCAGTTGGTTCAGGATCTGGCGCAGCGTGGACAACAGCTTCAGCAGCAACAGCGAGAGCTGCAGCAGTCGCTGGAAGACCTGAGTCGCGAGCAGGGCCTCGGTCAGTCGCGACAGTCGGCAGCCAATGATGAAGGCCTGCAGGAGCTGACGGAACAGCAGCAGCGTCTGCGTCAGGAGCTGGAAGAGATCGATCGCATGTTGCGTGCCGTCATCGCGCGGGCGGGCAATGATGAACAGCAGACGCTGGCCCAGGCGCAGGAAGCCACACGGGCGCTGCGACCTCTGCGTGAACAGATGGACACCAGCAACCGTGTGCTTCGCAATGGCATGGTCAATCTGGCTGTTGATATTGAGCAGGACATTGCGGAAGCGCTGGCTGAATTGAGCCGGGATCTGCAGGGTCTGGAGCCGGGCAATCAGGTCGCCCAGCAGACGGACGCTGATCCAATCAATCAGGCCGCCGCTGACGCCAGTGCGCTGCGGCGCGAGCTTGAGGCGCTGCAGGAGCAGATCAGCAACGGCCAGCAGGAGTCAATCGGGCAGATGCGTGAAAGACTGGCGCGCTCCCAGCAACTGGCGCAGCAACTCGATCAGCAGCTGTCGCAGGCCGGCGAGCAGCAGTCCGGCGAGGGTCAGCCCTCGCGTGGTCAGCTCGCTCAGCGCGGCCAGCAGGGTAACGCTGGCAACCAGGCGCAACCGGGTGGCGCCGCCAGTCAGGTCGATCCCGGCGATCAGCGGGGTATCGGGCGCATTCCAGCGGAAGGTGAGGCGGCACTCTGGGGTAACGCCCGCTCAATCAGTACCGAAATTACCAGTCAGTCGCTGGAAGCATTCATGAATCAGCCCGAGCTTCTGCAGGGTGTTCTGCAACCACTGATTGAACTGGAAAGTGATCTGCGTGCGCGCGCTGAACTCGCCCGCATCACGCGCCGCCTGTATACCGTATCCGAAGAGGATATCCCTGAGGAATATCGGCAGCTGGTGGAAGACTACTACCGGGCGCTGTCCGAGAATCGGAGCGCGACGCCTTAAACGATGAGTTTCTTTGTAGATCCATACGCACTTGAGGCTATCGCAGACGGACAGTTCTCGTTCGCCAACAGCCCGCACCCGCTGGTCACTGTGATTCTGGTACTGCTGGTACCGGCCATTGTCTGGCTGCTGTACCGGCGCACAACACGGCCGGTCAGCCCGCGCTGGAAGGCCCTGCTCATAACCCTGCGATCGGCCGTCCTGCTGCTCCTGCTGCTGATGCTGCTGCGCCCGGTAATAACCACCTGGGAAGTCAATCCACAGGAGACTTACCTGGCCGTGTTGATTGATGACAGCCAGAGCATGCAGATCAATGACATGGGGAATGGCCAGTCACGGGCTGCAGCCGTGCAGCAGGCGCTGTTCGCTGACAACGGCATACTGTCGCCGCTCGCGGAGCGATATCAACTGCGGACATTCGCGTTCAACAATGCGTTGAACAGGCTGGATACCGCAGAAGAACTGCAGGCAAACGGCAATCTGTCTGATCCCGGCCAGGCATTGCAGCAACTGCGCAACCAGCTGGGCGGGCTGCCATTGAGTGGCGTTGTGCTGATCAGCGATGGTGCCGACAATTCCGGTGCCGATGTCCTGGCGCAGGCGCGCGAGTTCGCGGCACGTCAGGTGCCAGTTTTTACGGTCGGTGTAGGTCAGCCTGAAGTTCAGCAGGATGTCGCCATCACCGATGTTGCAGCTGCCAGTACGATTCTGGATAACAGCATCTTCGATGTTCAGGTAACGCTGCAGCAGCAGGGCTATGCGGGGCGTCAGGTCCAGCTGCGGGTTCTTGATGGTGAGACCGAAGTGCTCACTCGAAATGTGACACTCGGCGCGAATGGTGGCAGCAGCCGCTACGAGCTGGAACTGGAACCAGAGCGCCGGGAGCCGATTCTCTACGAACTCGAAGTTGAACCCCTGGACGGTGAGCTGATTGTCCAGAATAACCGTTATCAGTTTCTGGTCGACAACAGCGAGCGCCCGCCACTGAATATTCTGTATGTTGAAGGCCACCCGCGTAATGAGTTCAAGTTCATCAGACGGGCTGCCGAAGGTGACGACAGCCTGCGTCTGGCCTCCTATCTGCAGACGGGGCCTGGCAGGTTCTACCGGCAGGGCATCAATACACCGCTGGAGCTGAACGACGGGTTCCCTGCCACGGCAGAAGACCTCTATCAGTATCAGGCCGTCGTGATAGGCGATATTGATCCGGACTTCCTCAGTGCCGAGCAGCTGACGCTGCTGCAGGATTTTGTGGCGGAACGCGGTGGTGGTCTGCTGGTGAGCGGCATGCTGGATGATGCATTTGTTGATACGGCGCTGGCCGACATCCTGCCGGTCACTCCAGTGCGGCTGTCTGCACTTCCCGGATACCTGCAGGGTGGTGTGCGGCGCGGCAGCCATGCTACCGGCGAAATGTTTACTCCCCGGTTGACCACGCCCGGTGAATTTTCACCACTGCTGCGACTGGGCGCTGATGACAGTGAGAATCGCAATGCCTGGTCGGCCCTGCCGCAACTGCAGGGTATCTATGTGACCGGCCGCGCCAAACCGGGCGCTACCGTCCTGATGGAACACCCGTCGGTGCAGTTTCAGGATCAGGCGCTGCCGGTCATGGCAACGCAGCGTTATGGCAGCGGTCGCAGCATGGCGATTACCACGGCCAGCACCTGGCGCTGGCAGATGCTGATGCCGGCAGAAGATGAATCGCACGAGCGTGTCTGGCGACAGATACTGCGCTGGCTGGCGCAGGGAGCGATGGAACGCGTTACCGTGAACTTTGATAAACCATTTTACAATGTCGGTGATGAAGTCACGGTTTCAGTGGAAGTGCGTGATGAGCGCTTTGAACCCGACAACAATGCTTCATTGTGGCTGCAACGCACCGACCCGCAGGGTGAAGTCAGTGATATCGCCATGGAATGGGATATAGACGAAGACGGCGTCTACCGCAGCAGTTTCCTGGTTGAACACGAAGGCGTTTACAACACGCTGGTGGATGTCAGCAGCACTGCGGCGGCAAGAATCGATGACGAAAAACCGGCAGCATTTGTGGTTACCCCTTCGCTGCGCGAATACAACAATGCAGCCCGTGACGACGGTCTGCTGGGTCGCATCGCGGAAAGCAGTGGTGGGCGGTATTACGATCTGGGTGAAATCAACCAGCTGGTTGGCGATATTGAGCGCAGCCCTGGTGCGTATTCGCAACAGGTTGAGGAAGACCTGTGGGACCGGCCAGGCATCCTTCTGTTGTTGATCGCATTGATGTGTGCAGACTGGATGGCCAGACGTTACCGGGGGTTGTCATGATTGCTCGAAGCGTATTTGGCAGACTTGTTTTTGCGCTGATTGTCATCTCGCCAGCGACTTTTGTCATGGCGCAGAATGCTGCAACAGACGGCGAGACGCCATGGTTCAGCCAGGCAGTAGATACTGAAAAGTACGCAGTAATCATTACCGGAGCGGCAGCCACGCCGGAGAGCAGGGAACAGTTTCGCAGCTGGACTGCAGGCTTGTACCAGTCGCTTCGCGATGACTACGGTTATCCGGATTCCCACACCACGCTGTTGATGGATGATGGCAATAACGTAGGCGAACTGGCACCTATGGTTGATGGCAGCTCTGAGCTCGAGGATATCCGCAGTGCCCTTTATCAGCTGAGCCAGCGGATGGCTCAGGGTGATCAGCTGACATTGTTTTTGATCGGTCACGGTTCCAGCCGGTTTGGTGAGGCCAAGTTTAACAACGTCGGTCCGGACATGACTGGAAGTGACCTGGCACAAATGCTTGAAGCTTTTGATGGCCAGGATATTGTTGTGGTCAATACGACAAGTGCAAGCTTTGAGTTTTCACGCGAACTGTCAGCCAACGGGCGTGTCATCGTGTCGGCTACCCGGTCTGCAGCAGAACGTTATGATCCAGTGTTTGCCGGTTTTTTTATCGAGGCCATGAAGGGACGACAGGCGGACCTGGATCGCAATGGTCGACTGTCGATTCTCGAAGCATTCAATTTTGCAAGCAGTCAGACCGCCGAGTGGTACCGCCAGCAGGGCAGATTGCCCACCGAAAATGCCGTCCTGGATGATACCGGTGACGGCCTGTTCAGCCGTGAACCTGGCCGCAATGAATCTGATGGCCTGCTGGCAGAAATCGCCTACATCGATATTGTCAGACCTGATGAGGCCAAAACATCACCCGGCGCGCGGGAAATACTGGCAGATATTCAGCGTCTGGAGAGAGAGATTTTCATACTTCGTAATCAGAAGAGTAACTACCTGGAGGACGACTACTGGAACCGGCTGGAAGCCCTGTTAATTGACCTGGCGTTACAAACGAGGGACTACAATGCTTTGCCCTGAATCGATTGGCCACGTAAAGACCAGAAAATCCAGACGCGTCGCGGCGATGCGCAGGCGACGCCCGGTCACTGCCTGCCTGATGCTGGCAATGCTGGTTTCGCCGCTGGTAACGGACAGACTTAATCTGGCAGGTGTGGTTGTTCATCTGACACCAGCAGCCTATGCACAGGCCCAGCCGACTGAGCTGGAGAATCTTGAGCGCGGGCAGCAGCTGCTGTTGCGCGGATCATACCTGGCTGCGATGGAGGTTCTTGGCTCTGTACGCGACGATTTTTATCGGGAATCTGCCGCCCTGGCACTCGCCCGTGCACATGTCGAAACAGGACAGTACGATCGTGCCGTGGAAGTGCTGCAGGATGTCATGCGCGACGCGGCTGACACGCCCGAAGTGGCCACAGCGCTGGCTGAGATTTATCTGCGTACCGGACGTTCGGAACAGGCAAACACCTTGCTGACAGAAGTAACACAGCAGCTGACTACACCGCCTGTGCGGTCCCTGGTGCAGCACGGCATGGTGTTGTCGCTGCGTGGCGATCGCGAGGCGGCGCAGGAGCAGTTTAATGCCGCGCTGGCGCGTTACGACAGTGGCAGCGTATTTGAATCGTCAGATGTTGGTATGGTGGCACTGGCTGCCTGGCAGCTGGATGAATTCCATGATGCCAATGCACTTTTTAACGAGGCCGTGCGTCTGGACGACAATAATCTCGAAGCGCTTACGTTGTGGGGTGATTTATTCCAGGACAAATTTAATGACGAGGATGCCCGTCGCAACTATCAGCAGGTGCTGGATATCAATCCCCGCTACACACCGGCACTGGTTGGCATGGGGCGCATCACGTCCCCGGAGCTGAACCTCTCACGTGCGCTGGATGTCAATGTTCGCGACAGCGAGGCGCTGCACACATTCGGGCTGATACTGATACGTAATAATCAGCGCGAAGAAGGCGTTCGCATGCTGGAACAGGCGGTTGGCATCAACCCCGAGTCCATTCCTGCACGGGCGATACTGGCGGCGCTGGCTGTCATGAATGATGACGAGGCTGCACTGGCTGCCCAGCGCGCCGCAATCAACGGTTTCAGTCCTGACAATTCCATGTTTTATGCGCTGGCCGCCGAGTTCCTGGGCAACAACTACCGTTTTGAAGAAGCCGTAGAGTATGCAAGGCTGGCAATAGACAGCGATCCACAGAACTGGTTTGCGCATACCGTGCTGGGTGGCAATCTGGTTCGCCTCGGCGAAGAAGCAGAGGGTAAAGGCCATCTGGAAAGCGCCTTTGATAATGATCCATTTAACGTGCTCACATCAAACATGCTGCAGGTATTTGATGTGCTGGAAGAGTACGAAACGCTGGAGACCGAGCATTTCCGCGTCAACATGAGTTCGCGCGATGCGCAGATCCTGTGGCCGTACATGGCGCCGCTGCTTGAGGATAGCTGGGACCGCCTGGTGGCCAAATACCAGTTCGAACCAGAAGTGCCGGTTGTCATTCAGGTCTTCGAACGAACCGAGGATTTTGCCGTGCGCTCTGTCGGACTCCCCGATATCGGGCCACTGGTCGGCATCTGTTTTGGTAAAGTGATTACGCTGATTTCACCAGATACCCTGAGTGCCAACTGGCAGGAAATTGTCTGGCATGAACTGGTCCATGTGTGGACGCTGCAGATGACCCGCAATCGCATGCCGCGCTGGCTGTCCGAAGGGATCTCAACCTGGGAGGAGCGACTCGGCCGACCGGAATGGGGCCGACGCCAGGGGCTCGATCTGGTCAGGGCAGTGCAACAGCAGCGCGTTGCACCAGTCGCAGAACTCAACAATGCCTTCACCTCGGCAGGGAGCAATGCTGATCTGAACTTTGCCTACTATCAATCCTATCTGGTGGTGGAATACATCGCTGAAGCCTTCGGTTTCGAGAGTCTGCTGGCCCTGATTCATCAGTACGCTGAGGCAAAACCCGAGCCTGAAATGTTTGAGGCCGTGTTCAATATGGACATGGCCAGCTTTGATGAGGGCTTCCAGGCCTGGCTGCAGGCCAGAGTGGAATCGATCAACGTCTATGTGCACAGTGAAGACAGCCCTGACGATGGCGCGGCGCATGGTCACGGGCGCCGTGAAAACAGTAGTGCGGTCCTTGCCGAGTTGTACAACAATCAATCTTTGAAGGAATACATGGAAGGGCGGGTGCAGCGTCAGCCGCGCGACTTCCAGGCGCACCTGCAACTGGGAATCGTCCAGTTCCGCGAAGAGGCATGGGACGATGCGATTGAGCATCTGGTCATCGCTCATGAAATTCTGCCAGATTATTCCGGCTACCCGAGTCCGCCACTGGTGCTGTCACAGGTTTACGAAGCCAGGGGTGACACCAACCAGCAGCTTTACTGGCTGGAGGTCATGCTTGAAAACAGCCAGCATGATTTTGCATCGCCTTTGAAGCTGGCTAATGTTGCACTTGAAAATGGCAATCTGGAACGCGCCGGGTATTACATAGAGCGTGCCCTGTCGGTCAACCCTTATCGCCCTGAGATTCATCAGGTCAATGCCGAACTGGCATCGGCACTGGGTGATACTGCAGCCGCGGTTCAGGAATACGAAGTTCTGCTGGTGCTTGATCAGACCGATCCGGTCGCCGCTCGAACCAATCTGGCGCAGGCTTACCTGGAAAACAACCAGACTGAGGAAGCGCGTCAGAGTGTGTTACGCGCACTAGAAACGGCGCCCGGTTATGAACGTGCGCAGCAGATACTGCTGCGCGCTGTTGGCCGGGGGGGAGAGTAGCATGCCGGTCCGGCTGCGACACATGATTGCTGGTCGCCGTGCGGTTGCCTGCGGGCTGCTGATGGCGACCATGTTGCTGGCAGTCAATGGTCAGGCGCAGCCGCAGTCCGGCATCGCATTCCCACCGGATTTTGACATACGTTCACTGCAGGACCGCGACCCGCCCCAGATCGCGATTGGCGGGCAGAGCAGCAACCAGGCAAGCGAGCCTCGGGTAGCACCTGAATTCACTTTTATCCGGGGGCGCTATGAGAACTATCCTGGCGGAATGGGACGACGCGGTGGCTGGTGGGATACGGACTACCCGGACGCCGAACAGAACTTTCTGCGTGGCGTGCAGCGCTATACCCTGGTCGACACCGAGACGCAGGCCACGCGCTGGCTGGACCTGACGGATCCGACCCTGTTTGAGCATGTGTTTCTGTACATGACCATGAAACGCGTACCCGTTGGCAGGATGTACAGCGGCCCGAATTTCTCGACCGCAGAGGCGGAAGCGCTGCGCGAGTTCATGCTGCGCGGCGGATTTGTGATGCTGGATGATTTCTGGACCGAGGCGCATTTTGAAGACTTTCTGATAGAGATGGTGAAGATCTTTCCTGACCGCGAAGTTGTGCAGCTGCCCATGGACCATGAGATATTTAATCTGTTTTATGAAATTGACCGGGTGCCCCAGGTGCCTGGCCGTGCTGTGACCTGGGACTACGGCGGTGTCACGCTGGACGATGCGCGCTATCCACCCTCCGTACACGCCATCCTCGACGATGACGGACGGGTCATGCTGGTGGCAAATTACAATTCGGACATGGGTGACGGCTGGGAACATACCTTTCTGGAGATGTATCCCACGGAAATGAGCAACGCCGCCTATCGACTGGGTATTAACTATCTGATTTACGCTTACACACACTGATTAGAGCAGAGAGACTGCTTCAACCTATTGGCACAAGAAGGACATGACGATGACAGACACAGATACCATACAGGACGCACCAGTTGCCGGGCTGGATGATCAAGACGATCTGGCGCTGGTCAAAAAGATGCAGCAGGGACGGGATCAGATGGTGCAGGAGATCCGTAAGATCATCGTCGGTCAGGAAGCGGTCGTTGAGGAACTGCTGATCGCGCTGTTTGCCGGCGGTCACTGTCTGGTCACCGGTGTGCCGGGTCTGGCCAAAACACTGTTGATCAAAACCGTGGCTGACATCCTGCAGCTTGATTTCAGTCGCATCCAGTTCACACCGGATTTGATGCCATCCGACGTGGTTGGTGCGGAGATTGTCGAAGAGCAGGAAGGTCGTCGCAAGCTGGTGTTTGTCAAAGGCCCCATCTTTACCAATATTCTGCTGGCCGACGAGATCAACCGTACGCCACCCAAAACCCAGTCCTCCTTGCTGGAGGCGATGGAAGAGCGTCAGGTTACAGCAGCAGGTGTCACACACAAAATGTCCAAGCCGTTTTTTGTGCTGGCAACTCAGAACCCGATCGAGCTGGAAGGTACCTATCCCTTGCCGGAGGCGCAGCTCGACCGATTCATGTTCAAGATTGAGCTGGGCTACCTGAGTGAGGACGAAGAGGTAGAGGTCGTCAGCAACACAACCCGCACGGTTGATCACACGGTATCACATCCATTGAGTGGCGAAGACATTCTGGCCTTCCAGCGTATCGCCCGGCAGGTTCCGGCGGCTCAGGCTGTCATCCAGTATGCCGTGCGACTGGTACACGCGACCCGTCCGCAGAGCGAATCGGCACCGGATTTTGTGCGCGACTGGGTAACCTGGGGCGCTGGTATTCGCGCATCCCAGAACCTGGTGCTGGCTGGCAAGGTTCGTGCGCTGCTGCATGGCCGCTATAACGTGTCCTTTAATGACATCCGGGCACTGGCGCCATCCGTGCTGCGTCATCGTCTGCAATTGAACTTTCACGCCGAGGCTGAGCGCATCAATGCTGACGAGCTCATCAGACGCGTGCTGGCTCACGTCAAGGAACCGGCCTGATCAATCAGGTGGCTGTTGAAACAATAACAACGGGAACAGGTGTGGCGACAGGAAGCTGGCAGATATGACACAAAGCAATAACTTTATAGACCCTGCTGTGCTGGCAACTCTGGACAATCTGGAGATGCGGGCCCGCGTCGTTGTCGAAGGGTTTATTGCCGGTCTGCACAAAAGTCCCAAACGTGGTTTCAGTGTGGAGTTCACCGACTATCGTCACTATATTCGCGGTGATGATATGCGTCATGTGGACTGGAAGCTCTACGGCCGCACCGACAAGCTGTACATCAAGCAGTACGAAGATGAAACCAACGTGCGCTGCTACCTGCTGCTGGATAGCAGTGCATCGATGAGCTATGCCTCGCCAGGCATGATGAGCAAGCTTGAGTATGGTCGCACGCTGGCATCAGCGCTGGCCTATTTCATCATGCGGCAGAAAGATGCTGTCGGTCTGATTACTTTTGATGATCACATTCGAGACTACATTCCTGCCCGCGCGAGACAGCTGCATCTGATCCGGATTCTGCGGACCCTGAATGAGCTGCAGGCAGGCAAGACTACCAATATTGTGCGGCCGTTAACCGAGCTGGCCATGTCGCTGAACAGTAAAAGCCTGGTGATACTGATCAGCGATATGCTGGAAGATGAAGAGGGCACCATCAAGGCTCTGCAGCAATTACGCGCGATGGGTAACGAAGTCATTGTGTTTCATGTGCTTGATGATCAGGAGCTGAATTTCAACTTCAGGGAGTCCACCGAGTTTGTCGACATGGAGTCGGCGGAAACCCACCGGACATCCCCGGCCGCTGTGCGCAATGCCTATCTGGAAAATCTTAACAACTATCTGACTGAGTGCCGCAAACGCTGTCAGAGCAGCGGCGTTGATTACTGCCTGCTCAACACTTCACAACCGCTGGATAAAGCGCTGGCCTCGTACCTGGCGCGCCGGGCAAGGAGCGCATAAATGGGTTTCCTGTCGCCTCTGTTCCTGCTGGGTCTGCTGGCTGCGGCAATTCCCGTGGCCATTCACCTGATCAAGCGCGAAGATCCGCCCAAGGTGCTGTTTGGATCACTGCGGTTTCTAAAGCAAACCAGCAAAAAACTGATCCTGTTTCAGAAGGTGCAGCAGTGGTTGCTGCTGTTGCTACGCTCACTGCTGATCTGTCTGGTCGTGCTGGCCTTCGCCAGGCCGTTGCTCTATCAGGGCTCGCTGGCGCAACTGGTGGACGCAGAGCCTGAGTCTGTTGTGATCCTGCTGGACACCTCATTGAGCATGCGGTTTGGTGATCGCTTCGAGCGTGCTGTTGAGCAGGCCCATGATGTCCTCGACGGACTTTCCAGCAGTGATGAAGTGGCCGTGGTCACCTTTGCCGCGGGCACTCAGGAAACGCGGGAACTGAGCAGCGATCTGGACAGTCAGCGACAATTCATCGAAGAACTCGAAGGTCCCGGCTACGAGCGGGTGCGGTTTTATCCGCCGTTGCAGCTGGCTGACGATATGCTGGCCCGCCAGGCCATACATGATCAGCGACGCGTTGTGCTGATTTCTGATTTTCAGGCTGACGGTCTGTCTGACGACGTACAGGGGTGGCGACTGGCGCCGGGGGTTGCCTTTCAGGGTATTGATGTGGGCGATGAGCGCAGCAGCAACCTGACGCTGACTGATGTCAGAGCACCAATGCAGGTGATGGAGACCACCGACAATTATGAAGTCCTGGCGCGGGTGCGCAGTACCGGCTCAGTGTTTCAGCCGCGCGCTAATTTGACGCTGCGAATGAATGGTGAAGTGGTAGGACAGGAGGCGGTCGATCTTGGGGATCGCTCCGAGGCGGTGATCACTTTCCCGTTTGAGCTTGAAGACTCCGGTTCCTATCGCGGCGAGTTGCGCCTGTCGGACGACGATTTCGACGTTGATAATCGCTGGTACTTCACCATGAATGTCCTGCCACCGATGCGTGTACTGGTTATCAACGGGGCGCCTTCTTCCGACTGGTTTGACGATGAGGCTCACTGGTTTGTACTGGCGCTGGAAGGCATGGAGAACTCTCCATTTGCCGTGACAACAACCACGCCCTCTGAGTTGTCTGCAGATATGCTCGCCAGCAGTGATGCCGTGGTTGTCCTGAACCTTGATACCCTGCCTGCGGCTTTTGTCGATGACATGTCTGATTTCGTGCGGCAGGGGGGTGCGGTCTGGTTTGCGCCGGGTGACCGGGTGCGAGCCGACGTGTTCAGTCGCAGCTTCGCTGAGCTGAGTCCCGCCACATTGCAGGCACCCAATGTACTCGGCGAGGCAGACTATCAGTTGATTGCTGATATGGATCGTCGTCATCCCGCGCTGAGAGGTCTTAACGTTGACTGGACAGCACGTTTCCAGGGGTTCTGGCAGGTGGCACCATCAGACGAGGCCGATGTATTGATGCGCTTTGATTCCGGGGCACCCATGGTCATGGAGCGCTCGCTGGGGGACGGTCATACAGTTCTGCTGACAACCTCGCTTGATCTGGGTTGGAGCAATTTTCCGTTGCAGGGGCTCTATGTACCGTTTGTTCACGAAATGCTTCGTTATCTGATCCAGCCACCACAACAGCAGGGCGCCTGGCAGATTGGTGACCGCATTGTTCTGGACGAGTCCATGCTCGATGCACAGCGGGGCTCCGGTGAAGAGCTGGTGCTGACACAAAGTGACGGACAACAGGTGAGGATAGACTCGCAATCCCCGTACTACACGGCATCCATGCCCGGTTTTGTTGAAGGGCCTGATAATCGCACGCTGGCGGTCAATATTGAGCCAGCCGCTGCGCAGTTGAACCGGGTAGCCGTCGCCACCGTGAATGATCGAGTCCTGAATCCGGAAACCACACCGCGCGCCAGTGACCAGGTTCGCTCTGCCCAGCTGATTGCTGATCTGGAACAGCCGCAGAGGCTCTGGTGGTGGATTCTTCTGGTTGCGGCATTAATGCTGATCCTGGAGGCCTGGATCGCCAATCGCACGTATCGCTGAACTACTGTACACAATCACCAGAACAAGGCTGCAGGAGCAGATTCCAAGTCAGTTAGGGGGGAACAGAGAATGATGACCCCACAACCTTGCTCTGGATGCTCGAATCCTATCACAGGCCTTTCGGGCCGTACCCCGGGGTGACAAATTGTTGCAAAGCGTTTGTATTGCTGTAACGAAGCATTACAAACGCCCGCAAATGTAACTCAGTCCTGGCCGTTTCAGGCTGCAGGCTGAGCCTGAGAGCCTCGACTGAAGCGATCACGTACCCATGCGATCTTGCTGCGCAGGGAATCAGGCAATGCCAGCATGGCAGGTGTCACGATCAATGTCAGAATGGTCGCAAAGGACAGACCAAATACAATCGCATTAGCCAGTTTCACCCATTGCGAGGTGATGGGGCCGCCGATTTCAATCTCGGCACCAATCAGGTCGAATGACACATGCGCCGCGAGCGGTAGCAGGCCGCAACCGGTCGTGAAGGTTGTCAGGAACACCGGTCGCAGACGCTGCACCCCGGTCTGTACAATTACCTCACGGATATGCCAGTCCTTGTGTCGTTCACGCAGATAGTTGAACGTATCGATCAGAACGATGTTGTTGTTCACGATGATACCTGCCAGCGACACAATACCCACCCCGGTCAGAATTACACTGAAGGTCTGGCCCGTGGTCAGCAGACCCAGCAGCACGCCCGCAGTCGACAGCAGTACCGAGGACAGGATCAGCACAGCCTGATAGAAGCTGTTGAACTGAGTGACCAGCAGTACGGCCATCAACGCAAGTGCCAGGCTGAAGGCCACCATCAGGAATGCGAAAGACTCTTCCTGTTCTTCGTTGGCGCCACGGAACACGTAGTTGACGCCAGGTGCCAATGGGTTTTCCTGCAGCCACTGACGGATTTCCTGCAGCTTGTTGTCTGTGACAACACCCGGTGCCGGATTGGCTCGCACATATATTACGCGATTGCCATCGACACGCTGGATGGAGCTTACGCCCGGCAGTGCTTCACGCTGGATAAAGCTGCTGATCGGCACCAGCCCGTCCATGGTGTTGATCCGGATGTTGTCGATCTGCTCAATGCCACGATATTCGCGCGGGTAACGCACGCGAATCTCAACTTCTTCTTCACTGTCGTCCGGGCGGTACTCACCCATCATCACGCCATTGGTCAGCAGCTGGATAGCCGTGCCAATCTCGGTCATGCTGGCGCCAGACATGGCAGCACGTGCACGGTCAACAGTGATTTCCCATTCGATGCCGGGTACCGGAGTCGTATCATCGATATCAATCAGGCCGGTGACTTCATTCTCGATGAAGTCCCGCACGCGACGGGCTTCAGAAATGATGGCGCGCAGGTCCTCGCCGTAAAATTCGATCTGCAGTTCCTTGCCGACCGGCGGGCCCTGTTCTGGTGTATTGATTTCGGCGCGTACACCGGGAATGCCCTGAATGGCCTGACGGTATAGATCTTCAACTTCAAAACCATTGACATCCCGGTCACGGCGGTCGGTGAACTCCAGGAAAATGGTACCGACCAGGTCCGGCGCGGCACCCATGCCACCACCCATGCTGCGGCCAGCGCCAGACTGGGTGACAATGCTCTTGTAATAGCCCACATTCTTGATGCGGTCTTCAACATCCAGCACGATGTCACGTATCTCTTCCGGTGAGTAATTGCCGCGTGCAAATATCTGCACCTGAGTCTGCGCTGGTTCTACGCTGGTGAAAAATTCAACGCCACGGCCAAACATGGCATACATCACAACGATTGAGATCAGCGTAGCCACACTGCCCAGAAAGACCAGGCCAGGGAATTTGACGGCTGTTCGCAAAATGGCTGCGTATATCCCTACCACGCCACCAATTTTCTCAGGTTTTACGTCCTCCAGCTGGCTCAGCTGGCTCCCCCCCTGCATTTTTACTGTCTGACTGCCGATCAGCGAACCGATGGTTGGTGCGAAGATCAGTGCATACAGCAGTGAGCCCACCAGCACAGCAAAAACCGTGACGGGCAGATAACCCATAAACTCGCCGGCGACGCCGGGCCAGAACATGAGCGGCAGGAAGGCGGCCAGGGTTGTGCCGGTGGATGCCATAATGGGCCAGAACATCCGGCTGACAGCCTCCTGGAATGCGTCAGCGCGGATATAACCCTCGGCCATCTTGCGATCGGCGTATTCCACCATCACGATGGCACCATCAATCAGCATGCCCAGGCCCAGCAGCAGGCCGAAGATCACCATGAAATTATAGGTGAAACCCAGCATCGAGATAACAATGAAGGCAAAGAAGAACGAGAAAGGTACAGCCAGCGCCACCAGAATGCCTGAGCGGACGCCAACGGCCGCTATGACCACAACCAGCACCAGTACCATTGCTGTGGCCATATTGCCCTGCAGGCCCGAATTCTGCTCAATGACCAGCGGGATGGTGTTGTTAAGATAGGTGATCTCGACCGCCGGGGGTATCTGGGCACGCATGTCACGTACCAGTGCATCGATATTGTCCATGGCCTGAATCAGGTTGGCACCCTTGCGCTTCTGTACGTCGAGGGAGATGCTCTGTTCACCATTGGCGTAGGCGTAGCGCTCCGCATCCTTGAAGGTGCGACGCACTTCGGCCAGGTCGCTCAGCACAACGACGCCGTCTTCGGTCGCCGCCACTGGCAGCTCGAACAGGTCATTGGCGGTTTCGATCAGCCCCGGAACCTTGATAGAGAAGCTGCCTGAACCAGTATTCAGGGTGCCTGCCGGGATCAGACGGTTATTGCTGCTTACCGCCTGCACCAGCTGTTGATTAGTGATGCCATAGGTTTCCAGTTTGGCAGGATCGACAATGACTTCCAGCAACTCTTCACGAGCACCAATCATGTCTGCGGAGAGGATTTCCGGCAGGTTTTCGATATCGCGCTGCAGATCCTGGGCGATCTGCAGCAGCACGCGTTCCGAGACGCCAGTACCGCCGATAGCAATCTGCACCACGGGTACTGTTGCCGCCGATACTTCCTGAATGATCGGCTCCTCGGTCTCTGCCGGGAAGCGCGCTTTGGCCCGATCCACAGCGGTGCGGATATCCTGAACAGCCAGGTCCGGATTAAAGCTGACATCAAATTCGGTGATGATTGTTGCCGTGCCTTCATTGGCAAACGAGCGAATTTCGGTGATGCCTTCGACGTTTTTCAGCTCAATTTCAGTTGGTCTGACCAGCAGGCGCTCAGAGTCTTCGGGTGAAATGCCGGGGAAGATAATAGTTGTGATGATAACCGGAACCGTGACATCCGGGTTCAGCTCCACAGGGATGGACCGGTAGGACGCCAGACCAGCCAGCAGGATCACCACAAAGATACTGAGTGTGGTGCGCGATTTAGATACGGCAGATTTGATGTATCTCATTGTTGTGCCCAGTCAAAATTGGCATTGACCTGCTGTCCTGCAAACACCAGCTCCTGGCCCAGCGTAATCAGGGTAATCTGGTCCGGCAGTCCGGCTACCCAGAATCCCGGGTTCGCCATATCTGTGCTTTCGCCAACGATCTCGACATGATGAAACTCGACGACATTGTCGCTGTTCAATGTCTTGACGCCGACCATGCCCTGGTCATCCATGGTCAGTGATGATGGGGGTATCAGGTGAGCTCTGGTACGATTGGCAGCGATCTGGATTTCTGCGCTGACGCCCTGACGGATCAGCTGATCGTCCTGCAGGTTCAGCGCCACTTCTATGCGGTAGCTGCGCGACATATTGTCAGCTGCCCGCGCGATGTAGGTCAGCGTGCCCTGAACCCGCTCCCCGGTAACCAGACGCCCGCTTACCTGGCTGCCCAGCTCCAGTTTGCCCACATCAAGTTCAGGCACCTGGGCCACCAGCAGCATCGGGCGATCGTCCATCAGGGTGGCGCAAACGCCGCCCATGTCCATGTAGCCACCCACTTCGACGCGGCGCGATTCCATGATGCCGTCAAATGGTGCCTTGATTTTGGTGCGCTCCACCGCCAGTTCAGCGCGCGCGGCAGCGGCGACTGCGGAATCATAGGCGGCCTTGCGCTGGGAAACGGAGACCGATGATTCGAGATCGCGGCGCTGCAGATCCTGAGCACCTTCATATTCCCGGCGTGTCTGCTCGACGCGGCTCAGTGCCTCCTGAAGGTCTGACTCCCGGGTGTCCATGGCCAGCTCGCAAAGAGTGTCGCCCTGTCTGACCCGCTCGCCTTCGGCCACCGGCGTGCCGACGATACGGCCTGCGGTTTCAGCACGGACCTCAACGAGACGGTCTGCCTGGGTACGGCCGCGGACGCTGACCGACTGTGTGAACATGTCGGCACTGACACGGCGAGCCCGTACAGTGAAGGCTTCGCCGTTGCCGGACATGGATGCGGATTCAGCAATTACATTGATCTGGGGCTGATCATCACTAATTGCGTAACGGTCATCGTCTGCGCGTTCACCTCGTGGCATGACCATCCATATCACTATAAGGGCAACCAGGCCCACTGCTACCAGATACTGTTTTTTCACGCCAGACTCCACTTGCTGACAAAAATGTGGGGTGTTACCAGGCCATTAAGCTATGACAGTCGGCTAGTAAGACCAGCCAGAACAGGCAACCATGCTCGAACAATCGCAATGCCGACACCCGGTCCGGATGCACCTTATGTATTATTGTTTTTGTATGAGTTAGTTACGCCAGCGGCTTGCGGTCAGATCTTGAGAAAGATGAGCGCCGGATGAGAACATTGCGCGAGGCTTTATACCACAACGCCGCAAAATGCCTGAGTGCCAAAAGTCACAAAGCCGGGCGCTTCGTAGCCCGTGTCTAGCCTGCCACAGGCTTCTTCTGAAGTTTGCGTTGCAATGTCCGCCTGTGCATCTTCAGTTGACGCGCAGTTTCGGAAATATTGCCATTGTTCTCTTTAAGTACCTTCTGAATGTGTTCCCACTCAAGGCGTCGAACAGACATCGGTTCCTGAAACTCAGGTTCAAGAGTCGATTCTATGGAATCCTCCTGAAGTGCCGCCAGAATCTCATTGGTGTCGGCGGGCTTTGCCAGGTAATTGTCGGCACCGAGTTTGATCGCTTCCACCGCGGTAGCAATGCTGGCGTAGCCGGTCAGCATCAGGATGCGACTGGCAGGTGCATTGCTGCGAAGCAGCGGAATCAGTTCCAGCGACGATTGTCCGTCCAGATTCAGGTCAACAACTGCATGGGTGAAAGCCGTTCTGGCGATTAGCTGGCGTGCTGTTGGGATACTGGTGGCATGTGCTGTTTCAAATCCACGGCGTTGAAAAGCGCGGACCAGTACCGAGGCAAAAACCTCATCATCTTCAATCAGCAGTAGTGAATTGTTCGACATCGCCGGAAACCCCAGTTACCGTTGGCAGGCGGACGACCGTTCTGGCACCGGCGTCCTTCAGGTTAAACATTTCGATCTGACCACCCAGTCGCTGAATGGAAGCATTGGCCAGAAAGATACCCAGGCCCATATTGCCTTCCCGCGTCGAGATGAACGGCTCTCCCATGTTTTCCATGACATGCGCAGGAATTCCCGGCCCGTCGTCCTCGACGCTGATCAGCAGAACGGCTGGTGTTTGCGGATCACGCTGGTACTGAACCTGTACCTCGCTGCCTGCGGCCCTGATGGCGTTCTCGATCAGATTGATCAGGGCGTGGCGCACCGTCAGGTCACTGCTCAGATAAAGTCTGTCGCATTCAGCTTCGACAGTGAAGGCAATCCTGGCGCTGGGATGGATATTGGTAATATAGTCGCTGATCGCCTGACGAAACGCTCGTACCGATATCCTGCCGGGGTTCTGTGGGTCATTCTGATGATAGAACTCAGTCAATTGATCCAGAGAAGCCTTGCAGCGCATCACCTGCTGACGTAGCAGGTGGATGTCGCGCTTCAGCTCTTCAGGTGGCATGTTATCGAGGGTGCGATCGTCCAGATCGGCCAGCAGCACCGACATGGTGGAAAGTGGCGTGCCCAGCGCATGAGCAGTTCCTGCTGCCAGTGTGCCAATGGCTACCAGTTGTTCGTTGCGCATTTCGTTTTCGCGAAATGTGGCCAGACTCAGTTCCCGGCTGCGTATCGCCGCGGCCATCCGATTGACAAAGATGCTGATCAGGGCTGCACTGACTACAAATGTGACCCACATGCCAACCAGGTGCACCTGGAAGCTCTGCATCATGTGATCACCGTGGGCGTCAGTATTGATGCCAATCAGCAGGAAAACCGTGTAGAACACCATGGCTGCCAGCGCAAAGGCGTGCGCCCATAGCGCTGTCATCAAGGTGGCCGCAACCGCTAGCAGCACCAGCAGATAGGAAATAAGCGGATTGGCAGCGCCGCCAGTGTAGGCCAGCAGAATGGCCAGAAACACAAAATCCAGCGCCAGGTTCATTGCCACAGTGCGCTGTCCAATCAGTGTCGCCCGTTGAACCTGGAACCACCCGGCAAGCAGCGACACAATGATTCCGGACAACAACACCAGAATCACTGAAAGCGGGACCTGCAAAGGCGAGAAATAGTTGAAGATGAGTGCACCGAGCGTGCCTGTAATAGTGACCAGCGCGCGCAACAGCAGCAATCGCTGCAGGGCAACCCGCGGGGAGCTGCGCAGTTCACTGGCGCCGGCGGCAAACAGTCGACCCAGGGCTTGTAGCAACGATTCACTCATGCACAGCATTCTACCGTATAATGCCGCGCATGGAGACAGTCGCAGCAAAATTACGTTTTCCCCTGAATGTCTACGCCGCATTGATGCAGGCGACAGCAGAGCAATCCGCCTTTCTGGCTTACGGAATACTGCAGGCCCGGCCCAATGCCACGTCACCGAGCGCAGATGAGCTGATAGGCGCTCAGCGGCAGCTTGCTGACCAGATACTCGCGGCGCTGGCACTGCCTGCGGGTGCCAGAGTACTGGAAGTGGGCAGTGGTTCGGGGCTGCTGGCGCGACACATGGCTGATGCCGGATTGCAGGTCACGGCCGTGGACAACAATGAGGCGGCCAGCAAGTTGAGCACGCAGGCCCTTGGCGAGATCAATGCAAAAATTTTCACAGCGGACTTTGCCAGTGAATGGTCGCAATGGGCGCCGCAGCAATACGACGCACTGATCTTTCACAATAGTGCGCGTTATTTCCTGCCTTTAAGCTGTTTTGCGTCGGCAAGACACTTGCTCGCTGACAATGGTTTGATGCTGATTGTTGACGAATTCCTGACAGGAACATCGGAGAACCCAAAGTCGTGCGACCTGGCACAACTGGTGAATGTTGAGGCGCTGGCTGCACGTACTGGATTCCTGTTGCAGAACAGGGTGGACATGAGCGACGATACTGCGAATTTTCTGGACGCGTTCATTGCCCTGTTTCAGGGACACCGGCAGGAACTGGTGGCACTCACTGACGAGTCTCCGGAGACGATCAGTGCGCTGGAAACGGCCATGCTGGGCGATTTAAAGCGATTGCAGCAGGGCGAAACCAGTCACCAGCTACTGACCTGGCAAATGCAGGCGGCGGCAGAGTCACTGGTGCCTGCTGAAACTTTGCGGGCAGAAGATTTTCAGCAGGTGTTTGAGCGAAGTTTCAAAACAGATTTTTCTGCTGCGTTGTGGCACTGGAAATATGGTGCAGGGCGTGGCGCTTCGGTGGCCGCCCTGCGGGGTCAGCAGGTGGTGGCGCACTACGGCGGTATCCGCAGAGATATTCTGTACTTTGGCGATCCGGGCACGGCAGTTCAGATCTGTGACGTCATGGTCATGCCTGAGCAACGCAGTTTCTTCAGCCGTGACAGTCTGTTTTTCAAAACGGCTTCAACCATGCTGGAACAATACGCCGGTTATCACGCCAGGCATCTGCTTGGTTTCGGCTTTCCCAACATGAAAGCCATGCACGTTGCACAGCGCCTGAAGCTTTACGACAAAACTGATGAGCTGGTGCAGTTGAAAATTCCGGTAGCGCAGCATCAGACCGACTGGCATCTGCAGTTCGGAGACATGGACGCAGCAGTCATCGAAGCGGCGCAGTGTCTGTGGCTGGCCATGAAAGAGGGTTTTACAGATAGCATTATCGGCGTCAGAGATTCGGCGTATCTTGACTATCGGTTCAGACAGCGCCCTGGGCTCGAGTACGAAAGCGTTCAGATTATAGATGGCGACACGCTGGTCGCCATCATTGTGCTCAGGCCGCATGGTGAGCATTACCTGGTTATGGATATACTATGCGAACCGGCACTGTTGGGTCAGGTGTTTAACGAAATCAGTGCATATACGCAGCGCCACGGGCGACCGGCGGTGTTCTGGTTGTCGGCGGGGCAAGTGGACCGACTCGGCATGGAGGCCGTATGTGTCGAGTCGCTGGGCATACACATTCCCTGCAATCGCTGGACAGTTGGTCCCGGTGCTGAGCAGCTTCAGGGTGCCTGGTGGCTGACCGCCGGCGACATGGATTTCATGTAGCCGACGGTGCAACAGTCAGTCGCTCAGAAACGCGCGGTAATCGTGGCGCGCAGGCTTCGCGGCTCGGCCGGATGGAAGTGGATATCTTCAACCGCCTGAGCCTCGTTTGGCAGGCGTGACGCGTAGTAATAGGTGATATCGCTATCGCGGCTGTCCAGCACGTTCAGCAATTCAATATCCAGCGATATACTGTCTGTCAGTCGGGTGCTAAGCTGGGCGTTGACCAGCGTAGTGGGATCAGTCCGAACCGAGTTGTCTTCTATCAAAGGCGCGGAACCCAGATAGCGCATGCGCAGTCCAGCACTCCAGCCGCTGTCGCGGATGTTGTCGGCAATCACGCCCAATGAAGCCGTGTTTCTCACGGCATTGGGGATATAGTCGTCGGGACCGACGTTCTTCAGGCTGGCATCCGTCCAGGTCGCGTCAGCATCAATCAACAACCAGTCCAGCGGCGAATACAGAATATCAACTTCCACACCGTCACGTTCACTGGGCGAAAGCGCTTCGGTATTGCCAGCGTCACCAACGTAAATCAGCTCTGACGACAGCTTAAGCCGAAACGCGGTCAGTGTTATCTGCGTCCTGGGGATAATGGTGGATTTCAAACCGACTTCATAACTTCTGGCTGTGGCCAGCGGATCAACAGGCGTCGTCGGATCTCCGGTCATCGGGTCGGTCCTGGTTGTGGCGCCACGTGCATCATTGCTGTGGTAGCCCTGGCCGGCGCTGAGGTAGGTCTCAAAGTCGTCAGTCAGCGTGTAGATGACATTCAGCCTGGGGTTCAGCAGAGAGTCATTGCCGTTACCGCTGTTACTGCCCAAAAGGTCATCGACACGGAATCGATAGTGATCGGTCCGCAACGAGGCGACAGTTCGTAATTTCGAGGTCCAGCGTGTATCGACGGCGGCATAGGCACTGGTCAGCGACTGTTCGACATAGTCGTCGCGTGTGCTCTCGTAACGCTGGCGCTGCTCTGTCAGATGCAGACCAACATGAATATCATCATAGCGATGCTGCAAACCGAAGCGCACAGTAGTCGGCAATGAGGTGGCCAGGTCTCGTTCGTATTGGGTGTCGATTCCGGCAACGCGACGGCCGTCAGTCTGTTGAAACTGATCGCCTCGTACCGGGTCAGCGTCGAAGTAGGTAAAGTTGGAGTAAAGGTCCAGCTCGTAATCCATCAAATAGGCGCTGAACTGCCAGCGGTTTTGGTTGTCGAGCTGGCTGTCATAGTCCATGGACAGGCTGTTGCGCCGCGACTCTCCACCGGCTGTCGGGTCAATATTGCCCCAGATGCTCAAGGTGCCATTTTCGACTGCACGCAGTGGAATCTGGTCGGTGGCATCCCAGCTGTTGTCGTAGGCCAGGCCAGTGATACTCAGACTATAGTCCTCGCCCTGTTCGTGATACTTGATCATGGCGTTGCGCTTGTCGAGATCCTGATTCAGGTCCCAGGGCCCATCATAATCGGTCAGCGCGCCGGCCAGGGTGAGTTTTCCGTCGCCAACGGCAAAGGACTCACCTGCAAACAGTCTGCGGTAGCCATGTTCACCCAGTGTCAGACTGATCTGCCCCTCATCAAGGCTGTCGAGATAGACAAACTCGGCTGAGCCGGCGGTGGCAAAGTTGCCAGCGTCTGCGTAATAAGGGCCTTTGCGATAGCGCAGGGTGCCAACCAGTTCCGGGATAATAAAGTTGATGTCCGCATAACCCTGACCATGACCATGTGACGGTGTATTGACCGGCATCTTGTCGACACTGATGGCAAAATCGGTGCCGTGATCCAGGTTGAAGCCGCGCACAAAGTACTGGTTCGCTTTGCCCTCGCCACTGTGTTGTGTCGCGATCATGCCCGGAACAAATTCGAGCAGTTCCGCAGTTCGTGAGACAGGGCGCAGTTCCAGTTGCTGGGCGTAGACTACCCCTTCGGTTGCCGTCTCAGGGTCGCCCTGAAGGTCGAAATCTGTACCAAGGATCAGAATTTCACGCACGCTCTGTCGTGTAATCTGCCCGGACATATCTCCAGAAACGTTGTCTGCATCACTATTTGTCTGAGCATGAGTGGGCAGTGCCACGGCAATCGCAGCGCTCAACAGGTAAGTTGACTTCAAAATTTCTTCCTTATTCTGTGGGTTTGTTAAATTGCGTATCTCTCAGTCAGTGACTTTCGAGTATAGCTTTTCGAAACGATGATGAGTTATATGTGACTGATATATATAAAATAAACAGATTTAATTGGCGCCGACCGGCAATCGGTTTTTGCAATTTTCACGGAAGGGCGCTAGATTGGCCGCTTGCAGTCTGCATGCAGGTGAACGCAAGGCTTAGCCATGGAGAACAACAAGCATAGAGCGTCTTCAAATATTCTGGCGACCCATCTGGGTGAGCTGGAATTGCAGGCCATGGAAGTCCTGTGGAGTTGTCCTCACCTCGATGCACGTCAGATCCGCGAGCGCATTCAGCGTACGCGACAACCCAGCCTGAGCACTGTCCAGTCGGCATTGGAACGCCTTTATCGCAAGTCTTACGTGGACCGAATAAAGCATGGCCACGCTTTTTCATATTTCGTGACGATTTCCAGAAGCGCGTTGCTGGCGCGCATGCTGGGCGAAGCGATCCACTTGTTGCATGACGGTCGCATGGAAACCATTCTCAGCAGTTTTGTCCACGTCGCCGCCGATCTGGACGAGTCGTCACTGGACAGCCTGGAAGCGATGATCAGGGACTATCGCAAGAAGTCGGGCGGCAATGATGGAACTCCGCAAGCGGGCAGCCTCTGATGGAGTCGCGATCATGATTCAACTGGTCGGCACATTCTCCCTGATCTGGCTGATGTTGTGGTCAGGCCTGGCATTATTGTTTGCCTTGCTGTATCCGCTGCTGCGGCGCATTGTGTTGGGAATACATCCGCAGCACGGCAGTCAGCTGCTGCTAGTCTATTGGGCGGCACCCGCGCTCGTAGGGTTTCTGGCCAGCAGTCTGCTGTTGGTATCGCGGGCGGACGGGATGTTCATCTCGGCTCACTGTCACGGCGCCTGCGAAGAACATGTGCCGCTGCTGAGTGTGGATGCACTCGCCATTGGTGGTCTGGTGATAGCGGCGCTGCTGATACTGGTGCTGTTATTCAATTTTTTGCAGCAGCTGGCGAAAGGCCGCTCTATGTTCAAACAGTTTGAACTGATGACGGAAACCAGGCCCGGATACCGGTTTCTTGATGCTGTGGAGCCTGCCGTGTTTACCCTGGGCTGGTGGAATCCGCGCGTCTTTATCAGTCGTGGTCTGCTTGAGTCCTGCAGCCGTGAGCAACTGGCGGTCATACTCGATCATGAGCAGGCGCACCGTCAGCGTAAAGACAATCTGAGGTTGCTGCTGGGTCGGGTGTTCACGCTGTTTGTCCCGGGAGATCGTGGCAGGCAGATTCGCCATGATATGCATTTATTGTGTGAAGAGGCCTGCGATTTTGTGGCTGCGGGTAATCATGGCGTTGCCAGTGTTGCCGAGACCCTGGTGCATGTGGGCAGAGTGCTGAAGAATCATCCGGCGCCCATTCACTCGCGTGGATTCGCGTGCAGTGATCTTGAGCTGAGAGTACAGGCCTTGCTGGCTCATCACGGCCGACGTCCTATTCCCGCCTGGCAAATACTGCTGCTGACCCTGGTCAGCATGTCCCTGCTCATCCTTTCGCTGGACCCTTTGCATCACGGTGCTGAGTCGTTGATCACGCTTCTGGAATATCTCGTGCACCAGCTCGTCTGACTGTTGAATAATGACAGAATGTGGCCAAACATGAGCTTCGCAGGGGAAATTTGCGGGGCTGACTGGCGGTGCCAGAGAAGCTGCACTAAACTGGGCCGGCTGGGATCAACCATCAGGGGAATCAAGTGGGCAGGACGACATTGGCGCAAATTATTTGGCTGCTGACACTGCTGTGCCTGCCAACTTCGATTGCCTGGGCGCAGGATGACGACCCTGGCCTGATATCACGTGCGCTTGACGAGTTGCCACTGGACCGGACGCTGGAGTGGCTTGAGGAACAGCGAGACGATATGTCCCGGCGTGTGACCAATATGGGGCGCTCGGTCGATGACTGGCTCGCTGGCGATATAGAAAGTGCAGACATTAATCAAAGCTACCTGAGACTCCGCTTCAACCAGCGTATTGGGCGACATGATGCTTATTTCTCAAACGCACGCATCAGCGGCCGCCTGGACCTGCCGCGTGCCTCAGAACGCTGGAAGCTGATCTTCGAGTCTGAGAACCGTGAGCAGAACTCACTGCGCGATCAGCGCCTGAGCAACATCAATTCTTCTGAATTCACTGGTGGCTTCAGCTACGAACATCCTGAGCGCAACGGGTGGCGATTTAATCATGATGTTGGCGTCAGAGGACGTATCCCGCTGGATGTGTTTTACCGACTGCGAACGCGTTATGGCGTGGATATTAACGAGGACTGGTACGTCGGCCTGAACAACCGCATTTTTTATTATCATAATGACGGCTGGGGTCAGGATACCCGGCTGTTCTTTACCCGACGAATTACCGAGGACTGGAATTTCCGTATTGAATCGGAAGTGAACTACGAACACAAATACCGGCTGACAGAGTTTGCACAGTCCTTCTCGCTGCATCAGCAACTGGCTGAACGAGAGAGCATGATTTATGAAATCGGCTTGTTAGGGCAAAACCGGCCGGAGAGCGAGGTAGACAGTTATTACGCGCAGATGCTGTATCGGAAAGCGATCTATGAAGACTGGCTGGTTATGGAGGTGGTGCCGCAGTTGCTGTTTGAGTACCGTTATGACTGGGAGCCTGATCCACGCGTGCAGCTGAATCTGGAGGTTTACTTTTTTGAGTTTGGCAACGCGGTCAACGATTGAGGCAGGCTATGACAACTGACGGAACAAACTTGCCCATATTCATGCGGCCAGGACATTGCGCGGGGGATCTGCTGGAAGCGCCGCAGTGGAAAGTGCTGGCGCAGTCGCACGGCTTTGTCGACATTGATGCTCATATTCCCAGTCAGGTATTGAATCCGCGGCAGCAGTTATTTGGCGGGTTTACCGGGACCTACGTCGACATGGTGGCTTTGTACACCATCCGTACCATGTTTGGGTCGCGTCATGACTACTGGATTACCACGGTCAACATGCGGATTGACTATCTATCGCCTGTGACCGGGCCGAGAGTGCGTTTGACAGGGGAGTTGATCAATCAGGGCCGCTCAACATCGCTGGTCGCGGTGACATTTTACGGCCCTGATGGGGAAAAGCAGGTTTATTCAATCGTGACCCTGCGCGTCATCGACAAGGTCAGCGATTAAGCGGTAATTATCAGACCTGCCTTAAAGCGCATCGTTGCCCGTTTCGCCGGTACGGATGCGTATGCTCTGTTCGAGGGCAGTCACAAAAATTTTGCCATCGCCAATATGACCGGTATTGGCCGCTTTGCAGATGGCATCGATGACAGCGTCTACGATCTCATCAGCTACTGCGACTTCAATTTTTGCTTTAGGCAGAAAATCAACGACATACTCCGCACCGCGATAGAGCTCAGTGTGGCCTTTTTGCCGGCCGAAACCTTTAACTTCAGTCATGGTCATGCCATTGACGCCAAGCTCGGACAGCGCTTCGCGAACATCATCGGATTTGAAGGGTTTAATGATGGCAGTTATCAATTTCATCCAGCTTCTCCAGCGTGGCCATAAACTCGTTTGTGGACGCGCACTTTATCATGCAGGCCTGGCTTACACCATATCCGTGGTGTTAACTGCGTGTCAGTGGGGGGCTCAATTGCTGCCCGGCTCGCGCGCGTGTAGAGCATCAATCCATGGACGCAGCTCATCCCAGTCCAGCTTAAAAATGTGCTTGGCGCTGGTGCCAGTCACAAGCCCGGCATTGACTCTGGCGCCGGCCTGTTCCAAAGCCGTGACCATGTCCGGCAGCGCGTGATCCCAACGAAACAGGTCGTTCTGGGCGATCCGCACGTAAACTGGCAGATTTTTCATGTCCTGGATAATGCTCAGGTCGCGCAGAATACCGGGCACGGCTACCACGCCGTGGTACTGGTCGGGCTGCTGCGCCGCCAGCGCCAGTGCCGAACTGCCGCCCGTTGAGACACCAACCAGCAGTGCTTTGCCCGGCAGAATGCCGGCCTGGCTTTGCAGGTGTGCAATCACTGCCGGGATCTTGTAGCCGTTTTCTCCATCAAACGTGCTTCCATCGGTCGTTACCGGGACCGCGATCATCCAGCCCTGTCTTGCCAGCTCGCGGCCCAGCCAGAACTGCGCGCGGGCAACATATTCATTGCCGCCACCGCCGGGCATAAGCACCGAAAGCGGCCATGGGCCCTCGCCATGATTGTCTGGTTCAAACAGGAATACCTTGACCTCACTGCCATCTGTCATTGGCACGCGTACTTCGCGCGCAAACGCCTGGCCGGATTTTGACAGCAGCAATGTTGTCAGGCACAACATCAGCGTCCAGCGAATGTGTCGTTGCCATCGGTGCCTGGTTGGCAGCCTGGCTGGCCCGGCTTGGTCAATTCTAAACAGCATGCAGTGTCCGGCCTGTAATGGTTGGTGGCTGGCAATAATGGAATTTTTGAACAGATTCAGAATATCAGATATAAGGTGGCGTAGCGCCCCGGTGTCGACAGGCAGTGTCTTTGACCCGACAGAAAGCGCACCTTAGGCTATGAGCCGAATATTAAACTGCCAGACAATGTGCGTTCTGCCGTTGCAGGCGATGCACCTTGCTGGTCACGCCATTGAAAGAAGCTGTAGATTGAGCCTGCAAGCAAAATGAGTGTGAGGACAATCCAAAGGATCAATCGCAGGCGTGAGGCCAGGCTGCGGTGCAGGGTCGGATCACCGGTGCCGTTGTCCCGCCATCCTGATGACGTGCCGGCGTGTCCCAGAAATTCGTTGACGCGATGCTGCTGCCGGGCAGCCTGCTGCAGCCGGCTGCGTCGTTTGAGGTAGGCAAAAGCGGCCACCACGACAAGAGTTGTAATCAAAATCTTCCAAAGCATATTGCTACCCAGTCTCGCAAGGACCCGAATGATACCTTTCAGCCATGCCCGCTGCCAGTGTTATGGACCGATCGACCTTTCCGCTGCCATAATCGGTGGATCTGAGCATCAGGATAACTGGACGCTGGAGGCGTGATGAAAACAAAAATAATTGCAGTGATTCTATTGGTGCTGGCGCTTGCCTGCGCGCTTGCAGCGGTAATGACGGCCATTAATCTGGGTTTTATCATGACGCGGCCTGATTCGATCTCCGTGGCCAATACCGTTATCGGCCAGTTTGTTGTGATTGTGGCGGCGCTGGTACTGGCCAAATGGTTATACGAGGCTGGCAGAGCCCGGTTGCGCTAAGCGCGGATGGTCTGGCTCAGGAGTGGGAAGCTGGCGACTAACACGTTATAATCCGGCTTTTTCTGCAGCAGCTGGCTCATGAACGTCATTCACGACACTGAAGGCTTCCTGGAACATCATCCAGGTTGTGTAGCGACCATCGGCAAGTTTGATGGCGTGCACCTTGGGCATCAGCAGATCGTCAGGCAATTGCGTGCCAGGGCAGCTGAGCTCGGTGTGCCCACTGTTGTAATAGTCATTGAGCCGCATCCGGAAGAGTTTTTTGCCAGAAATCCCCGTGACTGCCCGCCAAGACTCAGTGAGGCCGCTGAAAAGATCTCATTGCTGGAAGATCTTGGCGTCGACACGGTCTATCTGCTGCGCTTTGACGACAGACTTTGCCGACTGAGCCCCCAGCAGTATGTCGAGGATATCCTGATCAAAGGTCTGAATGTGCGCTGTCTGATCGTGGGCAATGACTTCCGTTTTGGTCACCAGCGTCAGGGCGATTACGCCTTGCTGCAGGAATATGGGGCGCGTGCAGGTTTTCAGGTAATCGAGACCCAGAGCTGCAGCTACGATGGCACCCGCGTCAGCAGCACCTATGTGCGCGACCGGCTCAGGGCCGGGGACTTCGAAACCGTGGCTGGATTGTTGGGGCGGCCTTATGCAATTGCCGGAGAAGTGGTTAAAGGCAGGCAACTGGGGCGGGACATCGGCTTCCCAACCTGCAACCTGGCGCTTAATCGTCGCAATATCCCCCTGCATGGCGTCTATGTCTGCGACACACAGATCAGCCTGCCTGATGGACGGCAGCTGAGTGTACCGGGGATTGCCAATATCGGATATCGTCCGACAGTGGATGACAGTGGCGAGGCCATTCTGGAGGTACATCTGCTGGATTTTGACCAGGATGTCTACGGTGCGTGGATGTCGGTGATCTTCCGGCACCGGGTGCGGTCGGAGCAGAAATTTTCGTCACTGGACGAGCTGACACAGCAAATAGGCAAGGACACCCAGCAGGCCAGAGCATGGCTTGCCAACCATTGAATTCAAAACGTAAATCGAGCAAGTGACACTTTATGACTGACTACAAGCAAACCCTGAACCTGCCGTTTACGGAGTTTCCGATGAAGGCAGGTCTGTCGCAGCGCGAGCCAGCCATGCTGAAACGCTGGCAGGACATGGATCTGTACGGACAAATCCGACAACTGCGCGCAGGCAGCCCGACATTCATCCTGCATGACGGCCCGCCTTATGCAAATGGTGACCTGCACCTGGGCCACTCAGTCAACAAGACTCTGAAAGACATAATCGTCAAGTCACGCTCGCTGGCCGGCTATGATGCGCCTTACGTGCCGGGCTGGGACTGCCATGGCCTGCCCATCGAACACAATGTTGAGAAGAAAAAGGGCAAGGCGGGTCACAAGATCAGCCACGCTGAATTCCGTAAAGCCTGTCGTGAGTATGCAGCGCGCCAGGTCGAGAACCAGAAAAAAGACTTTGTCAGACTGGGCGTGCTGGGCGACTGGGACAATCCCTACCTGACCATGAATTTCGATACCGAAGCAAATATTGTCAGGGCGCTTGGCAAGATCGCCGTTAACGGTCATCTGGTCAAAGGTTTCAAACCGGTTTACTGGAGCGTTGTCGGTGCCTCTGCCCTGGCCGAAGCGGAAGTCGAGTATCAGGACAAGACATCGTTTGCGATCGATGTGCGCTTTCCGGTGGTCGATACCAATGCCTGGCTGCAGGCCTTTGATGCTGACACTGCCGGCACCGGCAGCCTGTCACTGGTGATCTGGACAACCACTCCCTGGACCCTGCCGGCCAATCAGGCGGTTTCCCTGAATGCCGATCTGGAATACGCGCTGATCCGATGCACCGTCGATGACGCGGTGGGTGAAGAGTTGCTGGTGGTTGCCGCAGAAATGCAGGACGACGTGCTGCAACGTTATGGCTGTGCGGAATCCGCGACGCGGCTTGGTATCGCCAAAGGCGCGGCGTTTGAAAAGATGCTGCTGCAACACCCGTTTGTTGAGCGTCAGGTTCCAGTGCTGCTGGGTGATCATGTGACGCTTGATGCCGGCACGGGTGCCGTCCACACGGCGCCCGACCATGGTATGGAAGACTTTGTAGTGGGGCAGGTCTACGGCCTGGGTACACTGAACCTGGTCGACGAAAATGGCGTGTTTGTGGAAGCGGCGGGAGAAGTTGCCGGTGAACATGTCTACAAAGTTGACGAAAAGATTCTGAAAATTCTCAAGCGACAGCAGGCCCTGGTACACGTCAATAAAATCACGCACAGCTATCCGCACTGCTGGCGTACCAAGACGCCGCTGATCTACCGTGCGACGCCCCAGTGGTTCATCAGCATGACGGAAAAAGGACTGCTGACCGATGCCCTGGCTGCCGTCAAACAGGTCAAGTGGATGCCCGAATGGGGTCAGGCACGTATAGAACTGATGCTCAAAGGCAGCCCTGACTGGTGTGTGTCGCGTCAGCGTACCTGGGGCGTGCCAATTACTCTGTTTGTTCACAGGCAGACCGGTGAATTGCATCCGGATACAGCATCACTGGTCGAGCAGGTGGCCACTCTGATTGAACAATCAGGCATCGACGCCTGGTTTGAGCTGGATGCTGCCGAGTTGCTGGGTGCAGAGGCCGATAACTACAGTAAGGTGACAGATACACTGGATGTCTGGTTTGACTCAGGTGTCACACATTACTCTGTGTTGCAGGCACGAGAGGGGTTGAGCTACCCGGCTGACCTGTATCTGGAAGGTTCAGATCAGCATCGTGGCTGGTTCCAGTCATCGTTGAAAACAGCGATTGCCATGAACGGTACGGCGCCGTATCGGCAGGTGCTGACACACGGTTTTACGGTGGATTCGCAAGGACGCAAAATGTCCAAATCCATCGGCAATACCATCTCCCCGCAAGAAGTATTCAATGAATACGGTGCTGATATTCTGCGTCTGTGGGTCGCTGCCACTGATTATCGGGGTGAGATCGCTGCATCGAGTGAAATTTTCAAGCGCGTTGCCGACTCCTATCGTCGCATTCGCAATACTGCGCGCTTCATTCTGGCCAACCTCAATGGCTTCGACCCGGTTGCCGATGCAGTAGCGCCGGAAAAGATGCTGGCGCTGGATTACTGGATCACCCGCCAGGCACAGCTGCTGCGCGAGCAGGTCAAGGCAGACTACGAAAACTACCAGTTCCTGAGTGTCTATCAGAAAGTGCATAACTTCTGTGTCATCGAGCTGGGCAGCTTCTATCTGGATGTCATCAAGGACAGACAGTACACCGCCAAGGCTGATGGTCTGGCACGGCGCTCCACCCAGACTGCCATGTACCATATTGTCGAGATTCTGGTGCGCCTGATTGCACCGGTACTCAGCTTTACGGCAGATGAAATCTGGCCGCTGATTCCAGGGCATCGCAGTGAGTCCGTGTTCCTGTCCGCGTTTGCAGATGGCCTGGCACCTTTGCCGGCGCGAGACGACTTCAGTGATGCCTTCTGGCGTGAACTGATAGAGGTCAAAGCCGCAGTCAACAAAGAGCTGGAGCGTGAACGTACCGAGAAACGTGTCGGCGCCGCGCTCAGCGCTGAAGTTACGCTGTACTGTGCTGATGGGCTGCTGAAACGGCTGGCCACTCTGCAGGACGAATTGCGATTTGTGCTGATTGTCTCGGCAGCCGAACTCCAGCCCCTGGAACAGGCCGGTGATGCCAGTGCCACCGAAGTGGAAGGTCTCAAGGTCAAAGTGAAGCCGTCAGCTCACACCAAATGCGTTCGCTGCTGGCACCACAGAGAAGATGTAGGTCAGCATCAGGAGCATCCGGAACTGTGTGGTCGCTGCGTTGACAACATCAGTGGCGAGGGTGAAATACGTCACTATGCCTGATCATCATGCTGACTCTCCGGCAACGGAAATTGTTGCCGGCGCACGGGTTACCCTGCATTTTTCGCTGGCCTTGACCGATGGCTCCATCGTTGACAGCAATTTCGATGGCAAGCCAGCCACGTTTACCGTTGGTGATGGCAATCTGCTGCCGGGTTTTGAGGCAGCCCTGATGGGGGCTAAAGCCGGTGACACGCGAGAGTGCGTCCTGCCCGCCAGTGAGGCCTTTGGCGACAGCAATCCCAGCAATGTGCAGACGTTTCCGCGTCAGCAGTTCGCCCGCCTGCTGGCCAATACCACCGATCCGGTGGAGCCAGGCACGGTTCTGTCATTCACAGACAGCGGCGGCAATGAGATTCCTGGTGTCTTGAAACAGATTGGTGAACTGACTATCGTGGTGGACTTCAACCATCCGTTGGCGGGTCGTGAAATCGTATTCAGGGCGCAAATTATTTCTGTCATGGCGCCCGATGTTCAGGCTGTCAGGATTCAGGGTTAAGCAAATATGCAATCAAGCGGAAAAACAGAAATCAAGCTCGCCAACCCGCGTGGTTTCTGCGCTGGTGTGGACCGTGCCATCGATATTGTCAATCGTGCGCTGGATGTATATGGCGCGCCTATATATGTGCGGCACGAGGTGGTGCACAACAAATTTGTGGTTGATACCCTGCGCCAGCGCGGCGCAATCTTTGTTGATGAGCTTGATGATGTCCCCACAGAAGACAGCCTGGGTCGTCAGCCCATCGTTATTTTCAGTGCGCATGGTGTCTCACAGCAGGTACAGCAGGAAGCCACGCTGAGAGGATTTCAGGTGTTTGACGCTACCTGTCCGCTGGTCACCAAAGTGCATCTGGAAGTGGCCCGTTTCAGCGCAGAAGGGCGCGAATGCGTTCTGATTGGTCATGCCCGACATCCGGAAGTGGAAGGCACCATGGGCCAGTATGATCGCAGCCACGGCGGTGATATCTACCTGGTGGAAAGCGTTGACGATGTGGCGACACTGACCGTCCGCAATCCGGACAAGCTGGCCTACGTCACACAAACGACGCTGTCCATGGACGATACCGCAAAAATCATCGATGCGCTGCATGAACACTTTCCGGCGATCGAAGGCCCGCGCAAGAAAGATATCTGTTATGCCACGCAGAACCGTCAGGATGCGGTGAAGCAGCTGGCACTGGAGTCAGATCTGGTGCTGGTGGTTGGTTCACCCAACAGCTCCAACTCCAACCGTTTGCGGGAGCTGGCAGAACGGCTGGGTTGCGAAGCCTATCTTATTGATCGCGTTGAGGACCTCAAACCCGAGTGGTTCAACGGCAAGCGTCGTTTCGGAGTCACTGCGGGAGCGTCGGCGCCCGAGATTCTGGTACAGCAGGTTGTTGAGCGGCTGCGCCAAATGAGCGGCGAGGATCCTGTCGAAGTGCCCGGGGTAGAGGAAAATATCGTTTTCCGCATGCCCCGGGAACTGGCCAGAAGCTAGGATTCAGACTTACTGGTTGTTGCCTGCTGCTGCGTTTCGCTCAGCAGCGCGTGCGCCTGAAAGAATACCCATCAGTGCATAATTGCCCTCATGACAGGCGTACTCGAAGATCGGGTCCTCGCTGGCGGTATAGTTGATAATGGCCGTCCAGGGTCGCTCCCAGGTGCTGGGGTCTTCCACGGTGAACTGATACTGCAGCACATCCTCGGATATCCGGGTGTAGCGCTCCATAAACAGCCGGTCGGCACCCGCGCCCCGGAACAGGCTCTGGTCGGAGAAATTACGGGTTTCCACGACCAGCGTATCGCCTTCATACCAGCCACGTGATGCCCCGTGCCAGAGCCGCACCCGGTCATCCAGCACAAACTCATCCTGCTCCGGTGCTTCAACGATCGGAATCACCCGAACGTCGTGAATCATTTCCTGAATAATGGCCACCGAGTCGCTGCCCTGAACAATCTGATAGTAGCTGTTATAGCCGGCCATGATGTAGGGCATTCCCCAGGTAATGCAGCGTTCCTGCAAGGGGCGTCCCAGGTAGGAGTCGGTTTCTCCCGGTCGGTTGGCATTTCGCTGTGCCAGGCGTGCGCGGGCTTCTTCGGTCATTGGCGGGATGCGGCCGTTGGATGGATCAATAATCAGGGAGGTACGATTCTCCAGATTGCGATCAACCATCCAGGCTGCATCATAGTTGCCGGTTGACGGGTCATACGATTGCACTTCACCGGTGATTACCGCATTCAGGAAACCGTCGCCAAACAGGGCATCACCGCCGCTGTCGCGAATTTCCTGAGCCTGTCGTCGCAGTTCGGCAAATTCCTCCGCAGAGAGCGTGGCGCGGTCACCAAATATTTCCGGCCTTTCCAATGGCGTACTGCTGTTATTGGCCCATACACCTTGCAGGTCAGGATGACCATACGGAGTCATGGGGGCCTCCCAGTCATTGGCCTGTTGCGCCGCGACCTGGCCAGTCAGCGCAATGGCAGCAAACAAGGCCAGTAATCGTCGTGAACTGGGACCAGCGGTTCGCACATTCATTTCAGTATTGGTATAAGTCATGACGAGACTCCTCGGCATGCGCACTATTGCGCAGGTTCCTGAATGGTAAATGGCATCCCGCGCGGCGGGACACGGTCGTCAGGAGCATCCTTGTTCAGGTAGCCGTAGATCAGTTCTTCGGCGAATTCCACACACTTGAATTCCAGCAGCTGGGCGTTGTCCTCAAGGCGCCGGTAGATCGGGAACTTCATGCGCCATGGGCGCGTATAGGTGACCGGGTCGCGAATTTCAGCCTCGTACATGATGACGTTGGGGCCGGCAGGTGTGTAGCGCTCGATGACCTCCAGCTGGTCACTGTGGTGATTGCCAGCGTGGTCAAACCAGGTGTAGGGCATGAAATCGGTCACGCGGATGACCAGCGTATCGCCTTCCCAGTGTCCGCGGGAGTGACCCATCCATGCTGGCACCGGGCCGTCGAAATCAGGCTGATCCATGTACACAATGCGCATGGCTGAGGCAAACTCATAGGCCATGACAATGTGGTCGTCGGACTGAATGATCTGGAATGGGAAGGGCAGGTAGTTGGCGCGTGGGACACCTGGCATATAGCATTTTACCAGTGGATCAAGAGCCAGCCAGTCAGCCTGGTTTTCCTGCTTTTGTGCGAGACCCTGCGGCGTATACGGCAGCTCACCATCCTGTACAACGCCCAGAGTAGCCGGGATGGCACCATAGGCACCCAGTTCCCAGTCGGGACCGGCACGCGCTGCAGAGGGTTCGATGTTGTAATGGTGGTTGCCCATGCTTTGCCACAGCCCGCTCAGGTCTGGCCTGCCGTCTGCAGTGCGGCTGATGGTGTCGCTGGTGACTGGCTGCGCGTGGGCATTGGCGCCGCCCAGAGAGAGCGTCACCGCGATTGTCATTGAAAGAGTCATTGCAGCTGCGCAATACAACGCATCAGCCCGGTATTTCGGCATACTTGTTCTCCCGCTTGTTCTTCATTATTGTGAAGGAGTTATTTTCGGTCCAACTATCACACGAGTATGCCAGTAAATCAATTACAGGGTTTGTCATGACGATTCGTGTTGCCGTCTATGGCACGCTGAAAAAAGGGCTGTCCAATGCGCACTATCTGCAGCATGCGCAGTACCTCGGTACCGACTGTCTGACAGAAATCGTGCTGTATGACCTGGGCCCCTGGCCGGGTGCCAGGCTGGAGCGGTCGCTGGGGATTGATGTCGAAGTGTACGAGATAGACACAAATCAGTTGCAGCAACTTGATGAACTGGAAGATTATGACGCGATTGAACCCTGCAATGGCATGTATGACCGCATACAGATAAAGACCCGCTATGGACTGGCCTGGGTTTATCTTTACCTGCTGCCCGTGGCGGGCAGACCACAGATCCTTTCCGGCGGCTGGTTGCCCGGCGAAGGGCGGGACCATCGCCACATGAATGACACAGAAGAAACCACCACATAAAAATATTTCTGACTGGAGGAACCGCGCGTGACAAAACAATACCTGGATATCCTGCGTATACCAGCGCTCGCTGTATGCTTTGTACTACTCGCTGCCTGCGGGCCCTCTGATACAGGCGCTGACGTGCCAGAACCCGACATGTCGATGTCGCAGTCCATCGCCGAGTCTGCTGACATGGTTGACGCTGCCGCTCAAGAGTCAGAAGAAGATCTGGTAGCCAGGGCGCTGGCGATTCATGAACGCGTCATCGTCATGGACACCCATGTTGATATCAATACTGCCAATTTCACAGAAGGACAGAACTATCTTCAGGACCTGAACACACAGGTCAACCTGCCCAAGATGGAAGCCGGCGGGATGGATGTCGCCTGGCTGGTGGTCTACACCGGGCAGGGGCCATTGACACCTGAAGGCTACGCGGCCGCTGAAGCCAACGCTATCGACAAGTTTGAGGCCATTCGTCGTCTTACCACTGAGATTGCACCCGAGTAGATTGAGTTGGCCACCACATCGGATGACGTTCGGCGTATCGTTGCGGCGGGCAAGAAGGTTGCCATGATCGGCGTTGAAAATGCCTACCCGCTGGGTGAGGACCTCAGCAAACTGCAGGATTATTATGATCGCGGCGCCCGTTATGTGTCATTGTCCCATAATGGCCACAGCCAGTTCTCCGACTCCAATACCGGTGAGCGTGACGATGTATGGCTGCATAACGGACTGAGCGAGCTGGGTCGACAGGCCGTCGCCGAAATGAACCGTCTCGGCATCATGATAGATATTTCACACCCTTCATCCGTAGCCAATCAGCAGGTGCTCGAGTTGAGCCAGGCTCCAGTCATTGCCTCTCACTCTTCTGCACGCGCCCTGGATCCGGACGTCAGTCGTAACCTGACCGACGAAGAGCTGCTGGCAGTGCGCGACAATGGTGGCGTTGTTCAGGCGGTGGCTTTCAGAGGTTATGTCAACTCAGCCAAACATCGTGCCTACGTTGAGGCCCTGAACGCGCTGCAGGCGGCCATTGCCGAAGAGCTGGGTTACACGCTGATGGAGCCGGCTGAGGTGCGCGCCCTGGATGCAGAACAGCGAGAGATGTACACAGCCCGGCTTGAGGAAATCAACGCCATGGCCGAGCCCCGACTGGCCGAGGAGGTTTACAGCGTGGCACCGCCGGTAGACGTCAGTGACTTCGTTGACCACATTGACCATATCGTGAACCTGATAGGCATTGACCATGTCGGCATCAGTGGTGACTTTGATGGTGGTGGCGGTGTGACTGGCTGGGACGATGCCAGCGAAACCTTCAATGTCACGCTGGAAATGGTGCGACGTGGCTACTCAGAGGAGGATATCGCCAAAATCTGGGGCGGAAACGTACTGCGGGTACTGGATGAGGTGCAGCGAGTCGCCGCTGAAATTCAGGCTCAGGAATAAGCCCTGTTCAAACCATCCTGGCGCGTCACGCGTCTGCGCACAGCACGCGCCAGGATATCTGGATCAGTCTGAATCAGTGTGAATTGCCGGGACGCCCGCGTGACGGCTGTGTAGATCAGCTCGCGTGTCAGTATCGGCACATCGTGTCCGGGCAGCACCAGTGCGGTGTGGGCGAACTCTGAACCCTGTGACTTGTGTACCGTCATTGCAAAGGCCGTTTCAACTGATTGCAAACGAGTGGGTGAGACCCAGCGCACTGCGTCGCCATCTTTGCCCGGGAAGGCCACCCGTAAACGCAGACGGCCCTCAGCGTCGGGGCAGGGCAGCACAATGCCGATATCACCATTCATCAACTTCAGATTGTAGTCGTTGCGCGTCAGCATGATGGCGCGGCCACGATACCACAGTGTTTCGCTGCTCAGGGCAGGACTGTCGTACCTAGCCACTTCACTATCCATGCCGGTCGAGCGCAGGATTGATTCAATGCGTTGATTCAGGGCGATAGTCCCGAACTCTGAACGACGCACCGCAGCAAGCACCCTGAAGCCGTCGAAGGCTTTCAGTACCTGCTGGGCCCAGCCATCCCAGATCGATGGTTTCGCACCCTGGCGGCTGTCTGCTATGGCAGGCTGCTGTGACAGTATCTTCAGCAGTCGCCCATAACCATTATCGGGGTCCAGTATCAGTTGTCGAAATGCTTTGTCGGAAGACGTCTGCAGTCGGAGCGCCTGCAACTCGGGATAGCGTCCATCGAACAGTTCCAGCAGGGAGTCCTGTTGACGGTTTATGGCACCGGCCAGGGCGCCAATGCCTGGAATGCGGCCAAACCGATAGCTGAAACGCAGCATGGTAATGGCCTGATCAATGGGCTGGCCGTCACTGGACTGTACAGATGCGGGCAACTGCTGGCCGGTCGTGGATGTCAGCCAGGCGATGGTGCTGGCAGAGTAATGGCCAGCATCAGCGCGCGCGCACAGACTACCCAGCACGGCGCCGGCCTCAACCGATGCCAGCTGATCCTTGTCACCGAGCAGTACCAGACGACAGGCGTCTGGAAGCGCATCCAGTAACTGTGCGAACAGCTCAATATCCACCATCGAAGCTTCGTCGATGACCACGACATCGGCGGGCAGGGGATTACCGGCGTGATGTCTAAACTGTCTACTGTTGGGTATCGGTCCCAGCAGTCTGTGCAGTGTCGTGACTTCGCTCGGCAGGCTGGTGTCATCGCCCTCGCGGCTGATTCGTTCGCGCTGACTGCTGATCGATTCGCTCAGGCGCACGGCCGCTTTGCCGGTAGGTGCGGCCAGACGGATACGCAAGGGTCTGTCCGAACTGTTTGACTGTTGTAATGCAATCAGCAGGCGCATGACTGTTGTTGTCTTGCCCGTGCCAGGACCGCCAGTGATGATTGCGAAACGGTTACGCAATGCATTGGCACAGGCTATTTTCTGCCAGTCACAATCCTGAGCATCGGGGAACAGGGAGTCCAGTATGTTGCGCAGCTGTTGTGGATCGACAGCTTTATGGCCGTTGCTGCCTGCCGATGTTTCAAGCCGCTTTTCTATCTGGTGCAGAATGGCCTGTTCATAGCGCCAGAATCGGCGCAGATATAACAACGGTCGCGCCGGATCATCAACCAGCACCAGAGGTGCATTGCCAGTCCCTGCATCGATTAGCTGAGCATGAGCCAGATGCCCGCGCCATTGTTCCAGCGTCAGCCCGGCCAGCAGATCTTTCGGCAAGACGTCCGGCTGACCGTGTGGTCTGTCGGGTGGCAGAGCCAATGCCTGGTCCGGATCCTCAAGACAATAGGCCAGGTCCAGGCAGGCATGTCCGTGTCCGTTCTGGTGACTGCAAAGGGCAGCGGCCAGCAGCAACAAAGGGGATGCAGGTTCGCTGGTCGCGGTCTGCTGCCAGAGAAAGCGTACCACCTCAGCATCCAGCCAGCGCAGCCAGTCTGCCTGCGCCCACTGGTCAAGCACCCTGATCAGTATTTTACTGTCTGCCAGTGCCTCGCTGACTGTCACGCGCTGTGATGATGCCTGCTCTGCAGCAATCATGGCTGGCCCTCCGCCAGGGGTTTACCGGCAAACAGTTGGTCCAGGGCGTGAATGAATGCCGCTGGTGGCCTGTCCATCAATACACCCTGAGTGTCGGCCTGATAGCCACGCAAAAAGAAATATACGGCGCCGCCGACATGCTGCTGGTAATCGTAGTCAGGCAATCTGACTCGCAGCAGCCGATGCAGGGCCAGCAGGTAGAGTGCGTATTGCACATCATAGCGATGTTCCAGCACAGCCTTTGTCAGCGCAGCCTGATGGTACGCTGTGTCGTTGCGCCCCAGATGGTTGGATTTCCAGTCTGCCACGTAATACTTTCCGTCGTGTTCGAAAGTCAGGTCAATAAAGCCCTTCAGCATGCCGTTCAGGTCTGTCGGCTGCAGCCTGGGACGCGGGTGTCCCGGCAGCAGATACTGATGACACAGGGCGTCGATGTCAGCAGTATCAACGGTGTGTGCGGGTAACAGGAATTCCATTTCTGGCTGCAGATTCTGCAATTTCGTAAGTACCAGGTCGCTCTGATTGTGCAGTGTGAAGGTTTGCTGGAGAAAGCCTTTCAACCAGGCATCCAGTCGCTGCACTTCGTCCTGCCAGCCTTTTACCCGACAGCGGGACGTGATGGCCTCGAGCCTGCGAGTATCATCGCTGGCAGCATTGGCAAAGCCTTCGGCGCAGGCCCATTCCAGCAGGTTGTGAAGGAAAGTGCCTTGCGCGGGACCGCGAGCGAATCCGTGCAGCCCCGGGTCATTGCGGTCAAAACTGCGCGGAGTGGACAGTACAGACTGATCCAGTTCGGATTCCTGAGCCATTCGTTCTTCAAGCGCCTGATCGTCCTGTGGCTGTTCAGGTTCAACCCGGTCGCCGGCAACTGTAGCCTGGGTAATCAGTGAGTAACTGGAGATCCACCATGGCTGTGGACGCGTGTGTTCTGCCTTGCGAGCCGGTTGGAGCTCTGTTGCTGGCCTGTTCACACTTGAGTTGAAAGCTTCGCTGTTGTCCTGATCGTCGTCAGCGTGACTCTGCTGCGTTGTGACCCTTTCCACAGTGATGTCGCCACAACGCTGCTGCAGTTCGGCAAGCGCCCTGGACAGACCATTGGCATCTATCTCCTGGCCACCGGCAAGCAGATAGCCCAGAGCACTTTCATGCAGCCGGGGTTTGCTGCTGTTGCCGTGTTTCAGAAGACCAACGCCCAGCCAGAGTCCATGCACTGCACGTGTCATCGCCACGTACAGCAGCCTCAGGTCCTCTGCCAGCCGTTCCTGCTCGGCCAGCGCGGTATCTTCATCATCACGGTCGGGTGAGATTTCCAGCCGGCGCTGCTGTGTCTGATCGGCCATTGGCAACATCACTGTCCAGTCTTTGCGAATGGGTCGCCAGCTGGCTGCAAAGGGCAGGAATACCAGCGGATACTGCAGCCCTTTTGATTTGTGGATGGTGACGATACGAATCAGTTCGGCGTCACTTTCCAGGCGCAGAATCTCCTCGTCGCCCGGGTTGTCGATCATCTCGCGCAGGTGACGAATGAGGGCCTGTTCGCCTTCAAATTCAACACTTGCCTGTTGCAGGTATTCCGCCAGGTGCAACAGATTGGTCAGCACCCGCTCGCCGTCAACCAGCTGGACCAGGCGTTGTGGCACGTGATGCCTTTGCATCAGTTCACGCAACATGGGCAGCACACCATTGGTCTGCCAGTGCCGCGACAGCAGACGGAAAAGCTCAGCCTGATCCTCCCAGTGCTGTTCATCCTCATTAAGTCTGCGAAGCGCATCGACAGTGAGGCCCAACGATGCAGTACCTAGTGCTGCCCGCACAGCGCTCTCATTGGCTGGTTCCGCGCAGGCAATCAGCCAGCGCAGAACATCGTGCGCCTCTGGCGTTGCAAATACAGATTCCTGGTCGGACAGGTAAACGCTGGCGAGTCCATGCTGCTGCAGGTGTTCCCTGATTGCCGCAGCCTCATGCCGGTCACGGACCAGGATAGCGATATCACTGGCACGAACCCGCTGCTCCGATGCGCCAGCGAATCGCCACTCACTGTCTGGCTGCAGTATGGTCGCGATGCGGGCTGCACACACCGCGCCCAGGCTGCGCTGGTAACGCTCCTTGCTGATCGCTGTTTCCGCATCATCAGCGTCGCTGAGTTGCCAGAATGTGATGGCCGCCGCAGCAGTATCGGCTGACTGGCACAGTGCTTCGGGTCGGCCGTTGGCTTTGACCGGATGAAACGGCAAGGGATCATCGCCACTGGCTTCCCGGAAACAGAAGGCTCCGGCCGGGAACTGGTCCGCGTGCTCAAAACAGGTATTGACGGCATCGACCAGCGATTTACTGGAACGGAAATTGGTGCCCAGGTGGAAGTGTCGACCCGTGGTTGCTGTCCGTGCGGCCAGGTAGGTGTGAATGTCTGCATTACGGAACGAATAAATGGACTGTTTGGGGTCACCGATCAGCACCACGAGCTGCTCCGGTGGAGCATCGGCTATTCCGTAAATCCGGTTGAAAATTCGGTATTGCAGCGGATCAGTATCCTGAAATTCATCTATCAATGCTGCCGGGTACTGAGCGCGGATCTGCGCGGCCAGTTGTTCACCCTGGGCGCCGTGCAGGGCTCTATCGAGTTGCAGCAAAAGGTCGTCAAAGCCGAGCTCGGCCCGGCTGTGAATGCGCTGCTCCAGAGCCTGTTCCAGCCAGTGCCGGGCATGCTGCAGAATAATCGCGCTGGCCGAAATGCGATGACGTGCGGCAGCATCCTGTTCGGCCGCAGTCCAGTGGTCTATTGCCAGCAATGCAGGGTGCTCTGGTGCACTGTAGCCTTTTTTGAGTCTAAGAGCGCTGTAAGCAAAACGTCCCAGCTTGACATCAGACTCATCGCCCTGCGCCCAGAGGTAAAGCGACTCCTTCAGGCTCGCGAAATCCGCGTCGGTCTTGGCTTCTGGATAGGTGGACTTGTTCAGGCCAGGCTGCAGCGAATCCAGAAGGGCGCTGAGTTCATCCCAATGTTGCAGCCAGATCTCACGTGCCGCCTGCTGCGCAGCAGCCGAGTGTGCGTGACGCTTGATGACGGGTGCCAGCGCCTGCTCGAGATCTGCCTCCACCGGCAGCGGCTGACCATTGAATGTGATGGTGGTCTGTGTTTTGTTCAGAAGTCCCCGGACTGCCTTCAGCAGTTCTCCGGGACCTGCAAACGAAGCCTGCACCAATGCCACACAGGCCGGATCGAGTCGGTAAAAATGCTGGCGCCAGTAGTCGCGCACCAGCTCTGCCAGCACGTCCTGCATCTGGGTGATCAGTTGCTGGCGAAACAGTGAACCGCTGTCGAAAGCGTGTTCGCGCAGCATCCGGTAGCACCAGCCATGAATGGTGGATATGGCAGACTGGTCCATGCTCTGGGCAGCCAGCGTCAATTGTTGTGCACATCGCAACCAGTCGGATTCGGGGTAGTCTTCACGGAGCGCCAACAGGCTCGTGTCATGTTCCGGGCTGTCGTTCAGAAAGCAGCGCGCAGCGGCGCTCAGTCGTGCGCGGATCCGATCACGCAGTTCCTGGGTTGCCGCGTCGGTAAAGGTGACCACCAGGATTTCATCTGGCGTCAGCGACCGGGAAAAAGCCTGTTCATTACCGTGCTGAAGAATCAGCCTGACATAGAGCAGGGCGATGGTATATGTCTTGCCAGTTCCCGCGCTGGCTTCGATGAGGCTGCTGCCACGCAGCGGCAGACTGAATGGCTGCAATGCGATGCTCACTCAACTGCCTCCTGATCTGCGCGCTCCGAACCCTGGCTGAATCGCTGTGATCTTGATGCCTGCCAGAATGCCACCAGAGGGCTGTACAGGGCGGTGCTGTCTTGTTCAAAACCGTTAATGCACAGACTGTCGAAGTCTGGCCACAGACGCGCCAGGGCCTCGCTGTCAGCCACCTCGCCACTGCGATGGTAGTCGCCTTCATAACAGGCCAGTGTCGCTTTTGATGGTGATTCGCCGTTGTCGTTAGCCAGCCAGCTGCAACCGGTTTTAACAGAGCTTGCCAACGGTGTCTGTAAATTATCATGCCAGGCGGACAGCAGCTGCAAAAGCGCAGCTCTGGCTTCAGCAGCTGTCATGGCTGGCAATACCTCATTGGTGTCTGGCCCGAGTATGTGTGTCGGTGTCGGGCCGGCCAACTGCGCCGCCAGATGTGCTGGCCAGATACGAGCCAGGTAATGCCACTTGACCAGGGCCTGCCTGCCGCCTGACTTTTTGCCCTGCCACAGCTGGCCGCTGATCAACTCGATGCGCAGGCGTTGCCCGGTGTCCGATCTTCGAATCCCGGTCAGTGTGTCGCTCAAGGCTGCGGCACCATCATCCTGCTCCAGGTCTATGCTGTCCTGAAGTGTCTGCGGGTGGCTGCTGCACAAGTCACGATAGACTTCCAGCGACTTGCTCAGTGGCTCTGTCAGCGAGTCGTGGTAAATGTCTGCAAAATGACCCAGTGGCAAAAGTCCACGCCCCTTGAGACGCTGTAATGCATGTTGCAGCGCATCGCCACTGTCCCGATCGGGGTCGCGCCGCATGACATCGGTCGCCATGCTCAGCAGCTGGTCCTGCAGCTGCCAGCGTTGCATGGCATCCACTGTGAATACTTCGTCGTCATCAATGTCGGCGCCTGGCGAGCGAAACACGATGCCCAGCACATGCTCAAAGAAAACCGCTGCCGGGTTTTTCAGCAAACCCGCCAACTGACGCAGGGACACCACAGAGACTTCTTCGCTGGCCGGTCCGGTGGCTGTGCCAATGACACTGGCGGAATCTGGACTATCCCCGGTTGCTGTCAGTTGCGCCGGCTGCCATTCATGGGCAAAGGTCTGGTACGGTGATCCTGCAGTGAAGTAACTCAGGCTGAATGGCTGCAGTGGATAGACGCTTGTCAGCGCGTCTATGTCGCAGGTGTCAGCAAGGTATTCTCGAAGCTGGGCTACCAGCACTGATGGCGGGCGTTCGCTGTTGTCACGAATGCTGCGACCCGTCCAGCCAATGTAGAGCGAATCGCGTGCGGACAGCAGTGCTTCAAGGAACAGGTAGCGGTCATCTTCCCGGCGCGACCGATCGCCGGGGCGATAATCCTGTCGCATCAGGTCAAAATCGACCGCGGGTACCTGACGGGGATAGTCTCCATCGTTCATGCCCAGCAGGCAGATATGGCGAAACGGTATGGCCCGCATCGGCATCAGCGTGGCAAAGTTGACTGAGCCACCCAGGAAGCGCTGGTTAAGGTCAGACTGATCCATGGCATCCAGAAAATAATCACTGACGATTTCAATGGGCAACCCGTCATTGAAGTCCGCGAGCTCACAATGTTCCTGCCACTGTTGGAGTTTCTGCTCTACTCGCGTGATCAGTAACAGGTCCTGTTCGCTGTCTGCTTTCAGAAACTCCTGCATCATGGCGCTGATGCGTGTGGTCCATTCGCGAACCGGAGCGGGTGTCATAAATAATTCGCGATAATGGTTCAGACGCTCCACGACATGGGCGACTATACCGGCCAGGGCGGCATCAAGCCCGCCCACTTCGGCGTAGGACTCTATGCCCGACCACGCACTCTGATCACCACTGGTGTAACCGAGCAGCATACGCTGCAAACCGAACTGCCAGGTATTCTGGTTGGCAGATCTGACATCGTCAGTCATCAGCCAGGATTGCTCCAGCCGCTGTTTGGCGTCCATTCCCCAGCGCACACCAGAGCCGGTGATCCAGCGGTGCAGCAGGGCATGGTCTTCACTTTTTAAACCAAACGCTTCCTGAACTACAGGGATGTCGAGCAGGTCAAGAATTTCGCTGACGGCAAAGCGTGAACGATGCAGGTTCATCAGCACATCCAGTGCGCGAAACGCACCCGCCCGCTGTCGCTGTCCGCGGTCGGAGACAGTGAATGGTATGTAGCGTGGATCGTCGCGTGACAGCCGCCCGAACACCGCCTGAATGTGCGGTGCAAACTGATTGATGTCGGGCACCATGACCAGAATATCCCGCGGATGCAGTTGCGGATCCTCGGCAAACAGGGCGAGCAGGTGGTCCTGCAGTATCTCTACTTCGCGCTGCCGGCTGTGGGCTATGTGAAAGCTGATGCTGCGGTCATCCGACGGCAGTGTGGCCTGCTGCTGGATTTCGCTGCGGCTTCGCAAATGATAGATATCGCCCTGCAGGCGCCGCAGTCGCGAATTCTCATCCGGCGCCTCAAACAGGTCGACGGCCAGTTTGCGGTTGGCAAATACCTCTTCGTAGGCTGCCCGTTCGTCATGTTCGTCCAGCAGCCTGATATAGTCGCGTCCCTGCTTGCCCCAGGCGGCAAGCAATGGATTGCCGCGCGAAAACAGTTCATCGATTATCCCGGGGTCGATATCAGACTGGTCGTCTGCAGGCAGCTGCGGAAAATCGGGTCTGGCATTGTGACGCCGATAGGGCTTGTGGAACAGTCGCATCACCGTTTGTGGTTCAATGATGTCGCCCCAGTAGAACTGGCAGGGGTTTTGCACACAAAGGATCACCTGGGTATGCCGGGACACGGCCGCCAGAACCTCAAGCGTCTGAGCGGGCAGGGACGACAGACCAAACACGATGACGCGCTGCGGTAACTGGTGCGGCATGGCCAGTGAGCCGCTCTCGCAGGCTTTCAGAAAACGCGCATGAATCTGTGCTCTGCCACTGTCGCGCTGTATGTCGGGAATATCATCCAGCAGGCGTCGCCAAAGCTGCGCCTGCCAGCGTTGCGAGTCAGGTAAAGCCGTGATGCGGTTATGCTGGCTTATCTGGTCCTTGCCTTCAGCCCAGTTGTTCAGCCAGTCGGCCCGGTATATCTGATACTGGTCAAGCAGGTCGGCCAGGCGCTCTGCAAGCTGATAACGTTTGCGCTGGCTGTCGTCGCGCTGCAGGAAGTGCCTGAGCGCAGAAAACTGTGGGTCATCCAGCAATGAAGGCAGCAGGTGTAACAGGCGCCAGACCAGCAGCGGTTTGTCGAAAGGCGAGAGGGGTGGAAGATCGCCCAGCACCGCCCGATAGGCCTGCCAGTGAAAGCGTCCGGGGAGATCAATGGAGAGGGCGGCGGCGATTCCGCAGCCAGCATCACTGCTGCCATCGTCGTCATTGGCCAGCGCGAGTTTCAACCACTGCGCGACACCGCTGCTCTGAACCAGTATGACTTCGTTCTGCAGCGGCGGCAGCGGGTTGAGGCGCAGCCATTCCACGGTGACACGGCGCAGGTTTTCCAGTCGGTTGCTCTGCAGCACCATGAAGCCGTGTTGAATCATCCGTCAGTCCTTGTCCTTCGCATTCGGCGAGTATACACCGACAGAGCAGCGTCAGGGCGATACTGATGTCAGCTCGGGCGCACGCCTGGCCTGGGTGCGCTGTTCGTAGGCGAAGGCCAGGGCAATAAGTTGGGGTTCCGAAAAGGCAGCGCCGAAAAAGGAGATGCCGACCGGCATCCCGTCTATGTAGCCAGCGGGAACCGTGATGGCAGGGTAGCCGGCGATCGCGGCGAGGCCGGAGCTGGATACATAGTTCACCGAGGAGCCGTCATCACCATTTTCCAGATCGATCAGCCAGCCAGGGCCATTGCTCGGTGCCACAATCGCATCCAGCTGATTGTCTGTCAGTGCCTCGTCAAGGCGGGACTGACTGATGGACTTTGCCTGCTGTAGGGCTTCCAGGTAAGCAGGATCGTTCAGATTTGTAGTCGCCTGGGCCTCAAGAAAAATCTCCTGGGCAAACCAGGGCATCTGCAGTGATGCATTCACCTCATTAAAGCGGATCAGGTGCTCAAGGGACTGATAAAAACCACCACGATTTCTCAGGTAGGCATTCAGGTCGTTTTTGAACTCATACAACAGCACCTGGTAAGAGGCCTCGCTGAGCTCGCGGCTGCCACCCAGTTCGATGTCAACCACGGTAGCGCCCGCACTGCGCAGCTCGTCCAGTTGCGATTCCATCAAGGCGTCAAGCGGCGCATTACGGCCAAACAGAGAGCGCATCACGCCTATACGCTTGCCTGACAGCGCGTCAGCCTGCAGGTATTGCGTGTAGTCCACATGGCTCTGCGCCTGAGGGTTGTCAGTGATGGCATCCTGCGGATCGCTGCCTGCCATCACGCTCAGCATGACAGCGGCGTCTGCCACAGTCCGCGTCATGGGGCCTGCAGTGTCCTGACTGTGGGCAATCGGAATCACGCCGCTGCGGGAAATCAGTCCCAGCGTGGGCTTAATGCCAACCACGCTGTTGTTGGCAGAGGGGCAGATGATGGACCCGTTGGTTTCCGTCCCCACTGCCAGCAATGTCAGATCGGCTGCGACTGCGACGCCGGAGCCAGAGCTGGACCCGCAGGGAGTGTGCAGCGGATTATAGGGGTTGCGGGCCTGGCCACCACGCGCCGACCAGCCGCTGGATGAGCTTGTGGAGCGGAAGTTGGCCCACTCACTGAGATTGGCCTTGCCAAGAATGACGGCCCCAGCCTCACGCAGCTGCTGAACCAGAAAGGCGTCCTCGGCCGGTGTGGGCGCAAACAGCAGCGCATAACTCCCGGCTGTCGTTTTCATGGCATCCGCGGTATCGATATTGTCTTTCAGCAGCACCGGCATGCCGTGCAGCGCCGAACGCACGTTGCCGCTGGCGCGTTCCTGGTCGAGGCGGGCGGCGATGTCCAGTGCGTCCGGATTCACTTCGATCACTGCCCGCAAGCTGTCGTTGTAGGTGGCGATACGCTGCAGGTAATACTCAGTCAAGGCGACGGCAGTCAGCTCACCGTCCTGCATGGCGTCCTGCAGGGTTTCGATATCCGCCCAGGCCGGAACCAGCTCACTGTTGTTGACTGCATTCTCGCTGGCAACGGTCGAGCCGACGCTGACATCGCTGCTCTCACCAGTCTCAGTTGGCGGCGAACAGGCTATCAGCAGTGCTGTCGCCCCCATCATGGCGGTTCGCGCGAGCAGCAAAGCGTGATACCTGATTCCGCGTTCGATTGTGGGCGGGTGAATCATGGTTACGGCTGTGTCAGTCATCATTCACCTGCATGTCAGAGTATTGGGTCCAGTGTTTGCTGTTTGATTACTCGCTGGCGCTCATGGCGGCTTCTGCTTCAGCCCGTCGTGCCCCTGCCAGGACGCCAGGCAGCGCATAGTTACCCTCGTGGCAGGCGTATTCGAATATTTTTTCGTCGCTGGGCCGGGCGTTAAACATCAGTTCACCCGTCCACGGCTGTCGGTAAACCGATGGGTCATCCAGTGTAAAGGTATACAGAATCTCGGTTTCCGAGACCCGTTCGAAGCGCTCGGTCACGGTCAGGTTCTGGGAAGCACCAAACACACGCTGTTGCGGATGAAAGCCTGTCGTGGTCACGACCAGGGTATCGCCGTCCCAGTGACCCACGGAGTCGCCCATCCATTTGTTCATTTCCGGGCGCAATTCATCATTCAGGCGGATGATACGGGCGTCGTGATTCATCTCGGCCATGATCATCACATAGTCGTCATTCTGAACGATCTGATAATTATTGTTGTACATCACTGGCAACATGGGCGGACCAGAGTGGTTGCCAAAGGAGAGCAGGCAACGCTCAGCCAGCGGCCGGCCCTCAGGGCCGTCATTGGCGCTGACCCCTGGTGGCAGCTCGCGGCGCAGCCGGACACCTTCTGCAAAGGGAATCTGCCCGTTGGGTGGGTCCACAATGATGGAGGAGCGGGGCTCACCATTGATCACCTGGATGCGGTCGCCGACTTCTTTCCAGAACTCGTTGTAGCCGTCATCGGTATCGCCATCGTCGCCAGCCTGGGCGCCGGCACCGGCCTCGCGATCGGGATCGCTGGGTGCAAATTCGGCATCGATGAATGAGGCATGGTTCTGCTCCATGGCACGCACCTGCTCTGGGCTCAGTACCAGCGTTTCGCCCAGATCGCGGTCGCGGGTCAGCGGAGTCAGTGTTTTATTGCTCCAGACACCCTGCAGATCAGGCTGGCCATTGGCCAGGCGGGGCAGATCGTCAGATTGGGCATGGCTGAGACCAGCCGGCAGGGTGGCAAGCAGGGACAGTGAAATAGCGGCGGCGCGGAGAGTCATTATTATTTCCCCCGGGATCGTTGGATTTGTCACAGAATTGTGTCTGAACAACACCGATTATTGGATAAAGGGTCCGGGTAAGGCAAGGTCTAGTCAAGCATTTGCGGCAAATGGTCGACAATTGGACAAACTTTGCTGCAATTTTATTAAAGCCACTTCCATATCAGGTCGTTATAATCCCAAAGTTTTGTTACTCATAATTCAAATTACAGGAAGGTCGTTTTGAGATCGATTGTTCACCTGACCATTGCCGGTTTGCTTGCCATCCCGTTCAGCCAGCTGGCAGCAGCCCAACCCATTAACGCCGCCGCCACGGAAACCGTTCCCAGACTGGGAGCCGAAACCAGACTGCCTCTGCAACGATTACCGGATGATGTAGACATTCGTCTTGATGGTAATCTGGACGACTCTGCCTGGCAGGGACTGACGGAGTACACCGGTTTTGGCGTGGTTGAGCCGGAAACACTTGCACCGGCGCCTTACCGAACCAGACTCAGGGTGTTTTATAACGACCGTGGTATCTACATCGGCGTCGATATGGAACAGCCGTCGGATACCCTGGTGCGCCGCATCACCGCGCGCGACAATCGCGAAGTGAACCGCGACCGGGTGTCGATAACCCTGGATTCCTCCGGCGAAGGGCAGTACGGCTACTGGGTCAGTCTCGCACTGGGTGACAATCAGCTGGACGGCACGATTCTTCCTGAGCGTCAGTACAACAGCCAGTGGGATGGCGCCTGGTACGGCGCCACATCGGAAACGGCCAATGGCTGGTCCGCCGAGTTCTATATCCCCTGGGGACAGCTTGCCATGCCATCTCGTGATGAAGACCGGGAGATCGGTTTTTATGCAGAACGTGTTGTGGCCCACCTGAACCAGAACTGGTCCTGGCCGGCCATCGCCAAATCCGATCCGGTGTTTCTCAGCAACTTTCCGCGGATGCAGCTCGATGGCGTCAATCCCACCCAGCAGTGGAGCCTGTTTCCTTCGGTTGCGTCGACCTATGACGAAATCGACAGTGAGTGGCGGCATCGCACAGGTGCAGATATATTCTGGAGGCCGTCTACCAACTTCCAGATGACGGCGACCATCAACCCTGACTTTGGCTCGGCTGAAGCAGATGACGTTGTGGTCAACCTCACCGCCAGTGAAACTTTCTTCCCCGAAAAGCGCCTGTTCTTCCAGGAAGGCCAGGAAATCTTTAACGTCACCTCGCGCGCCAATGGCAGTTCCGGCAAGCGCTTCACAATTCTCAATACACGACGCATTGGTGGCCGCCCACGATCGCCCGATCTGGATCCCGGTGAATCGCTGACCGCGCGCCAGCGCATCACCAACGCCGATCTGCTGGGAGCCGTTAAAGCCACTGGCCAGCTGGGCCGCGTGCGTTATGGTCTGCTGTCAGCGGTGGAAGATGAGACCCGATACAATGTCGGTGGTCAGCGCATTGAGCAGGAAGGCCGCGACTTCACAGCGTTCCGTGTGCTTTATGAGGATGCAGCAGGCGGTGCCGCGTATCGCGGGCTGGGTTACATTGGCACACTGGTGGCACACCCTGACTCTGATGCCGAAGTGCACGCGGTGGACTATCGTTATCTGACCCAGGGCGGTATCTGGAGCTTCGATGGTGCTGTGGTGACCTCCGACTCCGATGAGAACGGCCAGGGTTATGGCACATTTACGGATATCGTTTACTCACCGCGGCAGGGCTTTAAACACACCCTGAACCTGACCTACCTGGATGACACCATAGACATCAACGACTTTGGTTACCAGGATCGCAACAACGTCTGGGAAGCCTGGTATCGTTTTGAGTGGATCAAGACCAACCTGGGCTGGGCGCGTGATATCCGTGTCAGTCCCTTCCTGCGCTACGAAGAGAGTCTGGACGGTGATCGCACCAATAATGCGGTGCCAGTGATCAGCACGACAATTACGCTGAATAATCTGGACCGGGTCAACCTGAGCTTCCAGCACTTCCCCAAGCGTTATGATGATCTGAACAGTTTTGGCAATGGCACATTTGCTACCCGTGAGCGTGTGAATGCCAGCGCCAACTACAGCACCAATACGGCTCTGCCGTTCAGCTGGGAAGTTGGCTTTGGCCGTTCCGAGGAATTTGCCAGTGGTGACAGCTATCGCTATGACCTGGGTATGAACTGGCGTCCGCTGCCGAACATTAATTTCGCGGCCAATGTTAACTATCAGGATCGTGATGGCTGGTTGTTGCATCAGGGTGGTCAGAACTTTACTGCCTTTGAAACTTCGCAGTGGGAGAGCAACTTCCGTTTTGAGTACTACCTGACCGCCAAGCAGCAGCTCAGTGCGGGTCTGCAGTGGGTGGGTATAAAGGCTCTGGGCGATCGCTACTTCCGTCTGCCTGCGAATGCTCCGACCCGCAACCGTGATCTGATCGAAGTGGATCAGCACTCGGCGACACCCGGGGATTTCTCGATTTCGCAGATGAACTTCCAGCTGCGCTACCGTTGGGAGATTGCGCCGCTGTCAGATCTGTTCATCGTCTACAACCGCAACGCCAACCGTCGTGCGGGGCTGTTCGACTTTTCCGATCAGTTTGATGATTCCTGGCAGAACCCGCTGGTCAGCCAGCTGGTTATCAAGCTGCGTTACCGCCTCGGTACCTGAGGACTTTGCAGTTCAGCACTGGAGCCCTGGTTTGATATCAGGGCTCCATGTGTCACTCAATAAAATTTCATAGCAGTCGCGCCAGTGTCAGCAGTGCTCTTTCCAGTCGCGCATCCCAGCGCACGGCACAGTTCAATCGCAGGCAATGGCCAAATTTGCCGCTGGCAGAAAACAGCGGACCTGGCGCAAAACTCACACCTTCATCCATCGCCTGTGCCATCAATGCGGTGGTGTTGATATCTTCTGGCAGCTCCACCCACAGCACAAAACCACCGGCGGGTCGGCTGACCCGGGTATCTTCCGGAAACAGCTGTGTCACCCTGTCGGTCATGCGGGCAATGGCTCGCACATATTCACTGGCTGAGCGTCTGACTTCCCGTTCGTAGTGGCCGTGCTGCAGAATATGCGCCAATGCCAGCTGACCGGGTGAATTAACCGAAACCGTGTTCACAAACTGCAGATAGGTTGCTTCAGCATGGCGTTTGCCAGGAATCAGCCAGCCCACCCGCATGCCAGCCGAGAGGGTTTTTGACGATGAAGAACAGTAGTAGAGCAGACCTTCGGTGTCCCAGCGCTTGACCGGCGATGGTCGTCTTATATTGAACGACAGGTCGCCATAAATATCATCTTCTATCAACGGTACCTGGTGTCTGCTCAGGCATTTCATCAGCGCCTGCTTGCGTGCGTCGCTCATGCATACGCCAAGCGGGTTGGAAAAGTTGGGGACCAGAATGCAGGCTGCGACCTTCCATTTTTCCAGTGCCAGATCCAGGGCTTCTATGGAGAGGCCTGTCTCGGGGTCAGTTGGAATCTCCAATGCCTTCAGCCCCAGCGCTTCGATGACCTGCAGCAGCCCATAATAGGTTGGCGACTCTAGAGCCACGGTATCGCCGGCCTTAGTCAGCAACTTCAGCGCGATGGCAATGGATTCCTGACAGCTGTTGGTGACCAGTACATCGTCAGCGTTCACCAGACACTGCATACCCGCCAGTCTGCGCGCAATCTGCTGACGCAGCTCCGGTGCCCCGGGCGGAAACTCATAACCTGTGCAGCGTTGGCGCTGGCTCTTGAGTACGTGATGAAAGGCCTGTTCCACCTGCCGTGCAGGTAGAAAATCAGCGTCTGGTACGGCGGCGCCCAGATTGACAATCCCGGGATCGTTGACGGCCTGGAGTAACTGCAGTACGCGCTCCTGCCCGGTGACTGCGCGGGGCCGGTGGCTGGTGTTTGCCTGCCTCGGCATGTCACGCTGGGCAGGTGGCTGGCGCACAAAATAGCCGGATCGTGGCCTGGCTTCCAGCACGCCTCGCTGCTCAAGTTCACGACAGGCACTGACGGCGGTGGCGATACTGACTTCCTGCTGAATGCTGAGTTTGCGAACGCCTGGCAGCCGGGAACCGACAGGGAAAAGCCCGGCGGCGATTTGTGTCTGCAGTCGGTCTGCCATTTCCAGATAAAGCATAGTAGCTCCAGCGTTACAGTCCAGCGGTACAGATAGGCCTCAGGCCGCCATTACAGATATCAGATATTCATAACTGTAACGGTTCAATTTCGTTATTTTATATCTGTATTGGTGGTGCCTGTCCAGCTACAGTGGCATCCGTAATAGCACTATGGGCAGGTGTGACCCCTGCGGAGGAGGATTGGTATGGCATTGGAGCAGATTCTGGCACTTGTCGGATTTGTGCTTGTCATGACAGGAACACCGGGGCCAAACAATATGATGTTGCTTGCCTCGGGCGCCAATTTTGGTTTTCAGCGATCGATACCGCATATTCTGGGTATCACAGTCGGCTGTCAGATATTGCTGGTCGCCGTGGCACTGGGGATTGGTCAGCTGCTGCTGCGTGTGCCTCTGGCGGCAGGCCTGCTGAAGGTATTGTGCGGCGTTGCGCTGCTCTATCTCACCTGGTTGCTGGTGCGTCCGGCGCCTGCTATTGATGAGTCTGCGCCCGTGAAGGTTAAACGTCCGTTGAGTTTCTGGCAGGCTGCGCTGTTTCAGTGGGTCAATCCCAAGGCATGGATGATGATGATTACGGCCGTGGCAACCTACACACAGCCCGAAGCCATGCTCGACAGTCTTCTGATGATTGGTCTGATGTTTGCCTTAGTTGGCATCCCCTGCATCAGTATCTGGAATCTGTTCGGCGCTTCGCTGCGACGCTTTCTGGCAGATGCAAAACGTGCGCGTCAGTTCAATCTGCTGATGGCAGGGCTGTTGCTGGCTTCCATGTATCCCCTGCTGGTGTGACAGAGCTTGCGAACGCATTAGCAAATAGTACGAATTGGCTTATCATCGTTCCGGTTAAATGGAAGTATTCGATAATCAGGAGGAAAGTGTGGTGAACACAAACTCTGTGGACTACCTGACACATGCCAATACGATGGCGGCCTATAATCAATGGATGAATCAGAAGCTTTACCAGGCCAGCGCCATCCTGAGTGATGAGCAGCGCAAAAAGGACCAGCGTGCCTTTTTCAAGTCCATACACGGGACGCTGAATCATCTGATACTGGCTGACCGCATCTGGATGGGACGCTTTACTGGCAAACCATATGTCGTGCCGTCACTGGGCTACATGCTGACTGATTCATTTGAGGAGCTGCGACAGGCCAGAGAAGCGGAAGATCAGCGCATTATTGACTGGGCAGGCAGTCTGGACCGGGAGACCGTTGAGTCAGAGCTGCATTTCACCCCGATGACCAATCCGCAGCCCCGGACCCTGCCGATGTGGCTGGCGCTGACACATTTTTTTAATCATCAGACCCATCATCGTGGGCAGCTTACTACTTTGCTGTTCCAGCTGGGCATCGACCCCGGTGTGACGGACCTGCCCTTTATGCCCGGACTGTCATGAGGCAAGCGATCGGCAGCCGGGGCCGCTTATCCGGCTGCGCCCGCCGGCCACTGGGGCTACCGAAATCTGCGTGCCAATGCGCTCTTTGAGGGCAGCAACGTGGGAAATGACACCGATCAATTTGCCTTGCTGCTGCAGACCGGACAGTGTATCCAGCGCGACATCCAGGGCTTCTTCATCCAGAGTTCCAAACCCTTCGTCCAGAAACAGCGAGTCTACCCGCACATTGCGACTGGCCATGCCCGACAGCCCGAGTGCCAGGGCCAGTGACACGATAAAACTTTCGCCTCCTGAAAGGTTCTTTGTTGAACGTGTTTCACCGGCCTGATAGTTATCGATGACATTCAGTTCCAGCGGCTGCTCGCGATCACGGACCAGCAGGTAGCGATCTGTCATTTTCTGCAATTGCTGATTGGCATGCGACACCATCAGTTCAAATGTCAGGCCCTGTGCAAAGTTGCGGAATTTCTTGCCGTTACTGGAGCCAATCAGTTCATGCAGGCGTCCCCAGCGTTCGACCTCCTCGCGGTGTCGGTCAATCTGTTCTGACAGTGATTGCTGTCGCTTGCGCGCCTCGTCATTGTCCTTAAGGCGTTGTCGAACAGCGCCGAGTGACTCCCGCAATGAGTTGGCCGTCGTTTCCTCCGCCTGCAACTGCTGCTGCAGAAGCTGTCGTGTTTCCTCACCCGGTTTACTGGCCAGCAGGGCCTCCAGTTCCTCATTGCGACGCTGTAACAGTGCCTTGATGGTTTTGCCTTCGTCCGTTAATGCCTGAATCCGGTCCGCCAGCTGCTTGCGTTCCCGTTCCGGCAACTGGGCCGACAGCAAGGCCTGTTCACTGTCGAACTGCTGAGCAGACAATAATTCGCTGAAATGTGATTCGTCATCACTTAACTGGCGGGACAATCTGTCAACGCTCTTGATTCCAGTTGCGATGCGTTGTTCACAGTCGCTAATTTGCTGGCCAAGTCGATTCAAGCTAACTTGTGCGGTGTGCAGTGACTGCCGTGCTTTCTGTGTTTTTTCGGTGACAGACTGCTCTTGCTGCTCAACTGATTTGTCACCCAGCAGTTCCCGACGTTGCTGTACCAGTGCCTCAAGCTTCAGCTGGCTCGCTTCCAGCTGGCGCTTGATGCTCAGTGCTTCGCGTGCGCCCTCAGTGGCTATCTGTTTTTGTTGGGCGGCATGCAGCCTGGACTGAGCTGCATCAATTTCCTCGAGCACTTTGTTTAGAGTGACTTTCTGCTCGATGATTGAGTCGCGACGTGATGCAACTGTCTCGCTCAGCCTGTCCTGTTCTGTGTGTATGCCAAGCTCAAGGCACTGGCTTTCTATATGTCTATGTAATTCAGACTGCCTGTGCTGCAGTGCCTCGATCTGCTGCTGCAGTTGTTCCTTTCTGGTGTGCCATGTCACTTCTTTTTTGCCAGCAGTGGAAACGGTCTGAGTACTGTTTTCCAGAGCCTGTTGAGTGCTGTCGATCTCTTCCTGAACTGCATCCTGATTGATGTCGGGCTGATGACTGGCATAGGGGTGCTGTGTGGAGCCGCAAAGCGGGCAGGGGGCATCTTCTTCCAGTTGCGTGCGCATGGCCTCCAGATCCAGCACGCGCTGCTGCAATAGCTGCTGCTCCTGCAGTGACTTTAACGTTTTCTGGTGCGCAAGCACCATGGCCTCCGACTGCTCGCGCTCCTGACTGGCGCGAACAAGCTCCTTGTTGGCGCTGACAGTTTCCTGCTCGAGTTTCGACACCTGTTCATCTGAGGATGAGAGTGATTCGATATCGCGGAGCAGATTGGCATGCGCGCCAAGCTGCGCTGTCGCCGCTTCGGACTGCGCCCGAATGTCGGCACTGCTGCTGGTACGGGTCAGTTCCTGGAGGTGTTGCTCTGCGGCGCGTACTTCGCTGCTGGCAAGTTCGTGGACTGCATCGGCGTCCGCCGGATCCATCTGCAGGATTCTGTCTTTTTGCAGGCCCTTGTCTTTGATGCATTTTGCCAGTTCGTGCTGCTGATGTTCTACCGACACTCTGGTCTCTTTAATCTGGGTATCCAGAGCATCGACTTTTCGGAACAGGGGACGCATCTTCTGCTCATGAGCCTCGGCCTCCTGCAGCGCGGCCTCACCGTCCGAGATAAGTCGCTGTTGCTGTTCGATGTCAGCCTGCAGTCGTTGCTGCAAGGTTTTGTCGTCCCTCAGCCGCTGTTCCTCGGTTTGCGACTGACGTCGCAACTCAATCAAGCCTGTGTATTTTGAGCTGAGTTCCAGCGCCCGGTTGGCTGCCTCCAGCTGGCGTCGGTCTGGCGCGGAAGCTGCCTCTCGTTGCTGCCATTGCTGCTGGTCGTGTTGCAGTTGTTCCAGACTGTTGCGCAGCTCGTCACAGTTGACATGCCATTGGTATTTTTGGCGCAGGGAGTCGATCTTCGCAGTCGCAGTCTGCAGTTGCGCGGCAAGCTGCGAGGCTTCATTCTGCAGTCCGGTTTCCTGCTCCTCCGTCAGCAACTGTGTGCCATGTTGCTCAGCCAGCAAAAGGGCTAGCTGCTGCTTCTTCTCGCTGAGCCGCTCATGCACGGCCAGGGAGATATCGCCATAGATGGCGGTGCCGGTAATTTTCTCCAGTATCGGGGCACGGTCGTCGGGCGTGGCGCGCAGAAAGGCAGTAAACCCACCCTGCGCCAACAGCATTGATTGCGTGAATCTGGCGAAGTCCATGCCGGTCAGCTCAATGATTCGCGAGCCGACGGTGCTCAGCTTGCTATCAATGATTTTGCCGGAGTCTGCATCCACAACTTCATGTCGGGCTGCCTGCAGTTTACCGTCAGGCTTCCTGCGCGCGCGGTGCTGCGCCCAGAACGCACGATAGCGACCCTGCTGCGTGCTAAAGGTAATTTCCGCAAAACATTCGCCACTCTGGCGCGACATGATTTCATTGCTGGAGACGGTGATGGAACCAAGGCGCGGTGTCTGTCCATACAGGGCCAGGCACATCGCATCCAGCAGCGTGCTTTTGCCGGCACCGGTGGGGCCGATGATGGCGAAAATGCCGTCACTGGTGTAAGCCGGATCTGTGAAGTCGATTTCCCATTCGCCAAGCAGGGAATTCAGGTTCTGAAAGCGTATGCCCAGGATGCGCATGTTTATTCAGCCCGCCGATCTGCTGATTGCATGTCGTTGACGATCTCGCTGTAGAGGCTGCGCAGTTCGTCGCGTTCATCCATAGGGATTTCATGCTGGCTGAGACAGCGTTCAAAAACATCCTCTGGTGTCAGTTCATCCAGTGTCTGTTCGTCGTCGGTCTGGCTCAATGCCCGCTGTACTGCCTGGGGGTGTTTTATCCGCAGCACGGTGAGTCGTCCTTCGCCCATATCGGCGGCGACGGCTTCCAGCTTTTCGCGCAGCTCAGGCTGTCGACGCTGATTGGTGTACACCAGCTCGACCCAGGTGTCGCCAGGCAGTTCCGCAACATCACGCAGGGCATCCTGCAATGTTTCAAGGTCACCGCGGCACTGACGCAGACGTTGAAAGACCGGCACGGGCAATAGCTTCAGCTGCGGTTCGCGGCCCTGGAATTCAAGCAGGCAGACAGACTTTTGCTGGGTTGCCTCACCAAAGCCCATGGGCAGCGGTGAGCCACTGTAGCGAATGTTGACCAGCCCGCCGACAGCCTGCGGTACATGCAGGTGGCCCAGTGCCACATAATCCAGAGAAGCGGGGAAGATGTCAGGGCCCACGTGCGCAAGCGAGCCGACATACAGATCACGAACGCCGTCGTCTTCGACAGTCTGTGCGCCTGCGGTAAACAGGTGGCCCATGCCAATGATGGGCACATCAGTGCCGGTCGCACTCTTTTCCGCAGGCTTGTCGGAACTGTTCAGACTGGCTCGCAGTGTTTCGGCGGCAGTAACGACCTGCCGGTAGTGCCCGGCAATGCCCGACAGCAGTTTCTGCTCCTTGTCGGCCATGGATTCGCCAGCCTCAGATTGTCGAATATCCCGGTCGCGCAGGTAGGGGACGGCGCAGACGATCATCATGGGCTGCTGCTGTGAATCCCTGAGCAGCAGAACTTCGTCCGCCGGATCATCCAGCGCGGCACCAACAACGTGGACATTCAGTGCCTGTAGCAGTTGCCGGGGAGCATTCAGGAATGTGGGTGAATCATGATTGCCGCCGATAATCACAATGTGCTGGCACTGTGTTGCGCTGACACGGCGCAGAAAGTCGTAATACTGCTGCATGGCACGATTGCTGGGGGTGGTGGTGTCGAAAATGTCACCAGCGATCAGAAGTACATCAATGAGTTCCGTCTCAATGGTGCTGACCATCCAGTCCAGCATGCGGTCAAACTCTTCATAACGTTTGTGGCCGTAAAGACTGCGGCCCAGATGCCAGTCTGAAGTATGTAAGACGCGGAGTGTCATGTTCGGGTGTGTTCAGTTAATTGGGTGGATTCAGTTTGCCGGTCAGACGCTGCAAATGCCGCTGCAGCTCGTCCTGGCTGATGTCGATGATCTCGCAGACACGGCCATACAGCATGATGGTGGATACAGAACGTCCACCCAGCTCCTGTTGCGTATCATGCAGCACTTTAAGGATGATTCGCTCAACACGGGTCAGTCCATCCCTGACATCGGGGATAGTATCCAACAGCTCATCCCTTGGAAAAGCACTCATCCTTGCTCCTGACTGGCAGTTATCGGGCGTGTCGATTGCTATATCAACGGCTGCAGGGGAAGCGTTGCTGCAGGCCGCTCAGCAGCAGAGACTCTACCAGATAATCGTCCTGCACGTCTGCTTCCGCGGCCTGCTGGCGAACGATAGAGACGATTTCATTCAGGCCCATTGAACCTCCCTCGGGTGGACAAAACAGGGTTGCCAGCTCTGCGTTTACGGCTGCCCGATGGTAAGTGAAGAGAGCAGTGGTGATGTCACTCATACGCTGGATGATGGCTGTATTCGCGGAGTTGCCCTGCTCGACAGACTGGATTTCCTGGTGCAGTTCCTGCCAGGTCAGTGCCTTGACTGGCGCTGCAGCGACAAACAGGCAAACCAGAAATAAGGTCCTCATGATTCGGAATACCTCGAAATAATTATTGTTTTACAATAATAAAATATTGTTTTACGATGTCAATAGTGCAATTTTTGTGTTCTGTCCAGGAGGGCATGGCAATGAATCATCTGGTGCGGA